>Ga0209689_1000226_pt1 | contig 36158 bp, 25 predicted proteins | sample GraSoiAngelo_149_FD_187119 | JGI IMG/M metagenome (GOLD analysis project Ga0209689, IMG submission 187119) | Grasslands soil microbial communities from the Angelo Coastal Reserve, California, USA - 14_1009_09_30cm (SPAdes) (version 2) | ecosystem: Environmental > Terrestrial > Soil > Grasslands ... | reverse complement strand
TCAGCCGGAGCTCCTCGTCCGCCATCGGCGCGTGCCTCCTTGTCGGCCTGGCCTGATCTGGTCCTGCTGCACTGGTGGAGCAAGGAGAGAGCCAAGGTAGTAACCGTCGATCTTTTCAAGAAAATCTCCAGGAGCTGGGGCTTCGCGGACATGCCGGAAGGGCACCCTCAAGGGGTACGTGTGCCAAACGGCAGGGGTAGGAGGGACTACCGGACTGACGCTCTGCGACCCGCGAAACGACTGGAAGAGCGTCGGCCGAGGACCGGCGGCGAGTTCCTCAGGCCGACTGTCACCGACCAACTCCCGGATTCTTCGGTGTGGTCGCTCGGCGACCTCCCGCGCCGGCTCCTCCAGCCTCTCGCCAACCGAAGTTGGTCACGGACCAGTCTCCAGCGGCGACTCCTCAAGATCGGCCGGCAGCTCGTCCGACACGCTCGGGACTTCATCCTGAGGCTGGCCGATAGCCACTGGCCGATAGCCACTTGACACGGCGCCTGTTCTTGCAGATTCTCTGGCGCATCGAACGACACGCCTGGCATCCGACCCGATCGAAGGACGGGACACACCGAGGGATGAGACGAGAAGCGGGGCGACGCGGGGGAAGTGGCTGTGAGGCGGGTGGTCACCGGCGGCACGCGTTCGAACGTGCCCAGTCGGCGGCGCTGATCCTTCGAAAACGGCCGGTCTGACGTGTTGCGTACGGGCGGACGGGATTGGTGGGGCGCCCTCTGGCCCGCTCAGCTATCCGGGGATCCCGGATCAAACCCGCATATCGATCGGAGCATCCGTCCGCGCCGCCCTGGCCGCGAGCGTCGGTCCTCTGTAACTCGCCCGGGCGTGAGCGCGGAGTGACGGTCCTCGGGGCGTGTGATCCGGTGGGCCGCAGGGCAACTCCTGCGGGATCACGTCCGCTGGTCGAGTTCCAGGGCCTCTGCAAGAGCTTCGGGGGGACACAGGCGGTCGATCACGTCTCCCTCACCGTCGAGCGCGGGCGAATCCTGGCTCTGCTGGGCGAGAACGGCGCGGGCAAGTCGACGCTCATCAAGCTGCTGGCGGGCGTCTTCCAACCCGACCGCGGCGTCATCCTGCTCGACGGTCGGCTCGTCGACCATCGTCGCGACAAGCGGCGTCTCGCCTTCATCCACCAGGATCACGGACTCGTGGACTCCTTGACCGTCGCGGAGAACATCGCTCTCGTCGGTGGATACGCGCGGCGCCTCGGGCTCATCGACTGGCGGAAGACCCAAGAGACCGCAAGGAACGCGCTCGAGCAGGTCGGTCTGACAATCGATCTGACGACGACCGTCTCCGAGTTGTCGCGCACTGAGCGATCGCTCGTCGCCATCGCCAGGGCGCTAGCGATGGACGTCGATCTCCTCGTGCTGGATGAGCCGACGGCGAGTCTGCCGGCGGCCGATGTCGAGCGGCTCTTCGACGCCCTCCGTCCGCTCCGCGATCGCGGTGTCGGAATGATCTACGTGACGCATCGCATCGACGAGGTCTTCCGGATCGCCGACCAGGTAGCCGTCATGCGCGACGGCCGCCTCGTCGCCGTCAGCGAGGTCGCCGCGACCTCGGCCGGCGCGCTCGTCCAGTGGATAGTCGGCCGGCCACTCTCCGACGTCTTCATGCGCGCGCCGCGCCCTGCGTCGAAGCCGCTCCTGGAACTCCGTGGCGTCCGGCTCGACCATCTCAAGCCCGTCTCGTTCTCGGTGATGGCGGGGGAGCTCGTCGGCCTGGCAGGGCTGCGCGGGGCCGGCCATCAGCTCCTGGGCCGCGCCCTCGCCGGAGCCGGCCCTCTCCTTGGCGGCGAGATCAGCGTCCGCGGCCGGGCCGTCCGGGTGTCGTCCCCCCGCGAGGCGCTCGCCGCCGGAATCGCCTTCATCACGAGCAATCGCCAGGAAGAGAGTCTCGCCCCGAGTCTCTCGGTCCGCGAGAACCTGTTCCTGAATCCCTCCACGAGCGGGCGGCATCCCTTCAGCTTCCTCCTCCATCGGGTCGAGAGACGCCGGGCCCTGGACCTGATCGAGCGATTCTGCGTTCGGCCAGCCGATCCCGAGCGCGTGATTGCGACGCTGAGCGGCGGCAACCAACAGAAGTGTGTCCTGGCGCGAGGGCTGGCCACGCCCTGCCCCGTCTTTGTGCTGGAGGAACCGACGCAAGGCGTCGACGTCGGCGCCAAGGCGGAGATTTACGCCCTCATGAACGACGCGCTCTCCTCTGGGTGCTGCATCTTGATTCTCTCGAGCGACTTCGAGGAGATCACATACCTCTGCAATCGCGCCCTCGTCTTCAACCGCGGCGAGATGGTGGGGGAGCTCGCTCGTGACGAGATCTCGCTTCCCCGACTGATCGAGCTCGCGAGCGCCGAAGGCCTTCGATGACGGCGCCGTCAATCGCCGGCTTGACGAAGGCCCGAGCGGCCGTGGCCCGTGGCGTGGCGCTCGGCCGCGATCTGTTGACGCGCTACGGTCTCTTCCTCGTGACCCTCGCACTGATCGGGTTCTTCTGTCTGTTACTCCCGTCCACGTTCCCGACCGCGCTCACGTTCCGCTCGATCTTGAGCGACAAGTCGATCGTCGCGTTCGTCTCCCTCGCCCAGATGATCCCCCTGGCCGCCAACAAATTCGATCTTTCCGTAGGGTACGCCGTCGGCCTCGCTCACATCCTCTCCATCGGCTTGCAGGTGGAGGCCGGGCTGCGCTGGCCGATCGCCGTCGGCCTCGTCTGCGCGGCCGGCCTGGCCATCGGCATCATCAACGGCGTGCTCGTCGAGGCGGCACAGATCGATTCGTTCATCGCGACCCTCGGCACTGGATCCGTTCTCTACGCCATCTCGATCGCCTACACCGGCGGCCAGCAGATCGTCGGGCGGTTGCCCGCCGGCTTCACCGCGATCAGCGACGCCGTCGTCCTCGGCGTACCGGCCCCCGCCCTCTACGTCCTCGTCCTGGCCATCGCGTTGTGGCTCGGCTTCGAGTATCTGCCGATCGGCCGTTACGTCTACGCGATCGGCGCGAATCCGCGGGCGGCGCATCTCATCGGCATCCCGAAGAGCCGCTACGTCGTGCTCGCGTTCGGGGCCTCCGGCCTCATCACCGCCGTCGCCGGCGTCGTCCTCGGCGCCAAGCTCGAAGTCGGACAAAGCAACGTCGGCCCCGACTACTTGCTGCCGTCGTTCGTCGGCGCGTTGCTGGGATCGACGGCCTTCCGGACGGCCCGCGTGAACGTGTGGGGCACCATCGTGGCGGTCATGGTGCTCGCGGTCGGGATTTCCGGGATCGAGCAGCTGGGGAGCTCCTTCTTCGTCGAGCCGCTGTTCAACGGCACCACGCTCCTGATCGCCGTGGGCCTGGCCGGACTTGCCTCGCGCCGGCAGGCGCGGGCCGGCATTCTCGCGGGGCAACAGGCGGCCGTTGCGCCAGACGCGGCGGATCGATGAGCCGCGCGCGGGGAGGGCCAGGAACTGGCCGGGTGGACCAGCCCGTTGAGGTCTCCCCGGCGGCGCTGCGGTCAACGGTGTCGTCAGCGCACACTGCCCCACAGGGAGGTCCATAGGAATGGACGGGACGCGGGTCTGGGCTGATCATCCGACCGTATCGCTGGCGGAGTTCGAGGGCATGGTGCGCGCGGTGAGCAACTGGGGCCGGTGGGGCCCCGAGGACGACCGGGGCACCTTGAACCTGCTGACTCCCGGCCGCGTCGTCGCCGCCGCGCGCCTCGTCAAGAGCGGACGAACGGTGTCGATGGCCCTCGACTGGAACACCGTGGCCGGGCCCGACAATCCGCGCCCGGCGCTCCATTACGTGACCCAACTCGGGGACCGGGATCCGGGTGAGCCGCAGACGAATGCCGACTTCATTGGGAGCGACTTCCACGGCAAAGCCTGCTCCCACATGGACGCCCTCTGTCACTGCGATTTCCGCGGAAAGCTGTACAACGGGGTGCCTCAGGGCTCTGTCACGTCGCGCGGCGGCACGAGAGGGACGATCATGACGGCCGCTCACGGGATCATCGGCCGCGGCGTCCTGCTCGATGTCCCACGACACCGGGGCATCGAGTGGCTCGAGCCCGGGACCGCGGTCGACCGGGCTGAGCTCGAGAAGGTCGAGACCGCGCAAGGCGTGCGGGTCGGCGCCGGGGACATCGTGCTCCTCCGCAGCGGCCACGTCCGACGACGAAACGTCCTCGGTGTGTGGGACCCGCACTTCCTCAGTGCGGGCGTGCATCCGTCCGCGATGTCCTGGCTGCGCGATCGCGATGTCGCGGTGCTCGGCGCGGACGGCGACAGCGATGCCCGGCCGAGCCCCGTCGAGGGGATGCTGTCACCGATTCACGCCCTGACCCTCAACGCCATGGGCATGCCCCTGCTCGACAACCTCCAGCTCGAGGACGTCGCCGGCGCGTGCGCGAGCGAGAAACGCTGGGAGTTCCTGTGTGTCGTCACGCCCTTGCGCATTCCAGGGGGGACCGGCTCGCCAATTAATCCGGTCGCCATCTTCTGAGTGAGATCCCCGTTGCCCGGACAAGCGACCTGATGGCTCCTTGAGTGCTCGGACCGGGACCCTCCCGCGCGCGGTAATGGATATGGACGGGAGGCCCGGAGGAGGTCAACGAGAGATGACCGCTATATGGAAGATGTGCCGACGGCACGGGACGGCGGCGGCGCTCGCGACGGCCGCGCTCGCGGCAGCATGGAACGCCTCGGGGGCACCGGCAGAGGCCGCGTGTGGGCCGCAGAGCGGCCTCGTCGCCGACTCACTCGCGTTGCTCGCGACGGCGCAGCAACACACGACCGCCTGGGACGGACCGACGACCGGCCCCAAGGCGTCGCCGGGCAAGTTGGTCGTCTACGTGGCCCAGGATATGCGGAACGGCGGAGTGCTCGGGGTCAGCCAGGGCGTTCAGAGCGCCGCGGCCGCCATCGGATGGAAGCTGAAGATCATCGACGGTGTGGGGACGGTCGCCGGCAGGGTTTCGGCCATCAACCAGGCCGTGGCCTTGAAGCCCGACGGGATCGTCCTCGGCTCGGTCGACGCGCAGGAAGAGGCGGCGGCGATCCGCGCGGCCGCCCAGCAAGGGATCAAGATCGTCGGCTGGCACTCGGCCGCGGCGGCGGGGCCCGTCCAGGATCCCCCGATCTTCACCAACGTCACGACGGAGGCCGTCAACGTCGCGAAGGTGGCGGCGGCGTACGCCCTCCAAACGACGAACTGCACGGCGGGCGCCGTGATCTTCTGGCAGTCCGGCGACGCCATCGGCATCAAGAAGGCGGAGATGATGCGAGACGTGATCAAGGCGTGCGGGAGCTGCAAGGTCCTCGACTACGTCAACACGCCGCTCGCGGACACCGCCGCCCGGATGCCCCAGAATACGACCTCGCTGTTGCAGCGGTTCGGCGCCGGCTGGACGGTCGGGCTCGGAATCAACGATCTCTACTTCGACTTCGCGGCGCCGGCGCTTCGTACCGCCGGCGTCGCGTCCTCCGGTCCGCCCCGGTTCATCTCGGCCGGCGACGGCAGCGTCGCGGCCTTCGACCGTGTGCGCTCCGGGAGCTATCAGATCGGTACGGTCGCGGAACCGCTCCACGAGGCCGGATGGCAGCTCATCGACGAGTTGAACCGAGCGCTCGCCGGCCAGCCTCCGAGCGGGTACGTCGCGCCAGTGCACCTGGTGACGAAGGACAACATCCAGTTCGACGGCGGGCCCAAGAACATCTACGATCCGGACAACAATTACGAGCGCCACTACAAGGCGGTGTGGGGATCCACGGCTCGCTAGCGACTGGGGTCGGTGAAGGGCGTCGTCGGGGGCGAGGGCGACCGTGCCCGCGCCCCCGCGCGGGCACCGTCGCGAACGCATCGGGGGCGCTCGAGACGCCGACGATGGTTCGGAGGGCGTGATTCCCCGGCCTCCTGGACGGAGGGACCGAGCTCACTTGCCGCGCTGGAGGCGCCCTGGCCCGGTCGTCGCCCTCAAGACCCCCGCGTAGACCCGCGGGTCGAGCGTATCGCGGATCCCGTCCCCGAAGAGGTTGAACGCCAGCACAGTGAGCGTGATGGCGAGCCCCGGGAAGAAGACCAACCACCAGTGCGGCACCAAGGAAGTCAGCGAGTCGGCGAGCATGTTGCCCCACGTGGGCGTCGGGGGCGGCACTCCGACCCCAAGGAACCCGAGGGCGGCTTCGATGACGACGGCCACACCAAGGTGGGTTGTGGCGAGGACGAGGTACGGCGCGAGGCACTGGGGCAGGACGTGGAACGCCATGATGCGGAGGGGCGAGGCGCCCGTCGAGCGGCTGGCTTCGACGTACGTGAGCTCCTTGACCGACAGCACCACCGACCGAATCACGCGGCCGCCGAACGGAATGCGCGTGACCGCGATCGCGACGATCACGGCCGGCAACCCGGTGCCGATCGCCATCGAGATGGCCATCGCCAGGATGAGGTCGGGGAACGACTGCAGCACCTCCATGAACCGCTGGCTGATCAGGTCGACCCGTCCCCCGAGATAGCCGCTGGCGAGCCCCCATACAGAGCCGACCGTCGTGCCGAGCAAGACCGCCGACACCGCGACGAAGATCGACGTGCGGGCCCCGTAGATGATCCGGCTCAGCGTGTCCCGACCGACTTGGTCTGTTCCAAGATAGTTCCTGGCGCCGGGGGGGGCGGCCAGCCGCCGGAAGTCGGTCTTCAGCGGATCCTGTGGGGAGACCAGGGGCGCCGCAAGCGCGAGCAGGATGAGGAGGAGCACGGCGACGCCTCCCGCCGCCGAGACGGGGTTGCGCGCCGCCATGACGGCGATCCGCCCCGCGCGGCGGCGAGAGCCGTCAGTCTTATCCATGGGCGCTGAGCCCGTGGCCGGCCCAGGGCTCCTCACTCGTGGTGGATTCGGGGGTCCAGGAGCGCATAGCTCAGGTCGACGAGAACATTGACCAGCATGAAGATGACACCATAGAGCAACACGAGATTCTGCACGACCACGATGTCGCGTTCGACGATCGCCGTGACCAGCGCGGTGCCGAGACCCGGCACGCCAAAGGCCTGCTCCACGGCGACTGAACCGCCAAGAACGAATCCCATCAGGATGCCCGATACCGTGATCACGGGAAGGAGGGCATTGGGGAGGGCGTGCCGAACCACGACGAGCCGTTCGGCGACGCCCTTCGCCCGCGCCGTCCGCACGTAGTCCTCGCCGATGACCTCGAGCAGGCACGAGCGGGTCATACGGGCAATGTACGCACCCTGGCCAAGGCCGAGGACGGTCGCGGGACCGATCGCGAGCTGAAAGTTCGTCCAGGGATCCTCCCAGAGTTGCACGACCACGAGAGGCGCCTTGTAGTGGAACCAGAAGAGCGACGCCAGGACGATCAGCATGCCAAGCCAAAAGCCCGGGATCGCCAGGAAGAGGACCGAGACGGACCGCACCACGTTGTCGGCGAGGCTGTTGGGCCGGACGGCGCCGGTGATGCCGACCGGGAGCCCGACGAGCCACGAAATGAGCACGGAGAGCAGCCCGATCTCGGCGCTGAGGGGTCCGCGATGAAGGACCAGCTCGGAGACTCGATCGCCGCGGAAAAACGACCGTCCGAAGCTCCCGCTCGCGATGTCCTTCATCCAGTGCACGTACTGGACCGGCAGCGGATCACTGAGGCCGAGATCACTCATGATTCGCGCGCGATCACCCGGGTTGAGCCTCTGGAAACCCTCGGCGCCGAACATCGCGACCAAGGGGTCGCCGGGCAGAACGCGCATGACGACGAAGATGACGATCGAGATCCCGACGAGCGTGGGAAGGCCGAAGATCAGGCGACGGAGGAGATACTTGAGCACGCCCGGGCCGGTCGCCTCACTTGTCCAGCCAGGCGACGTCCCACCGGGCCACGTCGTAAATGCCGAAGATGTGGCGCGGCTGCTGGCCCTTGACGTAGGTGTACCAGGCGTCGGAGAGCTGCTCCCAGGCTACGGGCAGGAACGGCGGATCTTGCTCGAGAATCGTCTCCCCCTGGCGGACGAGGGCTCGTCGCCTGCGCTCGTCCAGCTCGCGATCGATCTGGGCGACCAGCCGTTGGAACGCGGGGTCGTGCCACTTCGAGTAGTTCTGTGGTCCGTCTTCGCCGTACCACGCGTTGAAGTAGTCCGACGGGTCGATCAGTGTCGAGACGATCGCGCCGATGCTCAGGTCGAAATTACCGCCCTGCGTCTCCTCGAAAAAGGCGGAGATCTGGACCGTCCGGAGCTTCGTCTCGATGTCGAGCGCCTCCTTGAGCATCGCCTGGATCGCAACCGCCCAGAGCTTCCAGCTGGTGCCCTCCCGGACGACGAAGTCGACGTTCCGGAGGCCGGCGGCATACCCGGCCGCGGCCATCAGGCGCCGGGCTTCCTCGACTGCCGGCTTGGGATCCTGCTGATAGCCGAGCCGCTGGATCATTTCGTTCCGTGGGGTCGCCCACTCGGAGAAGGGGTAGACGAAGCCTCCCAGCAGGTAGGGTGCCGCCTCCTTGACGACGTCGATGAGGGCGTGACGATCGAGGGCCAGGTGCATCGCCCGGCGAACTCGGGGGTCGCCGAAGGGCTTGTGCCGCGTGTTGACCCAGACCGCGTCGACGACGCTCTGGTAGTAGGTCGCGCCCGTCATCCCGGGCTGCTCCTGGGCTCGTCGGAGCGTCGCCGTATCGACGATGCGCGCGTAGTCGAGCTTGCCGCCGAGCAGCGCGGCCCCCAGCTCCGGCGAGAACGGCGCGAAGTTGTAGACGGCCAGACGGTCCAGATACGGGAGGGGGGTGTTCCAGTAGTGAGGGTTCCGCTCCATGAGCCAGACTTCGTCCTTCTTTCTCGAGACGTGCCGGAACGGGCCGGTCCCTGGGTAGTTCGGGGTCTGTCGAAGGTTGTAGTCGTTCTCCTCCAGGGTCTTCTTGCGGACGATGACGTTCCAGCCGCTGGCGAAGGCCGAGAACATAAAGCCACGCGGCCGGGGTTCCTTGAGTCTGAACTCGATCTTGTGGGGACCGAGCACGCGAATCTCGCTCACGGCGGAGAAGAGCGGTCTGCGTGGAATTACGATCCCCGTCGGGGGCCAGATGATCCGGGAGAACGTCGCCTTCACGTCCTCTGCGGTGAAGTCGGCCCCGTCGTGAAACTTCACGCCGCTCCGCAGGTGGAAGGTGTAGCCCTTGCCGTCGGCGGCGATGTCCCAACGGTAGGCCAGGTCGGGGATGATCGTCTGCCCGTCGCGGGGGTCGCGGCGGATCAAGTTGTCGTACATGGGCCCTTGCGCCCCGATGTTGGCGACAGTGCCCGACTGGTGGATGTCAAAATGCGCGGGCGAGCTTGCCACGCCGTAGCGGAGGGTGCCGCCGCGCTTGGGATCAGGCTCGAGGGCCCGGAGCTGGAACGCCGCCTCGGCCGCCCCGGCGCGCGCGCGCGAGCGGCCGGGCAACGATTCGATCATCGCGCCACCCGCAGCCACCGCGAACCGCTTGAGGAACGCGCGACGATCGACCGTCTCGGAATCGCTCAGGGACGCGGAGGGCTCGGCCATCAAGGTCTCCCGTAAGGCCGCACATCGGGCCGGCGTCACTCCGTGGCGGAGAGCGCTCCTCATCGCGGCCGGGGTCATGATATCGGTCGTCGCCCACGGCCACAAGCGGCCAGCTCGAGCGCCGAACTGACGCCGTGGCCCAGGAACTAAATTCAGTTGCGCCTCCCGTCCGGGAGGGCTCCTCGACCTCGACGTGCCGAACAGCGACGCCACCAAGCCCTCTGGTGGGGCTCAGGGTCGCTGATGCCTCTCTCGGGTCAGAATCACTTACTGGCGGCCGCGTGCCCGAGTCAATCGCACCCCCTGCTTCCGACCGCGGCCGGCCAGCACCTCGAGAAGAGCACGTTTGGGGACCCGGCCGATCGTGACCCGGAGCCCAGGCCGCCTCGGTGAACTCGGAAGGCGTCGCCGCGAAGCGCCCGTAGGACGCCCCCACCCCGGACCGCTGGCGGCCGCCCTCCGATTGAGCAGTGACCCCAGAATCCGCTCATCCATTCATCAAACGTCCCGCGCCCGCACCTCGCGACATGCCCGCAAGTCCCGTATTTCCGGCCCGAGCACCCATCCCCCCCTTTTGGCACGACCTTCGCTGAGCCTGTCCCGGTGAGGTGAGAGCCCGACGGCGGGCTCCGCCAAGGCAAGGGTGCCTCTCCGGTGGTGGGAGGCGCCCTTTTCTGTTTGGGCACCCGAGAGGGGAGCGGGGTGAACAAGACCGAGCAGCTCAAGGCCGAGAAGGATGGCTTGGACGTCGGCGCCGATATCCCGCGCTACGCCGAGCTCGGATGGGAGGCGATCGAGGAGGGCGACCTCGACCGGCTGAAGTGGTGGGGCGTCTTCTTCCGGCGCCATACGCCGGGCCACTTCATGCTTCGGATCCGGATCCCCAACGGGATCTCCAACGCAGCCCAGCTCCGGGCGGTCGCCGCCATCACCAACCGCCGCGGGCGCGGGATCGCCGACATCACCACCCGGCAGCAGATCCAGCTGCGTTGGATCCGCTTCGAGGACGTCCCGGCGATTCTCGGCGAGCTCCGCGAGGTCGGGCTCGTGACGCTCCAGACCGGGATGGACAACATCCGCAACATCATCGGCTGCCCGGTGGCCGGGCTCACGCGCAACGAGCTCTTCGACGCCTCGGCGGTGGCCCGCGCCTTTACGGATGTCTTCGTGGGGGACCAGGCCTTCACGAACCTCCCGCGGAAGTTCAACGTCGCCATCACCGGCTGCCGGGAGAACTGCACCCACGCCGAGACCCAGGACGTCGCCCTGGTCCCGGCCACGGCCACGGTCGAGGGAGGGAGGGTCGAGGGCTTCAACGTGCTGGTGGGCGGGAAGAACGGCTCTGGGGGCTACCGCATTGCCACCCCGCTCGACGTCTTCGTGCGCCCCGCGGAGGCGGCTGAGCTCTGCAGCGCCATCGTCCTCCTCTTCCGCGACCATGGCTCGCGCGACGCCCGCAACAAGGTCCGGTTCGCGTTCCTGGTCGAGGAGTGGGGCGAGACCCGGATCCGCGACGCGCTCGAAGCGCGCATCGGCCGGGCGCTCGAGCCAGCCGGGACGGACGAGCGCCTGCCCAAGGCGACTGACCACGTGGGGATCTTCCGCCAGAAGCAGGCCACGCTGAGCTACGCAGGGCTCTCGGTCCCGGTGGGGCGCATCACCGGCGATCAGCTCACGGAGGTCGCGCGGCTCGCCGAGGCCTACGGCACCGGCGACGTGCGGCTCACGCCGGATCAGAACGTCATCATCCCCAACGTCCCCGACGCGAAGCTCGGCAACCTGACGGCCGAGGCGCTCGTGAAGGTCCTCCGCTACGAACCCTCGGAGATCATGCGTGGGCTGGTGAGCTGCACGGGGATCGAGTTCTGCAACTTGGCGGTGATCGAGACCAAGGCGCGTGCCCTCCAGATCGCGCGGACGCTCGAGACCAAGATCCATCATGGCAAGCCGGTCCGGATCCATTGGTCGGGCTGCCCGGCGGGCTGCGGCAATCACACGGTGGCCGACATCGGCCTCCTCGGTGTCAGGACCAAGGTCGACGGCCACACGGTGGACGCGGTGGACGTCTTCGTCGGCGGCTCCTCGGGCCCCCAGGCCACCCCGGGCGTGAAGATCCTCGAGAACGTCCCGTGCGACACGCTGCCCACGGTCCTCGAGGGGCTGATCCGCTACATCGAGCCCGAGCGGCTGCGGCGACAGCTCCGGACGCTCTCGTCCGCCGGCGCGGTCGTCTCCAGCCGCGGGGGCTCCCCGCGCCCACGCACTGACGACGCCGGCCGCAGGCCGATCCTTCTGACGGACGAGCTCCGGGAGGGCTCGGGCAAGGCGCTGGTGGTGAACGGCCGCGAGGTCGCAGTCTTTCGCTGCCAGGGCCAGCTCTACGCGCTCCAGAACCGGTGCCCCCACGAGGGCGGCTCGCTGGCCGGCGGCGTGATCGAGGCCGACGAGGTGATCTGTCCGATCCACGGCTATCGCTTCAACGTGAAGACCGGCGCCTGCTCCACGGACCCCAGGCTCCCGGCGAAGACCTTTGCGGTCGTGGCCGAGGACGGCGGCTTCACCGTCGACGCGTGAAACTTCACGACACCTGATTCCCAGCGGAGGTCAGCCGAGCATGTCGTATGTCAAGCCCGACGCGGTGGTGGAACAGATGGTCCAGACCGGCGTGATGAAGAGCCAGCTCCCCGTGCGCGATCTCCTGATGCGAGGGTTCCTCTCCGGGGCCTTCCTCGGTTTCGCCACGACCCTCGCCTTCACCGCGTCCCTCCAAACGAAGCTGGGGATCGTGGGTGCCCTGGTCTTCCCCGCCGGTTTCGTCATGATCGTCCTCCTCGGTCTCGAGCTCGTGACCGGCAACTTCGCCCTCGTTCCGCTGGGGGTGCGGGAGGGCAAGACCTCGCTGGGCGCCCTCCTCTCGAACTGGGGGTGGGTCTTTCTCGGGAACCTCCTCGGCAGCGTCGTGTATGCGCTGCTCTTCACCGTCACGCTGTCACCTGATTCCGAGATGGCCAAGCAGATCATGGCGGTGAGCGAGGCGAAGACACTCGGCTACGCGAGGCTCGGGGGCCACGGCCTCGCGGTGGTGCTGTCGAAGGCGATCCTCTGCAACTGGATGGTCACGCTCGGCGTCGCGATGGCCATGACGTCTCAATCGACGACCGGCAAGATCGCGGCCATGTGGCTCCCGATCATGACCTTCTTCGCCCAGGGCTTCGAGCACTCGGTGGTCAACATGTTCGCCATCCCCGCCGGAATGCTGCTGGGCGCGGACGTGGGACTGCGGGACTGGTGGCTGTGGAACCAGATCCCGGTGACGGTGGGCAACATCGTGGGCGGCCTGGTGTTCACTGGCATGGCGCTGCACGTGACGCACCGAAGGCGCGTGGCTCCTGCGGCGGCGGCCGCCCCGCCCGCGGCGATACGGGAGAAGTTGGCGGCGGAGAACTGATGGGCTATTACCCGATCTGCGTGGACATGGCGGGCCGCCCCTGCCTCGTGGTGGGGGGCGGGCCCGTGGCCGAGCGCAAGGTGGCGGGGTTGCTCGAGGCCGGGGCGCGCCTCACCGTCGTGAGCCCGGCGGTGACGCGGCGACTCGATGGCTGGGCCGGCGAGGGCCGTATCCGCTGGCGCCGGCGCGGCTATGTGGCGAACGATCTAGTTGGCCAGTCGCTGGCCTTCGTCGCCACTGACGATGGGGCGGTCAATGCCGACGTCGCGCGGGACGCCCGCAGGGCGGGCGTGTTGGCCAACGTGGCCGACGACCCACCGCACTGCGACTTCATCCTCCCCGCGGTCCTGAGGCGAGGCGATCTCACGGTCACCGTCTCCACGGGTGGAGCGAGCCCGGCGCTCTCTCGCGCGGTCCGGGACGAGTTGGACGCGTATCTCGCCCGTGAGAACTACGCGGGCCTGGTCGGCGTCGCGGCGGACGCCCGGCAGGCCCTCCGCGCCCAGGGTCGCTCGGCGCCGTGGGAACGCTGGCGAGACGCGCTCGGGGCCGGGCTGCGCGGGCTCGTCACGGCCGGACGGCTGGACGAGGCGCGCAAACGGCTGCGGGAGCAGCTCGGTGTCTAGCGGCCGCGTGGTCCTGGTGGGCGCGGGACCGGGTGATCCCGAGCTCATCACGCTGCGGGGGCTCCGGTGGCTCAAGCGCGCGGAGGTCGTGATCTACGATCACTTGGTCAGCCCGCTCCTCCTCGAGGAGGCGCCGCCCGGCGCCCTGCGCATCTTCGCCGGCAAGTCGGCGGGCGACCACTGCGTGCCTCAGCCGGCCATCAACGCTCTCCTCGTTCACCACGCGGCGAGTGGGCGGCTCGTCGTGCGCCTCAAGGGCGGTGACCCCTTCGTGTTCGGGCGCGGTGGCGAGGAGACTCTGGCCTGCGTGACCGCGGGCATTCCCGTCGAGGTAGTACCGGGCGTGTCAGCGGCCCTCGCCGTCCCCGCGGCGGCCTGCATCCCCGTCATCCATCGCGGACTCGCGTCCTCCGTCGCCGTCGTCACCGGCCACGAGGACCCGTCTAAGCTCGGCGGGCGAGTGAACTGGGAGCGGCTGGCCGGGTCAGTAGACACGCTCGTGATCCTGATGGGCGTGGCGGCGCTACCGGTGATCGCGCTGCGGCTCATGGCCGCGGGCCACGATGCCGAGACTCCGGCCGCCGTGATCCACCGAGGCACGACGCCCGCCGAGGAAGTCGTGACGGGCACGCTCGGGGACATCGCGCGCCGGGCCGCCGACCTGCCGCCCCCCGCCACGATCGTGATCGGCGACGTCGTGCGGCTGCGCGACTGCCTCCGGGGCCTGGACGCCGGTGTCGGCGCTGCCCAGGCGAAGCAGGCGGCCGGCCGCGCCTAAGAGCCCGGGCATCCCCGTCGCCTGGGACTGATGATCGTGGCCCGGCGCAGCGATATTCCTACTCTCGGCATCGTCGGGATCTACGCCCGACCGAGGCCGCAGGGGAGGGCAGGGCTGAATAGGTGCCTCTGTCCCGGGGGACGTTCGCGCGCGTGGGGATGGGTTGGCTCGTGTCACCCGCCGCGGACGGTAACCGCCTCGGAGGCCCTGGCGAGCGCCGGAACTACCCGCAGGTTCTCCCGACAAACGCTTGACAAGGTTCTATATTTCGATATACTAGAAGTCGTGAAATCTATAGCTCCGCTTCCGTTGGCCCGCCTGGAGGCGAACGAGAGCCACGTGGAGGCGTTCAAGGCCCTCGCCCATCTGACTCGCTTGCAGGTGTTCTTCTTCCTGGTGCGAGCGGGAAGCGAGATGTCGGTGGGCGAAATTCAGGGCGCCGTGGGAATCCCTGGACCAACCCTGTCCCACCATCTTGATCTGCTGCGTCGCGCGGGGCTCGTCGAGAGCCGGAGGGAAGAGCGGTACGTCTACTATTCGGTGCGGCGGGAGGCCGTGACGACGCTGGTGCGCCTGCTAACAGCGTGTTGCTAGAGGAGGATAATGTGAGCGCAAAGGTACACCTTCACATGCGTGTGTCGGCCCTGGAGAAGAGTCGAGACTTCTACGAAAGGTTTCTCGGCGAAGGCCCGGTCAAAGAGAGGCCGGGCTATGCGAAGTTCCTCCCGGGCTGGGCCCCCGTCAATCTGGCCCTCTCCGAGGGCCGCCCAGGCGGGGAGGGCTCGGTGGACCACGTCGGCGTCCAGGTCGACTCCTCCGAGACCGTGACGATCCACCTCGCCCGCGTCAAGGCCGCCGGGCTGCCGGTGCGCGAGGAGGTCGGGGTGAACTGCTGCCATGCGAATCAGGACAAGTTCTGGGTCCAGGATCCAGACGGCGTGGAGTGGGAGGTCTATCACCTGAACTACGACCTCGAGGATGGGGCGGATCTGCGCTCCACGCGGGATTCGACTCCCTCGACGACGGGCGCCGCGGAGCTCCCGCTGGCGAAGACCCGCGCCTGCTGCGGGTCCTGAGGATCCGGACGGCATGAGGTCCATCGCGTGCTCGGCGAGGCCGAGCCCCGCGTGAGGCGCGATCTCTGTGGGAACCTCCCACGGCGAGCGACGGCGGAGGCAGTCGGCACGGCTCAGCTTCAGGCGGCGGTGGTGGGATCTGGGATCAAGGGGAGCCGGCTCGCCGGAGGTCAGGTAGCGGTGGCCCTCCTCGCGAACACGGTGGCGACCGGAGCCGCCCCTCTTTGCGTTGATCGTGCAGCCAACTCCTCATTACGATGGGGTGCGAAGAGGCGTGCCCGGTGGTGCCTGGACTCCAACGCGACGATTGGCCCATCGAAGACCCGAAGGGCCTGCCGCTTGATCGAGTGCGACGAATCCGAGACGAGATCCGCGAGCGGGTCGACCGTCTGGTTGCCGCTGAAGGTCGGGCGACCGAGGCGGTGGTCGCCTCACCCTAGAGCGCCCGTGGTCTTCCCTGTCGCTCCGCCGTCCGCGCACCTTCACGATCCAGACGGCCGGACTCGAGCGCGCACGACGCTCCGCCCGGGGCGAATCCCGGCAGGCAGTCTTGGGCCGGGTCGTGTCGGACCGCCGGAATGCAGCACGGGTTAAGCGGCCTGCGGGTCGTCAGCTTCGAGAGCCGTCGGTCGGCGGAAATGGGTGCGCTGATCCGCAAGTACGGCGGCGAGGCGGTCCTCGCGCCGTCGATGCGTGAGGTCGCCGCGGTCGACCAACACGAGGTCCTTTCGTTCGGTGAGGCGCTGCTGGCCGGCGGGTGCGACGTACTGATTCTGCTGACCGGGGTCGGCACCCGCCTTCTGATCGCTACCCTGTCGACGCGCTGGCCGAAGGACAGCGTGATGGCGGCCCTGGGACGGGTTCACCTCGTCTGCCGCGGGCCGAAGCCGGTGGCGGCACTGAAGGAGGTTGGCCTCGCGGCGACGCTCACCGTGCCCCAGCCGAACACCTGGCGAGACGTGCTCACGGAGTTGGACCTGAAGCTATCGATTGCGGACAAGCGCGTCGCCGTCCAGGAGTATGGGGCACGCAACTCGGAGCTGCTGACCGGGCTCGAGCAGCGCGGTGCCCGTGTCACCGCGGTCCGCGTCTACGGGTGGACCCTCCCGGAAGACACGGGACCTCTGCGCGCGGCGATCGCCAGGGTGGCGGCGGGCGAGGTCGAGGCCGCTCTGTTCACCAGCTCCAACCAGGTTGAAAACCTCTTCCTCGTGGCGCGAGAGATGGGGCGAGCGGATGCCGTGCGCGATGCGCTCGGCGGTCGGACGGTCGTCGCCTCGATCGGGCCGATCACCACCGAGGCCCTCCGGGCGCACGGTGTCGAACCCGACCTGCACGCTGAACACCCCAAGATGGGCCACCTGCTGGCGGCGGTGGCCAGCCACGCGGCTGATCTGCTCAGGCGGAAACGAGGCGCCCCCGAGGCTCGTACGGGTAGGGGGTAGTACGGGCCGGCTCGGCGAGCGAGCGGCCTGCGGACTTGCCCCAAGGCGCATCTCTTGCCAGCGTTGCGGGACCTGCAGGAGTGTCGAGGCGGCCCTCACGGTCTGACCCGTTCGGCGCCATCGTCACATGTTGCGGTGCACCGCGGGCGACGCCTTCCGTGCGACGAGCGGGAGCTAGCACCTGTCAATCGTGTCGACGTCGTCGGCGTCTGATTGACACGGCCCCAGCCCCCACGAACGTCGAACTTGGTGAATCCGTTCGACTTCCCCGCGGCGCGCCGGTGGTACGTCTTGTGCACCTCTCAAGCGCCCGGCTCGAAATCCTCTCGAGGGAGGCGCTATGAATCGACTGTGGATTGGCGCAATTGCGATGGCGGTGGCGAGCGCGGTCGCCTGCGGTACCGCGGCGGCCCAGGTCGCAAAATACGTCGACGCTCAGGAGGTCACTCACTACGCTGGATCCGAAGCGCAGATCCCCGAGCAGTACCGAAGCCAAGCGGCCCCGGCGGGGCTCCCGACCGATCGCGGTGCCCCGAACGGCGACGTGCGGCAAGACCGGCGGGACATCCGGCAGGACACCCGGGGTATCCGAGAGGACCGTCGCGACGTCACTCGAGACACTCGAGACATCCGCCAGGATCGCCGGGAGATGGGCCAGGACGCCCGCAACATTGAGCGGGACCGGCGGGACATCCCCCGAGACCGGCGCGACGCCACCCAGGAACGCGGCAAGCTCCAACAGGATTTGAAGACTGGGAACACCCAGGCGGTCAATGCCGATCGGCAGCAGCTTCGGAGCGATCGTCAGGCCCTCGGGGCCGATCGGCGCGACCTGAGGCAAGACCAGCGCGATTTCAACCGCGATCGCACCGATCTTCACCGGGACCTCCGAGACAGGCGAGAGGACCGACGAGACCTGAGGCGGGATGTAGGCAATCGGCGTCAAGACCGCCGCGACCTGCGACACGATCGACGGACTGAGCGTTAAGGAGTCTGCCCCCCCTCCAGGAGGGAAGCGACTCGCTTCCCTCCTGGCCCTCGCCTGCCTCGAGGAATCCCGGCCAGACGTGGGGTCGGCCGGACCGGTCCGGTTGAGGAGCTCGAGGGCTCGCCGCATCCTGCGGATCCCTGCGGACGCACGGAGGCCAGCAGCTCCAGGCATCCTCCCGCGGCGAAGCCACCTGTCGCGTCGAGGGCCTCGTGCCCTCGGGTCGTCCCCCCGTGGGATCGGCCCCGCTCGGTCTCAGCTACGAGCTGGTGGCGCGCGACCACTCGGCCGTGCCGCTCGGCCGCGTGGACCAGCCACTGTGGGACTCGACCGGGGCGCGCACCACTCGCAGCGTCCTCCGGGAAACGCAGACTCGCGCACGAGCGCCCGTGTTCGAGTACGTCCCCTCGCCACGGCTTACGCTGAGGTGCGGATCGTCGGGTACGTCGGCCTACGGCTCACCCGGCTCACCGCGCGGCGTTCCCATGCCCGGGTCTCGTTGGAAAACCGCTCACTCTCGGGGTGGGCCCGGTCCAACCCCACCCGGGTGAGTCGCTCGCCTTCAGAGTGCTCCAGAACTCTCGGCCAGACGTATATAACAGATCGAAATGATATAAATACGGCCCTACAAACAGAGATCGCGGAGAGCTGGTGGCTACCGTAACGGGAGGAGTTGTCTCCCCAGATGCGATCGATTTGGGGGCCGGACTGAAAATTCTGGTGTCGGCACGATCCCACGTTTCAGGGGGTCTCCGCACGGCCTGCCCGGGCGGTCACGGCCCCACCTCTGCCCTGACCCGCCCTCTCGTCTGAAGACCCGAGCAGAAGGCCCTCGCCGCCTCGCGCGTAGCCCGGGGGATTCCTGGGCGCTCTTGCGGGATTCCCCTGGGGGGGGATTCACCGAAGTGACTCCCGGACGGGACGTGACGATACTGAGAGTCGAGCATCGTTTGGATTGCGAGTGGATTGCGAGGCGACACGGATGAGCAGTGTGCTCAAGAGCGCGAACAATGGCAGGGACCGCTGCCGGCGATCCTGTTGGAGCTCACGTCGAACACGCTGTCGCGCGGCCCGGAGTTCTGTCCGAGCCTCCTCAGCGCCGTACGATCGGGCGAGGTCCTCGGTGGCAACGCGTTCGATAACCCCTGACGGCGGCCGCTGCCGGTCCGGTCGGGGAGGGCTTGTGGCGTCCCGCCGACGCCCTGCCGGTGCGGTCTTCACTGGCGTCACACCTCCCCGCGAGGCGCCCGGGAGCGCGCCCGATCCAGCTGCTGTCGGGTTCGTAATCGAGATTCGCCCGCGCGAGAGCTCCAAACCTTGCGCCTCTGGGACGGCTCGCCGTGAATGACAATCGCTCCGGGCAGGTGTGGCCCGAGGCTCTCGGCCGGCTCAGTGATTCTGGTCATGCGCCAGAGGGAGCGCAGGGGACGCCGAGCGAGCGCTTGGTGAGCTTCCTCTCCCCCTCCTCGTTCGAGGCCGAGCAGTACCGCGGGCTCCGCCACATCGTGGAAGAGTCGGGCAGGCACGTGGTCGCGGTCACGAGCCCGACCCCGGGCGACGGTAAGACAACGACGGCGATCAACCTGGCTGGCGCCCTGGCCCAGGCGTCGGAGACGCGGGTTCTCCTCGTCGAGGCCGACTTGCGCCAGCCCCGTATCGGGGACCAGCTCGGCCTGGGGGGCTCGGACACGCGGGGGCTCGCCGACGCGCTCGCGGACGACGGTTTCACCCTGCCGGACGTGGTGCGGCATCTTCCCCGCTTCAACCTCTCGGTCCTCCTAGCCGGCCGGAGCCCGGCGAGCCCCTACGAGGCGCTCCATTCGTCTCGGCTCGACGAGCTGCTCGAAGAGGCCCGGTCGCGCTACGCCCACGTTGTGGTCGACACGCCGCCGGTCGTCCCCGTGCCCGACTGCCGGCTCATCGCGAGGAGAGTGGATGGGTTCCTCGTCCTGGTTGGGGCCCATCGGACTCGTCGGGAACTCCTCCAGGAGGCGCTCGCCGCCCTCGATCCGGCCAAGATCCTGGGGTTGGTGTTCAACGGCGACGACCGTCCCCGGCGCGGGTACTACGGCTACTACACGTCGCCGGGGGCGGGGGGCCGGTTGTCGAAAGCACGCCAGTAACCCGAGGACCAAATCCCGCGCCATCGACTTCGTCTGCTCGGCGGATGGAGTCTTTGAGGGGCCCGGCCCCGCCCGAGTTGGTCGGCCGCGAACGGGCCAACGACCGAGGGACGAAGGCGCCAGAGCGCCGCCCCGCCTCGCTCCCAACGATATCACCGGCCAGGGCCTCGACCGGCAGGGGTGGGGCCTTCAGTTCATCTTGGCCGGCGACTCACCGTGTCCGTTCTGCGGCTCCCCCGGGACCCCCTGGCGACTCCGTCTCCAGATGACGAGGCCGAGCCCGGTCGCGACGACGATGACGGCGAACAGACCAAGCCATCGCTCGACCTGGTGCACGTCAGTCATCACTTCCTCCAGTTGGTCCGCGAAGAAGTAGGCTAGTGCGAAGCTGACGGGGACGCCGAGCGTCGCCGCCGCGCCGTCGGCGGCGAGGAACTTCCAGAACGGGACGTGCGCGATGCCCGCGGTCAGGAAGGCCGCGGCCCGAAGCCCCATGACATGGCGCACCGTGACCACGGTCTTCACCGCATGGCGCCGATACGCCGCCTTCAATCGCGCCTCCCGCTCGGGGTTCAGGACTATGCGGACGACCCGCCAGTTCAGCAGCTGCTCGCCCCAGTGCCGCCCGCTCCAGTACAGGACAACATCTCCGCACAGCACGCCAAGAATGCAGACGGGGAGCGCGATCCACCACCGCGCAAGCTCCGCCTGCGCCATGACGCCGGCCGCGACGATCGGCACCTCCTCCGGGATCGGCACTCCGAGGGCTGCAATGAAGAGGACGGAGAATATCCCTAGGTAGGTGAAGTTCTCGACGATCCACTGGACCAGCTCAACGGCCATGTTCCCGACCCCCGGCGGGCCGGACAGCGTCAGCCATCGGCGCGAGTGTCAACGTGACGCGGATTTCCCGACAGAGGTGCCCGCCGGGCGACTTGGTCTCGAGCGATCGCAGGCCCCTTAAGTCCCGATCAGTCATAACAAACGGCCAGGCGAGGCCGCTTGGCACCTCCCTCGCATATCGGTTGAGTCGGGCGCACGTCCCTCACGAGGTGCACGAAGCGTGAAACAGGCTGTCAGGCGGCGGCGACATCCTCTCCGCTCGTTTCCTCTTCGCGACAACCCTCGTCGCGTCCTGGAGCAACGTCTGCGTATCGCGCATATGAACCGGCGACCATGCCGGTCTTTGCTCGATGCGCCGTGGCTGACCCCGGTCATATACATGGGACTTCTTCTTGCCCTCTTCTTCGCGCCCTCGCACGTCGCCGACTTTTTTGGCGCGTCGAACCAGGGGCCGCACCTGAGCACCGCCCTACCGCTCGCGCGCGACGCTCTCCCAGTCACTGTCTATATTAGGGCAGCGGCCACACGGTACGGCGTTCCGGAGAAGCTCGTCACGGCCGTCATCGCCGTCGAATCGGAATTCAACCCACGCGCCGTTTCACGCCGGGGCGCCACGGGGCTCATGCAGCTGATGCCAGCGACCGCCGCCTCGTTCGGCGTCCGCGATCGTCTCGATGCTCCCCAAAACATCGACGGGGGCGTCCGCCACCTCCGCGCGCTGATGGACCGCTTCGCCGACAATCTGCCCTTGGTCCTGGCCGCCTACAACGCCGGGGAACGGCCCGTCGCGGTCTACGGTGGCATCCCGCCGTACCCGGAAACGCGCCAGTTTGTCGTCCGAGTGCTCCATCGCCTAGGCGACCGGCGTGCCGTCGAAACGGTGCTGGCACATTCCGCCCAGCGGGGCCGACGCGGGCAGGGTCGCAGGGCGCCTCTTGTAACCACATCGTCTCATGAGACCGGGGCCCTCCCGGCAGACACTCGCGACGCCCCCGGTCGCCCGATACGACCAAATGTGAGGGCGACGTCCCAGCACGTTGCCGGCGCGCAAACAGGCATCGCGACGGGAAAGCCGATTGGCGAGTCGAAGGCGCTTCTCCCCGCTCCGGCGCCGCCTGGCGTCTCGTCCGGGGCTGTCGGGCCGGAGGGCAGGATCGTCATCCAGGCGCCCTGACGGAGGTGGAGCACCGAGGCCGGTCGACTCCGGCCACGGGATGGCCTTGGCCATTGGCTGGTCGGAGCCCTGAAGATTGTGCCGCCGCTTCATCCCTGTCCCTGCCGGTTGGGGTCGTCTCCGTTCCCCCGCCAAAATGACGCTGGCTCGAGCAGCAGGCAGCTGGGGAACACAGTCCTCGCTGTCGACGACGAGCCGGTCGCGACTCGACGGAGTTCTTCTTGCTTTGTCCGGAACCCAGTTTACAGGTCAGTCGAGATCAACTCTCGCATGATGCTTTGAACCAGCGACTCCAGGGAGGTCCGTTGTGGAGGTTCTCGGCGTCCTGCCGAAGATAACGACCGATCTCCGGCCGCCGTCCTAAATCGTTGACAGGGCGAGAGAAGCCTGTTATGTGTTGCAATGTGAAATTCCGTCTCTCGCACACGAGCACCCTTCTCTTAGGCAGCATCCTCGGCGTCCTCCTGACGCTCCCGGTATTGGCCTATGCGAGCCCCCCCGATCCGACGTGGATCGCGGGCCTCTGGGATGATGCGGACTACGACGATGTCGTCATCCTCATCACGTCGACCTCGGGCATCGCCGACGCCAATCCATTCGTCGAAATCAAACCGTTACTGTTCCTGGTCGCTTCGCTCCCACCTGTTGATCTTCAACCGGTCCCCGCCCCGGCGTCCTCGCTCCGTCACTCTCGCGCTCCACCGGCCGCCTAGGTTCCTTCCTTCAACTGAGCGTGCGGGGAGCCGGATAGAGCAGTTCCGGCACGGCGTCCCCGCCTGGCCCCGCGGCGTGCTTGTCAGCCGGCCTGGCGTAAGCACGGTCGCCTTCTCGGCTCGACTCGGACGCCCGCGTTCTGCTGGTACGAGCACACGCGCGGCCCGTCCCCTGCGCGTCGTCGGCGACGGGGTGTCCGTTGGCCGCGAAGAGGCACGGCTCGTACGGAGTTCACTGGAGGCGATCAAGGAGCGATGGGCTCGTGGTTTCGCGTGGTGGAATGGCGCGGTTCGGAGGGTTTAGGCCGACGCTCGTCGGCCCACATGCGCGTCGGGACTAGCAAGGGCGGGATTCCGACCCGACGCGGGAGGCAACCGGTGCTGTGGCGGCTGCTGGCGCGGCCATCCCTGCGGGCAGCCTGGTGACGCAGCCGTCGTGCGATGACGCCGTCCGGCTCGAGACGGCCTCTCTCCGGGCAGAGTGACGATATGAATGCGCTAAACAGGAGCGGCGAATCATGACCGTAAACACGAAAAGAGCCGTAGCTGGGGCAGCGACAGTGGCCGCGGGACTCATGGTCGCCTTGGCGGCGTACTTCGTAGGGTTTCCTGGCGGACCGTCGAGGGAAGGCCCGGGCCGATCCGCGGCCACGACCGCCCATACCAATCGGTCGCCGTACGGGACACCACAGCATACCTCGCCCGACCCCTTGACGGCCCAGAGCGTAGAGTTATCCGCTTCGGAGTTCGAGCAGTTCAAGGTCGAACCAGCCGGCGAGCGTGACTTCACGATCCAGCGCGGGGCGGTCGGCAACATCGCCTTCAACGAAGAGATGTCGGTACCGGTCTTTCCCCCCGTTCAGGGAAAGATCATCACGCTCTTCGCCAGAGCCGGCGACGACGTGAAGAGGGGAATGTCACTCTACACGATTGACAGCCCCGACCTGGTTCAGGCGGGGTCGAGCCTCATCGCCGCCGCAGGAGTCCTCAGGCTCACCACGCGCGTGCTGCAGCGCGCTAGGCAGCTCTACGAGGTGCAGGGGATTGCCCAGAAGGACTTGGATCAGGCCGTCTCCGAGCAGCAAGCCGCCGAGGGGGCCTTCAAGGCGGCTCGCGATGCCGTTCGTATTTTCGGCAAGACCGACGCGGACATGGATCGCATTATCGCCGAGCGGAAGATCGACCCGGTGCTGGTCGTTCGAAGCCCCATCACGGGACGGGTGACAGCGCGAAATGCTGCGCCCGGCCTCCTCGCGCAGCCCGGCACCCAGCCGGCGCCGTACACCCTGTCCGACGTCTCGATCATGTGGATGCTGGCGAACGTCGCCGAGACCGACTTTCCGCTCCTCCGCTTGGGAGAGGAGGTCGATGTCACGGTGAAGGCGTATCCGGGCCGGCTGTTTCGCGGAAAGGTCGTCAATATCGGGGCTTCGGTCGATTCGAGTACCCGTCGGGTCTCGGTGCGCTCGGAAGTCCGTGACCCCAAGCACGAACTGCGGTCCGGGATGTTCGCGACCTTCGTGATCCGTACGGGCATGGCCGTCCGTTCGCCGGCCGTTCCACTCAACGGCGTGATCCGCGAAGGCGACGGGACGATGGCGATATGGGTCACGACCGACCGCAAGCGTTTGGTGAAGCGAACGGTCAAGGTAGGCCTCGAGCAGGACGGGTTCGATCAGATCCTTGAGGGACTGCAGCCCGGGGAACTGGTCGCCACCGAAGGGGCACTCTTCTTGAGCAACGCCTTGACGGCGGCCTCCCGCTGAGCCTCCCGGTGTTTACCAGGACCAGGGGTACTCCGAGCGGGACCCCGTGCTGAAGGCCCTGCTGACGTTCGCGCTGTCCCGCCGTCCGATCATCCTCCTCGGCCTGCTGGTGCTCATCGGCGGCGGCCTCTTGGCGTTCTCCAAGCTCAATATCGAGGCCTACCCGAACCCGGCGCCAGTCATCCTCGAAATCACCGCCCAGGCCGCGGGCCTGTCCGCCGAGGAGATGGAGCGCTATTACACGATTCCCATGGAGGTCGGCCTCGCCGTCACCCCCGGTGTCGACGTCATTCGCTCGACCTCGTTCTACGGACTGTCCTTCGTCCGGGTCAGGTTCAACTATGGCGTCGATTACTACTTCGCGAAAACGCAGGCGGCCATTGGCCTGCAGCAGAACGTCAGTTTGCCGAGCGGGGCGTCGGCGAATATCCAGGGCTCGAGCCTCGTCGGCGAGATCTACCGCTACCAGCTGGTCGGGCCCCCGGGCGTTAGTCTGACCAATCTGCGCACGCTGCAGGACTGGGTCATGCAACGTCGGTTGCTGACGGTTCCAGGCGTGGTCCAGGTGGTCGCGTGGGGCGGCACGACCAAAACCTACGATGTTGAGGTCGATCTCCACAAGCTCGATGCCTACAACGTGACGCTGCCGCAAGTGCTGACCGCCATCGGCAACGCCAATGTCAATGTCGGCGGTCGAACGATCAACGTCGGCCAGCAGTCGGTCGACGTCCGCGGCGTCGGCTTGATCGGAACGGTGGCGGATATCGAGAACGTCGTCCTCAGCTCCCAAGCGGGCGGGGTCCCGGTCCTCGTGAAGGACGTGGCGAAAGCGTCACTCGGCTATTTGCCCAGGCTCGGCAGGGCGGGCCGGGACAATGACAACGACGTGGTCACGGGGATCGTGATCATGAACCGGACGCTCCGCACCAATGAGGTCGTCGCCCGCGTCACGGCCGAAATGCAGAAGATCAACAGCGACGGCACCTTGCCTCCGGGGGTCCGCGTGGTCCCCTTTTACGACCGGGGCTCGCTCGTTTCGGTCACCACCCACACGGTCTTGCACAACCTCGTCTTCGGCTGCCTGCTGGTGTTCCTCATCCAGTGGATCTTCCTGGGAAACTTGCGCAGCGCGATCATCGTCGGCGCCAATATCCCCTTCGCGCTGCTCTTCAGCGTCACCATCTTGTATCTGATGGGCGAGTCGGCGAACCTCTTGTCGGTCGGCGCCGTCGACTTCGGCATCATCGTCGACTCGTGCGTCATCCTCGTCGAGAACGTCTTCCGCAACCTCCAGACGCATGAGGAGGAGCGGCGCGAGTTCCTGAGGGGCTACGCGCCACCGGCGGAGACGCCTGGGTGGTCCGCGCGGATTCAGATGGTCTTCGCCAGCGCCCTCCAGGTGGAGAAGGCGGTACTCTTCTCGACCGGGATTACGCTAGCGGCGTTTGTCCCCTTGTTCACCATGCAGGGGGTCGAAGGACAGATCTTTAGCCCGATGGCGCGGACCTACGCGTACGCGTTGGCGGGCGCGTTGATCGGGACGTTCACGGTCACGCCGGTACTGACGTCGCTGCTGCTCCCGGAGCAGGTTCGTCATGTCGAAACGATCGTCGTGCGGGCGCTGCGCGCCGTCTACCACCCGATCCTGCACTGGGCGTTGTCGCACCGGGCGATCGTGGTCACGATCGGGGTCGGGTTCCTGGCCGGGGCGGGCGTGCTCATCCCCCGGCTCGGCGGCGAGTTCCTGCCGACTCTCGAGGAAGGCAATCTCTGGATTCGCGCCACGATGCCGCCGACCATCTCGCTGGAAGCTGGCATGCCGGTGGTCGACCGCATCCGCCAGATCCTGCGCAGCCGCCCGGAAGTCATCACGGTCGTCTCGCAGCATGGCCGGCCTGACGACGGCAGCGACGCGGCGGGGTTCAGCAACGCCGAGTTCTTCGCGCCGTTGAAGCCGATGGAGCAGTGGACCCCGGGCATGACGAAGGAGGGGCTGATCACCGAGCTGCAGACACGGTTCTCTAACGAGTTCACGGGTATAACCTTCAACTTCTCGCAATACATCCAGGACAATATTGAAGAGGGCCTGTCGGGCGTCAAGGGCGCCAACTCGGTCAAGATTATCGGCCGCGACCTGGCGACCTTGGAACGGATCGCCACGCAGGTCTTGGGGATCATGGACCGGGTCCGGGGAGTCACCGATCTCGGCATCTTCCGGGTCCTGGGCCAGCCGAACCTGAATATCACGGTGGACCGCGCGACGGCCGCTCGCTATGGCCTCAATTCCGGCGACGTCAACACCGTCATCCAGGCGGCCCTGGGCGGGACGCAGGCGACCACGGTGCTGGAAGGGGATCGCCAATTTGCGCTGATCGTCCGCGTCGCGCCCGAGTACCGCAACAGCCTGGAGCGGGTGCGCCACGTCAAGGTGGGCATTCCCAACAGCGGCGGCGCCAATGCGTACATTCCGTTGAGCGAGCTCGCCACGATCACGCTGGATACCGGCGCCTCCTATATCTATCACGAACGCAACGAGCGGTTCATCCCCATCAAATTTAGCGTGCGCGGCCGCGACCTCGGGGGCACCGTTGCCGATGCGCAGGAGCAGATTGCACGGAACGTGAAGCTTCCCCAGGGGTATCGGATCGAATGGGCCGGGGAGTTCGAGGAGCTGCAGCAGGCCAAGAGACGGCTCGAGGTCATCGTCCCCGTGAGCCTCGTCCTGATCATGGTCCTGCTGTATGGCCTGTTCGGTTCGGTGCGTGACAGTCTGCTCGCGCTAGCGGGTATTCCCTTTGCGATTGCGGGCGGAGTGCTCTCGCTGTTTGTCACCGGTCGAAATTTCAGTATCTCCGCCGGCATCGGGTTCATTTCCCTACTCGGCATCTCCGTCATGAACGGCATCCTGGTGCTCACCTACTACAACGAGGTCATGCAGAGGGGCGACATCCCGAGCCTCGAGGGCATGTTCCACGCCGCCTCCCAGCGGATGCGGCCGATGCTGATGACGGCGCTGTCTGCATCTATCGGCCTGTTCCCGGCAGCGATCTCGACAGGCATCGGCAGCCAGGTGCAACGCCCCTTGGCGACGGTGGTCGTCGGCGGCCTGCTGATCGGTCCGCTCATGTTGCTCGTCGTCGTGCCGGCGCTGTGCATGTTGTTCCGCGAGAGGTCGCGATGACGGCGACCCGACGGCGCCCCGCGGCGGGGATCCATCCGCGCAGCCTGAGCCAGGATACGGGCGCCCGAATGGCACCGAGAATCGAAGGCAGAACCACAACAGGTCACGGAGGAAACGGAACAGCGAAATGAACGTCTACCGGTATGTGTTGGTCGTGCTCGCTCTGAGCATGGTCGCGGCGGCGGAGGGCCGCGCCGTACATCGGGCAAGACGGGGGAACCGGGGCCGGGTGGCGGCATGGTGGCGACGCGTGCTGGACATGCTGCGCAAGGCCAGGCGCCCACGACGGGAGGGCCGCCTGGCGCACCGGGCCAGGCGGGGAGGCCGGGGAAGGGCCATTCAAGCATCGACGGAACGGGAATCCGGGCCGGCAGTTCGAGCGTAAAGGGAACGGGAGTCCAGGTACGGCACTGAGGCGAGATGAATCAGAGGGAAACTCCCGAGCTGCGACCGCGAACCATTTCGGCGAGAACAGGTCGCCGGGGACCTGCCTGCCAGCGCAGTCCTCGAGCCACATGGAGGACCACGAAAATGACGCCGCGTGATAGAGACAACGCGTCGGCACGACACCGTGCCGGCGCGGTGGCCGGGTTGGCGGCCTTGGCCCTCGTGTCAGGCTGCACGGTGGGCCCGGACTTTCGACGCCCCGCCGCTCCGGCCGTCGACCGCTACACGCGGCAGCCCTTGGTCGCGAAGACCGTGTCGGCGGACGTCGCCGGCGGCGAGGAACAGAGGTTCCTACACGACCGTGACATTTCCCGGCAGTGGTGGACACTGTTCCAGTCGCCGCAGCTGAACGCGCTGATCGAGAAGGCTCTCAAGGCCAATCCCACCCTCGTCGCGGCGCAGGCGGCGCTGCGCCAGGCGATGGAACTCGTGTACGCGCAGCAGGGCTTCTTCTACCCGACCATCCAAGCCAACTTCTCGCCGAGCCGCCAGCGGGCCTCGGCCGCCCTCTCGCCCCCGTTGAGCACGAGCCAGCTGACGTTCAGCCTCTACACCGCGCAGGTCACCGTCGGGTTCACGCCGGACGTGTTCGGTGGCAACCGGCGGCAAGTGGAGTCACTGAGAGGACTGGCCGAGTCCCAGCGCTTCCTGCTCGAGGCCACGTACGTGACGCTGACGTCGAACGTGGTGGCGGCGGCCGTACAGGAAGCGGCGGCACGGGCGCAGATCGCGGCGACCAAGGACATCATCGATATCAGCACCAAATCGCTGGCGTTATTGCGGCGTCAGTTCGAGCTCGGGTATACGGCACGGCTTGACGTGGCGGCGCAGGAAGCCGCGCTCGCGCAAGTGCAGCAGGCGCTGCCGCCTTTGCAGAGGCAGTTGGAGCAAACCCGCGACCTGCTGACGGCCCTGGCGGGTCGTTTGCCGAGCGATGATCCGGAGGAGACGTTCGAGCTCGCGACGCTGCACCTGCCGCAGGACCTGCCGGTGAGCCTCCCGTCCAAGCTCGTGGAGCACCGCCCGGACGTGCGCGCCGCCGAAGACCAGCTGCACGCGGCCAGCGCCCAGATCGGTGTCGCCATCGCCAACCGGCTGCCGCAGTTCACGATCAGCGGCGCCGCCGGCGGTCTCGCGACCGACTTCACCCAGATGTTCGCCGACGCGAACCCCTTTTGGATAGTGGCGGGCAACGTCGCCCAGACGCTCTTCGCCGGCGGGACCCTGCTGCACCGGCAACGCGCGGCCGAGGCGGCCTTCGAGCAAGCGGCGGCCCAATACCGCAGCACGGTCATCACCGCGTTCCAGAACGTGGCGGACACGCTGTATGCGCTTCAGCACGATGCCGAGAGCCTCAAAACAGCCGTCGCCGCCGAACGGGCCGCCAAGGTGACCCTCGATCTCACGGTCAAGCAGCAGCAGCTCGGGTACATCAACTACCTGGTCCTGCTCAGTGCCCAGCAGGCCTATCAGCAGGCGCTGATTACTCGCGTGCAGTCGCAGGCGAACCGTTTGGCCGACACGGCGGCGCTCTTCCAGGCGCTGGGCGGCGGCTGGTGGAACCCGCCCGAATGACGGCGCGGCGCGAACGAGCACACGACCTGACGCGTCCGTAGTCGCATCATGCCGGCGGCCGATAGACAAGATGAGTCAGGAGGCGAGCGTTCACCAGGAGTCGAGATTATGTCTGCGCGACGGATCCCGCGCTGTCGAGGAGTCCCTTGAAGACGCTGCCCGTCTGGGCGGGCTTGATCATGGGCGCCTGGTTCGGCGCGATGCTGCTTCTCGCGGTGGTGGCGGTGGCGGCCGTGCTGGGCGTTTGGGGGTTGAGGGTCCCTAGAATTTTCCGAAAGAAACGTCGCCGTCGGCCGAGGCCCTGACTCGGACCCGAGGCCTTCCGCCTCCGTAGGCGCCGACGGAGGGATAAGGTCCCATAGAGAGCGACGATTCGAATACCGGTGAAAGAATAACCTGGTCATTTCTGTCACGGACGTGCACGCAGTGAGCCGGGGTTGTCATAGCGTTGAGGGCGGAACCTCGCCGCCGCCGGCGTATATCGTTGCCGCAGCAGTTCCGACGCGAGGGTGCGAACGGACTCACGCCATTCGCCCGCGGCGGGTGAAGCCGGCGCCGGGTCGCCCGACATCGAAGCCCAACGGGAGGGTCGCCGCCTACACCCGATCGTCGCTCGGCTCGATCGGGCGTCGGACCTGGGGGCGGTAGGGCTCCGGAATCGCATTCGGCATGTTGGTCCAGTGCGTCACACCCCTGTCGTCGGTCCAGCGGTACAGGTCGGTGCCATCGCTGCCCGACGCCGGCGTCTGTCGCTCGATCGGCCGCGCGGGGGGATCAGCCCGCGCCTCCTGCGGTGCCGGAGGCAGCATGTCAGGCGGCGCGGCGGGCGGCGGCTTCGGGACCCAGACCCAGGTATACGGACTCGCCTCGCCGTCGCCGCGGAGCTCATACCGCCCGGTTGGATATTCGACCACAGAGGGCATCGAGGGCGGCGGCGCCGGAGCCACCGGCAACGGTGGGGCGTACGCTTCCGAACCGGAGGCATCGATGCCAGGAGAGTCGTGATACGCCGCGGGCCCGTAGGTCGGTGGTGTCAGGTAGACGACGGGGGGGGCCGTCACGATCACGATCGTCGGCAGCACCGGGACGAAGCGGTGCCGGGCGAAGGACCGATGCGGGAAACGGGGTTCCGCCGACTCCCTGGAGGAGGCAATCGCCCTGGGCCCCCGGGGCCCGCTGACCGGCGCCGGGACCGCGGCGGGTCCCCTGACGTGCGGTGCGACCCCTCCCCACGCCCACCCCGGTCCGGAGCTAAACGCCAGCCCGACGGTGGCGACCGCACCAATGAGGAGTCGCAAACACTTCATGGCTGCCTCCTCTCGTCTTCCCGCCCTATTAACTACTGAGCCCGCCGGGTGGTTGCACCCTGTAGAGGGCGGCGCGGGCACGCGGGCCATCGCCTGCAGGAGGCGTGGCTCCGTGCCTACTTCCTCGGGCCCAGGTCGTGCGCACGTGTCTGCTCTGCCGGTGGCGGCCCGCCCTCGGTTGACGGCGGCCGACTGCCCATGCGGGCGCGCAGCTCCTCGGCCACCGGGAGGCGCGACGCGTTCCAGCCGCCGCCGAGGGCCTGGATCAGCAGTACGGCGGCGGTCATTCGCCGGCCGAGGATCTGGACGGCGGTCACCTCGTCGGTCAGCCTGATGGTCTGCGTGGTGATCACGTTGAGGTAGCTGACGATCCCCGCCTTGTACTGATTCGTGGTCAGCGCTTCGGACTGCTGCGCCGCCTTCACGGCCTCGTCCTGTACGCGAGCTTCGTCCTCGAGGATCCGGAGCGCGGCCAGGTTGTCCTCGACCCCTTGAAACGCGGCCAGCACGGTCTGGCGGTACGTCGCCACGCTCGCGTCGTAGGCCGCCCGCGCCTGGTCGGTTTGAGCCTGCCGCAGGCCGCCGTCGAACACGATTTCCGAGATCGACGGCCCCACCGACCAGAAACGACTCGGCCACGTGAACCACTGGGACGCGCTCGAGCTCTCGAGGCCGCCCGACGCGCTCAAGGTGACGATCGGGAAGTACGCGGCTTCGGCCACGCCGATCTGGGCGTTCGCGGCCGCCGCCCGGCGCTCGGCGGCGGCGATGTCGGGCCGGCGCTCGAGGAGCTCCGACGGCACCCCGACGGGGATGCTCGGCGGCGTGGCGGCCAGCGGCGCCGCCGGAAGCGAGAACGAGGCCGGCGCCTGCCCGACGAGGATCGCAATCGCGTGCTCCCGCTGCGCGCGCTGCACGCCGAGGTCGATTGCCTGCGCCTGTGTGGTCTTGAGCTGCGTCTCGGCCTGCGCCACGTCGGCCCGGGACGCCACGCCGCCCGCATACCGGTTTCGAGTCAGCTCGAGCGACTTCGCGAAGGCGGCGACCGACGCGTCGAGCCGCTGCCGCTGGGCGTCCAGGGTCTGCAGCTCGAAGTAGTCCTGCGCCAGCTCAGCCTGGAAACTCAGCCGGATCGTCTCGAGGTCGGCCGCGCTCGCCTGGGCGCTGGCCTGGCTGGACTCGACCGAGCGGCGGATCCGGCCCCAGAAGTCTGGTTCCCACGACACGGCGAGAGGAAGGGTGAAGTCCGTCCGAGGAGCCGAGGCGACGTTCCCGCCGGACAACAGGCCGATGGTCGACGACGAACGGGAGTGCGTCACGCCGACCCCCAGGGTGGCGGTGGGGAAGTAGGCGGCCCGCGCCTCGCGCACGAGTGCGCGCGCCTGCCGGAACTGGGCCTCGGCCACGGCGAGGTTCTGGTTCGAGACGTCGACTTGAGCCTCGAGCGCGCTGAGCTGGGGATCGCCGAAGACTTCCCACCAGGCGCCGCGGGCCGCGGCGTCCTGGGGCCGGGCCACCTTCCAGCCGGCACCTTCCTTGTAGCCGTCGGGGGTGATGACCGGCGGCCTCACGTAGTTCGGGCCGACCATGCAACCGGTCACGAGTGCCAGCACCGTGGCGGCGAGGGCGAGGGTGGCGCCGGTGGGTCCGCGATCGGCCCAGCGCATCACGGCCTCGCCGGATCCGGCGCGGCCGCGGAGGCGCTCCGCGGCCGGCGCCCGACCCGCAGCCCTTGGAACCAGAGCCGCACCCCGTCCAGGTAGAGGTAGATCACCGGCGTCGTGTAGAGCGTGAGGGCCTGGCTGACGATCAGCCCCCCGACGATCGCGATGCCGAGGGGGCGACGGAACTCCGACCCCACCCCCGTTCCCAGCGCGAGCGGCAGCGCCCCCAGCAGCGCCGCCATCGTCGTCATCATGATCGGCCGGAAGCGCAACAGGCACGCCTGGTAGATCGCCTCGAGTGAGCTCTTCCCCTCCCGACGCTCCGCCTCCAGCGCGAAGTCGATCATCATGATCGCGTTCTTCTTCACGATGCCGATCAAGAGGATGATCCCGATCAGGGCGATCACGCTGAGATCCATCCGGCAGATGAGCAGCGCAAGGAGCGCCCCCACCCCCGCCGACGGCAGCGTGGACAGGATCGTGATCGGGTGGATGTAGCTCTCGTAGAGCACCCCCAGCACGATGTAGACGGCCACCAGCGCCGCCCCGATCAGCAGCGGCTCGTTGGCGAGCGAGGCCTGGAAGGCCTGCGCCGTGCCCTGGAAGCTCCCCCGGATTCCCTCGGGCAGCCCGAGCTGCCGCGTCGCCGTCTCGACCGCCGACACCGCGTCTCCCAGCGCGACCCCCGGGGCCAGGTTGAACGAGAGCGTCACCGCCGGGAACTGTCCCTGGTGGTTCACCGCGAGCGCGGTCGGCCTCGGCTCGAAGCGCGTGAAGGCGCTCAGCGGCACCTCCTGGCCGGCGGGCGTCCGCACGTAGATGTCCCGCAGCGTGTCGGGGCGCTGCCAGAACCGGGGCTCGACCTCCATCACGACGTGGTACTGGTTCAGCAGCGTGTACGTGATCGAGACCTGCCGCTGTCCGAAGGCGTCGTAGAGCGTGTTGTCGAGGAGCTTGGGTGTGACGCCGAGCCGGGAGGCCGTCGGGCGGTCGATGACGAGCGAAGCCTCGAGCCCCCGGTCCTGCTGGTTGCTGTTGAGGTCGGCCACCTGGCGGAGCCCGCGCAGCGCCTCGGTGACGCGGGGAGTCCACGCGTTCAGCTCGGCGAGGTCGTTGCCCTGGAGCGTGTACTGATACTGGGCATTGCTGGCCATTCCGCCGATGCGGAGGTCCTGGACGGCCTGGAGGTACGCCGGCGCGCCCGGCACCCGGGCGAGCTTGCCGCGCAGTCTCGCGATCACCTGGTCGGCGCTGACCCCCCGTTCCCCGAGCGGCGTGAGCTGGATGAACACACGCCCGGTGTTCCGGGTGGACCCGCCTCCGCCGCCGGTGAACCCCATCACGCTTTCCACGGCGGGATCGGTCTGGATGATGTCGACGATCGTCGCCAGCTTGCCCTTCATGGCCTCGAACGAGATGTCCTGTGCGGCCTGGATGGCCCCGCTCAGCCGCCCGGTGTCCTGCTGCGGGAAGAACCCTTTGGGAACGCGGGCGAAGAGATAGCCGTTGATCCCGACCGTGGCGAGCGTCAGGAGGAGCATCGATCGATGGTGTCGCAGTGCCCAGGACAGGCTCACGTCGTAGGCGCGGGCCATCCACTCGAACAGCCGCCCGCTCGCCGCGTACAGGCGGCCGTGGGCCGTGGAGTGCTCCGGCTTGAGGAGCCCGCCACACATCATCGGCGTCGTCGTCAGCGACACCACGAGCGAGATGAGGATTGCCACCGACAGCGTCACCGCGAACTCGCGGAAGACCCGGCCCACCATCCCGCCCATCAACAGGATGGGGATGAACACGGCCACGAGCGAGAGGCTCATCGACAGGACGGTGAAGCCGATCTCCTTCGCGCCGAGGAGCGCCGCCCGTCGGGCGGGGACGCCTGCCTCCACGTGACGGGTGATGTTCTCGAGGACGACGATGGCGTCGTCGACGACAAACCCCGTCGAGATCGTCAGCGCCATGAGCGAGAGGTTGTCCAGACTGTACCCCAAGAGATACATGACGCCGAAGGTTCCGATCAGCGACATCGGCACCGCCACGCTCGCGATGAGCGTGGCGCGGACACTCCGCAGGAACGCGAAGACGACCAGGATCACGAGCAGGACCGAGGCCAGGAGCGTCAGCTCGACGTCCCGCAGCGCCGCCCGGATCGTGGTCGTCCGGTCGAGGACGACCGAGAGCCTGATCGCCGCCGGAATGACGGCCGCGAGCTGCGGGACCAGGCCGCGGACGCGATCGACCGTCTCAATGATGTTCGCCGCCGGTTGCCGGAATACGACCAGCAGCACGGCCGGCTTGCCGTCCACCAGCCCCGCCGCGCGGAGGTCCTCCACCGAATCCTGGACGCTGGCGACGTCGGACAGCCTCACGGCGGCACCCGTCCGGTAGGCGACGATCAGGGGCGTGTACTCTGCGGCGGCTCTGCGGAGCTGGTCGTTGGTCTGGATCTCCCAGGTCCAGCCCCCGCCCCCCAGCTGTCCCTTCGGCCGTTTCACGTTGGTGGCCGCGAGCGCGGCGCGCACGTCCTCGAGGCCGATGCCGTACTTGTTCAGGGCCGCCGGGTTCAGCTCCACCCGGACGGCCGGGAGCGAGCTGCCCCCCACGAACACCTGGCCGACACCCTTGACCTGGGAGAGCTTCTGCTGAAGGATCGTCGAGGCCGCGTCGTACATCTGGCCCTTGCTCAGGGTGTCGGAGGTGAGGGCCAGGATGAGAATCGGCGCGTCGGCTGGATTGACCTTGCGGTATGAGGGGTTGCCCGGCAGGTCCGGAGGCAGGTAACTCCGTGCCGCGTTGATCGCCGCCTGGACGTCGCGGGCGGCGCCGTCGATATTCCGGTTCAGGTCGAACTGCAGGACGATGCTGGTCGCTCCGAGGTAGCTGGTCGACGTCATCTCGGTTACGCCCGCGATGCGGCCGAACTGGCGCTCGAGGGGGGCGGCCACCGACGTCGCCATGGTCTCGGGGCTCGCCCCCGGCAGCCCCGCCGAGACCGAGATCGTGGGGAACTCCACCTGGGGCAGGGGCGACACGGGGAGCAGCCGGAAGGCGACCAACCCCGCGAGGGCCAGTCCCCCCGTCAGGAGCGTCGTCGCCACGGGTCTGGCGATGAAGGGCGCCGAGACGTTCACGCCTGTCCCCGGGGGCGCGTCCTCACGCGCCGCGCGAGCCGGTCGAACGCGAGATAGATCACCGGCGTCGTGTACAGCGTGAGGGCCTGGCTCACGATGAGGCCGCCGACGATGGCGATGCCGAGGGGGTGGCGGAGCTCGGAGCCGACGCCGGTGCCGAGGGCCAAGGGCAGGGCACCGAGGAGGGCGGCCATCGTGGTCATCATGATGGGCCGGAATCGAAGCAGGCAGGCTTGGTAGATGGCGTCGAGGGGGCTCTTGCCCTCGTGACGTTCGGCGTCCAGGGCGAAGTCGATCATCATGATGGCGTTCTTCTTGACGATGCCGATGAGC
>Ga0209689_1000225_pt1 | contig 36306 bp, 29 predicted proteins | sample GraSoiAngelo_149_FD_187119 | JGI IMG/M metagenome (GOLD analysis project Ga0209689, IMG submission 187119) | Grasslands soil microbial communities from the Angelo Coastal Reserve, California, USA - 14_1009_09_30cm (SPAdes) (version 2) | ecosystem: Environmental > Terrestrial > Soil > Grasslands ... | reverse complement strand
CTGATTTTTGGAGCTGTTTGACAACATCTTGTCTCCCCCCTAACCTTGTCTGTCTCATCATGAAGGTTCTGGTCATTGGAAGCGGCGGACGCGAGCACGCACTCGTCTGGAAATTGCGGCAATCCCCACGTGTCACCCAGGTGTATTGTGCTCCCGGGAACGGCGGCATCGCCGCGGAGGCCGAGTGCCTGGCTGCTGACATCAAGAGTGTGGATTCGCTGGTTGCAGTCGCCCTCCAAGCCCGGCCGGATCTTACGGTGATCGGCCCCGAAATGCCCTTAACCCAGGGAGTGGTGGACGAATTCACTCGCCGCGGATGGCCGGTGTTTGGCCCTACCAAAGCAGCAACCCGGTTGGAATCGAGCAAGAGTTTTGCCAAGGAGTTCATGCAGCGCCACCGCATCCCAACGCCGAGTTACGCCATCTGTAATTCGTTGGATGAAGTTCGAGCTGCCCTTCCTCACTTTCACCCACCAATCGTTGTGAAGGCCGACGGTCTCGCTGCGGGCAAAGGTGTGGTCATTGCGAAGACTAAAGATGAAGCAGCCAGCGTCGCCTCAGAAATGCTCTCCGGAAAGATGCTGGGCGAAGCCGGCGCCCGCGTGGTGTTAGAAGAATGCCTGACGGGGGACGAACTCTCCTTTCTCGTCTTCAGCGATGGCGAGCGCGTTGCGCCGTTGGTAGCCGCGCAGGACCACAAGCGCATCGGCGAAGGGGACACCGGTCCCAACACCGGCGGCATGGGCGCTTACTCCACTCCAACGATCATTGATGACAAGATGCGCGACTGGTTGGTTACACATATCGCGAGGCCGGTGGTCGCCGGGATGAAGGCTGAAGGTTCCGAGTATCGAGGCGTCCTTTATTGTGGACTCATGATGACGGCGCGGGGCCCCATGGTCCTCGAGTTTAATTGCCGGTTTGGCGATCCCGAGGCCCAGCCCATCCTGATGCGACTGGAAAGCGACTTGATCGAGGCCTTGGAAGCCTCTGTAGACGGGCGCGTCAGCGACGGCGATTTCCGATGGTCACCGGATGCTTCAGTGTGCGTGGTCATGTCTTCGGAGGGCTATCCGGGAACCTTCGAAGCAGGCAAGAGAATCAGCGGACTCGAACAGGCGGAAAAGATGGAGGGCATTAAGATCTTTCATGCGGGCACGAACAAGCGTGACGGAATCTATTACACTTCAGGCGGGCGCGTGTTGGGAGTTACATCGCGCGCGGCCGATCTGGCAACCGCGGTCAAACGAGTCTACGACGCCGTCTCGGTTATTAAATTTGAAGGCGCTTATTATCGCAAAGACATTGCTGCGAGAGCGCTGGCAAAAAAATAGGTTGTGAACTTGAAGTCATTGGTTCCGCCGCTGCACAGAACCGGGCAGGGGTGGGTTTCGAAGTCAGAGAGAGCGAATGAGCCATAAGCCATTAGTTTCTATCGTCATGGGCAGCGACTCCGACCTGGAGATCATGCGCGAAACGGGGAAAGCACTCGAAGAGTTAGGCATCGCCTACGAAATCGATGTGACTTCAGCTCACCGCTCGCCTGATCGTACGGCCGACTACGCGCGCCAGGCCGGTGGACGCGGCATTCGGGTCATCGTTGCGGGAGCGGGAGGCGCTGCCCATCTTGCAGGCGTGATTGCGGCACACACCACGTTGCCCGTAATTGGCGTGCCCATTCCTTCTACATCCCTGCAGGGAATGGACTCTCTGCTGGCCACGGTACAAATGCCCGCAGGAATTCCTGTCGCGACAGTTGCGATTGGCAAACCGGGGGCAGCCAACGCCGGAATTCTAGCGGCCCAAATTCTTGCGCTGTCGGATTCCGGTCTTGCCAAAAAACTTGCTGGCCACAAGGAAAAACTAGCGCGCGGAGTAGAAGAAAAATCCAAAAAGCTCAAGAATTCAATTGAGAAGTGACATTCCTGGACCACAACGAAGGAACTATCTCCACCCGGTTCAATTTAGGAACGGAACCTGAAAGCTAAAAATTCCTCCGCGTCTCAGTGCCTCCGTGGCAGTCGCGTGGCCATCGCTAGAACTCAAGTTCCTTTAGATACCGCCGAAATTCATCTCCCAACCCCTCTCGTTTCAAGGCAAACTCGACGGTAGCTTTTAGGAATCCCAGTTTGTCCCCAGTGTCGTGCCGCCGTCCCTCGTAGACATAGGCATAGATTTTTTCTTTTTTCAAAAGCAGCCGCATACCGTCGGTCAACTGGAGCTCTCCGCCTGCGCCTAGCGGCGTCTCAGACAGGGTTTCAAATACCGTCGGAGTGAGGATGTATCGCCCGGTGATGGCCAGGTTGGAAGGCGCTTCCGCTTGCGTCGGCTTTTCAACCATGTTTTTGATCTCAAACAATCGCCCGTTGAAGCGCCCGTCGGCCGGCTCGACGCCGAGCACTCCATAGGAAGAGATGGCCGGGCCTTCCACGATTTGTGTTGCGATCACCGAACACTGGGTGTCTTCGAACACCTCCATCATTTGTTTCAGACATGGAACCTCGGCATCGATTACGTCGTCGGCTAGAAGCACGGCAAAAGGTTCGTTGCCCACTAGTTCGCGCGCCATCAACACGGCATGACCAAGACCAAGCGCTTCCTTCTGTCGGACGTAGGCCACGTGGATCATGTCCGATATCTGGCGCACAATTTGCAGCAGGTCTGTCTTCTTGCGCTCTTCCAACATCTTTTCGAGTTCGTAACTCACGTCGAAGTGGTCTTCTATAGCTTGTTTACCGCGGCCGGTAACAATGATGATCTGGTCGCAGCCCGCAGCCAGTGCCTCCTCCACTCCATACTGAATGATGGGTTTGTCTACGATCGGCAACATCTCTTTGGGTTGGGCCTTGGTCGCGGGAAGAAAACGAGTGCCCAGTCCGGCGGCAGGAAAGACGGCTTTGCGAACTTTCATGGTCATGCGGGGAGTTTTTCCTTCAGCGCGATGAACGCGGTTGAGTCGTGCCCGGTTCGACAAAAACTCGACTAAGCGACTGGAGCAGAGCCGAAGGTCTTTCTGGCAGATAAAAAGATAACAGGATACTCAGTGGTCTGACGACCCGGACTGAAAAGAAGCTAAAAAACGAGCCTTAAGCCTTTCTGGCGGTGGAAGCTTCCTCCTGTACTTGACCTAGTTCCTGTAGCACGTTCTTTAACTGCTGTAAGACCTCTTCTGCACCAGTTGCCTTCATAGAAAACTTTAAAAGACCGTCTGGCGTGAACTGCGCTCCGCGCTGGGAAGACACAAACCGCGCCAGACGTTCCGGATCAACCGCCGCATTCTGGCGAAACTTAACGCTAACGAGGTCACGCTTGCGCTCAACATTCGTCACGCCGACTGTGAGACACAAGAGCTTTAGAGAGGCATACTCTAGCAAGTTTCGGACCGCTGGCGGCGTCTCACCATAGCGATCTTCCAGTTCGGCACGAACGTCGCTGAGCTGCGTTTCCGTTTCCACCCCCGCGATTCGCTTGTACATTCTTAGCCGCTGGTTCTCTTCGGGGATGTAATCCACGGGGATGCGGATATTCAGTCCCAGATTCAGTTGAGTTTCAGCCTCGTCCGGGGCGGCCTCGCCTTTCATTTCCCGAACCGCACGTTCCAGCATCTGGGTATAAAGTTCGAAGCCAACCGCCTCAATGTGGCCGCTCTGCTCGCCGCCCAGTAAATTACCCGCGCCGCGCAATTCAAGATCAAGCGCGGCAATCTTGAATCCTGCGCCAAGGTCCGAAAATTCCTTTAGGGCGGCGAGGCGACGGCGTGCCACCGGCGTCAGTTCAATGTCCGGCGGCAGCAACAGGTAGGCGTAGGCACGCCGATTTGAGCGGCCCACCCGGCCGCGCAGTTGGTAAAGCTCTGAAAGTCCATGACGATCAGCCCGGTTGATCAAAATGGTATTGCAAAGCGGAATGTCGAGTCCGTTCTCGATGATGGTCGTGGCCACCAGAACGTCGGCTTCGTGATGCATAAACTTGAGCATCACCTTTTCCAGTTCTGTTTCCGACATCTGCCCGTGGCCGACGGTCACGCGGGCCTTAGGTACGAGTTCTTGCAATTTGGCAGCGATTTCCCAAATGCTCTCCACGCGATTATGAACAAAGTACACCTGACCGCCGCGCTCCAATTCCTGCTCGATCGACGACTGGATGAGCTTCTCAGCCCAGCTCGCCACTACCGTCTGAATTGCCATCCGGTCTTTGGGGGCCGTTTCGATCACGCTCATATCGCGCAATCCCACCAGCGACATGTGCAGAGTTCGTGGAATAGGCGTCGCCGACATGGTTAGCACATCCACCTGCTTGCGCATTTGCTTCAGCCGTTCTTTGTGACGCACGCCGAAGCGTTGCTCCTCGTCCACTACCAGCACACCGAGATCGGCGAATTTCACGTCCTTCGACAAAAGACGGTGGGTACCAATCAGAATATCTATCTTTCCCGCCTCTACCTTCTGCAGGATTTCCTTCTGCTGCTTGGGATTGCGGAAACGACTGATCATCTCGATGGTGACAGGAAATGCCGCGAAGCGCTGTTTGAAAGTTTCATAGTGCTGGAATGCCAGTACCGTCGTTGGCGCGAGCACCGCCACCTGCTTATTGTCGCTGACCGCCTTGAACGCCGCGCGCATCGCCACTTCTGTCTTGCCATAGCCGACATCTCCGCACAGCAGCCGGTCCATGGGCTGAGACGATTCCATGTCACGCTTCACATCCGCAATAGCCTGCCGCTGATCGTCAGTTTCACTGAACTCGAAGGCGTCTTCGAACTCCTTCATCCACTCGCTGTCTGCGGGAAACGCGTGTCCCTCCGCTAGTTTGCGTTCGGCATACAGCTTTATTAGTTCGTCGGCCATGTCTTTCATGGCCTTGCGTACGCGCGCCTTGGTTTTGGACCAGGTCGCAGTTCCCAAATGGCTGAGCACCGGCTTCGCCCCTTCGGAGGAGCGATACTTCTGCACCAGATCAAGACGCGTCAGCGGCACATAAAGCCGTGCCCCTTCGGCGTACTCCAGCAACATGAACTCCGCCGTGCCATCACCTTGATTGATTTCTTTCAAACCCTGGTACTGGCCGATTCCGTGCTCCACGTGAACCACGTAGTCGCCCACCTGAAGATCACGGAAATCAGAAAGAAATGCGGAGACCTTGGACTTCTGCCGCTGCGGCCTCGTGATTACAGCTTCCGATTCGTCAAATAAATCACGCGCACCGAAGACCGCCAGGTTGGCTTCTGGCAACAGCGTGCCATCCGGTATATAAGCTTTCACCAGCGTGGTGGTGAATACATCTCCGGAGAAATACGCGGTTTCGTCCGCATAACTCTCGCCGCCGCGCGTGCGGCTTCCCAGGCGGAACGAAACCCCATACTCACTGAAAACATCGGCCAGTCGTTCGACCTCGCCCACGTTCGGAACGGCAAATAATACGTGCTTACCTTCCGCCCCCAGTTTTTTGACTTCTTCAAGCATCGCTGGAATCGAGCCGTGAAAGCGGGGGGTGGGCTGCGACAGAAATCCAATAGGCGGCTCGGTGTCAATCCCGCGAGTGATGCTGAGGTGCTCAACGTCTAATCCAGGAAGGCCGTCTACTTTCGCTTCCCAGTCTTCGGGAGGCAAATAGAGGTCTTCAGGCCGGACGAGATTGCCAACTCCGCTGCGCTCATGCGCCTCTTCGACGCGTGCCCATACGCGCTCAAGTTCCTGCTTGAGATTCTCCGGTTCATCCAGGATTACTCGTGATTCAGGCAGCAGTTCGAACAAGGTGCGATCGGCGCCTGCCACCGGGGCATAAAATTCCCACCCCGGGAAGACCGTGACTCCGCCGCCGCGGACCGCCTGCTCGACCACATCTTCCGCCCCGCTAATACGCTTTCCTGAAAGCCGCACGTGGATCGCGCCCAGCAAATCCTCCTGCACCGGAGTCTCGGTGAGCGGCAGAAGCACTGCTTCATCTACCGGGCTGGAGGAGCGCTGCGAAGCGGGATCAAATTTTCGAATCGACTCCACCTCATCGCCAAAAAACTCGATGCGCACCGGCCGGTCAGCTTCCGGTGAATAGACATCGAGGATTCCACCTCGCAGCGCATATTGGCCAGGCATCTCGACCACATCGGCCGAGTTATATCCCACGGTGCTGAGGTGTCGAATGAGCGCGTCCGTGTCCAGGGTCTCGCTGCGCCGCACCACTCGCGCCAGGTCGGCGTAGTACTCCGCCGACCGCAGCCGAATCGTACTGGCGGCTACCGGACACACCACCAGCGACGCCGCGCCAGTCGCAATCTTCCATAGTGCGGTGGCCCGCTCTTCCTGAATTTCCGGATGTGGAGAAAGGTTCTGGAATGGCAGCACGTCCCGTGCAGAAAGCTTTACTACCGACTCTGGATCGGCTGCTCCAGTAAGTTCGCAGAAAGATTGCAACACCGGCAGCATATCTTCGGCTGCACGGTTATCGGCCACCACAATGATCAGCGGCCGTCCGGTGGCACGGCGCAGCAGAACCAGAATGACTGCCTTTGCTGAGGGAGTGAGCCCGGACAAGCCAATCCGCCCCGCGCCCTCTTTCAGATGGGAGGCAGCACGCGTAAAGGCGGGTAACTTTTCCGCGTCCGCGAAGAGTTCGCGGACGAAGGACAGGGCCATTGCTCCTGCATTTTAACTCATGGGCAGTCAAGCGGTCGGCGGGAGCCGGATGTAGTCCGCTATGGTGAAGCAACAAACGCAATAAAAAAGGCCGGCTGGTTGACCGGCCTTTCCTATCGGACCATCGGCCATGTTACTTTTGCGGTTTCGATCGATCCTCGTTCTTTTCGTACTTCCGTTCGCGCTGCATGAAGAATCCAGGGTTCTGTTTTACTTGCTGACGGACGCCGGTATGGGTCTGCAGAAAGACTTTCAGGTCTGGATGCTTATTCACGTAGTCCTGATCATCCACGAGTGAAGGGTTCTTCTGCAAATCGTCCGCGATCTCACGATGCGAATCCAGGAATTTGTCGAAATTTCTCAATTCCTGATTGGTTATTCCGGCATTCGTTTCGTTGCCTTCACGAGATTCGAACCGCTGTTCCCTTCTCATGAAAACTTGCGGATTCTCTTTTATTTCTTCACGAACTCCGGGATGGCTCTGCAGAAAGTCTTTCAGATCGGGATGCTTATTTACGTAGTCCTGATCATTGACTAGCGACGGGTTCTTCGCCAGATCTTCTGCGATTTCGGGATGCGAATCCAGGAATTTGTCAAAGTTCTTCAGCTCAGTGCGGTTGATATCTTTGTCCGGCCTGCCAGCCGCAACGTTGTCTTTGTCTTTGTCCCTGTCTCTGTTCTGTTGCGCGGCGGGAGACATATCGTCGCGGTCAGGTTTCTGAACCGCGGGCTGATTGCGATCGTTATCAGGCTGTTGCGCCGCTGGCCGGTTGGCATCGTTGTCGGTCTGAGCTGCCGCTTGGTTTGGCGTAGCCAGAACCAGTAAACAAAGAACCAACGATAGCGCCGTGGCGAAAATGGTTGCCCGCAAAGACCGCCGGGTCAAAATATTCTGATCCATCTTTGTGTTTCCTCCTTTTTTGCAGGTCTCTAGTTCGCCCTGGTACGTTGCCATAAGATGCAATTACTGTGCCGTCTGGCTGTTCGCACCAACTCAATGTTTTTACGGGAGATAGCGGAATCTCTGGATTTCGGTGGTTACTTTTCGCCGTGTACTTTTGGGGAGGTCACGCCGAAAACGCAGTCAAGCTCGCAACAGCGGCCGTGTCAAACACGTCGGACCACCGCTGCCATTCACGCAGAGTTCGGAGCCGGGGAAGGTCCGCACATCAAATCCGGCGTGACGCAGCCGTTCGTTGGTCTGGGAATTTTCCGCCAAAGCCAGCAGGCGCTTGCCACCCAGCGAGAGTACATTGCAGGCGAGCGTCTCTCGTTCCGAAGCATCGATTTCGACCAGCCCCAAGCCCCGCGATTTGAGAAGCTCTACTGTCTCGACCGCCAGCCAGGGAAGATCCACTAGCGCGGTTTCTTCGTCCAGGAGGCTCATCAGCGACATCAGGTGCAGGCAGGCCGATGGCCCCGGCCCATAAGGCAGCGGGGTCGCCAGCACTTCCACTTTCTGGGCTGCCAACAGTTGCCGCATCTGTGAAATTCCAGCGGCGTTGGTGCGGTAGCTATGTCCGACGAGCACTGTTTTCGGATCCAGCCAAACCATGTCTCCAGCTTCGCTCGTCGCCGGCGAAGCAATGCTGCCCAGGATTGGAATGTCAAGACTTCGGCAAAACTCGCGATGAGCTTCTGCCTCCCCTGCTCGATTACTTTTCCCCGGCCGCATCAGAATGAGACCGTCGTCGGTGGGCAGAGATGCATCGTGGGTATAAACCGCATCGATAGAGAGCTCGTTGCAGGCTGGCAGTTGCAGCACCTCAGCGCCCGCTCCTGTCAGTTCGCCGCATAACGTTGCGTGCTGAGCCTGCGCCACCTCGAATCGCGGCGCGTGGCGAAAACCCAGTTCGCGCCAGCCTGAAGCACGCTGCGCACTGTCCCATCCCGCCGCGCCGGGCGAGCACACCATCACCCGTTGCAGAGTCCCCACCATAGAATGGCCGTTGTAGGTTGTTGAACGCACAGTTTATGTAGGCGAGGCTATGTGAATTTCAGATACGAAGATATGGGAATTTCCTACCAGACCCCGATTCTGCAACCCGAGCCTGCTGGTGAATCTAAACGGCGGCTATGGTAAAAGCAATCTGGGAAAACGCAGTTCTGGCGGAGACCGATCAGACGAGTCCAATGTAGGCGCGGGCGTCCTCGCCCGTGCTCTTTCTAGCGGAGCCCCGGCGGCTCTTCCGTCGTTAACTCCAACTCGATAGGTTCGTCCCAACAAAAAAGGGACAGCCCGGAGCCCCCCAGGCCGTCCACAATAGCCCTTCCGATTAGAAGGGTACGCATGAGAAGAGATTACGACCTGAATGTTTCAGGATTATTGCGGCAAAATGAATTTCCAGTGAATTTGGAATCGGCACGTGGCCTGTGTTCGACCTGCTGTCCCCAGCTCCTGCCACACCCATACCGCCACTGCTATAGTTATTTCTCCAGCAGGAGTCTGATGCCCCGCAAGTTTGATGAGTCGCGCAAACTTCAGAAACGCGCCGAGCAGATGATGCCTGGCGGCGTCAGTTCGCCGGCGCGCGCTTTTCGGGCCGTAGGTTGTGATCCTCCATTCATCGTTCGCGGCCATGGCTCTCACGTCTGGGATGCCGATGGCAACGACTACATTGATTACATTGGCTCGTGGGGGCCCCTCATCCTGGGACACGCCCCGCCCGTGGTGATCGAGGCCCTCGGTGTCGCCCTCCGCAATGGCACCAGTTTTGGCGCGTCCACGCCCGCCGAAGCCGATCTCGCCGAAGTCGTACTCTCAGCCTTCCCGCACATGCAGAAAGTACGTTTCGTAAGCTCAGGCACGGAGGCCACGATGTCTGCCATCCGGCTTGCGCGAGCCTACACCAAGCGCAAGTACATCGTGAAGTTTGAAGGCTGCTATCACGGGCATGCGGACGCCCTCCTGGTAAAGGCTGGCTCCGGCGTTGCCACCCTCGGAATCCCTGGTTCAGCGGGCGTTCCCGAAGAATTCACTCAGTTCACCCTGGCACTTCCCTTCAACGACACTAATGCGATCGAGCAGTCATTCAACAAGTTCTCCAACCAGATCGCCTGTGTAATCGTCGAGCCTGTCGTGGGCAACATGGGGTGCGTTCCACCCGCTCGCGGGTACCTCGAAGCTCTTCGTACCATAACAAAGCACGATAAAGCCGTCCTGATCTTCGATGAGGTCATGACCGGCTTCCGCCTGGCCTTCGGTGGTGCGCAGGAGCTGTACAAAATCCAACCCGATCTCACCACGCTGGGCAAAATCATCGGCGGAGGCTTACCGGTCGGCGCCTACGGCGGCCCGTCGGAGATCATGGATCTGGTTGCTCCGCTCGGCCCCATGTACCAGGCGGGCACACTCTCTGGAAATCCGCTGGCAATGGCGGCGGGATATGCGCAACTGCGTTATCTGCGCGATCACAACGAAATTTACGCCAAGCTCGACAAACTCAGTGAAGAATTAGTAACAGGCGTGGCCGCAGCCGCGGAAGAGGCGGACTTGCCCCTGACCCACAATCGCGTGGGCTCGATGTTCACCTGGTTCTTCACGCCCGAGCCGGTGACCTCCTGGGATTCAGCCGCGAAGTCGGATACCAAAGCCTTCGCCCGCTTCTTCCGCGCCATGCTGGAGAATGGCATCTACCTGCCTCCGTCACAATTCGAAGCGGCATTTCTGAGCGCGGCCCACAGCGGGAAGGACATTCAGCAGACGATCACAGCAGCGAAGCAGGCATTCGTATTAGCGCATGCATGAGAGCTCGCGTGAATCTGTATCGCTCGAACCTGGCAGCGCATGACTAGTCTACTCGACGGCTGAATGCTGATTGCTGGGTGCAGACTGCTGCCTCGCCATCATCTCGGGCACGGTCACCAACTCGTAGCCCGCATCTTTGAAGCGGACAATCAGCCGGTCCGTCGCAATCACCGTCTGCGACCGGTCCGCACCCATCTGAAGATGTCCGCCATCATGCAGCAAGATGACATCTCCACCGCGAACCTGTTTCGCAACTCTTCGTTCAATGTAATCTGCCGGCGGAGCTTTCCAGTCCCATCCGGTCACGTTCCACATCACCGGTTGCAAATGCAAAGATCGTGTAATTCGCAGCGACTGCGGCCTGCGCCCCCCGAACGGTGGCCGGAAAAGTGGCGAGTGTTCGCCCACTACCTCCGTCAAAATCTGTTCGCAGTCTGTCAGTTCCTTTCTGGTCGTGAACGAAGGGGCGAAAATCAGGTTAGGGTGGGTATAGGTGTGGTTCCCGATAACGTGTCCCGCGCTGGCCAGTGCGCGAACGATATTGGGTCGCGCCTGCGCGTACTTGCCAATCAAAAAAAATGTAGCGCGGACGTCGTGTCGAGCCAGCACTTCCATCAGACGCTGCGTATGCACATCGTTGGGACCGTCATCGTAGGTCAGCGCCAACAGCTTTGAGCCGCGGCCCAACCCAACAAATGTTCGTCCGAACCACTGCCCCGTCGGCGCCATGGATTGGAACCCGGCAGCGCTTAAACCCGCTGCGACAGCAGCGGCGAGCAAAGAAGCCAGCATGATGACGGGATTGTAAATGTGGCCATCTAAATCCACCACATGGGTGTGATACAGGGGAAGGCCAGGATCTTATGGCAAAAGACCCTAGGGCTGAACCAGGTTTGTTGAGTTAAGTTCTCAGTGCCTCTGCGCCTCCGTGGCCATCCCCGGTTAACTCTTTCCTCAATTGCGTCCCTGCCCTTCCCGGGATATGCTGCACAGCGAAGCTCCCCCTGACCCCATGGCCAATCTTTTTGAGCTACCCCGCTACATTGCAGTCGAGGGTCCCATACGAGTCGGCAAGAGCACCCTGTCGCGCGTCCTGGCCGAACGGTTGAATGCCCAGCGGGTAATGGAGCCCGAGGATAATCCCTTCCTCCGCGCCTTCTACGAGGGGGAGCGCGGGGCCGCTTTCCAGGCTCAATTCGCTTTTCTCATTCGCCGCTTCGAACAGCTTCGCGCTCTCGACCTCGGGGCACGCTCGCAAAAGACCGTTGTCACCGACTTTATCTTCGAAAAAGACAAGCTTTTCGCCTGCCTCAATCTGGCCGACCAGGAGCTGGACACCTATAACCGTTACTACAATCACTTCCGCGAACAACTCCCCACGCCAGACCTGGTCATTTACCTGCAAGCCACTCCCGAAGTCCTGAAAAAGCGCCTGAAGAAAAAGAACGCCCCCGGCGAGAAGACCGTCAACGACGATTACCTGGAAGAAGTGATCAAAGCCTACGAGCACTTTTTCTTTCACTACACATCGTCAGACCTGCTGATCGTCAACACCTCGCAAATTGATTTCGTGGACCGCAATGAAGACCTGCAAGAGCTGCTACGAAAAGTCTCCGCGCCAATCAAGGGCACGCAGTACTTCCTGCCGCTGGGGAGTCAGGAAGCAGCTAGCGCCTGACCGCCATTGTCAGTTACCGATTATCGAGATATATCTAACCCTCGGCGAAAAGTGAGAGTACGTACCGCACGAGCCTGGATCGCAATCAGTTGACATCAGGCCCTAGCCCGAGTAGATTCTCCCCACGTTTCTTTCCGCTCTTTCAAAATATTTGGTTCGCGCATCCTCATCATCCGATGAGGAATGGGAAGCGGGTGAGAATCCCGCGCTGCCGCGCAACTGTAAGCGAGGAAATCTGCAACCGGCCACTGAGGCTCATGCCTCGGGAAGGACGGTTGTAATCCGTCGGACGAAATTACTCGTCCTAACTCGCCAAGCCAGGAGACCGGCGTGAACCGCCACCAACAACCCCTTTCGCGTGTCAAAGGAGGATGGTATGCGCTCGCTTCTCACTCTCGTTTGTTCTGCTGCTCTCCTCGCGGCAGCTTCTGCCGCTGAACTCAAGGTCAAGATCACCGATCCCCAGTCCGCCGCGGTGGCGGGCGCACAGGTTTCTTTATTAGCCGAGCATAATGCGGCAGTAGTCGAGGTACAGAACACTTCGGGAGACGGGACAGCCGCCTTCACTGGCGTCACCGCCGGGCGCTATCGTCTCCAGGTATTGGCGCCCGGGTTTTCTCCGGCCAACGAGCATGTTTCTCTTCCCCAGGATTCCGTGCTGACGCTCAAACTCGAAATCGCGACCGCAACTGAAAAAGTAGTGGTCAGCGCGACCCGATCCCCTGTGCCCGAACAAGACACGGCAGCCAGTGTCGCCAGTCTGGAAAGCCCGCAGCTCGAAACAATGAATTCCCCTTCTGCCTCTGATGCCCTGCGTTTTTTACCGGGGGCGGTGATTAATACCGCCGGACAGCGCGGCGGCCTCGCGTCGCTCTTTGTACGAGGAGGAGATTCCCGTTACAACAAGGTCATCATTGATGCGGTGCCGGTGAACGATCCGGGCGGTACTTTCGACTTTGGAGTGATTCCTCTGGCCGAAGCCGACCGCCTCGAATTCGTGCGCGGCGCACAGAGCACGCTCTACGGCTCCGACGCCATGACCAGCGTGGTGCAGGTGTTCACCCGCACCGGCAAGACGGAAGTTCCGGAGCTGCGGTTCGGAGCCGATGGCGGGACGTTCGACACCGCCCACGGTTATACGGCGCTCTCCGGCGCGCGCAACCGTTTCGATTACAACGTTTTCGCAGATCAGTTCAACACCAATGGCCAGGGAGTGAACGACGACTATTCCAACTCGCTCCAGGGAGCCAACCTGGGTATCGCGCTCACTCATCGCGCGCTGCTCCGCTTCCGCACTCGCCATTCCAACAGCCGTACGGGCGTACAAAGCGAGTGGAGCTTCAATGGACAGCCTCTCATGCCTCCGGATCTTGACCAGAAGGCGCGGCAGAACAATTTTCTGGCCAGTGCAGAACTAACTGTTGCCGGTCCCTCGCGCTGGCGGCATCGCCTCAGCGGCTTCGAGTACAACCACAAACGCACTAATCAAGACAGCATCATGGAGGCAGGGCGAGTATCGCCGGCTTTCGGAAACATCGACTTTCCTTTTCACGCTGTGGCCAACATCAACCGTGCTGGCTTCGAATATCAAGGAGATTATGATGAACGCGCTTGGGCGCGAACCACTATTGGATACAAGTTTGAAGATGAAAATGGTTTCGTGGGTGATCTGAATTCACCGCCCCTGACTCACGGATTGCGGCGAAATCACGACGTCTATGGCCAGCAAATGCTGACTCTCCGGCGCTTATCGTTGTTCGCGGGAGCTCGTTTCGTCCACAACGAGACCTTTGGCGACAAAGCCATCCCCAGGGTGGCCGTCGGTCTTGAGGCACTGCGAGGCGGCCAATTCTTCTCCGGAACGCGCCTGCACTTCTCTTATGCAACTGGCATCAAGGAGCCGCGCCTCGAAGAATCGTTTGCCAGCGGCCCCTTCGTCATTCCAAACCTGCACCTTAAAGCGGAAGAGGCGCGAGCTTTTGAGGCAGGCGTGCAACAAAGTTTACTCGGCGGCAAGTATGGATTAAGCGCGACCTACTATCACAACGCATTCCACAATCAGATTGACTTCGCCACTAACCCTACAACCTTTGTTGGACAGTACGTCAACGTGAATAAATCAATTGCCCACGGTGCGGAATTGGAATTCCATGGCCGGCCGCTGACACGCCTTTCCATAGATGGCGCCTACAACTACGCCTCCACCCAGATACTCGAAGCCCCATTCGCGTTTGATCCCTTGGTATCCGCCGGGCGTGCCCTGCTGCGGCGTCCCAAGCACTCCGGCAGCCTGCTGTTCGCCTACCTGGGTTCGCGTTGGGGCGGTAATCTGGGCGGCAGTTTCGTGGGCCGCCGGCTCGATTCCGATTTTCTCGGCTTTGGGATTAACCATGCCGCCGGGTACGCGCGCGTAGACCTCGGCGCCTGGTATGCCATCAATTCTCGCGTCACTGCCTATGCCAATGTAGAGAACGCTCTGAACCGGCACTACGAGGAAGTTGTGGGATTCCCCGCACTTCACGCCAACTTTCGCGCCGGAATGCGCTTCCGAATTGGAGGAGAGTAAACGTACCAGCCCGAATAAAGCCTGGCGCGAATAAAAGAAAATTCGTTCGATTGGATGAGGCCGCCCCTGAACCTACCGGCGCCGCGAAGATACAGGCATAGCTTCGCGTCTGGAAGTCGCCTTCGATTCAGTCGTTGATCCCTGGTCGTGGTTCCCGGTTTCGCGCTGGTCCGCAATCCACAGTGGCATCGGGGCAGCGGACTTGGATCCCTGATATTTGCTGCGCGCTATAACCAGCTTTTCCACTTCTTCCGCATTAAGCGGTTGCTGATTCCCCAGAAGGTGCGCCACCAATGCGATCTGAGCAAAGTGCTCTACCGTTTCCATCTTCATGTAAGCGTGCTCTAGATCGCCGCCGTAAGCCACCACTCCATGGTTCGACATCAGAATCGCATCGTACTGAGGCACTAAAGGTTCAAGAGCGTCCGTCAATTCGGGAGTGCCCGGCGTGCCGTACCGTGCCAGGGGGATGCAACCCAGCCCGATCACGACTTCGCAGACCAGCGGTTGCGTCAAAGCCCGTCCCGACGCAGCGAATCCGGTCGCGGTCGGAGGGTGCGCATGCACAATCCCATTCACATCCGGTCGCAGCCGGTAGATAAGCAAGTGCATCGCAATCTCACTTGAAACGGCACGGCGTCCACTCAGTCGGCGACCTTCCATATCAACAATCACAAGATCCGCGGGACGCATTCTGCCCTTGCTCATGGAAGTGGGCGTGACCAGAATGCGCCGGCTATCCAGTCGCACCGAGAGATTGCCGTCGGTGGCCGCGACGAAACCGCGCTCGTGCAGCATATGTCCGAAATAGACGATCTCTTTCCGGTAGTGGTGTTGACCAGTCATTGAATTTATTCGAGACGGCGGGCGCGCCCAAGTTCAGTTCGCGTATGGTACAGCACCACGTCTATCCGAGACAATCCCGCAATAGTGGTATCCCCGGCTCCGGACCCGCCGTTGCCCGCAGGACGTCAGAACCGGTGCTCCTATAATCTGACTCGTGCTGGTTTCAGATTTCAATTATCACCTTCCCGAACAGCTCATCGCCCAGGAGCCCCTCGCTGATCGAGCGGCGTCGCGAATGCTGCATCTGAACCGGGTGACCGGCCAGTTTCAAGATCGGCTATTCCGGGACTTCCCCGATCTCCTGCGAGCCGACGATCTTGTAGTCTTCAACAATACCCGAGTCTTTCCCGCCCGCCTCTATGGAACCAGAAGTGGCACTAAGGCCCAGCCGATCAGCATGCGAAATCCGGCGGCACGCGAATTTCTGCGGGGACGCGTCGAGGTCCTGCTTACCCGCCAACTCTCGCCCGAGCCGAACGAGTGGGAGTGCCTAGTGCGCCCAGGCCGGAAAATTGGAATCGGCGAGCACCTTTTTTTCGGACCGGTGCACGATCCACAGCACCAGGAACAGGAAAGACTGGAGGCCAAAGTGATAGCGCGGGGCGGCTTCGGCGAACGGCGCATCCGGTTCGCTCTCGTGCCAGACTTTTTCGAGCTAGTGGACCGGATAGGGCACGTGCCGCTGCCCCCCTACATCTCGCGAGACGACCGCCTGGAAGATCGTTCGCGCTACCAGACAGTTTATGCGCACGAACGTGGATCAGTCGCAGCCCCCACCGCCGGGCTCCACTTCACTCCGCAAATCCTCGCGAGAATCGCGAAGCGTGGCATAGAGACTGCCGAAATTACGCTTCATGTTGGCTTGGGCACGTTTCAGCCGGTGCGCGTCGCACACCTGGAGCAACACAAACTGCACCGCGAACTGTACTCAATTTCTGCCGCTGCAGCCGCGAAAATTAACGCTGCCATCAATGCTCGCCGCCGTATCGTCGCCATTGGGACGACCGTCGTGCGCACCTTGGAATTCCTGGCCGGCCGATCCGGCGGTAACCCCCTGAGTGCGAGCGGTGGCGAAGCCGATATCTTCATCTATCCCGGATATAAATTTCGGGCGGTAGGCGCGCTATTGACCAACTTTCACCTGCCGCAATCGACTTTGCTCATGCTGGTCTCCGCGTTTGCGGGACGCGAACCCCTGCTCCAGGCTTACCGGCACGCCGTCGAAGAAAAATACCGCTTCTATTCCTACGGCGACTGCATGTTCTTGGAATAACCCTTGTCAGGCCCGCCCGCTACGGCGTATTCAATCGCGCTACGCTTGGAAATATCCTCCGTCAAAGCGATATACTTTTCACCTGACGGGGTGACAGATGAGCACCGAGGCAATCTCCAAACCGGTTTCCATTCAGGATTTTGTCGCTGGCCTGCGTAAATTCTCCGAGCCGGCTTTTAGGCAAACACCGGAGCTCCTTAGTTTTCTAACCAGCACTCCCGTCGCCCCGGACACCCTCGTCCGCTATCTCACCTGGGACCGGCAGCACTACACGCGAAATCTTATCGATAAGACTCCGCTTTACGAATTGGTCGCCATCTGTTGGGAGGTCGGCCAGGCCAGCTCGGTTCACAATCATCGTGACCAGAACTGCTGGATGGCGGTGCCCATCGGCCGGCTGTTAGTGGACAACTATCACCTTGTTTTCCAGAAGCTGATTGAAGGCAAATGCCAGTTGCAACCATCCGATACCGTCGAGATGAACCCGGCTCATCCTTGTGCGGTTGACCCCGCCGATCCCGTGCATCGCGTCTATAATCCCCGTGACTTCAAGCAACGTGCAGTGAGCCTGCATGTCTATTCTCGCCCCTTCGACACCTGCGTCGTGTACTCCCCCGAGCAGGGCACCTGTGGAGAGATCAAGCTGCACTACACCACAGAGTACGGCAAACCGGCGAAAGCTTAGGGTGAATACTGAGCCTAGCAACTGTCCTTCCTCCGCGCCCTTCCTGCTAAAATTATTCATTGCCCCCCAGAAAACAAACCAAGCCCGCTGAAAATGCCGCGATCGCAGTCGTGTCCGGCCCTTCTCCTGTCCTGAAGCAACAAAACAGCAACGCCCGCATTTTCCTCATCGACACGATGTCGTTCATCTTCCGTGCCTATCACGCTATGGCGCGCCAGCGGCCCATGTCCACCCGGACCGGCATTCCGACAGCCGCCACCTATGTCTTCGTCAACATGTTGCGCAAACTGCGCGACGACTTTTCCCCCGAGTATCTGGCCGCCGTCTTCGACGTTGCCGCCCCGACTTTTCGCGATCAGCAGGCCGAAGCGATTACCTCAGTACGCAAATTCGACATCAAGACGCAAACTTTTCAGGAGATCAAATACGGTGGCTACAAAGCCAATCGCAAACAGATGCCGGAGGATTTGGCGCAGCAGGTTCCATACATCCGGCGCGCGCTCGAGGCTTATCGCATTCCAATCCTGCAATCCGAAGGCTACGAAGCCGACGATGTGATCGGCACGCTGGCGCGAAAGGCAGCCGCCGAGTCCTATTCCGTCTATGTCGTCTCTAGCGACAAGGACATGCTGCAACTCGTGAATGACAAGGTCTGCGTGCTGAATCCACCCAAGGACAATCTGATCTGCGACGCCGCAAAGGTGGAAGAAATCCTGGGAGTGCCGCCCGAACGGGTCGTGGACGTAATGGCTCTGCGCGGCGACAGCATCGACAACATTCCTGGAGCGCCCGGCATCGGCGATAAGGGATCAGTCGAATTGATCAAGCGTTTCGGAAGCGTGGAACAGGCGCTGGAGCGAGCGTCGGAAGTTGAAAAGAAAACCTACCGTGAGTCGCTGCTCAACAATCGCGACGCCGTCCTGGTGAGCAAGCAGTTGGCAACAATCGATATCAACGTGCCCATAGAGCTGGACGCAGATGCCATGAAGATGGGCCAACCGGACATCGAAGGCCTCCGCCAGCTCTTCACCGAATTGGAATTTACCTCCCTGCTGAAAGAGCTGTTGCCGACCATTGAAGTCAGCGACGGTCTTTATACCGAAGCGAAGTCAGCAGCCGATGTCGACACCGTCCTAAAAGCCATCCCGAAAAGCGGCGTGCTGGCGGTCGCGGTCGAGACACCCGCTGCTCCCAGCGAAGAGGAAGAGGAAGAGAAAACCAAAGAAGAAGACTCGCCAGATGGCATGCTGCCTTTGGCTCCGCCACTTTCATCAAACAAACCTCCGAAAGCCACCCACTCCATCGCGATATCTTCCAAGTCCGGCACTGCCGTAACCGTTCCGTTCGAGTCGGCCGATGCCACCGCAAGCTTGAAATCGGCGCTTGAAAACCCCTCGCTATCAAAGGCCGTTCACGATTACAAAGCGGCAGTGCACGTCCTCGATCCCGCTGGAATCACGCTTCGAGGCGTTACTCAGGACTCGATGCTCTATTCCTATCTTCTCGATCCGACCTATTCCTCCCACAAGTTGGCCGAGGTCGCGCTCCGAAGATTTAATTTGAAGTTGAGTGGCGCCCTGGCGGAATCGGCTGATGTCACCGCCCGCCTGGCCACCGCGCTGCGCCGCGAAGTGGAAGAAGCTGGATTGTCGAAAGTTTATGACGAAATAGATCTTCCCCTGGTTCCCGTGCTTGCACGCATGGAGCAAGCCGGAGTCAAAATCAATCGCAAGGTTTTGGCGGAAATGTCATCGCGCCTGGAGCGGGAGATCGAATCGAAGGCCAGGGAAATCTACGAGCTCACTGGTAGCGAGTTCAACATCAGCTCGCCAAAACAACTGGGTGACGTGCTCTTCAATAAACTGAATCTCCCCAAGCCTGTGAAGTACGGCAAAGGGAAAACGATTTCCACCGCCGTGGACGTGCTCGAATCGCTGGCGGCAGAACACGAAGCCCCGCGGCGGGTGCTCGAGTATCGGCAACTTTCCAAGCTGAAATCCACTTACGTTGACGCCCTGCCCGCTCTACTGAACCCCGTCAGCGGCCGCCTGCACACCACCTTCGGACAAACCGGCACCGCAACCGGAAGGCTGTCCTCCACCAATCCGAACTTGCAGAACATTCCGATTCGAACCGAGCTGGGACGGGAAATTCGCGCCGCCTTCATCGCTGAGCCAGGACACGTGCTGCTAGCTGCGGATTACTCGCAAATCGAATTGCGGCTGCTGGCGCACTTCTCCAAGGATCCGCTGCTAGTCGAAGCCTATCGCCGTGGCGATGACATCCATACTCTGACCGCATCCCAGGTGTGTGGGGTGCCGCCGCTCATGGTCACCGCCGACCACCGTCGCCAGGCGAAAGTCGTCAACTTCGGTATCGTGTATGGTCTCTCGCCCTTCGGGCTGTCACAAAATCTCGGCATTGACACCAGTGAAGCCAAACAATTCATCAACGCCTACTTTGAAAAATACAAGGGAGTTCGAACTTTCATCGACCAGATACTCGACCAAGCTCGTCGCGACCAGAAAGTAAAAACCCTGTTCGGCCGCATCCGTCCGATTCCAGACATCAATGGGAAGAACGCCAATCTTCGCGGTTTCGCCGAACGTACCGCGGTGAACACTCCGCTCCAGGGAACCGCAGCCGACCTGATCAAGCTGGCAATGATTCGCATTGATGCTGCATTACGCCAACAAAAACTGAAATCGCGAATGACGCTGCAAGTTCACGACGAACTGGTGTTCGAAGTTCCCGAGTCAGAGATTGAAACCATGCGCGCCCTCGTTCGGGATCAAATGGAGAATGTTCATCCCTTACTTGTGCCGCTCTTGGTTGAAATTGGCGTCGGACCAAACTGGCGGGACCTGGAGTTCAATGGCAAATGATTCAATGACTCAATGGTTTAGTGATTCAATCGCTCCTCTGTCCGTTCGCGAGCCATCCGCTTAAATCTCAGATTCGCAATTCTCCGGGCGCGAATGAATTTTCGCAAGAACACCGAGTAGACGAACCAGCCTAGAATCCCGAACACCGCCACCAGCAAGCCCAAATTCCATAATTCGGCGAGCTCGCGGAGTGTATCCATCACTGGTCGCCAATTGCGCTCAGGGACACTGGTGATTACGCGCCTAAAGCCCGCGTGATGCCGTCGGCGATCCCGTTCGCAATCCGGCGCATCTTCTCTTCCGTGTCCGCCTCCACCATAACCCGCGCCAGCGCCTCGGTTCCGGAATAGCGCACCACCACGCGCCCATTCCCATTCAACTCGCGCTGGGCGGCTTCGATGGCGCGCTGTACCTCGGGAACCTCGGCGAAGGGAACCTTCTCGCGCACTCGGATATTCTGGATTGTCTGAGGCAAGACTTTCAGATCACTCACCAGATCGGCCAGTGACCGTCCGCTGCGGGCCATGATTTCCATAACCCGTACCGCAGTTAGCAGCCCGTCACCGGTAGTCGCCTCGCCATCTCGAAAAATTACGTGTCCCGACTGTTCTCCCCCCAAAGTCGCACCCGACTTGCGCATTTCCTCGAGCACGTACTTGTCGCCAACGTTCGCCCGCAGCATGACTATTCCGGAATGTTTCAGCGCGATTTCCAAACCCATGTTCGACATCGTTGTAGCTACCACCAGGGATTTAGCCAGCCTTCCGTGTGCCTGCATATCCCGTCCGGCGAGCAAAAGGACAGCATCGCCGTTGATCACATTACCGTTAGCATCACTAAAAAGAACGCGATCGGCATCGCCATCAAAAGTCACGCCCAGATCAAACTCGGATCTCGCCACCGCCGCGGCCACAGTGCCGGGATGCAGCGCTCCACAGCCTTCATTAATGTTCTTGCCATCGGGCGCGGCGTTTAGAAATGTCGCCTGAATCCCGCAGGCGCGGAACAATTCAGGGGCCTCGACCGTCGCGGCGCCGTGCGCACAATCTACCAGCACGCGAAGCTTGCTTAAATCAGTCGCCACGTTACTTGCCAGCCATTCCACGTAGGCGCGGCGAAGTGCCGCGTCGCCCGGTAAGCTCGGCGCCGAACCTCCTCCCGCTGCCGCCGATTTTGCAGGCAAGCCCTCTGGCGATGACAAAAGCGCGAAGATTTCCTTCTCAATAGCCAGTTCGTGTGAGTCCGGCAGTTTATAGCCGTCGCCGGAAAACACCTTGATCCCGTTGTCCGTCCACGGATTGTGCGACGCAGAAATAACCACCCCGGCATCGAATCTGCGCGACCGTGCCAGATACGCTATTCCCGGCGTCGTGATCACCCCCGCGCTCGCAACCTCGACTCCAGTCGAAGCTAAACCTGTAGCAACCTGGTCGGCGATCCACTGGCTTGAATCGCGCGTGTCCTGGCCAATTACCACTCTCGCTCGCGGGTTCATGCGAACCAGGTCGTGTCCCAAAGCGCGTCCGATCATGAGCGTACTTGCGCGTGTCAGCGGAAACTCTCCCGCCACCCCGCGAATGCCGTCAGTCCCGAACAGTTGTCGTGTCTGGCTCATGCTGTCACGATCTAAAACCCGCCGGATGAACTGCGTATCTTTTCCATAATCACGGTCACGCGCACCGGCGCCGGACGCACCAGTTGTACCAGTGGGTCAGAAACATAAGCATGGGTGGTGAATGAAGCCCGCTCCACCGTGCCAGTGGCATCCACCGGATCAGTAATCGCGCTGTCTACGGCTTCCACCCGCCGTCGTGGTCCGGTGATCGCGATCATGCGAGGATCAGCTACTGCACTGGCAATGCGCAATCCTGGAGCAAAATTTCCAATCACCCGCGGACGCACTTCCACCTCACGAGTGACCCGCGTATCGAAGGCGATGTGAAACTGGCTGGGAACGATCTGCACCACTTCCAAATCGCGCGGTTCACGCACCTGCTGGGCCGTAAGATCGAAAGTGCGCTCACCCGGTTTTGTGCCCGCCAGATCGATTTCTACATGTATGTCCGCGGGACGCAGTCCCCGCACCAGTCGCTCCGGGCCGCGCACCCGAATCTGCGCTTGCGGAATGCTTTCCGATGAGATTTCAAGATTGTCAGGAATACGATGAAATTCAATCGGCACAGATACCGCAACCTCAGCAATAGGATCCCGGGCAACCGCCACCCACAACCCCACCGCGAGGACAAGCGAAAGCAGCTTGAGGCCAAGATTGTGGAGCACGTAGCGGCGAAAGAAGTCGGCCATTTAACAATCCATCTCTAAAGATCGGTGTCCAGCGATCCACTCCGTGAATGCAGTCCTGAATCAATATTGCGAGACACTGAAGCGCGCGGAGGGCTTTCGACATCCGGAAATTGTTCGCTGCCGTTCGCAATCGCGGTCGGCAAAGTGGATCGCGCCACGTAGCGTTTCAGCAGTCCGCTGAGTCGCTCACGTAGTTGCTCGACGGTCATGTCGCGCTCAATTTTTCCCGCCACTGCCAAACTGATCGCACCTGTTTCCTCCGACACTATCATCGCGATCGCGTCAGTTTCCTCCGTGATGCCGATGCCGGCCCGGTGCCGCGTTCCCATCTGCGTGGAAAGCACAGGGTTCATGGAGAGCGGAAGGAAGCAGGCTGCGGCCGCAATACGTTCCTCCTGCACAATCACTGCGCCATCATGCAGAGGCGCGCTGGGACGGAAAATCGTAGCCAGCAAATCATAGGAGAGGCGCGCGTCCAATGGAACCCCGCTTTCAATATAGGTCCGCAGCCCAATTTCCCGTTCGATCACGATCAGCGCGCCAGTCTGATTCTGCGAAAAAAGATTCGCTGCCAGCACAATGTCGTCGTAAGCGTCAGCTTCGGAGCTGGAGGTCCGGCTAAACGTTAGACGGCTGCCCAACCTTGCCAGCGCATGGCGGATTTCAGATTGAAAAACCACAATCAGGGTAAACACCACGTAGGGAAGCAGAGTACTGATGAGCCAGTTGAGGGTAGTGAGCTCGCCCACCCGCGCAAAATAAAACGCCAGCGCCAGCACCGCCACGCCCACCAGCATGGGCGCCGCGCGCGTACCGCGGATCAGCATCAGAAACTCATAAATGATGACCGCAACCAATATGATGTCGATCGCCGAAACGACCGACAGATGTGGCCACGGCCCTAAAAACCGCATCACTCAAAGCCTCTCCGGCAGAAAATCGAACCTGCTCGCGCAGCCTAATTGTAATCCAGTATCCCTGCACGCCGAGGTTACCGAAAGCCACAAATTGTCATCTTGCGCGAGCCCCCAACCGTCGTAGGACAATGTCGGCGAACCTGCTTATACCCAGAATTACCTCAGGATTTACTTCGCCTGAACCCGCTCCCCAAAATCTACCGCAGTCGTGTTGCCACCACTGATAATCACTCCAACCCGTTCCCCATCGCGCGGCCTGTACCCGCCGCCGAGCAGCCCCGCCAACGCCGCGGCTCCGCCCGGTTCCGCGACCAGTCGCAGCACTTCCCACAGCGCCGCCTGTGCCTGCCGGATGTCATCATCGCTAACCAGCACGACTTTCTCCACATAAGCTTGCGCGATCGGAAACATCAACTCCCCCACTCGACGCGGCGCCAGCGAGTCCGCCGCAATACTTCCCGTCTCGGCATCAACTGGACGCCCCGCCTTCAGCGCTTCCGCCAGCGTCGGCGCAGCTTGTGGTTCAACTCCCATAACTCTTGCGGTTCCTCCATACCAGCTCGCAATTCCCCCGATCAGTCCGCCTCCCCCGACTGGCACCAGCACGGTGTCCAGGCCGGGCGCCTGTGCCGAAAGTTCTTTGCCGGTAGTCCCCTGTCCCAGCACAGTTTGAACTTGATCGAAAGCATGCACTGCCAACGCGCCCGATTTCGTAAGCCATGCTTCGCTGGCGGCGAGCGCATCGGCATAACGTTCGCCAACAACCTCCAGTTCCGCTCCATATTCACGAATTCTCTGAATCTTCGACGGCGACGATACCGTCGGCACAAAAATCTTCGCCCGCACTCCCAGTCGCATCGCGGCATACGCCACCGCCGCGCCATGGTTGCCACCCGATGCCGCCACCACTCCCGCCGCAGGCAACTTGCTGCTAAGTAAGTTCGCGAACGCGCCGCGCACCTTGAATGATCCCGAGTGTTGCAGTTGCTCCATCTTCAACACCAACGTGAAATCGGACAAGCCGAAATCCCTGCCGTTCACCTCCACCACAGGCGTCACCCGTACATAAGGTTTAATCGTCGCGTAAGTGGCGTCAACGCTATCGCGGTCAATCGTGCTCGCCACTGTCTTCTCCAAAAAATTCCTCCCAAACAATTCAATCCTGGGTGATGCGACAAATCTGCGTGCCAAATCAACTCACGACCGCTTCTTCACCACCGCCCCGATTTCCCCGCGAGCCAGTCTTGCGGATATCTCCTCGCCCACCTGCACCTGAGCTGCGTCTTTCACCAGTTTCCCCGACGCATCAAAAACCAGCGCATAACCACGCTCCAGAATTGCCATCGGCGAGAGCGCATCAAGCCTTCCTGAAAGTTGTTCCAGCCGCCCGCGCCGCTGCAGAAGCACGTTGTGAGTGGCCCCGGCAATCGCCGCCACGCGGGACTCTAATTGCTGACGGATCCCCGCCAACATGCGGCGCACATCATAATGCCGGACGGCAGCCGCAGCCCGCTCCCAGCGCCGCCGATGCTGCTCGAACATCTGCCGCTCCGCTCTCTCCAATCGGTAGAGCAAATCATCCAGGCGCTGCTGTCGCTGGTTGATGCCGTCCATCATGCGCCCGAAGGCGCCGTGTTGCGCCAATTCCACCAGCGCGCGCTGCGCCACCGCCACACGATAGCGAATTCCCAAAACCAGACGCCGATGCAGTCCTTCCGCCTGCTCTTCCACCTCCTGCCGCGAGCGAATCACCAACTCCGCAGCCGCCGACGGCGTAGGCGCGCGCAAGTCCGCGACGAAATCAATAATCGTAAAATCCGTCTCATGTCCTACCGCGGAAATAATTGGAATCGCCGAACTGGCCACAGTTCGTGCCAGGCCTTCGTGATTGAACGCCGCCAGATCTTCCGCAGAACCACCACCCCGTGCCACAATAATTACATCCACATTCCGCGCCTTATTGAAGTAGCGAATGCCCGCGCTCACTTCGATAGGCGCATTTTCACCCTGCACTTGTGCGGGATATATCAGGATGCTCGCTGTCCTGTGACGCCGCCGCAGGATGTTGAGGATATCCCGCAACGCCGCTGCCTGCGCGGAAGACACAATCCCGATCCTTCGCGGCAGCGCCGGAATAGCCTTCTTCCGCGTCACATCGAAAAGCCCTTCTGCTCCCAGCCTCGCTTTGAGCTGCTCGAATGCGACCTGTAATGCGCCCGCGCCTTTGGGTTCTATGTACTCAGCCGATATTTGCAGCTCGCCGCGATCTTCATATATCGTCACCCGTCCCCGAACCACCACCTGCATTCCGTTTTCCGGACGAAACCGCAACAACCTTGCTGACGAGCGAAACATCACCGTACGAATCTGCGCCCCTTGGTCTTTCAGCGTGAAGTAAAGATGTCCCGACTCCGCCGCCCGAAAATTTGAAATCTCTCCTTCCACCCAGGCATCGGTGTATTCCTGTTCGAGCTGCGTGCGCACCGCGGCAATCAGATCGCGCACCGTCCAGATGCGCCGGTCTAGTGGCTTGAAGCTGAAGCCGAGTTGGTCCTCCGCCGCCATTGCAAGAAAGTTTACTGTAGAACGCCTACCAATTCGCCCCTGACCCTCGGCCGGCATCGCTCCCCTTGGCTCAGAACTGGGTGAGAAGGGCTGTTGTCGGCTAAGCCCATTACTCAAACAACTGGATTGCTTTCGAGGGCGTCCTCACTCGCCAAGGGGTCCTTGCTCAATACGCGAAATAGCCGCCTCTGATCGGTTTTCTCAGGGGTGAGAATTCACGTCTTGATTCTCGTTAGTGCTCGAAGAGGACTCGAGACCAGGCAGCGTGGGTGTCATCTCTTTGACGACTGCTTCCAACGATCTGGGATTCAATCCTAGCTCCTGAAGAATAGTGGGCGCGATTTGCGCCGTGCGGACAGGTGACTTGATCTCTCGTTGCGAGAATCCCGGCAGAGAGAGCAGTAAAGCAACATGGGTGTCGTCATCGGTAAACCCTCCATGTTCTTCAATAAATCCGCTCTTTGCTTCAACATAAATCACACCCAAGTTCGGCTGAATCACAATGTCCGGCATTCGCGGATCTTTAGCTGGATCGGCGAACAACAATTTCAAGGACTCTCCCGAAAAAATCTGCTGGATCCCAGCTTCGGTTTGCTTGCTGCGCAGTGCGTTTACCACGTCGAGGGTGCGTTTTTGGTCCTTTAGCCACAACATCGCGATGCTTCCATCCTGCTCCGCATTGAGGAGCAGACCGGGTTCGATACTGTTTACAATTTTTGGGATTAAGTCCAGGTCGGCAGCACGGAATTTAAGCGGATCGATTGGAACATCGCCGTGCTTAGGGGTGACGATTATAAGAGTCGAATCAAACAGGCGTCTCTTCTGCAACTCTTCCAGGATTTTCCCGATTGAGCGATCTGTGTGATCGAGGGCATCCAATAAGCCGGCGCTCGGGGTCCCTTCACCATCAATGTATCCATGGCCTTTCATTTTTTGAGCCATGCTGATGGATTGGAAATTCATGCCGAAAATTTCAGGTACTCCGACCGATCGGACTCCGGTGTGGTCTTTCCCATCAATCTCATTGAGGATAGCTTCAACCTTGATGTCGTCGTAGGATTCCACCTTGGGGATGCTTCGAGCCTTCGTTGTTGAGCGAATCTCGGGAGTAAAGAGATCGTCTACACCTTTTCCAGAAGGACCATTCAAGAACTCGTATGCAGGATGTTTGTCTGACCAGGCAGTGCGCCCCCCAGCTTGTTTAATGACCTCGAAGATGTTGTTGACCCGAACGTAGTCGTGCGGATACACGGGAGTGCAACCCCTTGCTGGATTCAACGGTAGTGTCTGGGGATTGATTCCGCCAGCATCGAGCGCATTGGGATTATGGTCGATGGAGCTGTCGTACACGACTGCAGTGCCAATCGTAGCGCACTTGGATCCAGGCGGAGACAAGCTGCGATCATAGCTGTTTTCAAACATCACTCCGGTGGAGAGGGGGGAGCCGCCTGTCACCATTGCAAGTAATCCTGGCCACGAGTTTGAGGGCAAGGACGAACGTGCATTCGTGTACGTAAGACCATGCTGACTGAGTTGTGCGAGAGCGGAGCTCGGCCTGGCCTTCACATAATTAGCCAAATCGAGGGCATGCAAACCATCCAGACTAAGTAACAGAACTCGCTCCACGCGAGGACGACCTGGCGTAATTTTCGGAGCAGCCTGGGCCTCTGCTCCCCTGCTTCCAGCGCTGATGAATACCAGCGATAGCATCATTGCAGCTTTCAACCCCGCTCCAACCAGATTGACGATCAATGGCATCCTCATTTTTCTCCGTCTGGTGCTGAATATTAATTTACCGTTTCATCCGCCCAATCACCCACAGTACCAGCGAAAGCACCACGCTCAGCAAAATCGAAGTCGTAAGCGGAAAATAAAACGTAGTGTTCTTTCCCCGGTAGACGATGTCCCCGGGGAGGCGGCCCAGAGGAAAGTTAGTCCGGCCGAAAAATAGCCGCACAACTCCCAGCACCAGCAGGATCGCGCCGAAAAACAACAGTAGTTTGCCCAAGTCGGCCATAACCTAAGAGTATAGAAGTTATCGTGCAAATGCTCGCAGGACGTGGAAGAGCGGGCCTTCTAGGCCCGTGTAATTGGTCGTCAATGAGCCGGGCTTTAGCCCCGGTGTTCTGTACGTGGGGCCGAGCCGATTAACTTTGCATCACAAAGTACTTGACAATATTCAGCCCATAAGCGATATTCTTCCCTTACCATGCCGGAACCACGCCCCCATCGCCTGCGTCGTCCACACTCCAGGTCTGGACCTGTCAACGCCCGCGCTCTAGAGGATCTGCGCTTTATCCGCGAAACCATGGAACGCTCGGGATCGTTCACTGCCGCCTCAGGCTGGGGACAAGTCATCATCGGCGCCACCGCAATCGCTACCGCATGGATCGCGGCCCAGCAGGCAACCCCATTTTCCTGGCTCGCCGTATGGCTGACCGAAGCCGTCCTGGCAGTTGCCATCGCCCTCGCAGCCATGCAATTCAAAGCCCGACGCCTCGGGCTCCCCCTTACCAGCGGACCCAGCCGGAAGTTTGCCTTCAGCTTCCTGCCTCCACTGGCAGCCGCCGCCTTGCTCACCATCGTTCTGTATCGCGCCAGTCTCCTGCGGGAATTACCCGGAACCTGGATGCTGCTCTACGGCACCGGCATCGTCACCGGCGGCGCTTTCTCGGTGCCGATTGTCCCGGTGATGGGAGCTTCTTTCATGTTGTTAGGTGTGGCTGCGCTTTTCGCGCCGGGGGGCTGGGCCAACTTATTCATGGCTGCCGGATTTGGCGGACTGCATATCCTTTTTGGTGTCTTGATCGCAAAGAAGCACGGCGGGTAGGACGAACAATACTATGAGTAGAACGAAGTTGGCTCGAAGACAGCGGACCACCATGCCAGATTCCTCCGTGCGACATTCACATTCCCCGCACGGAACCGAGTTGCCGGAACTCGATCGCTTGATCCATGAGCGTATCCGCCTGGGCATCATCAGCGCACTGGCAATCAATGACTCGCTCAGCTTCAGTGATCTAAAACGCTTGCTGAAGACCACTGATGGCAACCTCAGCGTGCACGCCAGAAAGCTCGAGGAAGGGCATTACATCGCCTGTTCCAAGTACTTTGAAGCCCGCATCCCACGCACTCAGTACCGCCTCACGGCATCGGGCAGGCGAGCCTTGGAAAAGTACCTGGAGCAAATGGAAGAGCTGATCCGCGTCACCCGCGAGGAGTAGGGCGTTTTTTTTTGACATCTTGCTTTGCAAGACAAAGTACATTACGAGGCTAAAAAAAACATGTGCCACTTCGTGAACAGCAATGTGAACTTCCCGGCGCCAGTATCTGTCTTGGGATTCCTCGCGGCCTGTGGCGGCATATTCCTCTCCGGGGTTGCAATTCTGGTCGCCTGTTCCATCCACAAGCTGAAGTTTGCCCGATTACTAGCCGCCTTGGTGGGCGTCGCCGCAATAGTCTACTTTGCCCTTCTGTTTGGATTCTCTCTTATCAGCCAGCAAAAAATCCTGGCCCGCGGCCAGGAAAAGTACTTCTGCGAAATAGACTGTCACTTGGCCTATTCAGTGATCGACATCAAAACGATCGACATCAAAACCGCTCCCACCGGAGAGACGCTTCGCTACACCGTCACCTTACAGACCCGCTTCGACGAGACCACAATCTCCTCTCGCCGCCCCCTGGACGCAACCCTCACTCCCAACCCGCGCGAGATACGGCTATTGGACGGTCAGGGTCGGGAGTACGGCGTATCCGAAATCGGCGGCGTTCCACTCGAGACGCCTCTGAAACCGGGCGGTTCATACACAACTCAGCTGCAATTTACGCTCCCGAAGGACGCGAGCAACTTACGATTGCTGCTCACCGCCGCCGGATGGCAGCAGCGCTTGTTAATCGGTGAAGAGAACAGTTGGTTGCACAAGAAAACCTATTTCGCGCTTTAACCCCGCCGGCTACTAATGAGCAAATCGGGCGCCCGCGTGGGCGCAGACATTCCCGTCTTGCCCGCCTCCGTACTGTCGCCCTCGTGCTGCTGCTACAATTTCGGCGATGAGACATCGCCTGATCTTTCTTCCGCTCTTATGGGCAGCCGTCAGCCTAACCGCGCAAACCACTTCCACCCAAGACGTCGAAATCACCGCCGAACCTCACCACCATCTCGCCTTGGAAAACGAATTCGTGCGCGTTTTCAAAGTGGATGTCCCCCCGCACGCCGACACCCTCATGCACTGGCATCGCCACGACTACGTTTTCGTCACCTTGGGCGCGTCCGAAGTCTCCAACGATGTCCAGGGCAAGCCCCCAGTCACGCTCAAGCTGCAGGACGGCGAGACCCGTTTTATCTCCGGCAACTTCGCCCACATCGCGAGAAGTCTTTCCGACCAACCGTTCCGCAACGTCACTATCGAACTCCTCCAGGATGAAAGAAACAAGTCACGCTCTGAGAGCAAGAACGATCGTGGTGTAACCATTCTCCAAGGTGGAACCAGGGATGTTCTGTTTGTAAAAGACGGGGTCAAGACGACAGACGTGCAACTGAGCCCTGGGGCGATAATCCCCAGGCATCATCACGCCTATCCACATCTGGTGGTCGCGGTCTCCGATCTGGAATTGAAAGGCGACAATGCCGACGGCACAGCATCCTCGATGATGAAGTTGAGTGCTGGTGACATTCAATGGGTGCCGGCAGGCGCGACCCACACCGTGACCAATGTAGCAAACCACCCCGCACGCTACATTGCCTTGGAATTTCAGTGAACGTACCCCGATGTAGCGGCGGGCGTCCTCGCCCGTCGGCCGAGCAAAGCTCGGCTGCCCCGTGTGGCGCGGGCGCCTTGCCCGCGGAATTTGCGACTTGCTAAGGGAGCACCCTGATGGTTCATAAAGCGCACATTATTATCGCCGCCGTCGTACTGCTAACGCTCTTCGCGATGTCAGCGGCAGCCCAACCAACCACAGCGGCCCCACCGCGCAAAGTCCTGCGGCGCCATCCTTCGACATTAACGCCGCCGTCGACCGATATCTAGCCAAGATGCCCCCCGCCCAACGCGCCCGCTCCAACGCCTACTTCGAGGGCGGATACTGGCTCCTCCTATGGGATTTCCTCTGCACCATCATCGTCATGTGGCTGCTGCTGCGGTTCCGCTGGTCCGCGCGCATGCGCAACCTGGCCGAGCGCGTCAGTCGCTTCCGCCCTATCCACACCGCGCTCTATTGGATTCAATTCATACTTGTCGTGTCCGTGCTCACCTTCCCGCTCACCGTCTACGAAGGCTACGTTCGCGAGCACAAGTACGGTCTTCTCAACCAGTCTTTCGGTCCCTGGATGCGAGACCAGGCGGTGATGCTCGCCGTCGGTGCGGTGCTCGGCGCGATACTCCTGGTGCCGCTATTCGGCGTCGTCCGGCGACTGGGCAAGAACTGGTGGCTTTGGGGAGCGGCAGTCTCGATTCTCTTTGTGGCATTCGTGGCACTCATTGCTCCGGTCTACATCTTCCCCATATTCAACAAATACACGAAATTGCAAGACGCTCACATCAAGGATCCTATCCTCAGCATGGCGCGCGCCAACGGTATTCCCGCCACCGAAGTCTATGAATTCGATGCCTCACGCCAATCCAATCGCGTCAGCGCCAACGTCAGCGGCTTCGCCGGAACGCAGCGCATCTCGTTGAATGACAATCTCCTCAAGCGCTGCACCCTGCCCGAAATCGAAACCAGCATGGGGCACGAAATGGGCCACTACGTCCTCAATCACGCCTACAAAGGACTGGTGATGATTGGCGTGGTGATCGTGATCGGCTTCGCCTTCCTCAACTGGGGCAACAACTACGCGCTCGCGCGCTGGGGAGAGCGATGGAGCATTCGCGGCATCGCAGACGTTGCCGTGCTGCCCCTGGCGGTTGCCGTCTTGTCCGTCTACTTCTTCATCATGACGCCAGTGATCAATATGATCACGCGCACCATCGAGTACGAAGCCGACATGTACGGCCTGAACGCAGCCCAGCAACCGGACGGCGAGGCCAACGTGGACTTGATGTTGGGCGAATATCGTAAGCTCGATCCCGGCCCAGTCGAGGAGTTCCTCTTCTTCGACCATCCCAGCGGACGCACCCGCATCACCGCCGCCATGCGCTGGAAAGCCGAACACCCCGAGTCCGCCAATCCCGACGAGGTAGCAAGACCACTCTTCACTTCGCCGTAGCCTTGTCCCCAGAATTCGTTCGCAGCGACCGGATGGCATCGCCAGTTCACTTCGCATTACCAAAGTCCCCAACACCACCCGCATCTGTCCCCAACCCAACGTCGTCGCTACACTGCTACGCACCGGGCAAGGGACGCGGCACTACGCCGATTTGACTTCCCTCATCCCCAGCACGGTCAGGAGCCAGACTGTCCCATGCATGTGCCCGCCATTCCATTTTCCAATCTGGTGGCCTATATCCCCGTCCTGGCGACGGTGATCACCAGCATTCTCAGCGTAGTGCTAGCCCGCGCGACGCTGCGTTATGCCGAATCTGCGGACAAAAGTCTGGCGCTGGCTCGCGAAGAGTTCGAGCGTGAGTGGACGCCCGAACTGCACATCAAGCTCGAACGCCTCTCCGCCACCGACGCCAACATCGTAGTCACCAACCTGGCGAAGATTTCCGTCCTGCTCCAGCTCGTGCAATGGCGCCGCCTTTCCCACGGCGTGCCGTCGCTGCGCTGGTTTCTGAATGAGCCGCTGGTCGGCGGCAGGAGTTGGACCGAAAGCGTTGGCCGCCGCGTCGTCGCCTCCACCGGACAAGATTTCCAGGGCGCCCTCGCCGTTTCCGTCACCTTCTATGCCTCGGGCCGCCTCTTCCGCACCGACTGGTTCCGTTTTCAGGTGGAGGTCAGCCACGGCAACATAGTTCGCCTCAATCCTGTTAACATCGCCGCGCGTCGCGTGCAGGTCCTCGAGCGCACCGCTGACGATAATATTGGACGCGAGCTGGCCCGAGACGTCACCGACGGCGTGACCGAGGAAACTCCGGCGACGCCGTAAAATAAACGAGTCGATCCACGAAAGCGTTATGCCGGTGCCAAGCCCGTCTGATTCCATTCCGTTCCCAGAAATTCGACTCACCCGCGCCCAGCGGTTGATTTCCCTGGCTGAGTTCGTACTCGGCAGCGCTATCGTCCTCGGCCATAACGTTTATCACGTGGTTCCCAACGAAGTGCCCATCCTCTTCGTAATCGGTCTGATTTCGCTCCGCCTGCGAGACGGCGGCTGGGCAGTGATGGGTCTGCGTTGGCCTGTCGCATGGCGGCGGACTGTGCTGATCGCGCTCGCCGCCGCCGCCGTAAGATTGCTACTGGGCGCCGTCGTGATTGATCCCCTCACCGCCCATTTCTGGCCTGCTGCGGTCGCGCCCAGTGGCTTCCATGCAATTACCGGGAATCTCGCGGTGGCACTCCGCTGGCTTGTCATCGTCTGGACCTTTGCTGCCGTCGGCGAAGAGGTCGGCTACCGCGGCTACTTGCTCACCCGCGCCGCGGACGTGGGTGTACGTTCCAAGACCGCGTATTGGCTCGGCGTCTTACTGGTCTCCGTGCTCTTCGGCATCGGACACTACTACAAGGGTCCGTCGGGAATGGTGGACTCGGCCATGGCCGGCTTGGTTCTTGGCGCCGCTTACCTGCTCTCTGGACGTAACTTATGGGCCTGCATTCTGGCCCACGGATTCATTGACACCTTTGGAGTGATCGCCCTGTTTTTCGGATGGGCAACATAGCTGAAATCGCCACCCGCGCCGATTCCCCGATCAGTATTCCCTTTCGTCACTTGTGAGCCCTCGCTAAGCACTGCACAATTGCCGAAACTGGGAGGCATTATGAGCAAAGCAATCAGAACTGCCCTGAGACTGGTGGCCAGCATCCTGCTGTTCAACGTGCTGACCATGGCCCAGGCTGGCGGGAACAACGCCGACAAAGATAAAAATAAGGAGCACCATAGCCGCCTCGCCAAAGTCGCGTTCTGGCGCCATCACAACGACGTCGACAAGAACGCGAAGCCAGCCCAGGCCACGAAAGCCCCTGCCACGCAGGCGCCGTCCAAACAGGTTCAGTCTAAGACAGCGCAGATAAAACCGGCGTCGGCCAAGCAGGCTCAAGTTAAAACAGCGCAGATAAAACCGGTATCGGCCAAGCAGGCTACCGGCAAGAAGGACCAGAAGCAGGAGCAGCATGCCAGCACCATGAGCAAGCCTGCTGTCAAGAAGGCGCCTGCTGCGAACAAGACGAAGTCGCAACAGAAGGCGCAAGATCCCAAGAAAGTTTCGTTAAAGCAATAGCGTCGGATTCGTACGGTCGCTCTAACCTCCCCCGCGCGTCGCGGCAGCTTTGTCTCCGGCGCGCTTTAAAGCGGCGAAGAACACAGACCTGCCAGTGATGAAATAGATTCTTCCGGTGGCAAAATGCGGTAGGTGGGACGGTCTCCAGTAGCTCAAAACTACGTATATCTCTTGGGCTATATTTTGCGATTCATCTCCTACGCATCGGCCTCGAACCCAATTTCTTAGAACTTGAAAATCAACCCGAAAACGATGAGGAGCAATACTGCCCACAACCCCAACGCAAAGAGACCTATGATGAGGGGCTCAATCCACCCGAATCCTGTTCGATAGTACGAGTGCTCCGGGTGTTCGGGGTCGACCAACACAGAGATAGTTTGGCCATTCTTGCGATTAGAAACTAGCGACTTCGCCGCGGCACTGTTGAGAATGAAATCCCGAACGGCCCGCCCGGAATAATGCGCTCCTCGAAAGTAGTAGGAATAACGAATCTCAGCTCTGGATCCCGATTTGTGACCGGGTTCTGTCCTACGTGTGGACACGATTGTTGCATTAACCGGAGTGCCTTGTTTAGTGCGGGAGCGCAGCCATAGTTCCCATAACCAAAACATGAGCACCGAAAGGTTCATGTACGTCTCAACTGGTGGCGCTAATGATTCAGTCGGCTCCTCCGTGATTGCCACACTTTGTTCGACAGATTCCCTTGACAGTCCCCTTCGACGAATGTCCTCATTCAAAGCACTTCGGGCATCGGGCAGCAATTGGACGTGCTCTGTCGAAAGTTGGAGAAGTTCGTCGTTGTTGAGGTGTTGATAATGCGTCGCAAAGTCGGCCATTTTCGCCGTCCGAACGACGACATAATAGGCCGATCGGGGGCGGGAATCCAAGCTATCAATGTCATTGGATGCGATATCACATATGATCAATTCTAGTGTGGGCGAAGAAACAGGTAGGTTTATCAGAGAACCCGACGACTTCGACACGGCGGTATCATCCGCATCTTCAACCCACCCCGCCTCAACTTCGTAAACACCCCCTTGCGCTTCCCCAGCGCTGGTGGTATAAAAGACAAACGTCGAGAGCAGTATGTGGCTAGCCGGACGCTTTTGTGAATCTCGCGTCGCTTGTCCGGCATCAAATCAACAGAGACTGAATAACCTCTGAAATTGCCCCGGCCACGGGGTTATCATTCGGGGACAATGATCCTCGAAGGGTTTTGGCGTTTTCGCAAGAACCTCCACACGATCTTTTTCCAAGTTTGCTGACTTCCGCTTCGGCTGGGTTGCCGAACATGTGCCCGAAGATGTGCCGAAACATGGGCCCCATATGAGCGGAGGTTGCGTTCTGTCGCGTATCCAGAGCTCCCACAAAGGGGCAAGAGCACGGCAAGTGCCCGAATCAGAAGTTACGACCGGGAATGGCATGACACGGGAAGGGCACGACTTTAGTCGTGCCGATGTCCACCTCCGTGTCCCAAGTCCCTAAGGGTTGAGCTCTCCAAACTGTGCAAAACAGGTGGAAATCCTGTGGGCACAACGGGTTGACAGGTAGGCAGCGAACGCGTAGTTTTAACAGGTTTCGAGGACAGACGGTTTTTTGTGTGGTGCGGGCGCCTCGCCCGCATTCCTAAAGACTCCGTTCTGGACTGAAGGCGCGCCGCTCAGGCGGAAGGCGATTCGGTTCTTTGACAAATAGGTTGAACGTGCCAGTCGTGAGAAGAATTGTTCGGGCATAAGTCCGAGCGTTCTCACAAGATAGTCTCCACACCTACGGGTGTGGAGCGGGTCTGCCTACTACCCGTCGGCAGACATCAGGTTTCAAACGAGAGTTTGATCCTGGCTCAGAATCAACGCTGGCGGCGTGCCTAACACATGCAAGTCGAACGAGAAAGT
>Ga0209689_1000222_pt1 | contig 36520 bp, 36 predicted proteins | sample GraSoiAngelo_149_FD_187119 | JGI IMG/M metagenome (GOLD analysis project Ga0209689, IMG submission 187119) | Grasslands soil microbial communities from the Angelo Coastal Reserve, California, USA - 14_1009_09_30cm (SPAdes) (version 2) | ecosystem: Environmental > Terrestrial > Soil > Grasslands ... | reverse complement strand
AGATCGATGTGGCGCTCGTCCTGCAGGTACGGGAGCAATGTCGCCACGACGAAACCCGACCCTGAATAGCGAGTTGCCGCTGCGGCCGTGCGCCGTCACGGGTCTGGGTGCTTGCGTCGGCCATCAAGCTCGCGAACTGAGGAAGCGTGCGTGCATTCCCGCACGCGAGCCTCTGCAAACCCCGATGCGTCGTAGTACCGCCCGAGCACGACGAAATTCAAGAGAACGATGCTCGGCGGCGCCGGGCGATTCGAGGCGGAACCGAGACCCCCTCGATCGACAGGGCCCAGACCATCTGAGGTAGTGCAGGACTTGGAGTCCCGTTAATGACAGGCGACCATGAGGCTCGTGCTCACGCCTCATCGAGAGAGTCGATGTGACCAACGAGACGTCCAGCCGCCGCGAAGATGTATCGGGCCATGGATCCGATCTCGACATCCGGGAGGAGGCCGCGGGACAGGTACTCGTCGCCGTGCGCAGTCCGCTGAATTTTCGCACGGCCAAGCGTCTCCGCGATCAGCTGACGAACCGCTTCTCGGGCAGTGCGATCGCTTCGCTGACCATCGACATGAGCACAACTGAGCGTGGGGACACCTTCGGTCTGGTCGTCCTCCACGAGCTCCAGGAGGGAAATTGGGCCCTCGGCACCCGGGCGCGCATCGTCGGGCTCCACCCGCAGCTGTCGCGAATTCTCTCTGCCTTTCCTTCCTCGGAGCGGGCAAGCGCGCTCGCCGTCACGGCGCGGCGCCGAAGCATCGCGGACGCCGCCGGCGAGTGGGCCTTGAGATTGGCTGGCGCCGCGCGCGACCACGTCGTCTTCCTCGGGTCCGTCGTGCAGGCATTGGCTCAGGCCATCCTGCGGCCGCGGCGCATGCGCTGGCGCGAGATCGCTCGCGTGTTCGAGAAGGCGGGCGTGAACGCGCTTCCCGTCGTGTCGCTGGTGAGCGCCCTATTCGGCGTCAACGTCGCTATCGAGGGCGCCCAGCCGCTCGCCCACTTCGGCGCGGAGATCTTCACGGCCTCGGTCATCGGGCGGGCGGTCGTGCGCGAGATGGGCCCTCTCCTTGCCGCCTTCGTGCTGGCCGGCCGATCCGGATCGGCGTTCGCCGCCGAGCTCGGGACGATGAAAGTGAACGAGGAGCTGGACGCGATGGCCACCATGGGTCTCGACCCTGTGCGCTTTTTCGTCTTGCAGCGAGTCATCGCCAGCACGCTGCTGACTCCGCTGCTCGCGGTCTACTCGATCGCGGTCGGCATCGCAGGCGGAATGCTCGTCATGGTGAAGCTCGGTTTTTCGCCCAAGGTGACGTGGTCGGTGCTCACCGATTGGTTGACGCTCCCGGATCTGCTGTTCGGAGTCGCCAAAAGCGTCATCTTCGGCGCCGCCATCGCGGCCATCGGTTGCGAGCGCGGATTGCAGGCCAGGCACGGCGCCAGCGCGGTCGGGGCGTCGGCCACCAGGGCGGTCGTGGGTGCGATCGTCCTCATCATCGCCGTCGACTCGATATTTGCGATGGCCGCTTACGCGCTCTTCGCATGAGAGCTCCGGAGCGCGACAGCATCGTCCAGGTCGAGGACGTCACCCTGGCGTACGGTGACGACATCATCCAGGAGCACCTCTCGTTCGCCGTACACGCCCGGGAAGTCTTCGCGATCCTGGGGCCCTCCGGCACGGGCAAGAGCACGTTGCTGCGGGCGATGACCGGTCTCTACCACCCTCCCCACGGCCGGATCCTCCTGAACGGCAACGACATCGCCAGCGCCGAAGGCGACGAACGCTCCCGCCTCCTCCGGCAGGTGGGCGTCACGTTCCAGAGCGGCGCTCTGTTCGGCTCGATGACGCTGCTCGAGAACGTGCGGCTGGCGATCGACGAGCTCACCGATCTCGACGCCGCCGAGAAGGACCTGGTCGCGCGCGCGAAGCTCAACCAGGTGGGCCTGGGCGGCGAAGGCGGCAAGATGCCCGCGGAGCTCTCGGGAGGAATGCAGAAGCGCGCCGCGATCGCGCGGGCCATGGCGCTCGATCCCTGCGCGCTCTTCCTGGACGAGCCTTCCGCCGGCCTGGATCCCATCGCGTCGGCGGAACTGGACCGGCTGGTGCGGGAGCTCTCGCGCGAGCTCGGCATCACCTTCGTGGTCGTCACGCACGAGCTCGAGAGTGTCTACGCGATCGCCGATCGGTGCATCCTGCTCGACCGGGAAGCGCGAGCCGTCATCGCCGAGGGCAAGCCGGCCGATCTTCGCGACCACTCGCGCGATCCTCGCGTGAGGCGGTTCTTCCGGCGCGAGCTCGAGCCGGATCGTGGGGCGATGGCGGTATGACCGAACGAGGACGTCAGCTGAAGATCGGTATCTTCGTCCTGGTCGCGGTCGCGATGGCTGCGGCGGGCCTGTTGGCCCTCGGCGTCCGCCGAGGCCTGGAGAGGACGCTGGACTTTGAAACCTACTTCCCGGGGAGCGTCGGCGGGTTGCTGGTCGGCTCGGCGGTGAACCTGAGGGGCGTTCGCGTCGGCCAGGTCACCTCGATCGGGTTCTCCTGGATCGAATACCCGGGCGGCCAGCCGGATTGCGTGGTCGTTCACTTCAGCGTCCGGGAGAGCCTGCGTCCAGCCGGCACGGGTTCCGAGGCGCTCGATCCCGCCGTGGCAAACGGGCTCAGGGCCCTGATCGAGACGGAAGGGTTCACCGGTGTCTCGCATCTCGCGCTCGAAGACGTCGGCCCGAGGAAGAACCCGCCGCTCGCCTACAGCTGGAAGGCACGCACGACCGTCATCCCATCAGCGCCGAGCCAGTTCAACCGGCTGCTCTCGTCCGCGGAGACGACGCTCAACCAGCTGGAGAAGGTGGATGTGGACCGCCTCATGGTCAACCTCGATCAAGTGCTGCGCGCCGCGGACGCGGCCCTGGAGAACTTCGCGCAGCTCGATGTGGCGGGAATCTCGCGCCGGATGAACCAGTCCCTGGAGAACGCGAACGCGGCAGCGCTGGAAGTGCGCTCGCTCGCGAACGACACGCGCCAGTCGCTTGCGCAAATGCACCTCGACGCGCTGGTGAAGGACGCCGGTGCGTTGATCGTGTCGGCCCGCGAAACCGAGGCGAAGCTGGACCGGCTCGTCGACCGCGCCGCGGGCATCGACGTCCACGAGATCAACCAGACGCTGGCCAGCGCGCGGAGGGCGGCGCAGCACCTGGACGATGCCGCGGAGGAGCTACGGAGGTATCCGGCCGGCTTCCTCTTCGGGGACGCGCCCCCACGCGTCCGCGGCCTGGACGAGGAGAAGCGATGAAGCCGTCCGCGGTCGCAGGTCTCGCAGCCGTCTTCGCCGCGATGTCCGGATGCCTGTCGAAGCCGGCACTGGTTCCGCAGCTGTTCTCGATCGATCCGCCCGCCGAGCGGACAGCGTCTCCCGCGCCGGGGGCGCGGGTCATCTGCTTGCGCGAGGTGGAGATGGCGCCGCAGTTCGATCACACCGACCTGCTGTACCGGACGCGAGAGCACCGGCTGGAGAGCGATCCTCTCGCGAGGTTCGCGGCGCCGCCGGGCGCGATGCTGACGGAAAGCGTCCGTGCTCATCTGCTCAATGCGAGTTTCATTCGAGACGTGGTCAGCCCGGGCGACCCGGTTCCGGTAGACGCGATCGTCGAGACCCGTGCCACCGAGCTCTCCGCCGATCTCACGGCGGCAACCGATGCGGCCGCCCTGGTGACGCTCGAGTTCGTCGTCTCGCCTGGGCCGGGGTCCACGGCGCCCGAGTCCGTGTTCCGGAAGCAGTACGCCCGCCGGGCGCGCCTGTCGCGGCGCACCGCGGGCGCGCTGGTGAATGCGTGGAACCTCGAGGTGGCCGACATCATGCACGACTTCCTGCACGACCTCGAAGCCTTCCTGGCCAGCGCTCCCGACGGAGCGACCGCGCATGAAGGGAGCGTAGAAAAGCCCGGCTCGCTCGGACGCTGACGCGGCGTACCGGCATCCATGACGTCGCACTTGTCATTTCTCTTGAAATAGCTCAGTCGACGGGCAACCCCGTCGTGTCCGTGAATCCGAACAGCGGAGACGTGCACCACTCCGTGATCACGGTGGAGCCTGGAGTCCCTCCCACTCAGGTGAACGTCGGCGCCGGAAATCTCGCTGGCAGCATTTACTTGCTGGAGGTCCCGCGCGAAGTGCACAACTTCCGACAGGGCACGGACTGCCAGTAGCGCGGCACCGGACTATCTGGTCATCGCGACCTAACGGAACAAGATCCCGAGTCGCAGCGCAGTCCTCGAACGCTCGTTCAAGCCGAAATCGGGCTCGAAGAAGAGGTGCGCGTTGTCCGTGATGTGCGTTTCGAGGCCGGTACCCAGCCGCCATTCGTTGTGGCTGCATTCCGAGCTCGGTAATCCGTACAAGCGGCAGCTGCTGAATGCGCCGCCGCCGGGTGGATCGTCGCGGCGCACGCCGAAGCCGGTGTTCGCATAGAGATCGAGATATCGCGTGCGGACGAAATTCGCTTGGACGCGCACGTCGAAGGCGCGCGCGAACGAGGACCCGGAGGTAAACTTCCAATCCGCGATTCCCAGGCGACCCTCGGCGAACAGCGAGAGCTGCGGTTGGAACCATTCTCCAACCCGCAACGCGGGAAGCGCCCACCCGAGGCGTGCCACGCCTTCCCAGACGGAAGCGTCAACGCCACGGGGGAACGGCTCATCCGGGTGGGGATTGCGCGTCGTGGTGTGGCCCGCCAGGAACGCGAAGAGCGGGCCTCCATAGGCGGTCAAGCCGTCGTATCGCCGGGGTGCGAGAAAGCTTGCGCGAGGGGGGGTGGAATCAAAGCCCTTGTCCGCGCCGGCCATGGACGGCGCCATGAAGAGGTCCTCTTCGGTCACCACCGCCGTCGCGCCGGGCTCGACCTGCATCTCGCGCGCGTAAGTGCCGCGCTCCCCTTGACGGCGCAGCAGATACCGCCCGGGGGGCACCGCGAGGCGCAGCGTGCGCCTGCCGGACGGCACTTCCAGCACGACCAGGCCGCTCGCCAGATCGATGAGCTGCAGAGGGCCTTCGGTCTCGCGCAACTCCAGCGCGGTCGGCGAGGAATCCACGCGCGCCAGCGGTAGATCGGCGCGCCCGCGCAGATTCATCGAGAAGCTCGGATGCTGCGGTTGCTCAGCGACCACGGCCGAGTCGCGCACGGTGCGGTCGCGCGCATAGGTGAACGCATCGGTGATGGTGACCACACCGTCGCCGCGCGGAGTCGCGCCGGCGCCGCGCATGCCGGCCACGAAGTGATGGGTGAAAAAAGAGCCCTGGATCTGCTCCGACTCATGCGCCGCCTCGACGCCGGAGCTCGATGCGATCAGCACCGAGCCCTCACTCGCGAGTTGGAGCGGGACGTCGACGGGAAACGGCTCGCCAGGTCGCAGGCCCTTCGTGCCCGTCCACCCGCCGCCACTGCACGAGTCGATGAAGCCGATACGCACGGTGGCCGCGTGACTCTCCAGCCGTTCGCGCAGCGCCGCGAAGTGCAGCGGGCTCCCGGCAGGGTAGAGCGCTTCGCCATCCGAGTGCCCCGAGAAGTAGAAGAACAGGAGCGACTCCGTGGGAGACTCGGCCAGCGTGCGCAGGACGCCGTCGAGCGTCGCCAGCAGCGCGGACGGTTCGGGATCGAGCAGGACGTGGACCTCGGCCGGCGCGAACTGCCCGACCTGCACCAGGGCGTCGGCCATGTTCTGCGCGTCGCGATACGAGAAACGCAGGTCGGCGCGCCCGACGGCGCCCCGGTTCGCTCCGACCACCACCGCCACCCGGCGCGGTTCGCGCGGCGAAACAGCCCGCGCGGCGTTTGCAGCACAAAAGAGCGCGGCCAACGTGGTGGCGCAAGTGGTTGCTCGTGGGTTCATTGATTTGCCCCTCGCTTCGGAATCTCCAACGTAGTCGCCCAGATCTCGCGGTTGCGAAGTTGCGTCTGCGCTGCCGACCGCAGCTCGACGCGCGAGACCGGCCGCCGGCTGAACACGACCGCGAGATGCTCGGTACCTGCATCCTCGTCCACGGTCCAACTCGCAGGCAGCAGCGTCTCACCGTCGCTCAGCCGCCCGGCGTACAACTCGGTCACCTCTGGCCCGTCCATGGTCGCGACGGCGATGTGCGAGAATCCCTGCGAGCTCAGTTTGAGACGCAAGCCGTCGCCGGTCTCCACTGCGGCGTGGCCGTCCCAGAGCGCCACACGGCCTTGGTGCCGGACGTAGACGGCAACCGACGGACTTCCTTTCACACCGTCGTACGCCGGCGGACGCTTCGGCCGGACCGCGATGACCAACGCCGCCGCGCTTGCGGCACCGACCGCCGCGATCGCTACGAGTCGCGGCAGCCGCAGCCACGCGGGCCATCGCGCTTCGTCGCGCTGCCCGATCTTCCTGACCCAGGAAGGAATCGCCACTGGTTGAGCGAGCCGGTCGAGGTGCACACTGCAGCGCGGGCAACTTGCAGCATGCGAGCGAGTCGCTGCGCTCCCGCCGCCCAGCGCGAATCGATCCAGCTCGAGATATGAGGGGTGCGCGTTCATCTCGTCTCCTCCACTGCCCGCAGCGTTCGAACGCGGGCATCGAATCGCCGCAGGGCTCGCCGGACCGTGCGCTCCGACACTGCGGCGACTTCGGCGATCTCTGCTTGCGTCAGGCCATCGATGCGGTGCAGCAGGGCAAATTCCAACTCGTCGGCCGGAAGCAACTGCGCCAGCTCTTCGACCTCGTCGCGGGTCTGCAGCGCGTGCTCGGCGCTCGGCGGCGGCGAAGCGAGGGCGCCCATCGCGCCCACGATCTCCGGCCTCCCGCGCCGCTCGCGCTGCCGCAGCAGGTCGATCGCGAGCCTGGTGCTCGTCCGATAGATCCATGCCGTGACCTTGAGGTGGTCGGCACCTGCCAGTCCGGCGCGCCATAGCCTCACGAATGTCTCCTGTGAGACGTCGTCGCCGTCGGCGGCACCGAGCAGGCGACGGCACTTTTCCCGGATGAGCGGGAAATAGCGTCGGTACGTCGATTCCAGTTCTGCCAAGGCGGCTCCGAGCGTGTCGCCCACAGAATAAGACGAACAGGACCCTGAAAACCGGACAGGGGGGCGGTGCGATTCATTGGAGGCACTTCGCGCCGGCGTGCTCGCAGCCGGGGGGCACGCCTCGCGCGGAGACAGGCTCGCGCGGCAGGCGGTAGAGCCCTGGAACGTCGACATCCGGGCGGTAGCGATCGGCGACCGCCCTCCAGCGCGCGGGCCACCACGCACGCTCGCCTGGCGGCAGGTACACGAAGACCGGAGGCTGCGCCTCCCAGCCTCTCTGGTCAGCTCCCAACACCCGCGCGCACATCGCCGGCGGGCAGATCTGCTGCAACAGCGCCGTCTTCAGCGACGCGTCGAACCAGAAGTACCCGGCGTCACGCCGGAATACCGGGTGGTAGGGGGGCGGCACGTAGACGGTGTCGCCGGCTCGCGTATGCGCGAGCAGCCATTCCTGGACCTGCCGGTGTCCGGCGTTCTCACGATACAGGGTGGAGAAGATCAGCGTCTTCGCGATGAGCACCCCGCAGATCCACGTCGCGGCCATCGTGGCACGCGGGCTTTCTTCGAGCAGGTCGGCGCCGAGCAGTGCCAGCGGCGGCGCGATCATCAGGAGATTGTGCGAGAACGGAAAAGACGACGCGGCGAGGCCCGCCAGCAGCCCGAGGACGATGACGGCGCACGTCAGCTGCGCGGGTTCCGCGCGCCGGTCGCGGCGCACGAACCTGTACAACGTCAGCGCCGCCGAGGTGAGGCCGGCAATCCAGAGCAGCGGCTGGTCGGCCAATGCGACGCCGAGGGTGCTCCACGGCGAAAGGACTGCGACCTGCGCTTGCAGGTACGCGAATCGGTTGAAGCTGAAGTTCCAGAACCAGAAATCGGTCCACATTCCGGCACGCCAGAGCGCGAACGCGAACGCGCCGACGGGAACCGCCGCTGCACCGGCGAACAGCATCGAGCCGCGCGTAGTCGCACGCCATGGATGGCTGCTCGAGGCCGCGAGGAAGGTGCCGGCGAGTAGCAGCACGGAGAACGCGGCACCCTTCTGCAGTGTCGCCGTCGCCGCTCCGGCGCACGCTCCGGCCAGCAGCGCCGCGCCAGCACGCCCCGAGCGCAGATATCGCAGCCAGGCCAGGAGCGCCGCCGAGCAGAGCGCCGCCATGATCGGGTCCGGCCGGATCTCGATCGAGTTGCGCAAATGCAGCCACGACCCGAGGAGCAGCAGCGTCGCCATCGGCGCTGCGCGCCCCGCGGACCGCTGGAGTGCTTTGAGGGACAGCACCAGCGCGCCTAGGTTGAGCAGCCGGCAGATCAGGATTGCCGACTGGAGCTCTCCTTCGAAGGCGCGGACGATCGGCGCCAGTGCGTACCAGAGCGTCGGCGGATGGTGCTCGAGGAAGTCGACGAACGGCCGCTGCCCATCGACGACAAGCCACGCCGCGTGCAGATGCTCGATCTCGTCGTGGTCGCAGCTCGAAATGGCGCAATGGATCGCAAGCGCTGCGACGACGATCCAGAACGCGGTGCCCGCCCACGACGGTGCATGCACGACCTTGTTCGCCGCAGGCTCGCGCGAGCCGTCCACCATCGGGCTGCCTCCGGTAGAAGTTCGGCTTAAAGACGAACGACGGGGCGGGAACCGGACAGCGTCAGAGTGGTCCCGACGCCTTTCGATCGGTGTCCACCAAACCGGGGGCCGCGATCGACGCGCTGGTCGAGGAGGCCGCCGGCCTCGCCGCCGGGCTGCCCGCCGGCTACAGCCGCTACCGGTGGTATCCCGTGGCGCTGCGTCAATGGCTCGAAACGCAAAGCTTCGACGTCATTCACTTCGACCATCCGCATACTGCTCTCTCGTGGGAGTTGGTGCGCAAGCTGCAGCCGCGGGCGGCTCTGGTGCTGGAGGCTCACAACATCGAAGCGCTCGTCATCGAGCGATTGGCGCACTCGAGGCCGCACTGGCAGCGGCGCGCGCTGTTCTGGCAGGCGCGGCGCATCCGTGCCCTGGAGCGCGAGATCGCACGGGAGATGGATCTGGTAATCGCTTGCTCGGAGGAGGACGCGCAGGCCTTTGCCGCGATGGGCGCGCGGCGTGTCTGCGTCGTTCCCAACGGCGTGCCGCCGCTCTCGCGTAGCATGGTTGCGCAGCGGCGTGATCTGGTCTTCGTCGGCTCGCTTGACTGGCGGCCCAATGCCGACGCCGCAACGGAGCTGGCGCGGGAGATCTGGCCGCGGTGCCGGGCCCTCCTCCCCAGCGCGCGGCTGCTGATCGTGGGGCGCAATCCCCCGCCGGCCGTGCTCTCGCTCGCCGCGCGCGACGTGATCGTGACCGGCAGCGTGCCTTCGGTGCAGCCTTTTCTCGACCGCGCGTTTGCCACCGCCATTCCGCTACGCGCAGGGTCGGGCACGCGGATCAAGATCCTCGAGGCGTGGGCGGCCGGAGTTCCCGTCGTGGCCTGCAGGATCGCCGCCGAGGGCCTGCCTTGCCGCGACGGCGTCGACCTGCTTCTCGCCGAGGAACCAGCCGAATTTGCCCGCGCGCTGGTACGGCTCTGGCGCGACCGGCCGCTGGCGGAGCGCCTGATCGCCGAAGCTCGCTCCACCGTCGCGCCCTTCACGGCGGAGCGCATCGCCGCAACCGTGATGCGCCGCTACCGCGAGGAGCTAGGCATAGGATGAGGCACCTTGCGAGTTCGCCTTGCGACGTATCAGACCTTCGCGAAGCTCGCTTGCGGGCCATGTTGGCCGCCATCGCAACGGGGCGGCCCCTCCAGGTGCATCAGTGGGCTTTTTGCGCCCCGCGGGCGATCAACTCGTCCACCCGCGAAAGGAACAGCTTCAGGATCGGCGATGTGTTCGCCTTGCTGTAGCCGATAGCGAGATCGATTGTCGGCACATCGCCTTCCAGCGGGCGGCTGACGACAGACCAGGGCAGCAGGTTTTTTGCATAGGCGGGCATCAGCGACAGCCCGCGTGTGGAAGCGACCAGGGATATCGCCATGGCGAGATTATCCACCCCGTGATCGGGTTTGATATCGACGCCTGAGCGCTTCAAATAGTTCTCGGTGACGGCGCGCAGCACCGTGGCCTTGTTCGACGCGCCGATGAAGATCTCGCCGACGATCTCTTGCGGACGGATTGACTCGCGCGCCGTCAGGCGATGGTCGCTCGGCATCAGCACCACGAGCGGCTCCTGGGTCACCACCCGGTATTCCAGATCGAGGTGCGGTTCGACACGGAGAAACGCCACGTCGAGCCTGCCACGAGCGAGCGCATCGGCGAGGTCGGGGGAATAGTTGCTGGAGATCGTAACCTCGACGTGGTGCAACTCATCGCGCAGGACGTGCATGGCCTCCGACAGCCAATTCATTTCGTGCCCGGTCTGGAAACCGATGGCGAAGGTCTTCTTGGCTGGATGCGCCGCTCGCCGGGCGGCTTCACCCGCCGCGTCGACCTGCGCCAGTGCCAGCCGCGCATGATCGAGAAAGGCCCGGCCCGCCGCGGTCAACTCGACCCCGCGCGCACTGCGGGTCAGTAGCTCAGCCCCGACCTCGTATTCCAGATCGCGGATCTGCCGGCTGAGCGAGGGCTGCGACGTGTGCAGCCGCCGCTCGGCCGCAACCGTCAGGTTCCCCTCTTCGGCGACGGCGACGAAATAACGCAGATGCCGCAGCTCCATGGACCTCTCATGCCTGCGAGGTATGACTGCCAGCTTACAAAGTCTTGGTCCGAAACGCCATCGAACCCTACACATGCGCCTCGACAGCAGCGATGCGGGAGGTCGTCACGACCGTGTCACTACTGGGCAAATCTATGAGAGCCCAGCCCATCCGGGCCCGGCCACCGCTTAAGGAGCAAGACCATGAACAAGCCAGTCGTTCTGATCACCGGAGCCCTCACAGGCATAGGTCGCGCCACGGCCATCGCCTTCGCCAAGGACGGCGCCCGCCTCGTCGTCTCCGGCCGGCGCAAGACCGAAGGCAAGGCTCTCGAGGCCGAACTTCGCAGCCTCGGCGCCGAAGCCGCGTTCATCCAGGCCGACGTCCGTCACGAAGACGAGGTGCGCGACCTGGTCGATCAGACCGTGGCCAGCTTCGGCAGGATCGACGCCGCCGTCAACAATGCCGGTACCGAGGGCCAGCGGGGCCTGGTCGTCGATCAGACCGCCGATAGCTACGCCGCCACCTTCGACACCAATGTGCTCGGTGTGCTGCTGAGCATGAAGCACGAACTGCGGGTGATGCTGCCACAGGGGAGCGGGAGCATCGTCAATGTCTCGTCGGCCTATGGAAGCGTCGGTGCTGCCGGAGCATCCGTTTATGTAGCCAGCAAACATGCGGTGGAAGGAATGACCAAATCCGCAGCACTGGAAGTCGCAGGGAGCGGAGTTCGGGTAAACGTAGTCGCTCCGGGCACTACCGATACGGGTATGCTCACACGCTTCACCAACACAGATGAAAATAAAGCGGCGCTCGTTTCGACCGTACCCGTCAAGCGTCTAGCAACACCGGAGGAGATCGCTCACGTGATCGCCTTTGTTGCTTCGGCAAATGCGTCGTACATGACCGGTGCCTCCATCCCAGTGGATGGAGGCATGCTCGCTGACTGATCTTCCAACGCCCTGATTCCGTGGCGCGGACCGATTACGCCACGGAGTCGGGTTTGCATTCGCGTGACGAATCCCAATGCCACCAAACGATATGACAGAGATGGTCCATCAGACCGCGCCCACGCAGTTCGTCGAAGCCAAGGGCATCCGCTTCGCCTATCGCCGTTTCGGCAAGGCCGGCGGCGTGCCGCTCGCCTTCAACATGCATTTCACCGGCACCATGGACCACTGGGATCCGCTGGTGACCGACGGCTTGGCCAAGGACCGCGAGGTCATCCTGTTCGACAATGCCGGCATCTCCAGCAGCTCCGGCGAGGTGCCGACTTCGGCCGCGCCTATCTGAAGCGCCTCCGCCGGCGCACTGAGGGCCGCGACCCCGAGGTGAACGAGAAGGTGGCGCCGGCGCAGGTCGAAGCACTGGCCAAGTGGGGCGCCCCGCGGGCAAACCCGTGAGACCCATCATGAGCAACCTTTCAGGAAAGACCGCCCTCGTCACCGGCGCCTCGCGCGGCATCGGCCGCGCCAGCGCACTTGCACTGGCGAAGGCCGGGGCGCAAGTCCTCGTTCACTATTCCAGTCGCGGGAAGGAGGCTGAGGCAGTCGTCGCGGAGATTCGCCAGGCCGGCGGCCGTGCCGACAAGGTGGCCGCGGATCTGCGAGCGCCGAACGGCCCGCACGCGCTGGCCAAGCTGGTTCACGGCATCGTCGGGTCTCGCCTGGACATCCTGGTGGCCAACGCCGGCATCGCGAAGGCGGCAAGCATCGAGGACACCACGGTCGAGGACTTCGATGCCCTCTTCGCCGTCAATGTCCGCGCGCCCTACTTCCTGGTTCAACAGCTGCTGCCCGCCATGTGCAAGGGCAGCAGCATCGTATTCGTCTCCTCCCTTGCCGCACGCGCTTCCGTCGCCACACTTTCGGCTTATGGGGCCACAAAGGGGGCCGTCGCTACGCTGGTGACGCACTTCGCGTCGGCACTCGGCGAGCGCGGCATCCGCGTCAACGCCGTCGCACCCGGCGTCGTCGAAACAGACATGTCCAACTTTGCCAAGACCGAGTCGGGCCGCAACCTCACTTTGGACATGCAAGCCCTGAAGCGTGTCGCCCAGCCGGACGACATCGGCGGAGTCGTCGCCTTCCTCGCCTCCGACGAGGCCCGCTGGATCACCGGCGACACGGTCCGGGTCGACGGCGGCTCGAAACTCTGAAACTCCAGTCCGGGAGAACAAGACCGAGGCGAACTTACGGGCCCATGCCGGGGTCGAACATCGGCCGCAGCTCGGACTCGCCTTCGAAGCCGGGCCAGTACTTTCGGTGCAACTCCATGAACTCGGTGGCGATCTGGATCGCTTCAACCTTCGAGTCCGTTTTCAGGATTGCCCAGCCTCCGATGACCTCCTTGGTCTCGGAGAACGGACCGTCGGTCACGGTGATCTTGCCGTTGGCGAGCCGCACGCGGACGCCATCCTTGCTCGGCAGCAGACCGCCCGTGTCAACGAGGGTGCCCTTCTTGAGCGATTTCTCTACGAACTTGCCCATCGCGTCCATCAAAGCGGGCGGCGGCGGGGACTCGCGATACGACTCGGAATGGCGAATGAACGTCAGGTATTTCATGGCTCCTCCTCGGGGTCCAATCATGCGACGAACGAGCCAAGGTCGGATCGACATGCCAGAAACTTTTTTGCGCCGGCGGTGATGCTCGCGTGCCAGCCTCATCCGGCTCGGCTACGCCTCGTCGCTCTAGACCGGCAGCGCCGTTGGGGAAGTGACGAGCTTCATCTGCTCGCCGTGCTTCAGCGCCACGCCAGCTTGTCGAGCCGGGGGCCGAGAAAAACTGCGAGCCGCTCCGCCTCCTCGGCCGCTCCAGCGCGCACCCTGGGAGGCTGGCGGGCGAACGGCTCGATCAATACCTCGAGGCGGCCGTTCCTCCGCTCATGCCGCCAGACACCCTCCACGTGGCCGTCGACCAGGAGCACCGGCGAGATCCAACCCTGCGGCCGGAAGATGCGAGCTTTGTGCGCCGCCGGGAAGAGGCCGCCCGAGCGCGGCGCACCGACGACGTAGGGATCGAATGCGGGCAGCAGCCGCACCGAGCGCGCCTCCGCCGCGGGCCGCACTGCGCCAGCGAGGAGGTACGCGCGCGTCCCCTCGAGATCCACGGGCGTCACCTCGAGAGATTCGATCAGCCGCTGCGACTGCGCGCGTGAGGTGCCGCGCCACCAGAGCGCGAAGTCGTCGCGCGTCGCCGGCCCGTAGGCCCCGAGGTAGCGGCGGGCCAGCTCGGCGAGCGCTACCGGCGGCTCGAGCTGCCGCACCGGACCGGGATGGGTGAAGCGCACCCGCGCCCCTTCCCCTTCGGCGAAGCAGAGCTGGCCGCGGTAGGAGGCAGGCTTGAGCAGGACGCCCCAGCCCTGCCGGAGGATCACGCCGAGCTTCTTCGAGCCGGTGCGCTCGACGACCGCGTCGGCGAGCTGGTCGCGGGTGAGCGCGCGGCCGCTCAACACCTCGCCCACCGTCTCGATCACCAGCTCGATCTCCTTCCGCGTGACGCCGAAGTATTTGACCCAGCGCTGGGTGAGGTAGTGCCTGTAGGTGCCGAGCGCGCCCAGGTAGACGGGGAGATCGCGCGCGGGCAAGAGGTGCAGCGTCCCGCGCATCGCCCAGATCTTGACCAGAGTGCGCTCGCGCCAGAGCGCGCGCTGGAACCACTCCAGGCTCGTGCCCTCGATCCGCGCCCAGAGCGAGAGAGCGGCGCTGGAGAGGAGCTGGGCGTGCAGCCCGCAGATCCGACCGGCGACGCGCAGTTCGCGGCCGCGCGGCGCGCGCCGATGCAGCTGGTGGCGCGCGAGCCGCAGGGCCCGCGCCTCTTCCCAATCGAGCTTCACGCACTCGAGTTTACGGCAAATCGATCCGCCGATACGCGGCGAGCGTCGAGGCCGAAAGAAGCCGTACGAGAGGCCCCGGCGCCGGACACGGTCAGCAACGCCTCCAGGCTCTGATCAATGCCGTTCTCGATCCGGCGCGAACAAGATCCGGTCAGATCTCGACTACGTCGAGGAACGAGTCGAGCTCTTTGCGCAGTTGCGGGGTGTTCTGGTGCCCGTGACGCGCGGCCGCGTGGGTCGCGGCCGCGTCGACGAGGTCCCCGCGCTGGGAGTCCGGCGCCATGATCACCAGCCGGCAGTTCTTCTCGCTGGGAAACTTCCCGCAGTTCGCCACGACCCACTTGCCTCGACCGAGGTTCAACGACTTGAGGTCCATTGCCTTGTCCTCCCTTCGGGTCACGCGCGCTTGCCGTAGTCGCTGGCGCCGCACCAGTCGACGACCACCACCGGCTCGTCGCCCACCACCCAGGCGTCGTGGCCGCTGGGCAGCGCAGTCACGTCGCCCGGCCCGGCGATGAACTCCTTGCCGTCGTCCATGAGGATCGCGAGCCTGCCGGAGACGTGGTACTGGAAGTGCGGCGCCTCGCAGCTCTTCGTCTTGGCCAGAGGCTGGACGTCCCTCGACCAGCGCCAACCGGGCTGGAAGCTCAGCCGGCCCACGGCGCCGCCGCCGATGTTGAGGATCTCCGCCTTGCCGTTGGGAAACTCGCGCGTTTCGTCCGGGCGGGTGAAGGCCCGATGCTCGCTGCTCTTGCCCATGTATGACCCCCTTGCCTCGAACTGCGCCTTCCACCTACCAACTAGTAGGTTACTTGTCAACCAGAAGGTAAGTCGGGTAGGGAATCGGCATGGACACCGCGCAGCGCATCCTCGACGTGGCGGAGCGCCTGGTGCAGACCCAGGGCTTCAACGGTTTCAGTTACGCCGACATCGCCGCCGAGCTGGGCATCACCAAGGCCAGCCTGCACTACCATTTCGTCACCAAGGCCGCACTGGGGTCCGCTCTCATCACCCGGTACGGCGCGGAGTTCGGGCGCGCGCTCGAGGAGATCGACCAGTCCGCCGTCGACGCGCGCGAGAAGCTACGCCGCTACGCCGGCCTCTACGCCGACGTGCTCCGCCAGCACCGGATGTGCCTGTGCGGCATGCTGGCCGCGGACTACACCACGCTGCCCGCAGCGATGCGCGCCGGGGTGAAGGAGTTCTTCGATCTGAACGAGTCGTGGCTCGCCCGAATCTTCGAGGAGGGCCGCAAGCAGGGCGCGCTCCGCTTCCGCGGTTCGCCGCTCGACTCCGCGCGCCTTCTGCTCGGGTCGCTCGAGGGAGCGATGCTGGTCGCGCGCTCGTACGGCGATCCGGAACGTTTCACCTCGGCGGCGCAGAGACTGCTCGCGGAGTTGTCCGGCCGCAGGAAACTCACGGGCCGCACGGACCGCGCACGGCGCTGAGGCTCCTCCCTCGCTTCTGGCTTGTCGCTCACGTGAATGCACGGCGCCAGCGCCGCTTCAGGGATGAACTCGCGTTCGATTGGCGCTTGCGTCGTCGCGGTCACAAAATCGACGTTGCCTGCCTCTAATTCAACGATGAGCCACGAACGCACCATCGACCTCGCCGAACGCGCGAGCCGCGGCGACAGGGGACAAAGTCGCGGCACACGCGATCCTCGAGGCGGTTCAAGACGACATCTACGGGCTCGCCCTTCGCATGCTGGGTCAACCCGCCGACGCTGAGGACGCCGCACAGGAGATCGTCGAAAGCGCACCGGCTCATGGAGTCGGGCGACGCGCGTGGAAAGATCGTCGTTCGGACATCGCCGAAGTGAGCTGCGGGGCCGCCAAGGCTTGCCGTTGTCAGGGCGGCAGCGCCTGAGCGCAGCAAGTTCTCGGCTGAACTTGTCGTTCGACGTCGAGCGGTGGAGCGGGCGCTCGCACGCCCCATCGCGTTCCCAGGAGGCAAGCCCCCCACCGGATGGCAGCCCATCGCTTCTCCCGGTCGCGGAACGTACTTTTGCGCGGGGGTCCCGCATGGGCGAGCAGGGCCAAGCTCAGCAGCCGCGGCGGCTGGCGGACTTCATCCGCGAGCGCAAGGGACAGATCATCTCGGATTGGGAGTCGCGCATCCGCCGTCTCAAGCCGGCCGAGCGCCTCGAGCGCCCGGTCCTGCTCGATCACATCCCGAAGTTCCTCGACGACCTCTGCGAGTACATCAGCGACGTGCGCGCCGGTCTCGACAGCGTACCGTCGACGCAAACTCCTGCCGCGCACGCCCTCGATCGCCTGGAACTCGGTTACAACGTCCGCGAGATCGTCGCGGAATACAGCACGCTGCGGGAATGCCTGCTCGAGCTGGCCTCTCGCGAGCTGTCGCCGGCTCGATTGTCGGCGGAGATGCCTCGGCTGCACGCGGCCATCGATCTGGCGATCTCCGAATCCGTCGCGCGCTTCAGCGGCGCGCACGACCGGACGCTGCGGGCGCTCGACCGGATCTCGGCGGCCTCGCTCGAGGCGCCCGAGGTGCTCGGATTCCTCAACAAGCTCCTGGGCGTGCTCCTGGAGACGACCCGCGACGTCGACGTGGTGAAGATCATGCTTCGCGAAGGCGAGGACCTCGTCGTCCGAGTCGCCGCCGGTGGCCTCGAAGAGGATCTGAGGAGCGGGTTCCGTCTGCGCGTCGGCGAAGGCTTCTCTGGGAAGATTGCGGCCGAGCGCAAGCCGGCGATGGTGCCGCTGGCGGCCGACGCGGACGTCAAGAGCGCGGAGCTGCGGAAGATCGCGCAGCGCGCCCTGTACGGCGTCCCGCTGCTTCATCACGACGACCTCATCGGGGTGGCGCTGATGGGTTCGACGACAGCCTACCAGTTCTCCGATGAGGACCTGCTCCTCTTCCGGACGATGACCGGGAGGGCGACTGCGCTCATCGTGCAGGGCCAGTGCCTGGAGCGGGAGAAGATCGCGCGCGCGGAAGCGGAGGGGTTGGCGAAGGAGCTCGAGGCCTCGCTGGCTCTTCGCGACCACGTGATGGGCGTCTTGAGCCACGACATCCGCAACCCTCTCGGGGTCATCAAGGTCAGCACGGAGTCCCTGCTCGGCCGCGCGGATCTGAGGGAGCCTCAACGGCGCGCGATCGCCCGCATCTCGACCAACACCGATCGCATCGAGCGGATGATCCACGATCTCCTCGACTACACGCGTGCACATGGGGCCGGCATCCCCGTCCGGCGCGAGCCCACCAACCTCTTTGAGCTCTGCAAGCAGAACATCGACTCGATGGAGCAGCTGCACCCCACCCGGCGCTTCCGGCTCGAAGCAAAAGGCGACGTACAGGGCGAGTGGGACCGCGAGCGCGTGCTGCAGCTCGTCTCCAATCTTCTCTCCAATGCCGTCAAGTTCGGCCGCGAGGGAACGCCCATCACGGTCGCGCTCAAGGACCTCGGCGACCAGGTCGAGCTGGCCGTGCACAACCAGGGCGCGTTCATTCCTCCAGAGATGGTGCCTCGGTTGTTCGAGCCCTTCGTGCGAGGTGACGGCCCGGCACGGACAGCGGATCAAGGTCTCGGGCTCGGGCTCTTCATCGTGAAGCAGATCGTCCTCGGTCATGGCGGGACCGTCGACGTTCGCTCCGACGAGACGCAGGGCACGATCTTCACGGTGCGCTTGCCTCACCGCCCGTGACGAGGATCTGTTCTGACGCTACTGCGCAGCCGTCTTCGCCAAGGTGAGGCGATCGGGCACCGACCCACCGCACAGTGCCACCAATCGCTCGCGGAAGGCCTTCGCCTCTTGCTTCTTTCCTGCGCGCTCGGCCGCCTGCGCGGCGCCGTCATAGCTGTTGAGGCGCGCCGGCGCCGAGCGGAGCGACGCCTCGTACTCGGCGAACGCCGCGGCCGGTTGTCCCAGCTCGGACAGCAGGTCGGCGAGTTGCTCGCGCGCCGGCAAGATCGAGCCCGGGGTGACGGGATGTTTGTCGGTCGAGTCTTCGAGGGCGGCCGCCGATCGCATGAGCTCCAGCGCCTCGGCGTCTTTGTTCTCGGCACGCGCCAGCCAGCCCGCCGCGGCACGCCGCTGTATTTCGACCTGCGTCGCCCAGTCGAACCCCTTCTGGCCTTTGAGCGCGGCCTGGATCCCGACCAGCGTCGCCACCTCCCGGCGCGCAGTATCCAGGGCGCCCGCACGGGCCCCGCCCACGGCGCGCGCGAAGTGAACGATCGCCTCGGCGTAAGGATATTTCGCCCAGGGGAACGTCGCCGGTTGCGCCGTCAGCGCCGCCGCCTCTTTCCACGCGCGCCGCTCGAGCGCATGACGCGCCGGGATGGCGGCAAGCGCGTAGCCCGCCGCGAACTGTGGGACGTCGAAACTCGTCACCTTGGCGGCGCCTTCCGCGATCTCGCGCGCCTTCTCATCCTGCCCGGTTTGTAGATACGCGTACTCCAGATAGTCCATGGCATGCAGGGCGTCGAACGCCGTGGCCCCGGCGTGCGTCCTGGCGATCCATGCTTGCGCCGTTCGCGCCGAGGCGATGTTCGATTCGATCGACTCCTTCCACATTCCCAGGCGGGTGAATATGTGCGACGGCATGTGAAGCGCGTGGGGAGCCGAAGGCGCGATCCCGGCGTAGGCACGGGCCGCCGGCAGCGCCAACTCGGCGAGCTCGGGGTAGTCGAAGGAGTGGATCATGTAATGGGCGATCCCCGGATGCTGGGGCTCGACCGTCAGCAGGTGATTGAGGATCTTCGCCGCCTCCTTCTGCCGCGCGTACGTCTTGTCGGGCGGCGAGTTGTAGGCCACTCCGAGAATCGCCAGTGCCTGGAAGATCGCCGCCTCGTGATCGGCGGGGTTGCGCTCCGCCACGCCGGTCATCGCTTTTTCGTAAGCTACGACGCGCGCCCGATGCTCATCGCCTTGATAGTAGGCGCCGATGGCGGCGATGTAGTCGCGCTCACGGTCGCTCGGCGCGCCCACGGTGGCCGCCTTCCGCGCCGCAGTTCGCCCAGCGGCGAATTCGTCTTCGGTGGGCGGCCCCCAGATGGTGTGGAAATAGCTCATCGCGATCCCCCATTGCGCCATGCCGCAACCGGGGTCCTTCGCCGAAACCTCCTCGAAGACCTTCGCCGCCCTGGCGTAAGCGAACGAATGGAGCAGCGTCAGCCCACGCTCGAACAGCGGCTGAACCTGCGCATTGCACGAGGTGGGAAAGTGGACCTGCCCGAACTTCTCCGGCGCGAGGTGCTCGTCGTGCTCGTGTTGTGCAAACGCCCATCCGGGCACGAGTGCGAGGGCGGCCGCCAGAACGTGAGTGCGAGGGAAGGAGGGCATCGCTTCCTCCTGCGTTGGGGAAGGAGACGCAGTCTACCAGCGATATGCCGCTCCGGCAGCGAATGCTGCGGACCTGGTGATCCGATCGCTCTGATCCACGTCCCGCTGCCCGGACACTTCCGCCCAGCCCCCATGAACCAAGGAGCTGAACCGCCTCACCAATAGAGGAGGAGCGGGCGGACAAGAAGCAGCGGCGGGCGTCGGGAGCGCCGGCTTGCCTTGTACGTCGTGGCCACCGCGCCCATGTTTCCGCGCCGGAGGACCGGTGCGGAAGATCGCTCTGCTCGCCTTGATCGCGTTTCCGCTCGCGGCGGACCAGGTTCCATCACAGGAGCCGCCGATTCTCGCCCACCTGAACCAGGCGATCGGCTGGTACCGGAGGCTCGGCGCGCAAGCGCAGGTGGTCACCGAGCCCTCGGACGTGATCTTCATCGACCACGACGTCCAACTCGCGCGACAGGCGGTCGCCCAGGCGTTCGATGGCGCGCGCGGCCTGGCGGCGCTGGGCAGCGCGCACTCAACCTCGCAGGATGCGAAATCGGCGCTCGCCCAGCGCGCGGCAGACGCCGCCGATGCGGTGCAGAAAACCCAGGCCGAGGTCGATGCACTGCAACGGCAGGCCGCCGCCGCGCCGCGGCGGCGCACCGTCCTCGAGCAGCAGCTTGCCGAGACGCGCAGCGAGCTCGCGTTCGCGCAGGCGCGCGCCCAGGCGCTGAAGACGCTGTCGGACTTCACCACGCAAGTGGGCGCCGGGAGCGCCGGACTGCTCGGCCAGATCGACGAGCTCGAGCGTTCGGTCCCCGAGGTGCGAGCGCCGGCGCCCGCGAGCCCTCCGCCTGCCGTCTCTCCCGCCACCCCGCGCCGGACAGGGCAAGGGGTGATCGGGCTCGCGGAGGAGCTGTTCGCCATCGGGCGAAAGGCGCGTGAGATCCGTGAATCGCTTTCACAGACAGCGGAGCTGCGCGCGGCGAGCGAAAAGCTGCGAGCGCCGCTCGGTTCCGAGCTCCGCACGACCCTGCAGCAGGGCGAAGAGCTCGCAGCCGCGCCCGACGTGTCGAATTCACGGGTCCTCGCCGATCGGAAGCAGCGGCTCGATCAGCTCACGGCCGAGTTCAAGAAGGTCTCGGGCGCGCTGCTTCCTCTCGGGAAGGAAGCGGTGCTGCTCGACGCGGTCCGGGCGAACCTCACGCAGTGGGACGCCGCGAGCGACGGCGAGTACGCGACCGTTCTGCGCAGCCTGGCCGTGCGCGCCGCGCTGCTCGTGGCGCTGATCGGGCTGCTCCTGGGCGGCTCGGAGCTGTGGCGCCGTGCCACCTTCCGGTACGTCCGCGATCCGCGCCGCAGGCGGGTGTCGCTCCTCGTGCGCCGCATCGTGGTCACGGCCGCGGTGACGATCGCCATCGTGTTCTCGCTGGTCAGCGAGATCGGGTCGCTTGCGACGTTCGCGGGGTTCATCACCGCGGGACTCGCGGTCGCGCTGCAGAACGTGATCCTGTCGGTCGCCGCCTATTTCTTCCTCATCGGCAGGTACGGCGTGCGCGTCGGCGAGCGGGTGCAGATCGGCAACGTCATCGGCGATGTCCTGGAGATCGGCCTCGTGCGCCTGCACGTGATGGAGAGCGGAGCCGACGGCCTGCCGACCGGACGGGTGGTGGTGTTCTCCAACTCGGTCGTGTTCTCCGGACCGAACCTCTTCAAGCCGCTGCCTGGGACGAACTTTGCCTGGCATCAGATCAAGGTCACCCTGGCGACGGATGCCGATCACCGCCTGGCGGAGCAGCGGCTGCTTCGCGCCGTGCAAACCGTGGTCGACGAGTACCGCAGCTCCATCGAGAGGCAACACGCGGAGGTCGAGAAGGCGCTGGCGATCCCTCTCCAACCGCCTTCGCCGCAGAGCCGGCTGCGGCTCACCGAGGCGGGGCTCGAGATGACCGTCCGTTACCCGGTGCCGCTCGAAGATGCAGGGGCGGTCGACGATCGCGTCACTCGCGCGCTGCTGGATGCCGTCGAGCATGAACCGCGCCTCAAGCTGGCGGGCGCTGCCGCCGCTACGGTGCAACCAGCCCGGTGAGGCGCCGCCGTTGACAGCAGGCCGCGTGCGCCGATGATGAGCGCCGATGCTCTACAGCAAGCGATTCAGGGTCGCGCCCGGGAGCAACCCCAGACTCTCCGCGATCGATCCTTCTTTCAGGGACAAGCACGAGAGCAAGGAATCGGCCGAGAAGGCAATCGCCGAGAACGGGCGCAGGATGCGCGAGCTGCAGTATCTCCTCTACGCCGAGGACCGGCGCTCGGTGCTCATCATCCTGCAGGCGCTCGACGCGGGGGGCAAGGACGGCACCATCAATCACGTCCTCGGCGCGATGAACCCGCAGGGCACGCGAGTCCACGCCTTCAAGGTCCCTTCCGCGGAGGAGGAGGCCCACGACTTCCTCTGGCGCGCGCACCTGCACGCCCCAGCGAGGGGCGAAGTGGTCATCTTCAATCGCTCGCATTACGAGGACGTGCTGGTGGTGCGCGTGCACGAGCTCGTGCCGAGGAGCGTCTGGTCGAAGCGCTACGATCGGATCAACGACTTCGAGCGCAACCTGATCGACGGCGGGACGCACATCCTCAAGTTCTTCCTCCACATCAGCGAGGACGAGCAGCTCGAGCGCTTCCGGCAGCGCCTCGAGGATCCGGCGCGCCGCTGGAAGATCAGCGAGGCCGATTACGAAGAGCGCGCGTTCTGGCCGCAGTACATGGAGGCGTACGAAGAGGCGCTGGCGCGAACCAGCACCGAGGACGCGCCTTGGTACGTGATCCCGGCCAACCACAAGTGGTTCCGCAACCTGGCGGTCGCGAAGATCGTCGTGGAGACGATGGAGTCGCTAGACATGAAATTCCCGCCGCCGAGGGTGGACATCGACGAGATCCGCCGCAAGTACCATGAGGCGGCGCGGCATCGGCGTGGGAAGCGCCCGGCTCGCGCTCGCAAAGGTGCGTGAGGAACGTTTGCTCCGCGAATCCCTTCCCCTGCTTCGGAGCCGTCGGCGCGACCTGCCCGTAGCGGGTTGCTAGATGGAGGCCGGTCGCCTCGGAAACCGTTCGCGAGCGATAGCTCTCGAGCCGCTCCGAGGTTTTCTCGACGCGAGTCCCGGGCTAGCTGGACTGTCGCCTAGAACGCCACGTACGGTCCGACGAGCCTCGAGCCGAGCGCCGTTTTGCCCTCGAAGACCACGTAGACCGAACGGCCGTAGAAGAACGGGAGGCCCCAGTCGAAGGTGTCGCCGGCCAGACCCGTGCCTGTCGATCCAGCGAGATTCGGAAGCGCAGCCGCGTTGGTGCTGAAGTCGCTCGCGGCATTGTCGACGGTAAAGGTGATTGCCGCCGTGGCGCCGTTCGTTCCGGTGATGGTCGCGCTGAACGAGGTCGGGCCCGGTGGACAGTAGAAGGAGGAGTTCCCGGAACACGGCTGCAGCCCAGGATCGTTGAAGAAGTAGCCGTTCGAGCCGGAGTCGATGAAGGCCGAACTGAACGCCTGCAGGCCCGTCACGGTAGTGCCGAGGTTGCCGGCGCTGTCGAGCCCGTAGGCCGTGGCCCTCCCGAGACCGTTGTTGCTCGCGGTGTCGACCCCGAAGACGAGACTGCCGGTGGCAGCGATCGCGCCGGGCGGGGCCACGGAAGGCAGCTGGATGAGTACGCCGTTGTTGTCGCTGCTGAACATCGCCACCGGGTTTCGCACCTGCGCGGTGAGGTCCATGGTGGCCGGTTGACAGGCTGGAGCCATCGCCGGCGGGCAGACGTTGTAGGCGCTGCCGTCCTGCGCGCCGCTCGCGCAGGAACTGCCGCAGTCTTCGAGGAAGTTGCCAACGCCGAGGATTGCATTGGCTCCGAACTGGGCCAGGCTGTTCTCGGGGACGTTCACGAAGCTCGAACAGGCTCTCGGAATCGTACGCGAGGCATACGCGGGATCGCCGATGACCTGGATCGGTACCGACGCCGCCTTCATGCCGCCGATCGTGAGGTCGACGAGCTTGATCGGACCCCAGCTGTAGCCGTCGGCGAACTGCACGCATTCGACGACCGGATTGCCGCTGCCGTCGGTGACCTGCTGGAGCTGACCGCTGGTCACCCCCGCGCCCAGCACTTCGCCGAGCACCCGGAAGCCCGTCGAACCCGTGTCGACCTGAACGTGATCGATGGTCTGGCAGAAAGCAGTGCCGGGCGCGCAGATGGTGACGCTGACGAACAGGACATCGACGCTGCCGGGAGCCGCGGCCGGCCCGCTGTCGACGGTGGCCGCGACTACGTTGACCGGCGCCGCGCCGCCGCCGTTGCCGCCTCCTCCACAGGCGGCAACCACACAGGCGGCGGCGGCTCCATTGATCAGGACGATGGCCTTTTGCACGGTCAGCGTCCTCCAGCTCAGCGGAGCTCAGCGCGGGTCACGCCCGCCGGGATGAGGGCGGGAAGGACCGCCCGACCCTGGAAGCCGCGCTGGTAGCGGACCGCGCTCACCACGAGATCCGGCGTTTCGATCGAGAGGACGTGATGCCCGGTGCGATGGGCGCGCGCCTCCGCCGCATAGCGCTCGAAATAGGCGCCGAGGAGCTGACGCAAGTCGGGCGCCCGGCGGCCTTGCCAGCTCACGGCAAAGACCAGCCCGCCGGGCGCGAGGTATTCGCGCACCACGCCCGTGGAGATCTTGAGCTCATGGATCTCGTATCCGACGGCCGGAGTGACGGTGAGCGCACCCTTGAACGCTTCCCGATCGCGCGCCACCGAACTGGCGTCAGCGCCAAGCGCCGCAAGGGCACGCGCCGGCACGGCGAGCGCGAGGACGAGCAATACCATCGGCTTCACGATTCGTCGCATGCCGGCAGCTCCCGGGGGATCACGCACAGGACACCACAGCAGGCCTCCCGGAAAAATTTCGATCTGGTTTCGATCGCGTGTGCGCCGTCGAACAACACGGTGCCGGTCAGCGGGGGCCGGACCCCGCCACCTGCCTCGTGGCGACGTTGAGGCGGTTCCAGACGTTGATCGTGGCGATCGAGAGGATCACGGCCGCAAGCGCCGCCTCGCTGTAATGCCGGGCGGCCTCCCTCCAGATCTCGTCGGGCACCGGGTCGGCCCGGTCGCTCAGGCGTGTGACGGCCTCGGTGAGAGCCAGCGCGGCCCGTTCGGCATCCGTGAAGTAGGGCGCATCCCGCCAGGCAGCCAGCGCGAAGAGGTGCCCATCTGTTTCGCCTGCTTTCTTGAGGATGCGAGGGTGTCTGGCGGTCCTCAACGATTGAGCAACGCGGGTGCGTGGCGCGCGGTGTTGCTCACACCTCGCGTGAATTTTCGGCGCGCGGACGGCTTGCGCTACCGTGATCGCGAGAGGACGCGCTCCATGAAACGCTTCGCGATCTTCGTCGTCCTGTGCGTCCTCGCCGCCGCCGCCGCGGTGGGTGTCCAGGCATGGCGTTGGCGCGAGCGAAAGCTCAAGGAGGACGTGCAGAACCGCGAGCAAAGCGCCGCGGAGAATGCGGCTGCGGGCCGGCTGGGACTCAAGACGCCACCCTTGCCCCCACACCCCCTCGACCGGCGCATCGCGCTCGATGACGCTCTAAGGCTGGAGCCCGATCGCAGGTTCCTGCTCGCCGCCCGGGAGCTGGCGGGAGCGGACGTCGCCGCGCGCTTCTCGGACGGCCGCTGGATCCTCTCTTCGGGCGGACGCGAGTTCGGGCACGTCGCCGAGCTGCCGGACTTCGCCGAGTTGATGAGCGCTCTCGCCCCGCTCGGTCGGGAGTGGGTGGCCACGGCGAAAGTCACCGGTAAAGCTCCGCGCATTCGTGCGCTGCGCGGGCACAAGGAAGCCTTCGCGGCGATCCGCGAAGCGCAGACGCGATGGTCTCGGGGCGACCACGGTGCGGCCGTTCTCCACGACGCCGCCTCTGCAGCCGCCGCCCTCATGCTCCAGCTACCGCGAGCATTCGACGCGGACGACCGCCTCGACGCGCACGCACTCGCGCTGAGCGCGGCCGACGCAGCGGCCGGAGCTGACGTTCGCGGCCAGCAGGCAGTCCTCGCACTCGCCCTCGGGTACGCCGGCGCGGCGCGCACTCTCGCTCCCGCCAACGACGAGCCCGCGCTCCATGCGTTCGTGACGCTCGATCGGCGCAAGCTCGCCGATGCAGCGCGACGCAAAGAGGCCGGCCCAGGCGAGCGCCATCTGCTCCTTCGCTGGCTGATGCAGGATGCGAACGAACAGGGCCTGCTCCGCTTCATCGGCGCGGCGCGCGACAACGAGCACATTTCCGTTCCCACAGTCGGCCAGATCTTGCTCCACGGGGACCTCCAGGTCGTGGCCGCCGCGAGCGACGCCCTGCCGGCCCTCGCATTGGCCGAGCTGGAAGGTGTGCGCGCGACAGCGCCGACGGACGTCGAACTGGTCAGGACGTTGATGACCGCGCGGAATTCGGCGCTGCAGACGCTCGCGAACAACGAAGATTTGCGGGCGCGCCTGGCGACGGACCTCGGCCAGGCGGACACGGCGCAGGAGGGCCCTCTGTGGCGGGGAGCGGATACGAGCGCCTGGTACGCCGCGGCAACCGCAGCGGGACTCCTCGGCTCGGGGCGGTCCGGCTACGTGTTGCGCAACGACGCGACCGGGCTCGCTGATGAGCTCGGCACCTGGCCAGTGCCCGTCGCGGCGCATCTGAGTCGCTGGCTCAAGGCAAGGATCGCCGCCGATCGGGGAAGCCTGGATGAAGCATACGAGGCGCTGGCGAGCTCGAGATTGCCGGGCGCCGGCGCCGCCGCGGACCTTCTCGACGCGATGGCGAAACAATCCGACTCGCCGGATCCGCGGATCATCGAGGCCGTCCGGGTGGCGTTGCGCCACTTCGATTCCCGCCCCGTGAGCCGTCTCATCTGGGCGGAGATGGTTCGGGCCCACACGCGGGATCTCGATCGTTCCGGACAACTGATTGCGAGCGTCGTCGACAAAGCGCCCGGCGGATATCCCGTCGATGAGGTCGCACTGGCAAGGCAACGCGCTTCCATCGACCGCCTCGAACAGCTCGCGCTCGACGAAAGGCTTCCCTTCCCCGCGCGGCTCGAGGCGGCCGGAGCGCTGGCGGATCGCGGGCCGAAGGCACCGGCGGAGCGCGTGCTCCGACGTCTCGGCCGCGAGCGACCCGCGGATGTCGAGACGTATGAGCGGCTCATCCGTTTCCTCCACGATGCCGGAAGACCCGCCGACGCACTCGCGGCGGCGCTCGACCTGTTGCGGACCCTTGGAGACGACGATTCGTTCCGGGTCGCGAGCGCGAGGTGCGCAGCGGCCCGTCAACTCGACGCGATGGGCCGGCACGAGGACGCCCTCGCGATGGTCGAGCGGGCCCTTCCCACGGAGGTGGTTTGCGCCTATCGGATCGCGACCGCGCAGCTCGCCCATCTCGGCAGGAAGGAAGATGCGGAAAACCTGCTGCTCGCTCATCTCGCCCGCCATCCGCAGGCCGAGACCGCCGCCACCGTGGCAGAAGTGCGGTGGCGGAGTCGTGACGACGCGGGTGCCGCGGACATCCTCGCGCACCCACCCGCCACGCTCACGCGCAGGGACTTCCGTGAGATCGGCGAACGATTCGCCGCTGTGTTCCGCGGCCGTCCCGCCCCCGACGTGAAGCGCGCGACCGAAGCGCTGCTCCAGGCCGGAATCCAACCGCAGTCGATCCTCGAGCTCGGGCCTCCGCTGGCGAAGGCTGGAGCGGCCGCGCAAGCTTTCGAGCTGTACGCGCTGCTCAGCCAGAAGATGCCACCCGAGAAGAGCGCAGGCGCCCTGTTCAGCGCGTGGGGTGCCCTGCGTGCAGGGAAAGGAGCATCGGCCGCGGAATCATGGTTGCGCAAGCAGCTCGGGCCGGACCCTTCCGCGCTTGCCGACAACGAGCTCGCTACATCCGCCTACGGCGAGCGTCTGGACGACGCCCTGTGGGAACTGTTCCACAACAGGCCGCCGGAGCCCGCATTCGCCGATCGGCTCGCCCTGTTGCGTGCCGCTTCGATCGTTCGTCGCGGCGAGCGAGGCGCCCGGCGCGACGCATTGCTGAAAGAGCTCGCCGATCCACTCGCGCGGTGGAAAGCGTCCCTCGCGCGGAGCATCGGGCTTTCGGGCGCATACGCCAGCTGGGAAGTCCGGCTTGCGCGGTACGTGCTGGGAGAGGGTCGCGAGGACGACTTCGCGGACGAGGCGTCGGACGGCTCGCGGCCGTGCGAAGCGCCGTACTACTTCGGCGTTCGCGCCGCAGCAGAGACCCGCGTGCGCGATGCGGCAGCCTGGTACCGCGTGGCGTTGGAATGCCGCAACCCCGAGCAGCCCGAATTCATCTGGGCTCATCGTGCGGCGGCCACGTTGGAGCAGGATCGCTCGCTCCCGGCGAAGCTGGTGCAGGCTGCCCGCTGAGCCGTGCCACGTCCCGTGATCAGCGCTCGCCTGGAAGCCTGCCGGACTCGCTGTCGCGGGATCCGGACACACCGCCGACGGATCGAGCGCGGGTCGACCCGAAGTACCGCCTGAATCCCAAATCGGACTGGCGCGTCAGATGCAGGAGCACGGCCCATGATGCTCCTTCTGATGCTCGCCTCCGTGCTCCTGCTCTCGCCGCCCTTGCAGCCGGCGGCGGTTGCGCGCCAGATGCACGCGGTCCCGCTCGACGTCCACAAGTTCAAGGTGCTCGGTGAGGAATACGACCCCGAGAATCCTCACCAGCAGGCCCCTACGTACTACCACACGGTCGACGACGGGCAGCAGAGCTTCGTCCGCGGGATCTACCTGCCACCGCAGTCGACGGTGACGCTGTTCCAGGACGTGCCCGACGAGCTGCACCAGGGCGTGCGCCGCATGCAGTGGCGCTGGCGCGCGCAAGTGCTTCCGCGCCACGGGAATGAATGCGCGAGCGGTCTCGGCGACTCGGCGGCGGCCGTCTACATCACCTGGAAGCGTGGTCTGCGGTGGTACTCCCTCAAGTTCATCTGGAGCGCCGATGCTCCGGTCGGCGCGACCTGCAACCGGATCCGCAATCCGTTCGTGGCCTCCGACAGCATCGTCCTGCGCAGCGGCCCCGCCACCAACGGCTGGGAGGAAGAGGTGGTCGATCCCGAGGAGCTCTTCCGGCAGCACTTCGACAGAGACGTCCCGGAGTTGCAGGGCATCGGCCTCATGACCGACGGCGATCAGACGGGCAGCATGAGCGCCGCCGACTACGCCGGATTCGTGCTCTACAAGTGAGCGCGCAATGCCGCTTCGACCACCGCGGCGACCGCCGAGATGGTCTTTTCCAGGCCATCGGGGAGCCCATACCGCCTGGCGATGAAAGCGCTGTCCTGATAGCTGACCCAGACGCGGCCATCCGATGCGCTCCAGACGAGCACCCGGAGTGGCAGGTCGAGGCCCACGAGCGGCCGCGCAACCATCAGCGGCGTTCCCGCCCGCGGATTGCCGAAGATGAGGACTTGTTCATCCTGCATGTCGAGACCCACCTCGCGCGCTCCGGAACGGTGATCGACCCGGGCGAAGACGGTGAGGCCCTTGCCGCGTACGACTTCGTCGAGGCGGCGAATGGTTTCCTCGACGGAGTACGGGCTCGGTCTGGTGATGGTTCCCTCGGCTGACGGGACTGTCGGCTGCATGCCCATGATCGCTCCTGCTGCCAGAGCCGATACAACCAAATGCCATCTCACTGCTGGACCTGCACCGGCGCGCCGATGCTGCCCGGCGTACCGGCAACGATGACGAGGTACCTCCGTGGGGTCGGGCCACTGGTCTGTACGAGTTGACGGATGGGCCCGACGGCGTTCACGACGCCAGCTCCTGCCGGGTTGGTCATGAAGGCGCCGAGAGGTTCGAGTTGGCCCGTTCCGGTCGGGTCGGAAGAGAGGGCGAGCACGTACGGTTTTTTCGGTTCGAGACCGGTGACGGCTGCTTGCAGGACCTGGGTCAGACCCTGGTCGAACAGCGAGACGCGGGTTGCCGGAGCGCCGCCCGCCGGTCCGAGCACGAGTTGCGTCACCTGCCCGGTCACGCCCAGCGGCTGCAGATTGTCAGTGCCGGTGCCTTCGGGAACGGCGTTCGGAACGTAGACGACCGCCTGGGCTGCCTGCCCGATGGGAATCGTTGCAATCACCTTGTTCTCGAGAGTGTCGATGGCCGTCATCGCGTCGCCGTTCTCGATCCCGACGTAAACGCGCGTGCCGTCGCCAGACGGCCAGATGCCATGCGGAAGCTCGCCGACCGGGATCCGTGCCACACGTTCGAACGTGTCCGTGCGGAAGGCCAGCACCTGGTTGAGCCCGCCAGCGGTGACGTAGGCGAAGCGCCCGTTTGCGTTGCGCACGATGTTGACGTGGTTGGTGATCGGACCGGTCTCGAGAACCTTGAGCACCTTGAACGGGGGCTTCCCCTCGAACACCATCACCTTGCCCACGTCTTTCAGCGTGAGCCAGACCTGATCTCCCTCCGGGGTTGCCGCAATGTTCGGGCAGAACGGCGAGTCCTGTTTCACCCTGCCGACGATCTTGTGGCCGGCCACGGAGACGATGGCGGTTTCTGGAGTGAAGCTCGAACAGACGTAGCCGTACTTGCCGTCCGGCGAGAAGATGGTCATGCCGGGCCCGTTGGCGAGCTTGATCCGCCTTTTCTCGGAGAAGGTCTTGCCGTCGAGGACCGCGACGTAGTCCTCACCGCGCACCGTGACCCAGACCTCTCTTCCATCAGGCGTGAAGAAGGCTTCGTGAGGCGAGCGGCCGACATAGGTGATGTGCTTCACGGCGTTGGTTGCCGTGTCGATGAAGGTCGCCGAGTTGGAGGCGATGGAGACCACCACGAGCGTGCGGTGGTCGGGCGAGAACCCCAGGCCGTGCACCAGCAGCTGCCCGCGGTAGAGCGGCGACAGATTCGTTGGCTGCAGGTCGCCGAGCCGGATCACGCCGAGCAGCTTGTTCGCCGCCGGGTCGATCACCGAGACGGTGTTCGAGAACTGTTCGCCGGCGTAGACGCGGTCGCGGGCGCTCACCGGAATGTCGGGCGAGGCGGCGGAGCCAGGCGCCTGGCCCGCGCGAGCAGGCGCCACGGCGAGTGCGGCAAAGAGGAAAGCGAATCTACGGATCATGTCAGTGGTCCCCATGGACGTGAGGGCTGGGCGAGATCTGGGTCGGCGCGGGGTTGCCGGGCGACAGAGCGTCGCCCAGGGCCAGGTGCATGACTTCGATCTCCTGCTGCTGCGTGACGATGATCTCCTGGGCCAGCCGCTTCAGGCGCTCGTCCTTGCCGTAGCGGAGCTCGACGACCGCCATGTCGATGGCGCCCTGGTGGTGGGCGATCATCATGCGCGCGAAGTCGCGGTCAGCATCGCCGGTGAAGGGCACGTGCATCGCCGCGTGCATGCGTGCAGTTGCGTCGCTCATCATCGAGCGGAAGGTGTCAGCACTGTCGTGATTCAGAGCACTGTCGGGATTCGGATCAGTCGTGCGCGCAGCAGGCGCCAGTGCGAGCACCAGAAGAGCAATGAAGCCCCCGTGCTGCACTCGGTGGGTGTCCATGTCGAAGACCTCCCACCGCCGCTGAATGCAAGGGATGAGCCACCGGGACCCAGGTCTGCACGGGTACACACACCCTGATCATCGCGGCAGGCTCCTTCGCTGGCCGCAGGCCAGATTGCGAGACTGGTCTGTTGTCGGGTCATGACCCTGCTCGTCGCAGCGCGCCGCACCCGGTTCCGTCGGAGCGAGTCCCTGATCCCTCCGTCAAGCCGAGCTGGCCCCGGACTTGCTCCTTTGGACTCCATCGGACTGCTTCCGGTCAGTGGAGGGTGCGGCAATGTCGTCGAGGGTTCTTCAGCTCGGGAACGTGTCAGCAGTCAAGACGGCCGCCGTACCCGCAGCGAAACTGGAGCCGCTGGTCATTCCCGTTCGATACGTCGCGCGTGGGGACATCGTACACGCCACGTCGACAGCGCTGAGCACCGAGGTGGTGCAAGTGCGGTCGGTCGTTTTGCCACACACCGGTTCGGCGATCGACCTGAAGCTCTTCTTCCCCGGAGCCGGTGTCGTCCGCCAGCACGGCGTCGTTTCGCAAACGATGGGAGATCAGTTTCGAGCCACGTTCACCGATTGCGACGAGTTCAGCCGCCAGCGCCTCTACGCGTTGTTGCATGGTCGCGAGGTCGGCGCCCAGCGTTCGCAGCGGTTTCACACCGACCTCGAGGTCATCGTTCGAGAGCCAGGGCGCGCGATAACGGCAGCGCTCGTCAGCAACCTGAGCCGCACGGGCGCGTTCGTGCGCCTCGCGAGGTTGCCCGCTCGCGGACGCGTCGTGGAGCTCGAACTGGCGTTCCCCGGGGAAGCCGTTCACGAGAGTGTGAACGCGTTCGTGGTGCACGTTGCCCCGGGACGCGGCATCGGAGTGCAGTTCATCGGTGCGACCGAGGCGTTCACCTCGCGGCTCGACGAGTACCTCGCGCGGCTTTCGCGCTGACCGACCAACCAGCCGGATCCTAGAACCAGGCGAGTGCGGCAACCTGGACGGTGCCTTGCCCCTGCTCCGTGCCGCCCTTGAACAGGCTGGCATCGATGGAGCGGCGCTGTCGAAAGTTCGGAGGAAGTTCGGCGCAGTCTGCTGGCCGGCTACGTTCGCCGAGTAGTAGGCGTCGACGAGTCCGTGGATCTCGATGGTGTCGTACCATTTTGGCGGCGGCGGCTTGGCCGGTTCGTCGGCGATTGCGGCAACCGGCAGGACCGCGAATGCCATCAGGAGCGCTGCGAGGTTCTTGTGCATGCTCGCCGACGCGAGCATCGAGGATGCCAAGAACGAAGTGCCTGATTCGGACAGGTTGAGAAACCGCGAGATCGCGCGACCATGCGAGAAGCACGAAATCTACGGTTTTGTCTTTGCAGATTGCAGACTCCGGAGCGGGAATAGTTCCGGTCGCTCGTTTCATCCTCGGTGCATACGGCCGCGCAATCCAGCGCGGTCAGCATGTGAGGACAGACGACATGAGACAGGTATTCAGCATTCCCGTGCTCGGCGCGGTCGCCGGGCTGATCTTCAGCGCCGTCGCTTGCGGCGGCAATGACAGCGCCAGCGGTGGCGGCGGCAACAACAACCCGCCCTCCGGCGGCCCCCCGCCTGCCGGTGCCCCGACGATGAAGATCGCGACCAGCGCCACGCTCGGCAACTACCTCGTCGATGGCAACGGTCGGTCACTCTACTACTACGCCAAGGACTTTCCCGCGGCAGGGTCGAACGCTGCCGTCTCCAACTGCACCGGTGCCGGTGGATGCCTTGCGCTCTGGCCGGTCTTCGACGCCAGCAGCGTCGTCGTCCAGGGAATCAACGCGAGCGACGTCGGCGAGATCACTCGCGCGGACGGGAGCAAGCAGACGACTTTCCGGGGATGGCCGCTCTACTACTTCGCGGGCGACATGAACGCGGGAGACGTCAACGGTGAAGGCTTCGGCAGCATCTGGTTCGTGCTGCACGACCAGGCCTACTCGGTCCTTTTGATGAGCAACCCTTCCGGGCAGCCGCCTACGCTCTACCTGGCCGACGGCGCGGGCCGCACCCTCTACTACTTCTTCCAGGACACCGTCGGGACGGCGACTACCCCGCCGGTCAGCGCCTGCACCACGACTTGCCTGGCCTCATGGCCGATCTTCCTTACGAACTCAACGGTGGTCCCCAGCATTCTTACCGCCTCCGACTTCACCGTGTTCACGCGCCCCGATGGGCAGATGCAGTCCGCCTACAAGGGCCATCCCCTCTACTACTTCGCCGGCGACGCGGCTCCAGGCGACACGAAGGGGCGAGGCGTGAACAACGTCTGGGACTCGTTGGACCCGAGGGTGCTCTAGGCCGGCCATCGGGGAGATCGCGTCATGCACACACGCAGCCTGTTCAGCGGAATGTTCCTCCTCGTCGCGGTGCTGACGGAAGCAGCGATCGCCCTGTCGCACCCGCGCGAGAGCTCCCTCACCGTACTCGCGCACGGACCGGCGGGGCTGCGCATCGAGGGCAAGAGCGCGGACGTCTTGGTCGAGGAAGACGCTTCCGCGCTGACGTTCAAAGTGCCGATCGCGCCCATCGATACCGGCATCGGTCTGCGGGACCGCCACCTGCGCGAGATGCTGGAGGCGGAGAAGTTCCCTGATGCCATCTTGCGGATTCCGCTCTCCGAGCTGACGTTCCCCAAAGAGCGTCAGCCGGCGGAGGGGACCGCCAAGGGCGACCTGACGCTGCGCGGTCAATCGCGGCCGGTAGAGGTGCACTACCGCGCCGAGCTGGCCGCGGGCGGCGTCACCAAGGTACAGGGCGCGCTGCAGCTCGACATCCGCGACTTCGAGATCAAGTCCCCTTCCTATCTCGGGGTAACGGTTGCGCCGGTGGTCGAGGTGAAGGTCGAGCTGGCGATGGACGGCACATGAGGGCCATCCTGGGCGTTGTCGCGGCGGTCGGGCTGTTCTCGACCGCCGCGAGCGCGTACCCGACCATGATTCGTAACGGGTACACGCAGTGCGCAACGTGCCACACCGACCCTTCGGGCGGCACGCTGCTGACGCCGTATGGGCGGGCGCAGAGCGAGCTCCTGCTCAGCTCCCGCTGGGGCGCCGCAAAGGACGCCGAGCCGGCCGCGACCAGCAAGTTCCTTCTCGGGCTCGTCGATCCACCCGAGTCGCTCACGCTGGGCGGCTGGGTACGCCAAGGCTACCTCTGGAATACGGTCGACGGCAAGCTGGTCGACCACCGCGAGCTGCAGATGCGAAGTTCCCTGGCCGCGGCGGTGCAGCTCGGCCCGCTGCGCGCGGCGGCCGAGCTCGGCTACGCAAACTCGAGAATCGGCCAGCTCGCCGCGGTCACGCGCAACCAGGACGCATACCTGATCTCGCGAGAGCACTGGATCGGGCTCGCTTTCGCCGATGGAACGGGCCTCGTGCGCGGTGGCCGGATCAACGTTCCTTTCGGACTGCGGAACCCCGAGCACACGTCCTTCGTCCGGGCAGCCACGCGGACGGACATCAACGAGGATCAGCAGGACGGCATCGCGATCGCCATCACCAAGGAGAAATGGCGTGCGGAGGTGATGGCCATCCTCGGAAACTATTCGCTGCGACCCGATGCGTTCCGCGAGCGCGGATTGGTCGGATATGTGGAGACGGCCCTTTCGCCGACCGTCGCCGTAGGCCTGAGCGCGTTGGCGACACGCGCGGAAGCCGGGCTCGATACCCGAGCCCCCACGCTGCGCCAGGTATATGGATTGACGGCGCGCGCGTCGCCTTGGACGCCGCTGGTCTTCATCGCGGAGCTCGATGCACTCCTCTCCACCGTCCTCGGCAACCGCACGGTGAAGACTGGCCTGGCGGGATGGCTGCAGGCGGATCTCGAGGTCTTGCGCGGCGTGCACCTTGTCTCGGCCATCGAGCGCCTCTCTTCTCCCGACGGCAGTGCTGCTCAGCTAGGCTGGTGGGGCGGAGCGGCCTGGTTCATCGTCCCGCACCTGGACGTCCGCGCCGATGTGATCCGCAACTCCTCGTTGGGTTCGCCCACCACCAACACCTTCCTCATCCAACTGAACTGCTATCTCTGACATGCCCCCAATCCTGATCGCGGTGGCGCTGCTCGCGACGCCCAACTTCCCCGGAGTCATCCAGCGGCAGCTCGGTCTGGCGGCACCGCCCCAATGCACGATCTGCCATGCGACCGACGCGGGCGGCGTCGGAACGGTAGTGAAGCCTTTCGGCATCTACCTGCGCAGCCGCGGGCTGCAGCCCTTCGACGAGTCCTCGCTACAGAATGCGCTGCTCGCGGACATCGCCGAGCACCACTCCAGCAACGCGAGCGGAATTTCCGACATCGACGCGTTGAAGGCGGGCGAGGATCCCAATGCACCCGGGGGAGCCACCGGTCCCACGCCGGCGTACGGATGCTCCAGCTCCGGCTCGACGAGTCTGCTCACCCTCTTCGCGCTCGCGGCCTGGCTTTGCCGCCTTCCGCGCTGCAAGAGATCGCTGATGGGTCTCATCCGGATTCCTGATTGTCCGAGCAACCCGCTCGCTCATCGATCCAGCTCTTGGAGGAGTCGTGAGCGTAGAGGCAAAACGGGCGCGCTTCCAGTCGTCGACCCTGCCCCATCTCGATCGACTGGTCGCGCTGGCCTCCCGCTGGGCAGCTCGGCACGAGGCAGAGGATTACGTGCAGGAGACTTACGTTCGCGCCTGGAATGCCTTCGACCAGCTCCGCGACCCCGACGCGGCCTTTGCCTGGCTCTGCCAGATCCTGCGTACGGTGGCCAGCGAGCGACGTCGGATCCACGCGCGACGGCAGGAGCTGGTCTTCATCGCCCAGCTGGAAGAGGCGCACGAAGAGATCGTGGCGAGCGACGCACCCTCGCCCCTCGATGACCTGCTCTCGCGCCTGGAGTTCGGCAGGCTCCGCGAGGCGCTGCGATCGATCCCCGACGACTTCGCCGAAGCGGTGGAGCTTCATGACGTACACGGCCTGAAGTACAAGGAGATCGCACGGATCACCTCGGTGCCGATCGGCACGGTGATGAGCCGCATCAGCCGCGGCCGGCAGTTGCTGGCAGGGCTGCTCACGCTCACCGGCGAGAAGAGGGCCAAGCGCGGAGTGGCAACCTGAAGCCCGCGTTGCCGTGGGAATAATCTGGCTCGG
>Ga0209689_1000220_pt1 | contig 36612 bp, 36 predicted proteins | sample GraSoiAngelo_149_FD_187119 | JGI IMG/M metagenome (GOLD analysis project Ga0209689, IMG submission 187119) | Grasslands soil microbial communities from the Angelo Coastal Reserve, California, USA - 14_1009_09_30cm (SPAdes) (version 2) | ecosystem: Environmental > Terrestrial > Soil > Grasslands ... | reverse complement strand
CTTAGTAAGGTGGCTCCTTATCGAACTGGCGCGCTGCGAGCGTTGTTAAATGATGCTGTGGCACGCAATGACCTCGCCGCGGCGGATAATTTTGCGCAACAACTTCAAATGTCGCCGGAAATCACGTTCGGCGATTATCTCCTCTGCCTGAACTTTTATCGAAAGCTCGACGAGAAAAAATTTCGCCTGCTACTGGAAAGAGTAAAACCGTTTGCTGCGCGCGATTCGTCCGATCTCGCGTCGCTGATGTATTGGATGAATCAAAACGGACTTGCAGGAGACGTTGTTAAGTGGATCGACAAGTTGCCGACAGCACAGCTAAGTTCGGCGCCGACATCCGTGGTAGTGGCTGACGCATATGCGAGAATAAAAAATTGGTCGCGTCTGAAGCGTTGGACGCGCACTGGAATCTGGGGCGACTCCGAATACCTGCGGCTCGCATATCAGGCAATTGCCACGCGACAATCGCGGCCCCGCAGTGGCGGGACTGCCAACACCGAGTTCGAAATGCTCTGGCGCTCTGCAGAACAATTGGCAAACGAGCAGCCCGAACGCGCACTGGTCCTCGCGCGTTTTGCTTCGAAATGGGAACTCGAGAAGGAATCCGAAGCGCTTTGGTGGCGCGTGGCAGAAAATTCTCCCATGAGGCGAGAGGCGCTCGAGGCGCTTCGGCGGCTTTATCGCACGAAGGATGAAACAGAGAAGCTTTACGGCGTTCTCCAGCGTCTTCATCAGGCTTCTCCCAACGAGGCGCCAATCACAGCCGACCTCGCCCGGCTCGGCCTCAATCTTGGGCAAAATACAGAACAGTCGCATCAACTCGCAAAGGAGGCGTACGATCGCGCGCCGAACGAGGTTAATTGCGCTGTGACTTACGCGTTTTCGCTCTCGCGACTCGGGAGAAACGCCGAGGCTGTTGCGATTGTAGAGAATTTGCCGCCCGAGCAATTGCATGATCCGCATGCAGCCATTTACGTCGCGCTGTTACTGGCTGAGGCGAGCCAGATCGGAGCAGCCAACAATTACATCGCGATCGCTGAGGACGGAAAGATTTACCCCGAAGAAGAAAAGCTCCTTGACGAAGCAAAAACCAAGCTCGCGACTGCGTCTTCAACGTCGCCACCGGCGAGGTCTCCGGTTCCCGCTGAACTGAGCCCGACGCCAACGGCGTTGCCCCGGTGAACCGGTAGAAGAGTTACAAAGGCTATAAAACTTACAACGGAGTCATTGGAACGTTGTAACGATGTAACCTTTGTAACGAATTACGCGGGCTTGCCCGTCGCTTTCTTCTCTTTCGGAATCGCCTTCGTCCATTGCGCAATAGCTTCGGAATCCATATGCACACGTTTTTCTAGCCGGGCGTCATGAAATCCCCACTTTTGCACGTCCACCAAATATTGTTTGCGTGAGAGCAGCGTTCCGCGGCAAAGCCGCTGGTGCCCGCCAGCAGGCGCCTCCTTTCGCAGTCGCCCGATCAAGTCGTCCATGACGGCCGCAGGAATTCGTCCCTGCTCGCTCGGATAAATGTAACCGAACAATACCAGATGGCTGAGCAGCACACGCCAATCGGGACCGAAGCGATCAACCAGATGTTCCCAATCCACTTTCTCCGCGCAGCTCACGAGAATATGCGCAATGTCGCCGCCATCGAACCGTTCTCGCTCCATGATGAACGCTTTCATCCAAATCATTTCCTCAGGCGCGCAAAGTTTCACCTGTAACCCCAGCAGTTCATCATCGTGCGCCCGCTCGAACCACGAATCATCGACTTCGCACAAGCCGTTGCCGGCGCGAAAAATCAGATCAACGTAGTCCCGTCTGCGTCTGGCTTTGGCAAGCCAATGCGGAAATGTCAGTTCTGTCGCGTAGCCGGCGCGGGCGAGCGCATCGAGGGCGGTGTCGACATGATGTGGTCGAACGTATAGATCGAAATCTTTTGTTCGGCGCGAAACGCCGGCATACACCTCGACCACATAGGCGCCTCCGATTAAGAATGGAACATTCGCCTCCTGCAGTGCCGCCACTGATCTGCGATGAAAGTTATTAGGGCTGCTTTTCGCCCCGGTGGCTGCTGCTCTCTTTGCAGTCATCACACATCATAACGCAATCGAAGCTCATAGCGCGCGCATGGAGGGGCGACCTCCCGAGAGCCTTCACGCAAGCGTCGCGGAGCTCCGCCCTCCAATTTTCCCGGTTGGGAGCGGACACCTTGAGCACCTGCGAAAAACGTCCATTGTGAGTGGCGATTTCGTTTCTTTAACACGATGGCTGACCCACGATTACGGATCGCCGCGACTGCGGATCTCCATTACGCCAGGCATTCGCGCGGCATGTTGCATGAAGCGTTTGCCGAGATCTCACGTAGCGCGGATATGCTGCTGCTCTGCGGAGATCTGACAGATTACGGACTTCCCGAAGAAGCTGAGGAACTCGTCGCAGACATTCGCGCTGCGGTACGAATTCCGACCCTGGCAGTTCTCGGTAATCATGACTTCGAATCGGGCCAACCGGAGCTGCTTTCTAAAGTTCTCGATGACGCGGGTGTGAACGTGCTCAATGGTGAAGCCATCGAAATCGCTGGAGTTGGGTTCGCTGGAATTGCTGGATTCGGCGGCGGTTTCGGGCGGCGAATGCTAAACGCCTGGGGCGAACCGCTCATCAAACAATTCGTCCAGGAGTCGATTAGTCACGCTGTTCGCCTGGAGCAGGCGCTGGCGAAATTGCAAGCCGACAAGCGGATCGTAGTTCTTCATTATTCTCCAATCCGCGCCACGCTCCAAGGAGAAGATCCGGAAATCTACGCGTTTCTCGGGTCCAGCCGATTAGAGGAGCCAATCAACCGATTCAAAGTGACCGCTGTTTTTCACGGTCACGCCCACAACGGCATCCTCGACGGCAAAACTTCGACCGGAATTCCCGTTTATAATGTCTCGGCGCCTGCGCTGCGCAAAACCGGCAAGCCGTACCGCATCGTCGAACTGTAGGGCGTCTGTGTCAGACGCCAATCGAGCGCGTCCGCTACACAGACAGCTTTTTCGTTGCCACGAGCCGCCACGCATCTACATCCGCGCGGCTTCGTGTAGGCGAAATGCAGCGGATAGCTTTGAATGAGTCAAAAATGACTTCAGGAAACGGCACTTTGATCGAATCGGCTAATTCGCGGCGAGCTGTGACCGGCATGTATTTGTAGATCAGACTCAAGTGCGGTTTCAGCTCGTAATGAGACGAATCTTGCGCAGCATTGCGAATAATTGCATTGAGCTGCCGCAATTTTCTATTCGGCGCGAATTGCACAAAGAGTGTCTTGATGAACTCATCGGAGTGACCGATCCGAACCGCTTTGAGGTGGATGGGTTGCCATTCGCGCGCAGTTCTTGAGAGCGTTTTCTCAGCCGCATCGGGGTAATTTGCCCCGACGTGAATCGTCACGTGCGGTTCGAAAAGAGGCGCGTCATACCGGCGCGCGAGATCCTCGATCAGCCGCTGAAAAAATCTGTGCGCCGGCTCTGCCGGAATGAGCCAATACGCAATGACGGAGGAATGTCCCTCTATGTTAATCTTTGACGTCAGCGCGCTAACCCCACTTCTGCAATTCAACAATATTGCCTTCCGGATCTCGCGCGTACACAACGCGAAGAGTACCGACCCCATCCACTTTTGTTGTTGCAATGTTTCCCACTGCGCTGCCGCCGGCGGCCATGACCGCCTGCAACGCCTGATCCACGTCCTCGACCCCAAATGCAATATGACCGAACCCGCAGTGGTTTGCTGCCGGCAGTCCGCACTCGATCAATTGATCGTAGCTGAAAATCTCAAGCGTCGGACCGTCATCGTCGAAGCGGGACAAACGCAAGTGAAGGCCGGTAAGATGCGCGTTCCTAAGCGAGGTGACACTGTCGAGCCACGAGCCGGACATGTTGCGTTCCGGACCTCTAGGCTCGCATCCGAATACGTCCGTGTAGAAGCGGACCAGCCTTTTCCAATCTCTGGCAATCAGATTTGTGTGAACGTACTTGGCTCGGATTGGCATTGTTTCCTCCTTCGGTAAACTCCAATACTAACGCTTTATCTTGTTTATGCCGACGAATGTTCTCGGGACAGAACTGAAATGTTGTTGTCGCGACCCGATGACCGGGTTCTACCGCGACGGTTTTTGTCGAATAGGTCCGGAAGACGTCGGCCAGCACACCGTCTGCGTTAAAGTCACACAGGAGTTTCTGGATTTTTCCGTGCTCGACGGCAATGATCTGGTTACGCCGCGTCCGGAATTCGGCTTCCCCGGACTGAAACCGGGCGACAAATGGTGCGTCTGCGTCACGCGCTGGAAAGACGGGCTTGATCACAACCGCGGCGCGCCCGTTGATCTTGAAGCAACCCACGCCTCCGCGCTTGAATTCGTCACGCTGGAAGAATTAAAGCGGCACGCGCTAAAATAGGGTGCCGCGCACGCGGTTGAATCCCAATGAGTTTGCCGCCACGCTAAGAGCAAATTGAACCTTCCGTTTAGTCTTTTCCTCGCCTTACGGTACTTGAAACCGAAGCGGACGTTTCTGTCGATCATCACATTAATTTCTGTCCTCGGTGTGATGCTCGGCGTGACGGTCTTGATCCTTGTGATTTCAGTGATGACCGGGTTCGACCGCGAGCTACGCCAAAAAGTGATCGATTTCGATGCGCATATTCTCGTGAGCTCCGAAGACGTTTTGCGCGACTGGCGAACACTCAAAACGAAGATCAACAGTACACCGGGGGTCGTTGCGACTGCACCCTACATTCAAGGTCCAGTGATCGTTGAGTTTCAAAACCGGCGGCTCGCACCACTCATACGCGGCATCGATCCCGAGCAGGAGGAGAAAGTGATCCCACTGCGAAAATTCATCAAATACGGCAAGCTCGACCTGGAAGGCGACTCGACCGTGCTTGGGATTGAGCTCGCGCGAAAACTGCAGGTGAGCGTTGGCGACAAGGTCACGGTCTATTCGCCGGGTAACCTTGGTCAGATTCTCGACAGCATTAAGAAACTGGAGAACGCCAAGGGCGAAGAAGAAAAAAAAGCGGTCGACGAATTGCGAGATGTGATTCTGCCGAAAGAATTGACCGTGACCGGTATTTTTGAGACGGGGCACTATCTACACGATTCCGAATTTCTTCTCGTGCCAATTTATGTCGGCCAGGAATTATACGGTCTGGGGGACGCGTTACACGGCGTCACCGTTAGGACCGATGATCCGTACGGGGCCGAGCGCGTGAAACAGGCGATCCAACAATTTCTCGAGCCGCCACAATACGCGCAGACCTGGATCGACATGAACCATCAGTACTTTGAAGCTGTGCGGCTCGAACGCAGCGTGATGTTTTTCCTGTTGTTCTTTATCGTGGTCGTCGCGGCTTTCGGAATCATGAGCACGCTGATCACAGTAACCGTTCAAAAACGCCGCGAGATCGGAATCATGAAGGCGCTCGGAGCGAACATCGCGCAAATCATCTGGGTGTTCCTTGGCCAGGGAACTATCGTCGGTCTTTTTGGAACTCTTACCGGCCTTGCGCTCGGGATGACGCTAATCCGTTACCGGAACGAATTTAGCCACTGGCTCGCAGCGACATTGCACATCGAGATCTTCCCACGCGAAGTCTATCAATTTTCGTCCATTCCGGCGGAGGTGATCCCGCGAGACGTTGCGATTATCTGCATCAGCGCGTTTTTCATTTGTTCGTTTGCGGCCTTGATCCCTGCCTATTTCGCCACACGTCTCGATCCTGTGAAAGCGCTGCGCTACGAATGATCTGTAGCACGGCTCTGTGAGCCCTCCTCTTCCTAACCGCCCACAGTGCGGTGGCTACAAAGCGTCTGTAGTCCGGCGTTTGGCACAAACGCCGCTACAACTCCAGAAAGGCATTTAGCGCACGATACGCGTAGTCGTATCCTTCTGGCCATTCACTTTGGCGCGGGCCGGCGACATTGAGGACGTCGATCTTGTGCTTGCGGACAAAATCGGAAATCAATTTCGCGCCGACCTTCGCTGAAATCTTTGATGCGTCAATGAGTTGGTGCGGCCGTTGTAGCTCAATGCAGAAGCGGACTGTTTGCTCAGTGCCGCCGCTCAACTTGCCGGGATAAATGATGACAGTTCCATCAGAATCTTTCACATTCTGCAAGGTCCGCTCGGTGAAGCCGCCAGCTGCCAGCTCCTGAACTGGATAGTGATCTGGAATCCTGCCGAATTCATCGACACGTCCTGCCGGACACCGCCCACCACACTCGATTCCGTGCTTGAGTGCGACATCGAGCGCTGTGCGATCCACGCCAGTTTGTCCGCCCGAAATGATTTTCACGACTGCTCGGTGGTGGCAGGCGTGTCGCCTGCATTCTCGACGGGTTCAGTCGCCGGTCGGAACGATGTCCACGCGCTCGACCATCAAGATCATCGTTCGTTCAGGTGCGCGTGTGCGATGGCGCACACCTTTGGGAACGACAAAGCCCTGTCTCGGGGCAAGATCCACAACGCGATCTTCGAGATCGATCAGGAAACGTCCGTCCAGAACGAAAAAGAATTCATCGATGTCCTTGTGCTCGTGCCAATGATACTCGCCCTGAACCACCGCCAGCCTGACAACCGAGTCGTTCACCTTGCAAAGCGTTTGGTTGTACCACTTGTCGGTACAGGCCTCGGCCAGCTTCTGCACATCGATCACTTCAAGTGGTCCGTGCAGAATGTTAAGGTAAGTCGTGTACGGGAATTCTTCGGCGCTCTGTCGCAAATTCATGCCGCAAATCTAACCGCAGAGCACACGGAGGTCGCGGAGAAAACAAAAAGAAATTGGCTCTGCAATCTCTGCGTTCTCAGCGGTGACAAGTTTATTCTTCGCCCTCGAAATAATCCGTTTCCTGACCTTTGATAACGACGCGATCCGCCGCTGATGATTTATTTACCTTCCACTTCCCGCTGTCGGGATAATAGGCCGATTCGCCGATCGGATTATCTGCAATGACATAAAAAATGAGGCCTGCCGCGCCAGAGTTGATCAGTTGATGCGGTTCGTCAGGTCCGAAGATGAACGCGTCGCCGGCCGCGACCTCGGTGGTACCATCTTTATGTCGGACATTTCCCTCGCCTGAAACGATCAAGTAAAGCTCCCATTGCGCCGAGTGTGCGTGGTAAGGAAAATTTGGTTTGCCGGGAGGCACGCGATTCCATTCCAGATCGAACGGATGACGCTTGGACAAATCGAGCGAGTTCGGGTCGCGTCCCAGCGCTTCAGAAATTCCTTTGAAGTACACAGCGTACTTTCCGCCAGGCGACTGCCATGCCTCTTCTTTGATCTCGTTGATGTTTACCTTGCGCATAACGAACTACCCTGTAGTGGCAGGCGTGTCGCCTGCATTCTCCGGAGCGCAGCCGGCACGGCTGCCTCTACAGAAGAGTTTCATTCCTCTCCATCAAAATAATCGGTCTCAGTTCCTTTCACGATGATTTCTTGGGTTCCCTCTTTCACCACGGCCCATTTGTCGCTATCAGGGTAGTAACAGGAATCACCAGTTGTCCCGCCGCTGCGCGGATTATCCGCAATCACATAATAAACAAAATCCTCATCACCCGCGTTACTCAGTTGGTGCGCTTCGCCTGGCTGAAACAAAAATGCATCACCCGGCCTGACCTCGGTTACGCCGTCTCTATCTCGAACGTTGCCACGGCCAGACACGACGAGATACAGCTCCGATTCCGCCGCGTGCGCATGGTACGGACAAAGCGTCTTGCCTTTCGGAATCCGCACCAGCGTAAGGTCAAACGGATGCCGCTTCGCCAAATCGAGCGACTCCGGCTGACGACCGAGAGCAATCGAAATGTTCTTCATCATGCGGCCAAACTTTCCCTTCGGCGACTTCCGCTTCTGCTCAGGAATATCTTTCAGATTCACTTTGTGCATTATGAAGCAGCTTTCTAATTCCTTTCAACGACCTAACGAGAAGACAACCGTCTTCGGTTCGTGATGGAAAAAACAGCTATCCCAGCCCAGATCAAGTTCACAAAAGTGGAAGGATAGGATCCATAAAAGATCGTGTTTGCGGCCAACAGAAGGCTGCCGCTGATATTGAGGAGTTGAAAGGCAGCCGAGTCTCCTTCCAATCTCTTGGAGGAAACCAGTGCGTAAGCGATTAGGAGAGCCACTGCTCCCACCCATCCGATCGTATCAAACCATACATGACTATTCATGCTCGGTAATCTTTTGCTGAGTTAGAGTTCCCATTTCTTTGGCAATTTTTGTTTGAGTTCTTCGACTGGCTCAAAGAGGTCGCCAAGCTTTTTCACGCGCGCAAGGACTTGATCCGAGCGGAACTTCAAAAGCTCGGACTTTTTCTTTTTGAGACAGTTTTCAACCTCACTCCATGTCACCGGCGTGGAAACGGTCGGTTCTTCTTTTGCGCGAAGCGAGTAAACGCAGACGGTGGTTTTGTGTTCGTCGTTTTGGCTCCAATCGACGAACACTTTGCCTTTGCGCACCGCCTTGGACATGTTCGAAGTCACCCGATCGACATGTTCCTGTTCGAGATGTTGCGCAAGTGCCCGCGATAAATCTTTGGTTTCGTCATAACTAACTGCCGTATTGAGCGGCACGTAGACCTGCAGGCCCTTCGAGCCGCTTGTTTTCGCAAACGATTTCAACTTCATTTTGAATAACAAATCGCGCAGCCAAAGGCCTACCTGGCAGCATTGGACGATGTCGGCCGGTGCGCCGGGATCGAGATCGAACACCATCACTGTCGGACGTTCGATGTTGTTTTTGCGCGACAGCGACGTGTGCAGCTCCAAGTCAGCCAGGTTTGCAGCCCAAACGAGCGTGGGCAGATCGTTGGCGAGGCAGTAGTTCATGATCCGTTGATTGCCTTCGCTCCACACTTTTGCCGTCTGCACCCATTTCGGGCGATGCGACGGACAGTTCTTTTCGTAAAAAAATTCGCCTTCGACGCCGTTAGGATAGCGCTTCATAGTCAGCGGCCGATCCTTCAGATGCGGCAAAAGCACCGGCGCAACGCGAATGTAGTAATCGATCACCTGCCCCTTGGTGAATCCGACTTTTGGGTAAATTATCTTTTCAAGGTTCGATACCTGAATCTTGTGGTCCTCGACGATTAGCTCGGCTTTTTGAGGCATGGATCAGAATTTTTTAGCCAGAGATTGACACGGATTTCACAGATTGAATCCCACCTTTTCGTAATCTGTGTTTCATCTGTGTTCATCTGTGGCGGACTTCTTCAGGCGAAGAAGCGCTCGGGCGAGAGCATGGGCTTGGGTTTGCAGATGCGCGAGACGCAATGCTCCCAGCTTTCATGTCCGCTGAGGATTTGAATCTCCACCCGCAGAGAATAGATCGGCACCTTCAATTCTGCTTCAGGCAAACGCGGCATCCGCACCGAATCTTTCTCCGTGGTCACGATCATCGCCAGATCGCGACGGATACAACGCTGGATAAAGCTGTTCAGTTCCGCCTCGGTGTAATAATGATGATCGATGTAGCGCTTGGCGAGATCGACATGCGCCCCGAGTTTCTGCAACGCGTCCTCGAAGCTTTCGGGTGCCGCGATCGCGCAGAGCGAACCGATGAACGTGTTCTGCAAAGCGTCGAGCGGTAATCGTTCGCCGGTGAAAACATTCTGGAGATGGAGCGGTTTATGCGCGCATTCGATAACTTCGGCGGTGCGATTGTAACGCCGGATGCGTTTCATTAGAGCGGAATTAGGCTCGCCGGTATTCTTTGTGATAAAGATGTAGCTGGCGCGGCGGAGATTACGCGGCCTCTCCCGCAGCGTGCCTCGAGGAAGCAGGAATTCGTTTCCGAAAGGAGCTTGTCGATCTACGAGCACCATGTCGAGGCGATGTTTGAGATGCAGATACTGAAGTCCGTCGTCAAGCAACAACGTATCGACCTGCCATTTATCGATGGCGAACCGGCCACTTTTTACCCGATCTTTGTCCACGAGCACGATTACGTCCTTCAAGTTGTGGGCGAGCATGTAAGGCTCGTCGCCTGCGGTGATCGAGTCGAGCAGCAATGATTTGCCATCGGAGACAATGCGTGGAGGATCGGAGTCTCCGCGAAGCCAACTCAGCCAATTTCGTTTGCGGGGTACGCTTTTATAACCGCGGCTCAGGATGGCAACGCGCCGTCCGCCGGTCTGCAACGCACGGGCGAACTTCTCAACAATCGGCGTCTTACCCGTGCCGCCTACGGTAAGATTACCGATACTGATGACGAGACAGCCGAGCGCGCGTTCGCGGAAGACTCTCTTCCGGTAGAGATAAAGCCGTACCTGCACCAAGCGGTCGTAAACGAATGAAAGAGCGTAAAGAATCCCGCGCAGCACCGACGCTCGAATGCCGTGACGGCGCTCGAGAACCACGTCGATCCCAAACTCCTCTAATTGTTCAAGCCGGCGGCCCATTGGTAATTCAGATTTCAGACTTCAAATTTGAAATTGCGCACCGAGGTTATCAGCCTGCGTGATGATAGTGCGCCCCGGGGTTTTTGCAGCGCGTGCCATGGCAGCCGCAATTTTCTTGGACGAATGAAGTGTAACAGCCGCGATCGTCGATCCGCTTCCGCTAAGAAACGCGCCGAGCGCGCCGGCCTTCTCGGCGGCCGCGACGACGCGTGGAAGAAAGGGAATCAGTTTTGCGCGAAAGGGCTGGTGAAGATGATCGGCAAAAACGCCCCGCAGTTTTTGGTAATCCTGGGATACGAAAGCCGCTGTAAGTGCGCACGCATTCGCACAATTCTCGACTGCCGCAGCGTGTGAAATTTTTGAAGGCAGAACATTTCGCGCTCTCGAGGTTCGAATCTCAATCTCAGGAACGAACAGAACGAAATACAACCGCGGCGAAACTGCGAAGCGCTGAACGGCAAGGCGAGCGTTGCGGTTAATGGTAGGGACGCCGCGCTTCGTCCGGTCGGCGCGGCGCACCGATCCTACCGCTACAATGAAACCGCCAAAAATTGCCGGCGCAGCGTTATCAGGATGTTCTTCCAGTTCAGCGCACAATCGGAAGATCGTTAATCGGTCGAGCGGATTGCCGCTGAGCCCGTTCAGGGCAAGCAACATGCCAAGGCGAATGGTTGCACTGCTGCCCAAGCCGCGGGACCGCGGAATTTGTTCCGCAATTGAGCTGGAAAACGAAAACGCACGACGGCGCGCATGCTTGAAAAATCGGTCCGCCGCCTCGGAGACAATTGGGGGTTGAAAATGCTCACAGGACGCACCGCGCGCAGCCGTGACGGTATTGTAGATGCGCAGGGCGACACCAAGACAGTCGAAGCCAGGGCCGAGATTGGAAGTGCTCGCCGGAACGCGGACGGTAATTTGTTGCATAGGTGAGTCCCGCCACAGCGGAGGTGCGCGCGACGATCCTCTACGGTGCGGCAGTGTAGCAACGCGCGCTCAGGCGGCAACCGATCCGTTGCGCCATGCCGATTCGAAGTACGCGGTTGGAGCGATAAAAGAAGATGAATTTCGGCTGGATCGATCCGGGTTTGCTTCGGGATTTTCAGGCAGAGGCAACCGACGCATACCGGCTCTGCACCATCGACGAGGGCTGGGTGGAGCGTTTCGGGCGGGACATCCTTATTTCGTTCAAACGAGTGCTGGCTCGTGAGCGGCTTCTCGCTGAACTGCAATCGTGGACAAGCTCTGTCGGTTTCGACCTTGGACGGATTTTCGCAAGGTTCGTCCCGAGAAAAGGTGAAGAGCGCGCACCGCCGCGTCTGATCGTTGGCGACCCTGGTGAAAATTTACAGACCATCGCCACCGAGCGACATCTGAAGTTCGGAATCGACTTCGGGACGGGCTATTCCCCGGGCCTGTTTCTGGATCAAAGAGAAAATCGCCGCTACGTGCGGCATATTACGCCTAAGCGGCTGCTAAACTGTTTTGCCTACACCTGCTCGTTTTCTGTCAGTGCGGCATATGTCGGAGCAGCTACCCTTAACATCGATCTTTCCAAAAAGTCTTTGGCACGGGGTCGCGAGAATTTTGCGCTTAACTGCCTTCCAACGATCGAGCATCGTTTTATCGCGGATGATGTCAGGGCGGTGTTGCCGCGTCTGTTACGGAAAGGTGAGAAATTTGACGTGATCATTCTTGATCCGCCAACTTTCTCGCGTTCGCCCGGAGGAAAAAGGTTTCAGGTCGAACATGATTTCGAAAACTTGCTTATTGACGCTCTCGAATTGGCAGAGCGAGGCAGCCATGTCTTGCTCTCGACCAACTGCTCTACATTACGCGAGCATGCACTGGAAGTCATGGCCCGCTATTGCCTGAAAGTAGCGCGCCGCGCCGCTACATCTCATCGGCCGGCCCAACTCCCTGATTTTCCACCCGGCGCGGGCGCAAGCTCGATTTGGCTGACTCTGCGGTAGCAGCACATGCGCGCAAGACAGGGTTATGATCCGAATTATTAAGCGAAATGGATCAATCATCTGCAGAGGTAGCCGCTGAACTCCCGGAACGCGGAGTGCAATGGGTCAAGGATCAGGTCGAGTCGGTTCTCAGTGAGACCGAAGATTACGTGCGCGAAAAGCCAGCGCAGTCTTTGGTGTGGGCGTTTGTGGCTGGATACGTTTTGAATCGGTTGCCGCTGGGACGGATTCTTAGTGGTCTCTTGCGCCTGCTCATCGTGGCATTAAGACCCGCGATCCTAATTTATGGCGCCGCCAAGCTGTACCAAGCGGCCCAGGAAGAGCAGTAACGTTGCAGACGTGCTCGCCGCGGCGACCGCCTGTCTCTGATATTCGGCGTCCGCCCGCAGCTCCCGGCTACATTATTCTTCCAGGGTAAAGCCGATTTTCAACGACACCTGCCAATCGCCGACTTTTCCCTGCTCGATCCATCCGCGAGTCTCGGTCACCTCAAACCATCGCATGTTGCGGACTGTCTTTTTCGCACGCGTCAGTGCATTTTTTACGGCCTCTTCAAACCCGTTGGGCGACGAACCAACTATTTCAATCTTTTTGTAAACGTGATCAGGCATGTCCGCATTATCTGCCGAGAAAGCGATCAAGCACAACAAAAAGCCAAGTTCCAGCTCGCGGGTGTTCACGGCCTGTCTCGTAGTCGTTTTTCGCCTCTCCCCTTTGCGTAAGGGGAGAGGACAGGTGAGGGGTTGGAGCTCCGACACGCGCACTCGGCCTAAAATAAGTCCTCACCCTCCCCCTCTCCCTTGCAAAGGGAGAGGCGACCCTATGCGCACGGCGTTTGCCCCAGGGCTTCGGCCGCCGGTTGAATCAGCAAATTTGCTTTACAACTGCCTCGCGATTCCGGCAGTCTTGCGGGATGCGAACATCGGCCGCCGTCTGCGTACTATTCGTGGCTGCTCTCTCCTGTGTACGCGGTCAGGAACAGGAAAGAAAGCTGGTAGATCGGCTGCTCAGACCGGACATGGCCTTAAAAAATGAGGCACAGCACAAGAAATTTTTCGCCGATGGTACGGCCTCGATAAACAAACGAGCAACTGTCGGAACATTTTACGTCCAAAAGAAATCGAATCAGAAAAGTTATTCAGGAACAGGACATTTCTCCACACAACAATATAATTCTCAGCCTTTCCACAGCGGACGCAGCGCGTTCAACACTTCGTCGCAGCAAGCAATGGGAAATTCTCAATCTGGCTATGCAAATCAGACTGCCCGCGGCGTACGCGATGCTCCGCAATCTGACAAGAAAGTTGCCGTTCGCGCGTATGCAGAAAACCGCCCGTTCCTGGACGAGGGCAAAAGTCAAAAATCGCTCAACAGGCAAAATGCGCCGCTCACGATCGAGCAGGTGCGCGAGTTGCTGAATAAAAACAAGTAGCGTTCGTCCGCCCTATGCGGATGCGCTATTCTGTGGTTGAACATGCAACCAGAAGAAGCTCTGGCGTTCTTAAAACAAGGCGCGGCGCAGATCATCAGCGAAGATGAGCTGCGCGAGAAGCTCGCGCTCGGCCGGCCGTTGCGGATAAAACTTGGGGTCGATCCGACCACCTCAGACATTCACCTTGGCCACACGGTTGTTTTGCGAAAACTGAGGCAGTTTCAAGATCTCGGCCATCAAGCCGTTCTTATTATCGGGGATTTCACGGGGATGATCGGCGATCCGAGTGGTCGCTCTGTCACACGGGCCCAGTTAACGCATCAGGAAGTGATTGCAAATGCGGCAACTTACCGCGAGCAGGCATTCAAGATTCTCGATCCCGCGCGCACCGAGACGGTGTGCAATGGCGACTGGTTTCGGGCAATGTCGTTCGAAGATGTCATTCGCCTGAACAGCCGCGTCACGTTGCAACAAATGTTGCAACGCGAAGATTTCAAGGGGCGTATCGACAATCAACAACCCATTCACGCCCACGAAATCCAGTATCCCATTATGCAAGGCTGGGATTCGGTAATGGTAAAAGCCGACGTGGAACTTGGAGGGACAGACCAGCTTTTTAACATCTTAATCGGGCGCGACTTTCAAAGAGAAGAGGGCCTGCCGCAGCAGGTCGTTTTCCTCGTGCCGATACTTGAAGGCCTGGATGGCCTCAGGAAAATGAGCAAGAGCTTCGGCAATTTTGTAGCAATCAACGAGTCCCCCTCAGACATGTTCGGGAAACTGATGAGCATCCCGGATGAATTGATGGCGCGTTATTATGAATTGCTCCTCGGGCGCGCACCGCCGGCCGGCAAGCACCCGCTCGAGGCGAAAAAGCAGCTCGCCTTCGAAATCGTGCAAACCTACCACTCGTCTGCGATCGCCCAAAAAACACTCGATGACTGGACCACGCGCTTCAGCAAGCGCGATCTGGAACATGCTGAATTGCCGACGTTTTCAGCAAGTGGCCTTAACCAATGTGATCTTGTCACTCTCGTTTGCAGCGGTTATCGCGAAGCATTTGACCTCAAGAAATCGCGTAGCGAAGCCTCGCGGCTAATTAAACAGGGAAGCGTCGAACTGGATGGGCAGACGGTTCGCGACCCCAAGGCAATCGTCCAAGTGAAATCCGGTCAAATTCTTCGCCTCGACAAAAGGCACGCAGTGCGGATCACGTAAGCGCCCGCGTACAGCAAAAGAGCCACGTAAGCCTTCCCGGCTGCATGGCTCTTCGAATTTCCGCCTCCTCAGGCTGGGGCCGTTTGGAGCACGGGCATAACGCGCGCGTGATCCAGATAACTGGCCGCAATGCCTTCGAAATGCGCACGGATGCTGCGCAATTCCGCAGTCACGAAGCTGTCCACAAAATGCAAACGCCGGTCGAGCCAGGCGAACAGTTTGTTCTTGATCTCGTAGTGAACCGCGAGCGTGACCTCCGTGCAGTTTGGACGAATCTGAGCGAAATCAACGATGCCCATCAGGGCAATGTTGCCGCCTACGGATTCGAATGCGTATTGGTCTGGCGAGTCGCTCTCGACCGATAGAAGCACGGTATGCGCCTCAAAGCCGAATGGGCCGCGAAAGCTGAAATCGACGGTTTTGGATGACGTCACTGTTGCACGCGTCACCATCAGAAACTGACGCCGGTATGATTGAATGCTGGCCAGACGAGCTTTGCACTCCGGCAACGGCTGGCTCATATGTAAGGTTTTTTCTAAGAGCATAGGAATGAGGTTTTTCAGACACAACTTTAAGCAACAGCGATGCCATCCCTTTTGCCCAAGCGAACCCAAGCCGATCCTGCCCGAATTGTGTTCGTTTTCTTTACAATGCTGTATCAGCTCAACACGCTAATGTTCCCTAATCGAATCGAGCATAAGTCGCCAGTCCACCGGGAGTTCCGCCAGGTTTTCTCCTAGTCCAGCAAGCACTGGAACATTGAGAGTGCGCTTGAGAATGTCGGCGTTCGTCAGGGCTGCTATATCGCTCGCCATTTCGGTACTGTTCAATACAAGACCCACGCACTGGAGCTCGCATGCGGCAACGCTTCGCACGGTGAGCGCAGCGTGGTTAAGACAACCCAACCGGTTTTGCGCGACCACGAGAACCGGCAGCTTCATCGCCGCGGCCAAATCGCTGACAAAGTAATCTGAGCGAATCGGCACCAGCCAGCCGCCTGTTCCTTCCACGACGACGTGTTCAACGCGCTCCTGGAGAACATGAAAAGCAGCGAGAATTTGTTCGATATCGATGGTCACTTTCTCCATGAGAGTGCCCACGATCGGAGCGGCCGGTGTTTTTAACCAAATTGGATTCACCTCATTGATCGCCACGCAGTCACTGCCGGCTGCCAAAAGCGCCTCGGCATCCTGACGATCTCCGCAACAAATCGGTTTCATCCCGGCGCAGCGGAAACCGGATGCGCGCAACAGACGCAAAAGCCGTGCGGCAATATGGGTTTTTCCTACGCCCGTATCGGTCCCGGTAATGAAGAGACTCACGCGACCTGTGCTACGCGCTCGGGTGCGCTCGTCGAACGACTGGCGAGAATCGTTTCCATCATTGACTGGAAGATCTTTGCGCCGTCTGCGCTCCCGAGCCGGGGATCGGAGGCGCGATCCGGATGAGGCATCAAACCGAAGACATTACGTTTGCGATTGCAGATCCCGGCGATGTTTTCGATTGAGCCATTCGGGTTCGCGTCTGGAACGATACGGCCTTGTGCATCCGAGTAGCGCAGAATGATTTGTTGGTTGGCGTTGAGGTCGCGAAAAGTTTCTGGGTCGGCGAAGAAACAGCCTTCGCCGTGCGCTACAGGCAGACGCAGAAGCGTCCCTTTCGGGCAGCCGTGGGTAAACGGCGAAGCATCTACTTCCACTCGCGTGATAACCATGTCGCACACGAAGCGCAACGAACGATTGCGCACCAGCGCGCCCGGCAGCAAACCGGCTTCGCATAAAATTTGAAAGCCGTTGCATGTGCCGAGCACGAGTTTGCCTGCGCGCGCATCGCTGATCACTGCTTTCATGACCGGCGAAAACCGAGCGATCGCTCCACAACGGAGGTAATCGCCGTAGGCAAATCCCCCCGGGAGCACGATCGCGTCAAAATCATCGAGCGACGTTTCCTTGTGCCAGACGTACTCGGCATGCAATCCATCCAGGCCATTGATTCCTGCAACGCAATCTTGATCACAATTCGAACCGGGAAATTGGATGACAGCGAATTTCATGTCGATCTAATGCGCGGCGGCGCGCTGCTCAGCGTGATAATCGTTCACGACCAGGCAGGCGTGAATGACTCCTGGGATCCAGCCAAGCAATGTCAAAACTAGGCTGAGAAAAAAACTGGCAATGCGTCCGGTCATGAGCACTGCGAGCGGCGGCAGTACCACGCAGAAAAAATATCGCAGTGCTTTCATTGATTCGTCTTCCTCTTAGGCTTCGTCTTTGTATTCGTCTTACTCTGTTCTTGGTTTCCTGATTCGCGCTTCTGCAGCTCGTAATCTTCGATCACTGGATTCGACAGCAAATCGCGGCAAAGACGATGCAAACGCGATTCGAGCTCTCCGTTTTGTCCCTCAATATCGATCTCCATGTATTTGCCGATCCTCACGCTGCGCACCTCTGGCATTCCCAAGTGCTGCATCGCATCCCGGACTGCGTTGCCTTGCGGATCGAGCACCGCTGCCTTTGGCATCACAATCACTTTTGCCTTCATTATTCCACAATATTTCTCGACGAGCACGCGGACAAGCGCAATCCCGGAGAAACTCCGTTTACCGATGAATACACCTACTTTAAAATCACGACCTCGAGCGCTCCATTGCGGCGGAGCACGTTAACTCCTACATCGCCTTCGTCGTGTCTGGTGAGCAGAAGATCTACTCGCGCATCTCCTACTCTCAGATCACGAATGCTCACCTCCGGAAGGAAGGCTGGCAAAACTGGCTTCGAAAACACCAGCGTTCGTTCGGGAGCAGACACGCTCAAGCCGAGACAAGCTTCAAGCAAGAGAAAGACCGCACCCGACGCCCAGGCCTGCGGATTACAGGCTACGGGATAAAGCGTCGGAGATTCACCAGGGCGCCTGGGGAAGCCGCAAAATAATTCCGGCAGACGATGCAGATCGAAGAAAAGACTGGCGTCGAGCAAACCGGCAAGGAGCATCGCCGCCGAGTCTTTCAATCCGTATCGCGCAAACCCGCCGGCAATTAAGGCGTTATCGTGCGGCCAGACCGATCCATTGTGATAGGACATGGGATTGTAGCGCGCCTCGGTGCTAGCCACCGTACGGATGCCCCAACCGGAGAACGATGTTTCGTCTGTAAGCGTTGTCGCTACACGACGTGCCTGCTCCTGTGTCGCGATACCGGCGAACAGACAGTGCCCCGCGTTCGACGTTCGCACTTTGCAAGGCTGCTTGCTCCCGTCCAACGCAAGGGCGTAAGTGGAAATGTCGTCACACCAAAACGCTTTCTCGAATTGGCGACAGAGCGCTTCTGCCTGTTTCGACAATTCTTGCGCACGTGCGGCGTTCCCGAGTGTCCGGGCAAGTTCACTGGCCGCCGTCTTTGCACCGTATACATAACCCTGCACCTCGCAAAGCGCGATTGGTCCTTCGGCAGAAGTGCCGTCCCTGTGGAAAATTGCGTCGTGAGAATCTTTCCAGCCCTGATGGATCAGACCATGTTTCGCTTTGCGAGCATATTCCACGAAACCGTCGCCATCTGAATCGCCGTAACGATCGATCCACTCAAGCGCGCGCTCGATATTTGGCCAAATGGACTCTACGAAGGCGCGGTCGCCCGTGCGCTGGTGATATGCGCCAGCGAGTATAACAAAGAGCGGCGTCGCATCGATGCTGCCGTAGTACCGCTTAAACGGAACCTCTCCCAAGGTGGCCATTTCGTCCGCGCGTATCTCGTGTATCACCTTGCCGGGCTCCGCGTCCTGCTCCGGGTTGTGCGTATCGGCCTGGGTGGCAGCGAGGTATGCCAGGACGCCACGCGCGACAGAAGGATCAAACCACAGACATTGAAGCGCCGTGATGATTCCGTCTCGGCCGAAAACCGTGCTAAACCATGGAACACCAGCGTAAGGATACGGGCCATAGGCCGTTTCCGTTCGCATCATGTGGAGATCGGCAAGCGAACGGTTTAGCCAATCGTTGAACTGTTCGTTTCCGGTAAAAATCTGCGGCTCTCGGGCGCGCACGCGTTCGAGAGCACTCGCCGCCTCCTCAACAACGGTTTCGTAGCAAGGCCTGACCTCATTTCGCGAATCGCCGTCTACTTCGCATGCAATCGCGCATCGGTAGCTGGCATCTTTACCAGCTTCCAGCCGAATTTGAAACGTGGCGACGGACTCGTTTAGCCGAGTAGGCGCCGGATCGAAAACGATTCGCGTCCGGCGAAGACGGTTATCCAACCCTTCGTAAGCGAGAACAAGCCCATCCTTGGTAACCTCCGTTTCCAAGCGACGGCCGCGACGTTCTCGGTTCATGCCGCGCAGCTCGAAAATGTCGGCAAAATCAGCATCGAATTCGATTGCGAAAGAAACATCGACAGTTGCGCGTCCGTAGTTATGGATTCGAAGCCGCTCGTGACACGTTTTCTCCCACAAAATCTTCGACCGGAACACGTGCACTGTTCCTCGTGGAATTACTATCTCGCCATCCCGCCAGGCATCGGGGTTCGTGGCGTCCACCGCCATGACCGCGTTGTCTTCTCTGACGGTGGAACTGAGCAGCAGCGGACGGTCCTTTCCGAGTTTCAACGTCAGCCGCGACAAAAATCGAGTGTCCTGATAGTAAAGGCCGAGTTCGCCGGTGCCGAATGTCTCGATGTCACCAAACCGGTCGAACACAGCGAAAGTGTCGCCCTGTTTCAACACTCGGGTGCGAACATCGACGCGAGCGGACGACGAACGAATGTAAAATTCATTCCGGACGCGGATAACTTCCCTGGCCATTACGCGCGCACCTCCAAACGATCTTGTTGTTTGCTGTTAATTAGCCGTTCGTACACCTGCACGTAATCGTGCGCCATTCGCGCGGCGGTAAACCGTTGGTCAAAGACTTCGCGACACCGTTTCCGGCTCAATTCGGGTACACGAAGGACGGCTTCAACCGCATCTTCCAAACCTTCGACGATGAATCCTGTATGACCTTCTTCCATCACCTCGGGTACTGCCCCACCGCGGTACGCAATCACCGGAGTGCCGCATGCCATCGCTTCAATCATCACCAGCCCGAATGGCTCTGGCCAGTCGATCGGAAAGAGCAAAGCGTATGCATTCCCCAGGAACTCCGCTTTCTCTCCTTCGCCGATCTCCCCCACAAACTCGACAAATGGATGGCGCAGCAGTGGCTCGACCACGGTCTCAAAATAATCCGTGTCCACGCGATCCACTTTGGCAGCGATCTTGAGTGGAATCCGGACCTGCTTTGCGATTTCGATTGCCCGATCCACTCGTTTCTCAGGCGAAACCCGGCCTAAAAAGGCAAGATAACTGCCCGGTTCGTCGCGGAACTGGTACATGTCTGCTGGCAAACCATGGTAAACGGTGGCCTGCCAGTTCGCCCACGGCAACGGCTCTCTCTGGCCATCCGAGATCGAGATCACCGGCATGTCTCGAAATTCCTGGTGAAGCGGAACGAGATCAGGAATATCGAGCCGGCCGTGCAACGTGGTCACATGCGTTATCTGCTCGCGGCGGCTCAGCGGAAAGTGCAGGTAGTCAGTATGAAAATGGACGATGTCGAACTCCGCAGCGCGCTGCAGCATGTGTTCGAGCATCAAAATGTGGTGCGCCATCCGGTCCACGCAGTGCTTATCCATACGCAATGAACGGCGGCACGCCGCGACCAGATGCGCCTTGGTCACCGAATCTCCGCTTGCAAAAAGTGTGACCTCGTGGCCTTGGCAAACCAATTCCTCAGTGAGATACGATACAACCCGTTCGGTACCGCCATAGTATTTTGGCGGTACGCTCTCATAGAGCGGCGCGACTTGAGCAATACGCATAGCACTTAACCCTTCCTTAATAAGAATCTGTTCACAATTCTTCGGCTCAATCCACTTGGATTAAATCACAAGCGCCCACACCACAGCACGCTTGTGGCCTTCCTCTTTCAACCCTCGCGAATAACGTCGATCGGCTTTTTATCTTCGCGCAAACCAAGGAAAACGGGTGCACGCAATTTTCCATCACGAGTCCACTCAGCGAACTTGATTTGAGCGACAAGCTTCGGATTCACCCAGTGCATCTTTTTCATCATGGACGGCGTGATCCCCTGGACCCATTGCCCGTTTTGTTTTGATGGCAGATCGACGAATGGACAATCGTCGCGCGCTTCTTTTTGGAATCTCTTGTGCAACATCGATAACGATTTGGCAGTGAACCCGGTGCCGACTTTGCCGGCAAACACCATCTTGTTGTTGTCATAGTAACCAACCAAGATTGCGCCGAAATGTTTGCGCGCGCCCTGCGGTGGCGTGTATCCGCCAATGACGAATTCCTGTTCATTGACACATTTGAGCTTGATCCATGCGCCGCCTCGGCGGCCCGGCTCGTAAACGGAGGTGCGCTGTTTGCCGATAATGCCTTCCAGACCGCGATGTTTCACTTCTTGGAGCAGCCGTTTGGCATCGCTGCCGATCGCGCCCGAGTAGCGAATCGGATCACCCGCGTTCGCGCAGAGTTTTTCGAGAACGTTCTTGCGCGCCTCCAGCGGCAGCCCGATCAAGCTTTTGCCGTCGAGCTGGAGCAGGTCGAATGCGTAAAAATAAATGGGCGATTTTCCTCGTTCTATCTCGCGCGCTTGCAAAAGTTGGAACGAAGAGCGGCCCTCGTCGTCGAGCGCAACTACTTCGCCGTCAATCACGCATTCTCGCGCAGGCAGGTTCTTTATCGCCTCCACGATCTCCGGGAAACGCGGGCTCAAATCGTTTTGGTTCCGCGAGAACAATGAGACTTTTTTATCTCTCTTGACTGCGATCAGACGGATCCCGTCGAATTTGAGCTCGTAGATCCAACCGCCTGTTGCCGGAGGTTTCTCGACCAGTTTTGCCTTCATCGGCTCGATGAAGCGCGCTTTGACCGAGCGCAAATCTGCCAGCCTGTCATGCTGAGCCTCGAAAGATTTCGGCGTCGAAGGATCCCGCGCACTTAGTCTTGAGGTTTTGCGACGGGATTTTTCGACTTTGCTCGGAATGACAGCCTTTTTTTCCATCGCCTCGCGAATCCGCGCTTTAAATTGCGACGTTGGGCTTTCATCCGTTTGGCGATTGGACTCCCACTCGGCGTCGCGGGCTTCGGCGATTTGTTTCATCGTGCGTCCTGTCTTCACCGACTGATCTTCGAGTTTTTGCGAAATCGGTTTTGCGTCGGTCGCCGTCTTCAGGATTAGCCACTGATTTTTCGCATCGTCACGACTGCGAATCCGCACGAGGGTCCATTCGCCCTTCGCTTTTTGACCGTCGAGAATGAGGTGAAGCTTGCCCTCGCGCAGCGATTTCAGCGGCTGTTCACCATAGACGTAATAGGTGCCACGGTCCCACACCATAACCGTGCCGCCGCCGTATTGTCCTTCGGGAATTACGCCCTCGAAGTCTTCATATTCGATGGGATGATCTTCCACTTCGACGGCGAGATGTTTTTCGCCTCGCTTCCAGGGAAGTCCTTTCGGCAGCGCCCACGATTTCAGTACGCCTTCCATCTCCAACCGGAAATCATAATGCAAACGGCGCGCCGCATGCTTTTGAATAACGAAACGCGAAGCGCCTTTGACTTTTTTGGGTAGCGGTTTTCCCGCCGGCTCAGCTGTCTTCTTGAAGTCGCGTTTCCGTTTGTATTCGGCCAGTCCCATTCCGCCAAAATTAACCACGGATTGCCTTCCTGCACGCGAAGTTGTAGAGGCAGCGGCGAGCGCCTATTTTTGATCTTGTCCTTTGGAACAACGCGTTGAAGACAACGCGTTCCACCTACGCTTCGCTCGGCAGCGGCTCACCAACGAGATAGCGGACGAAGCGCCGGATCACGATGTTCTCGCCCAGTTCGGCAATCTTGGCACTGAGCAAATCTTTGATGGTCACGTCGGGATTTTTGATAAAGGCTTGTTCAAGCAAGCAAACGGTGCTGTAGAATTTCTCGAGTTTTCCTTCGATAATCTTCTCCGCAACGGCATCGGGCTTACCCTTTACCTGCGCTTTGTAAATCTCGCGCTCGGCTTCGATCAGATTACCCGGAACGTCGCCGCGGCTGACGTAAAGCGGATGCGCTGCAGCAATATGCAGTGTGATATCTTTCACGAACTCGCGGAAATTCTCGTTCCGCGCCACAAAATCGGTCTCGCAGTTCACCTCTACAAGTACGCCGACCTTGCCTTGCAGGTGAATATAGGAAGCCACAATCCCCTCCTTCGTTGCGCGTGAGGCCTTCTTGCCAGCGGTGGCAATGCCTTTGGTCCGCAAAATCGCCTCCGCTTTCGCCAGATCACCGCCGCTCTCGACCAGAGCTCGCTTGCAATCCATAAAGCCCGCATTGGTTTTTTCGCGGAGTTGCTTCACCAGCTGAGGATCAATTTCAGTCGTTGTGTTCATCAAGTTTTAAATCGTTAGTCTTAAACCGTTGCACTGATGCAACGCAAAGGTCAGGCCGAGACGCCGGCCATTTCCACTTGCTCGCGGATACGCGCTTCGTTGCTTGCCGAAACAATGGCATCCACAAGCTTTTGCAAAATCACGCGGATAGCGCGAATCGCATCGTCATTGCCAGCAATTGGGTAATCAATAATCTCCGGGTCCGCGTTGGTGTCCACAATGGCGACCACTGGGATGCCGAGGCGCCGCGCCTCATTCACGGCGTTTTGCTCGCGAATCGTGTCGATCACCACCAGCGCGTCGGGTAACTGCGACATCTCAATTATCCCCTCGAGATTGCGCCGGAGCTTCGCGGCCTCGCGATTAAGTGCCGACAATTCCTGTTTTCCCATTTTCTTGTATTCGGGCGACTGCTCGATCTCTTCAATGTATTTCAGTCGCCCAATGCTCTTGCGGATGGTAGCGAGATTAGTCAACGTGCCGCCAAGCCACCGTTGATTAACGTAAAACTGACCGCAAGCCAGTGCCGCCTCCTTTACCGCTTCTTGTGCTTGTTTCTTGCACCCGACGAACAAAATTTTGGCTCCGCGGCGCGTGACCTCCTGGAGAAACTCCGTGGCTCGCCGAAGCTGGAGCACAGTCTCGTCCAAATTGATAATGTAAATCTGATTACGCTGTTCAAAGATGAAAGGCTTCATCTTTGGATTCCAACGCTTGGTCTGGTGTCCAAAATGGACGCCAGCTTCCAACAGTTCAGGTACTAATTCTGTCGTATCTGCCATAAGAGAAATTCCGCGAAGGGGGAACTTCCAGAGCGGGAGGCTGAAGATGCTACAGCACGCACCGACGCGCAACCTGAAATTCGGTTCTATTTTCGCTGAGTCCGGACATCGGTTAAGACGGATGACAACGGATTCCAGACGTTGGTGTTCACCAACGCAAAACGTGAAACGGGTTCTTCTCGGCGGCGGCACCGCGGGGCCTGTTTTGCTCGCAACCAAAATCGGGGATAAGCAGGAGGCCCTGAACGGCAAACGCGAATGGCGCAACGAGCGTTGAAATGCTATCAAGGCTAATTCGGGGCTTCATCGTGCGCTAAAACTCCAGTCCCACTCTCAGCCGCAATAAACTTTTTCGTGCTCGTCACCGAAAATATAACCGTCGTACGCGGCGAACTCCTTATTTTCGTAGCTGAAAGCTTGGCCGATCAGCAACTGGTAGAGGAAGCCGAGCGTGGCCCACCAGCGCTCGTCTCCATATGGATCCGAGGTCCGACAAAATATGCCAAGTGCTCATGCACAGTCGCATCGGCAAATTCATGATGCTTCCAAAATTCGAATCCGGCTGACCAATTGCGCCCGAACCGGTAGGAAATTCCGGTGAACCATTCGAAGATGCCGTCGCGCTCGTAACCGTCGTCCGATTTTTCGAACTCTAATTCATAATTGACTTCAGCGCCCAAACGAGCCGGTGCTCGAACCAATTCTTTTGGAGTATAACTTTCCATTCCAGTTCCTTCTCGTCATCCCCGAGCGTTAGCTCAAAATACAGCGCGAGACCAAGCGGATCTTTGTACGGACTCAGCAGGCGAAAAATCGCTTCGAACGAGACCGATTCAAAATGATACCTGTCGAACGGCGTTGCTGGATTGTGTCCAGGATGTACGCCCTCGCCGCCGGTCTCGTAAACATCGAGCAAACGTTTTCCGGGAAACGCCGGATCTTCAGCTGGTACATCGCTGTGCACATAGACATAGTGATGGTTAAGATAGAGCGCGATTTGAAAATTATCGATCACGCCGTAATCGAACTCCTCGGAAATCGATGACGCTGTAGTTACCATGCTCTCTTTCCCAGCGTGCGGTGACCCATTGCTCGAATTCAACCTCCCCTTTCGACGCAACGTCAGTTGTCTAAGTCCATGCGAAGACCGCTCCGTGTGATTGTCGAGTGTAAGGGCAAAGCAAAAGTACAGCCGCAAAAACTGATCTGAATTTCATCGCGACGATGCATAACATCGTGCAAGGGAACCTGCTGCTGGACGGTTGCTAATTCTTGGCGCTGAATTGCAGCGCAACCGCGAAGCACGTCAGAGTAGCGCGGCGCTAGCTGGAGGTTCGCGATTGCTTCTCCGCGTATCTCGCCAAAATCCAACAGAGATCAGAAAGACGGTTTAGGTAACGCAAAATCTCTGGATTAAAATTCTTTTCTCCGGCACCGAACGTCGCGATGTGCCGCTCCGCGCGGCGGCATGTTGTACGTGCAAAATCGAGAGCCGCAGAAAGCGTAGTTCCACCAGGAATCACCCAGTGTTTCGGATAAAGCGATTTGTCTTTCTCAAGTTCTAAAATGACTGCTGTAATCCGGTCCACCATCCCTGCTGTCGTAACATGAAAGCCATCGTTAACGTAACGTTCTCGGTCGCCGGGCGTCGTCGCCAGCTCACCCATCACGACGACCAAGTCTTTTTGCGCGGCGGAGATTTCGTCCGAAAGGAATTTGTGTGTCGAAAAGGATCGGGCGAGACCAAGCGCGGCGGTCAGCTCATCGATACAGCCATAAGCGTCAACACGCGGATCGGCTTTCGACACGCGCCGCCCGTACATCAGCGACGTTTCACCTTTGTCGCCTGTTTTGGTTACGATCGACATCGGCCAAATTGTAGGCGTTTCCGTGAACTCCGAAAGCTTTCGGAGCTGACCCAGACGCCCTACCCGACGGGGTATTATCCGATCGCCGGCTGCGGCTCTGGTTCTTCCATCACAGGCGCGCCAATCGGCTCGCCTTTCTCGACGAGTTTGATCTGGCGATGCTCGGGGAAACCAGTCCCAGCAGGGATTAAGTGACCCATGATGACGTTTTCCTTGAACCCGCGCAGCTTATCGACTTTGCCGAGCGTGGCCGCTTCCGTGAGAACACGGGTTGTATCCTGGAACGAGGCAGCAGAAATAAAGCTGTCCGTCTCAAGCGAAGCTTTAGTGATGCCGAGAAGCACAGGCACGGCCTCCGCCGGTTTGCCGCCCTTCTCAACGACCTTCTTGTTTTCTTCCTCGAAATCGAGCTTGTCCACCTGATCGCCCCAGAGCAATGACGTATCGCCCGGATCGGTAATCTTCACCTTGCGCAACATCTGGCGCACGATGATTTCGATGTGCTTGTCGTTGATCTCCACGCCCTGCAAACGATAGACCTCCTGCACTTCGTTAACCAGATGCTCCTGCAATTCCTGCGGACCGCAGACTTCCAAAATCTCGTGCGGCACGATTGGGCCCTCGGTGAGTTGCTGACCCTTCTTCACGAAATCCCCTTTGAACACGATGATGTGCTTGGTCAGCGGGATCAGATGCTCTTCCTCGGTTCCAGTCTCCGGGTCTTTTAAAATCAGGCGTCGTTTCCCGCGGACAGTTCCGCCCATCTCGACGATCCCATCGATCTTGGCAATCTCAGCCGCGTCCTTCGGCCGACGGGCTTCGAATAATTCGGCCACCCGGGGCAAACCTCCAGTGATATCCTTTGTCTTTGCGACTTTGCGGGGCGTCTTTGCCAGTAGCGCACCAGCGCGCACTTTCTGGCCTTCCTCAACGATGACGTGAGCGCCAGCCGGGATGGAATAACTCGCGAGCACTTCCTTCTTGTCATCCACAATGACGATCTGCGGGTGCAAATCTTCCTTGTGCTCGATGATTACAGTACCCAGCAGGCCGGTCGCTTCATCGACGTCGCGTTTGATCGTGACACCAGCGATCATATCGCGAAATTCGATTTTTCCGCCTTTGTCTGTGAGAATCGGGATGTTGTACGGATCCCATTGCACAAGAACCTGACCTTCCACTTCAGGCTTGTTGTTTTTGTCCCGAACGATCTTGCCATGTGTGTCTTTTTTTGGCCCCTTCACATGCGCTCCATTCGGAACCGAAATCATCGAGCCGATGACTACGTTGTGGCGCTCGAGTTCGCGGCCTTCGGCGTTGTGCACGCTGATCGAGCCGTTCTTGTTCAAAACGATCCAGCTGCCATCGAGTGCCTGCACCGTTCGCAATTCGTTAAATCGTACCGTGCCGTCATTGTCGGCTTTGATGATTGGCTGCTTGAAAGTTTGGCTAGCCGTGCCGCCGATGTGGAATGTGCGCATCGTCAACTGTGTCCCAGGCTCGCCGATTGATTGGGCGGCAATAATGCCTACTGCTTCGCCAAGTTTAACGAACTGGCCCGTAGCGAGATTGCGTCCATAGCACATCGCACAAACCCCGCGGCCGCACTCGCAGGTAAGAACCGAACGAATCTTCAAGCTCTCCACGCCCACCCGTTGAAGTTCTGCGGCGATCTTTTCATCGATCAACTGATTCGCTTTGACGACTTTTTTCTTCTTGTCCACCGGGTCAGCGATCGTCTCGCAGCTTACGCGTCCGACAATGCGCTGGCCAAGATCGACTACTTCTTCGTCGCCTTCGTAAATCGAGCGCACCACGATACCGTTTACCGTACCGCAGTCGTCTTCATTGATGATCACGTCCTGCGCCGCGTCCACCAGTTTGCGCGTCAGATAACCGGAGTCGGCAGTCTTGAGCGCTGTGTCGGCAAGACCTTTGCGAGCGCCGTGAGTAGAAATAAAATACTCGAGCACGCTGAGTCCCTCGCGGAAGTTCGACGTGATCGGGCGCTCGATGATTTCGCCTGAAGGTTTGGCCATTAAGCCACGCATGCCGGCGAGCTGACGCACTTGCTGGCGATTGCCGCGCGCGCCCGAATCGACCATCAAATAGACTGGATTCAACTCCTTGCGACCTTCGTTGTGCTCCAGGGTGCGGAACATCACGCTGGAAATTTCGTCCCCGGCATGCGTCCAAATATCGATGATCTTGTTGTAGCGCTCGCCGTCGGTGATGATGCCCTTGCGATATTGCTGCTCAACCTGGCGAATCTGCTTGTAGGCGTTTTCCAACTCGGTCTGTTTCTCTTTCGGAATGATCATGTCCGAAATTCCAATCGAAATGCCGGCTTTGGTTGCTTCGGTGAAACCGAGCTCCTTCAGTTTGTCCAATGTGGCCACCGTCTCCGCTGGACCAGCGATTTGGTAACAGCGCCAGATAATGTCGCTGAGCTGTTTCTTGCCGGCAGGTTTGTTGAAAAATCCAAGCTCCCCAGGCCAAATCTCATTGAAAATGACGCGGCCTGCTGTGGTTTCGATAGTTTTGGCCTCAGCATTTCCGTAGATCGTCTGCCTGCCGAAATCAGGATTCTTGATCCGGATGCGGTCGTGTGTGCGAATGCTTCCTTCTGCCATGGCAAATTCTACTTCTGCCGCATCCACAAACAGCGGGAACCGCTGGCCATCCTTGCCTGCACCGCGCGGATTTTGGGTGAGGTAATAACAGCCGAGCGTGATGTCCTGAGAAGGCGTGGTAATGGGCTTGCCGCTGGACGGAGAGAAAATGTTATTGGGAGCGAGCATAAGCATACGCGCTTCCATTTGCGCCTCGACTGAGAGCGGCACGTGCACCGCCATTTGGTCTCCGTCGAAGTCTGCGTTGTACGCCGTGCAAACCAGCGGATGGATGCGAATGGCTTCGCCCTCGATCAATTGCGGTTCAAAAGCCTGAATTGACAATCGATGCAACGTGGGAGCGCGGTTGAGCAACACTGGATGGCCCTTGGTCACTTCGTCGAGAATGTCCCACACCTCGGGCGTCTGACGTTCGATCATCTTTTTTGCGCTGCGCACTGTGTGCACGTAGCCGAGGTCTTTCAGCCGGCGGATGATGAACGGCTCGAAAAGCACGAGCGCCATCTTCTTCGGCAGGCCGCATTGATGCAGCTTCAGTTCGGGGCCGATGACAATAACGGAGCGACCCGAGTAATCGACACGTTTCCCCAGCAGGTTTTGGCGGAAACGGCCGCCCTTGCCCTTGAGCATGTCGCTCAGAGACTTGAGAGGCCGATTACCCGCGCCGGTCACAGCGCGACCATGCCTGCCATTGTCGAACAAAGCGTCCACAGCTTCCTGCAACATTCGCTTTTCGTTGCGAATGATGACATCCGGTGTTTTGAGCAGGAGCAGGTTTTTGAGCCGGTTGTTGCGATTAATAACGCGGCGATAAAGATCGTTTAGGTCCGAGGTCGCAAACCGCCCCCCTTCGAGCGGAACCAGGGGACGTAAATCCGGGGGAATAACCGGCAATACATCGAGAATCATCCACTCAGGGCGCGCGTGCGAATTCTGGAAGCCTTGAATGAGCTTGAGGCGTTTCGCCAGTTTTTTGCGAATTTGCTTGCTCTTGGTGGCGCCCATGGCTTTCTCGAGCTCTTTGTTGAGCTTGTTGAGATCGATCTCGACGAGAAGTTTCCTGATTCCTTCCGCGCCCATACCGGCAACGAAATCTTCGCCATACTGCTCCTGCGCCTCGCGGCATTCGACTTCATTGAGAAGTTGTGTTTTCTGCAGCGGCGTCTTTCCGGGATCGATGACGATGTAATCCTCGTAATAGATAACGCGCTCAAGCTGGCGCGCGCTCATATCGAGCATGAGCCCAATGCGCGACGGCATGCATTTGTAAAACCAGATGTGCGAAACGGGCACCGCTAATTCGATGTGTCCCATACGTTCGCGACGGACACGGGCCAACGTGACTTCCACGCCACAACGGTCGCAGATCACTCCCTTATGTTTGATGCGCTTGTATTTTCCACAGGAGCATTCCCAATCCCGCGTCGGACCAAAAATGCGTTCGCAGAAAAGACCTCCCTTCTCCGGCTTAAACGTACGGTAATTGATCGTCTCGGGATTTTTGACTTCGCCTTTACTCCACGAGCGCATCGTGTCGCTGGAAGCAACACCGATTGCGACTTGATCAAAACCCACGGGACGCTCTTCGCCCACTAACTCACGCCAGGAATGTTCGTTCATGATTTTCTAAAATAATTGTGAATCTAAGAATTATGCGACGCTCTCCAGAAAGCTGGGTGCCTGTCCGCCAACCTTTACGTCGAGCCCAAGGCTCTGCATTTCTTTGATCAGGACGTTGAACGATTCAGGTGTCCCTGCTTCCAGCGAGTTATCGCCTTTAACGATCGACTCGTAGATGCGGGTTCTGCCTTGCACGTCATCGGACTTAACCGTGAGCAGTTCCTGTAAAGTGTAGGCGGCCCCGTAGGCTTCGAGAGCCCAGACCTCCATTTCGCCAAAGCGTTGGCCCCCATACTGCGCTTTGCCGCCGAGCGGCTGCTGAGTAACAAGCGAATACGGTCCGACAGCGCGGGCGTGAATTTTGTCCGCCACGAGGTGACCGAGTTTCATCATGTAGATGTAGCCAACCACCACTTCCTGATCGAACGGATCGCCCGTGCGTCCATCGAACAGGCGCGCTTTACCGGTTTCCTGTACCCAGGTGAAGCCCTTCTTCTTTCTGGCATCATGCAAATATTCGCGGATCTGTTTTTCTTTGATTCCATCGAAGACCGGAGTCGCGACTTTGAATCCGAGTGCCTTCGCAGCGACGCCCAGGTGTGTTTCCAAGACTTGTCCCACATTCATGCGGCTGGGAACGCCCAACGGATTAAGCACAATTTCAACCGGCGTTCCATCTGCTAGGAAAGGCATGTCTTCTTCAGGCACAATCCTGGCGACCACGCCTTTGTTGCCATGACGCCCAGCCATTTTGTCGCCCACGCTTAGCTTTCGCTTGCTTGCGATATAAACCTTAACCTGCTTGATGATTCCCGGATCGATATCGTCTCCACTCTCTACTCGGTCTGTCGCGCGATCCCGTTCCAGTTCCAGCTCCGCGAATTTGTGCTCGTACGAGCCAATGATTTCGCGGATCCTGTTGCGGATCGGGCTCGGATCGATCTCGATGTGATCATGCGCTGTCGCCAGCTTTCGCAACAGTGTTTTGGTGATTTTGCGATTGGCTGGAATTATGATCTCACCATTCTTGGCGTTCACGACGTCGAGAGGGACTTTTTCGCCCAGCAGGACGTTCGATAGGGAATCGGTCAATTGTTCAATCAGCGCCTCTTTCTTGCGCTTATGTTCTTCGCTGATGGTTTTCAGCTGTCGTCTGGTTTCCGCCGGCGTGAGTTTTTCGCGCGAGACTTCGCGACGGGACGAGACCTTTACGTCCATCACGATTCCGTAGGTCCCGGAGGGGACGGTAAGCGATGTATCCTTCACATCCGCTGCTTTCTCGCCAAAGATCGCGCGAAGCAGCCGTTCCTCGGGCGCCAATTCTGTCTCGCTCTTCGGGGTAATTTTCCCAACGAGGATGTCGCCTGGTTTCACTTCTGCTCCGACCCGCACTACGCCATCCGGGCCCAGGTTGCGCAAAGCTTCTTCGCTAACGTTGGGAATATCCCGCGTAATTTCTTCCGGTCCGAGCTTGGTATCGCGCGCGCCGATCTCGAATTCGTCAATGTGGATGGAAGTGTAAACGTCTTCCTTCACCACCTTTTCGGAGATCATGATGGCGTCTTCGAAGTTGTATCCGTTCCAAGGCATGAACGCGACGAGCACATTGCGTCCCAGCGCAAGCTCGCCATGGTCGGTGTTCGGGCCGTCAGCGATGACTTGGCCGCGTTTCACGTGCTGGCTTTTGCGCACGATCGGCTTCTGGTTCACGCACGTGCCGGCGTTTGAGCGCATGAATTTGCGGAGTTCGTAAACGTGGATCCCTGCTTCCGGGTCGGTCTTAAGCTTTCTTTTGCTCTCGGGGAGGTGACCGTCCTTGGTGACAACAATTTGATCCGCTGTGACCGAAGCGACTTTGCCGCTCTCGCTGGCTAAAACGACGGCATGCGAATCTCGTGCCACTTTTTCCTCCAACCCAGTGCCTACGAGAGGCGCCTCGGAAACGACCAGCGGCACACCCTGCCGTTGCATGTTGGAACCCATCAGCGCCCGGTTTGCATCGTCGTGTTCAAGGAACGGAATGAGGCCCGCCGCCACCGAAACCAGCTGTTTCGGCGACACATCCATGTAATTCACTTTGGCGGGATCGACTTCAAGAAAGTCGCCACGGTAGCGCACAGAGACTTTTTCCCCGGTGAAATGTCCGCGTCCGTCAATCGGCGCATTGGCTTGCGCCACGAGGAAATTCTCTTCGCGATCTGCGGTTAGGTATTCGACCTCGTCCGTTACGCGGCCCCTTTCCACCTTGCGATACGGCGTCTCGATGAAACCAAACTCGTTGATACGTGCAAACGTGCTCATCGAGCTAATTAACCCAATGTTTGGACCTTCCGGCGTCTCGATCGGACAAATGCGTCCGTAATGCGAAGGGTGAACATCGCGCACCTCGAATCCGGCACGCTCTCGACTGAGACCTCCAGGACCGAGAGCCGACAAGCGTCGCTTATGCGTCAATTCTGCGAGCGGATTTGTTTGATCCATGAATTGCGAAAGCTGCGAACGGCCAAAGAAATCGCGGACGACCGCGCTGAGCGCCTTTGGATTAATCAGCTTCTGCGGCGTCATGCCGTCCACATTGATGTCGAACAGAGTCATGCGCTCTTTGACCAGACGCTCGGTTCGGGCAAGACCGACGCGGCATTGGTTCGCCAGCAATTCGCCCACCGTGCGTACACGACGACTCCCCAGATGATCGATGTCATCTAGCGTGCCTTCGCCTCGCCGCAAATTGATCAAATACTTGATCGCCGCGATAAAGTCTTTGTCGGTCAAAATGCGCTCGGTGGGATCGATGTTGATTCCCAGTTTCTGATTAATTTTGTAGCGGCCGACGCGGCCAAGATCATATTTTTTGGGATCGAAAAAGAGTCTTTTGAGCAAAGCGCGGGCGTTCGCAACAGTCGGCGGATCTCCTGGACGAAGACGACGATAGATATCCTTTAGCGCTTCTTCCTGATCGTGCGCCGGGTCTTTTCTAAGCGCCTTCACGATTGTGTCATCATTCGAGATGTCGATTACTTTCACCTCGTGAACCTTGAGTGCCATGATCTGGTGGACGGTCGCCAGCGTGAGTGGTTCGAACGCCCGCGCCACTGTCACTTCACCATCACGGATTTCCGCAGTCAGTACTTTGGTGGCTAGTTTCTCTTCATCGAGTTTCTCGCTCAGCTTTAGGGTCTCGATATTGTAAAAGAGTTTGATGACTTCTTCGTCGGAGCCGTAACCGAGCGCGCGCAGGAACGTGGTCGCGAGAAATTTTCGACGTCGCTTGCGTCGATCGAGATAGATGTAAAGAAGGTCAGCCGTGTCAAATTGCACCTCAATCCACGAACCCCGGTCCGGAATGATCCGGAAACTGTACAACACCTTGCCATTGACGTGAACGGTTGATTCGAAAGCGATTCCTGGGGAACGGTGCAGCTGGCTGACGACCACGCGCTCCGCGCCATTAATGACGAAAGTGCCCTGAGGCGTCATGAGCGGGATTTCGCCCATGTACACCTTCTCTTCCTTCGTGCCTTTTTCTTCTCGCAGTTGGAAAGTGACGTGCAGCGGCGCGCTGTAGGTCTGCCCTTCGCGCTGTGCTTCCAGCGCGGTCAATTTCGGCTCGCCAATGTCATAGTGACTAAAATCGAGCACCGCTTTCTCGTCGTAGCTTTCGATTGGGAAGACCTCCTTGAAAACTGCCTGGAGGCCCTGATTTTTCCGCTTTGCGTAAGGGACGTCTTTTTGGAGGAAATCGACGTACGAATTGGCCTGAACCTCAATCAAATTTGGCGGTTCGACCCCTTCTTTGATGCTTCCGAAGTAAATGCGTTCTGACATAGTCACTAAGATCAAGAGCTAAAACCTCGCACCGACCACACCAAATCGCGGCCAACGCGGGCAAGATTCTACCGGTTCAGCGAAGAGCGAGGGCACACAAATAGCATCGAAACAGCGGCCTGTCAAATTGACGAGCCCCCGTCCCGTTGCCAGTAATATGTTTTGCCTTTTAGCGCCGGGTTAAAAATACGTCTCTCTGGCTTTAACCAACTCTCACCATAGTCCAGATCCGCCGCGGCGCAAGTGATTCGTGCGGCGGAACCCCATCAAAATCGGACTACTTATTTAATTTCGACTTTTGCACCGGCAGCCTCAATCTTTTTCTTGATCTCGTCCGCCTCCTGCTTCGTCACGCCTTCCTTGATCGTTTTGGGCGCTCCTTCAACCAATGCTTTGGCTTCCGCCAAGCCCAGTCCTGGGACTGCGCCGCGAACCTCCTTGATGACAGCAATCTTGTTCGCGCCCATTTCTGTGAGGATGACATCAAACGTGGTCTTCTCCTCAGCCGCCGGCGCTGCTGCTCCGGCAGGGCCGCCCCCCGCTGCAGCAGGACCGGTCGCAACCGCTACCGGTGCGGCCGCGCTTACACCCCATTTTTCCTCAAGTTGCTTGACCAATCCAGCAATCTCCAGCACCGACAGGTTGCTGAGTTGCTCCACCAATTTTTCTGTATCTGCCATTTTTTACTTTTTCCTCCAATTGCCGCCTCCGAAAGCCTTCGAAGAATTAAAGCCAATAGCCATCGACTCGGACAGTTTTCGTTTATTCCTCTGTTATTTGAAGGCGATCGCTCGGTTGCCATTCGGCAGACGATACGCCCCGCCCTACAAAATTCATGCCGCTGGCGCACCCTCCTTTTCTGCCTTTGCCTTCAGCAACCGAGCTAATGCTGCGCCGGGTTCATTCAAAAGCCGGACGAAACGCGTTGCCGGCGAAAGGAGCAGTCCCAGTAATTGCGCCTGCAATATTTCCCGCGGCGGCAACTCCGCCAGGGTCTCCAATTCCGCCGTGGAAAGAACCGTGCGATCGACAAAACCAATCTTGAGGTCCGCGATTTTAAATTCGGTTGCAAATATCTTGAAAATTTTTGCCACTGGCGCCACGTCGTTTTCCCCTGTGACAACTGCGGTCTGGCCGACCAACTGATCGCTAACGTCCGGAAAGCCGGAATCAGCCATGGCCCGCTTGAGGAAATTGTTTTTGACCACGTGCATTTCCGCGCCCGCGGGTGCCAACCGGTTCCGCAATTCGCTGAAATCAGCGACCTTCATGTGCTGATAATCGGTCACCAGCACAAAAGCCGAGCTCCTCAATTTGTTGGACAGATCTGCAACGATGCTGGTTTTTTCTGGTCGCATTTATTTTCGATGCTGAGTAATGCCCGCCCTAAATGTTCAAATACGGCGCTGGATCGACGCGGACTCCCGGCGACATTGTCGCACTGATTGTCACGCCTTCAAGGTAGCGACCTTTCGCTGTCGCTGGACGGGCCCGCACAACGCCTTCGATCACCGCATTTCCGTTTTCCACCAGCGCGTTTTCTTCGAACGAAAATTTGCCAACCGGCACCGCTACGTTGCCGTTCTTATCGAGCTTGAATTCTACGCGGCCGGCCTTCACGTCCTGCACAGCTTTGGAAGTGTCGTCAGTCACCGTCCCAGTTCTGGGATTAGGCATTAGCCCGCGCGGCCCTAGCACCCTTCCAAGCTTCCGGACCTCCGCCATCGCCGCGGGAGTAGCGATCGCCACATCAAAATCCTGAAAACCTTCCTGGCACTTCTGAATCAGGTCTTTCATGCCGACAAATTCCGCGCCGGCTTCTTTGGCCGCCTTCGCCGCCTCGCCCTCTGCGAAGACAAGCACGCGCACCTGTTTTCCGCTGCCGTGGGGAAGTGGGCAGGTCCCACGCACCATTTGATCAGATTGCTTCGGATCAACTCCGAGTCGGAACGAAAGCGTCACTGTCTGATCAAATTTTGTCGGTGGAAACTTCTTCAGCGTTGAGACAGCATCGGGAAGACTGTAAGTCTTACCTCGATCGACCTGCTCAGCGGCCGCGCGATAACGTTTGCTTCGATTCGTTTGCATTTTTTGTGCAGTTCAAATGCCCGGTTACTTGACACAGCAACGAGGCTCCTGCTTAAAACCTGTCCGCCTGAATCCAGCGAGCGGACACGGAACCTAGCGGCTATCTTCGCCTTGTCAAAGTCTTAGGCCAACAATCGCAGCGCACAGGTCAATCGACGGGAGCTGCGACGTCTGGCGGCGTTGTCGATTCGGCGGTTCGTTGCGCTCCCGGCGCGCCTCGCCGGATAATTTTGCCCTCTTTCATCACAAATGAGACGCGCTCGGTTGCAGTGATGTCGGAAGTCGGATCGCCCGGCATGGCAATCACATC
>Ga0209689_1000219_pt1 | contig 36637 bp, 29 predicted proteins | sample GraSoiAngelo_149_FD_187119 | JGI IMG/M metagenome (GOLD analysis project Ga0209689, IMG submission 187119) | Grasslands soil microbial communities from the Angelo Coastal Reserve, California, USA - 14_1009_09_30cm (SPAdes) (version 2) | ecosystem: Environmental > Terrestrial > Soil > Grasslands ... | reverse complement strand
TGCAAAGTATGCCTGACACAATTCTGGTGGTTGTCGAACAACGCGAAGGTAAGCTCAACCGCGTCTCCTGGGAAACGCTGACGGCGGGGCAAGCGATCGCTGCCGAAACCGGGTGGACTCTTGAGGCCGCGGTGGTCGGCGGCAGCGTGGCCACGTTGGCTAGTGAGGTAGCGACCAAGAAGGTGGCGAAGGTCCATGCCGTCGAGTCACCCCGGCTTGAGCCATATACCCCCGACGCGTTCGTGGCTGCTCTGAAGCAGTTTCTCTCATCGAAGAAAGCGAAGCTCGTCTTGATGCCACATACTTATCAGGTTCGCGACTTCGTCCCCAAGCTCGCCACCGCGATGGATCGCACGGTTATCAGCGACTGCATCGGTTACAAGAAAGAAGGCGACAAGCTGGTGTTTACGCGGCAAATGTTTCAGGGCAAGCTTGCGGCAGATGTCAGCTTTGCCTGCGACGTGCCCTGGTTTGTGACTTTCCAGAACGGAGCTTTCCGCGGCGACAAGGTTGAAGCCGCCGCGGCAGTCGCGCCGGTCGAGACCGTAAAGGTCGAAATCGCGGAGAACGTCGTTCGAAATAAACCGCACGAAGTTTTCAAAGAGGCCAAGCAGGCGGTGGATCTCACCCAGGCCGAGATCATTGTGTCGGTCGGCCGCGGCATCAAAGAACAGAAGAACATTGAACTCGCCAAGCAGCTCGCCGAAGCTTTGGGCGGAGAACTCGCGGCTTCGCGTCCCATCTGCGATTCGGGATGGCTTCCAATGGACCGCCAGATCGGCTCATCGGGGCAAACGGTTGCGCCCAAACTCTATCTCGCGCTAGGCATTAGCGGCGCTATTCAACATATTGTAGGCATGAAGGGCGCGCGCACGATTATCGCGATTAATAAAGATGCAGAAGCGCCAATTTTTGAAATCGCAGATTACGCCGTCGTGGGAAATTTATTCGATATCGTGCCGCCGTTGATTGAGGAAGTGAAGAAGGCGAAAGTAGGAAGCTAGAAGCAAGATCCCGAGTTCAGGTAGAAATGCTCGTTTTCCGCAAACCTCTCTCCGGCATCGCACGCCCCCAAATGGAAGCCGACGTCGTGATTATCGGCGGCGGACCAGCCGGCATGGCTTGCGCTTTGCGACTTTCGCAACTCATTGACGCGCACAACGCCGACAATCCGGGTTCGCAGCTCAATAAAGAAAACATTTACGTGCTGGAAAAGTCACGCGAGATCGGCCAGCATTGCCTCTCAGGCGCGCTGCTCGACCCGCGTTCCATGCGCGAGTTGGTGCCCGGCTTCGAAAAGGAAGCGCCAATCGATGCGCAGGTCAGCAAAGAATCCGTCTACTTTCTGACCAAAAACAGCAAACTAAAGTTTCCGATCACGCCCCCTTCCTTGCGCGATCATGGCAATTACGTGATCTCCCTCAATCGTTTTGTAAAGTGGATGGGGAGCAAGGTGGAAGAAGCTGGCATTACAGTGTTCACGGGTTTCGCGGGATCTGAGTTGCTGTTCGACGGCGACCGCGTCGTCGGAGTCCAAACCGATGATAAGGGCGTGGATAAGCAGAACCAGCCTAAGCCGAATTTCGAGCCTGGCTACGAGCTGAAAGCGAAAGTCGTGGTCCTCGCCGAAGGACCACGCGGCTCGCTTACCAAGCAGCTCGTAGCGGGTATCAATCTTGACAGTGATCGTAATCCGCAGACTTATGGCGTGGGAATAAAAGAATTGTGGGAAGTGCCTGGCGGGCGCATCGAGCCGGGCGAGGTCATCTACACCATGGGATGGCCGCTGACTTCAAAGGAGTACGGCGGCGCATGGATTTATGGCGGAAAAGATAATGTGGCGTCACTCGGATTTGTGACCGGTCTTGACTATCCCGACCCCCGACTAGATCCGCAACGTGTTCTGCAGGAATTCAAGCTGCATCCCTTCGTTGCTGGACTGCTCCAAGGCGGAAAGATGATCCGTTACGGCGCGAAATCGCTGCCCTACGGCGGCTGGTGGGCAATTCCGCCAGTTGCAGGCGATGGCTGGATGATTCTCGGCGACTCTGCTGGTTTTCTCAACTCAGCACGCTTGAAGGGTATTCACCTCGCGATCAAGAGTGGAATGTTGGCCGCGGAAACCACGTTTGAGGCGCTGCAGAAGAGTGATTTCTCCGCAGCGACGCTGAGCCAATTTCAAACTCGCGTTGAGAATAGCTGGATCAAGGATGAGTTGTGGAAGGTCCGCAACTTCCACCAGGGTTTCGAGCACGGGCTCTGGGCAGGCATGTTCCACGCGGGATTGCAGCAGATCACCGGCGGCCGCGGACTGCGCAACCGGTATCCGTCGGAGCCCGGACACAAACATCTGAAGAAGTTGTCCGAACTTCCCCCCGATGGGGGCGACGAAGCCCCCCTGCTCGGGCCCTACAAGGGCGACGGCAAGCTTACATTTGACAAGCTGACTGATCTTTATCATTCCGGCACCAGGCACGAAGAAGATCAACCCTCGCATCTGGTTATTCACGATACGAATATCTGCGAGCAGCGCTGCATAAAAGAATTCGGAAGTCCCTGCCAGAATTTTTGTCCGGCGAACGTCTATGAAATGGTAGACGACAGTTCGGCGCCGAATGGAAAACGAATCAGCCTGAACCCATCAAACTGCGTACACTGCAAGACCTGTGATATTGCCGATCCCTACCAGATCATCACCTGGGTCCCGCCCGAGGGTGGTGGCGGACCGAATTACGACGGGATGTGAGGCGTTCTTCAGCGATCACACGCAAAACGGGATCTGGCGCGGTCCTTCACTCCTTAACAACGCGGTGACAGATGTGTGGCCAAGCAAGGGGTGTTCGGAGAAAGGCGTAAGCAAAATGCATCGCCTTGCCAATGCTTCCCATCTATAATGACTTGAGTTTCCGACCGCCTCGGCCTATGGGCATACCCTGGCTGCGGCGGCGAGGGGTTCGCGGCGAAAACGGAATCCCGAGGGTGCTGGTGGAAACGCTGGCGCCTCCCGTGCTTCGTGAGGAGCGCATTGGAAAGGAAATGCCCGCCGGAGTTGTTCTCCGTCCGGTTGTCTCCTTTCAGCGTGCTCAAGAATCCAAGAGGGTAGCCTCGAACCAACTGCTAAGGACTATAGGCTGTGGTTCTCGTCGACAAATTCGGGCGGGCGATTACTGATGTGCGGATCTCGATTACTGACCGCTGCAACTATAAGTGTGTCTACTGCCGCACTGGGAACGAGGGCGCGCTGTACGCCGATCTGCCGATTGCAGACTACCTGCGCATGTCCCGCGTTCTTATCGGGCTGGGAATCAGGAAGGTCCGCATCACGGGCGGGGAGCCACTGCTTCGCAAAGGCGTGGTGGACTTCGTCCGCGAACTGTCGCGGCTCCGCACACCGCAGGGCGAGCGGCTCGATATCGCGATGACGACCAACGGCCACTTGTTGGCCGAGATGGTGCAGCCACTGAAAGATGCCGGCCTCGATCGCGTCACCGTGAGCATGGACGCGGTTGATCCCGATCGCTTCGCGCGAATCACGCGCGTCGCCAACGGCTATGACAACGTGCTTGCAGGAATTCGCGCTGCCCGGCAAGTTGGGCTTTCGCCGGTGAAGGTAAATTGCGTTCTCATGCGCGGCTTTAATGAGGACCAGATCATCCCCTTCGGCATGTTTGCTCGTGAAGAGGGCGTTGTCGTTCGCTTCATCGAGTTCATGCCGCTCGAAGAAGAACGGGTCTGGTCGCCTGATGTCGTGGTCACGCTCGATGAAATCGTACGCCGCATGTCTGAATATCGTCCGCTGATCGAGATCGCGCATGAGCGTAGCGAGACCGCACGACGCTATCGCTTTGACGATGGAATTGGCGAAATTGGTATCATCGCGCCGGTTTCGCATCCCTTCTGCGGACACTGCAGCCGCATCCGCATCACTTCCGACGGCAAGATTCGCACTTGCCTGTTCTCGATCTGGGATCACGATCTGCACGGGCAGATGCGCCGTGGGGCATCGGACGCAGAATTGGCAGAGTTTATCCGCGGAGTGGTTCAGAGGAAAGAGCAGCGCCATCATATTGGCGAACCGGATTTCGTGCCAGCTTCCAGGACGATGGTACACATTGGGGGCTGACGATTTGCGATCCATCCTCACGCCGGTTGCGTTCGCAACAATCGCCGGAGATCGGTTAATTGTTAGCTTTTCGAGCCGGTCTTGCCTACCGTCCCTTCCTAAGAGCACAATATGAATGGATACTCAGTCACCTTCCGCTGTTACCTGAGTCGCGAATAATTCGTGATTCCTAGCTTTGGTTCTGAGCATCCAACTAACTGTAAGGGAAAAGCTAGCGGCTTCAACATCCCCGCCGGTTGGGCACCGCAGGGTGCAGTGAATCGGCTGTAGTCGCTGGAGGCTTTCAACATCCCCGTTCCAGTTTGAGCGGCTGCGTTGATTCGCGGTAGCCCATCCGGGACTGAAAGCGTGACAAAAAATGGCAACCGCGACAACTGCTTGTCCTCTGGACAGCTATCTTGTGCTTCCAGACCATACGATGGATGACCGCATTGCGGCGGCCAGGAAAGTCCTGGGACGCGACGTCGTCATTCTGGGCCACCACTACCAGCGTGATGAAGTCATTCGCTTCGCTGATTTCCGCGGCGATTCCTACAAACTTTCTCAGCAAGCTGCGCGCGCGGCGGGAAAATACATCATCTTCTGTGGGGTCCATTTCATGGCCGAAAGCGCCGACGTTCTGAGCCGGCCCGGCCAGGCCACGATTTTGCCCGACCTCAACGCAGGGTGCTCCATGGCCGACATGGCCGAAATCACCCAAGTAGAAGATTGCTGGGAACAACTCGTTGCCTCTGGCTTGACCACCGATCTGGGCGAAGGCATCACGCCCGTCACGTACATGAACTCCGCGGCCGCTATTAAGGCTTTCTGTGGTGAGCGGGGTGGAGTGGTTTGTACATCTTCGAATGCGCCCGGTGCATTCCAATGGGGATTCGCGAAAAACAGTAAGCTGCTTTTCCTGCCCGACCAGCATCTTGGACGCAACACCGGATACAACCTGGGTATCCCGCTCAACGAGATGGCTGTCTGGGATCCTTATCTGATCAACGGCGGTCTTACGCCCGAGCGCGTACGCCAGGCGCGAGTAATTCTTTGGAAGGGTCATTGCTCGGTTCATCAGCGGTTCCTGCCGGAGCACGTGGACAACGTGCGCGCCAGGTACCCGGGTATTCGTGTCATCGTGCATCCAGAGTGCCGATGGGAAGTTTGCCAGAAGGCCGACGGTATCGGCTCGACCGAAGGTCTGTTGAAACTGATTACGCAAGCGCCGTCAGGGACGATGTTTGCGGTGGGCACCGAGATTCACCTCGTCAATCGTATGGGTAAGGAATTTGCTGCTGAAGGGAAAAAAGTCATTACGCTCGACGATTCAGGATGCCTGTGCACCACCATGTTCCGCATATCGCCGCAACATTTGTGCTGGGCCCTCGAGAACGTGGTGGATGGTAATGTGGTAAATCAGATCAAGGTGAAAGACGAAGTGAAACACTGGGCGCGAGTGGCCTTGGACCGGATGCTAGAGATTCAGTAGGGAATCGCCCGGCGGTCCTAAAATCGCCAGTTGGAATATTGGAATTCGTCGGGTTGGTGCCCGGACAATCGCGAATATCGTGATCGGCCATAATGGATTAGAATAAGTATGTCCACTTTTATGGCCGACCGCACTTTTACTCTCAAAGAGGCTCAAACCCTTCTGCCGATTTTAGAATCTCTCCTGCGCACTGCTATCGAGGGCAAGAAACTAATCGAAGAGGTTGACGCTGAAATGCAGGAAGTGGCTCACCGCATTTTTCTGAATGGCGGGACGCTGATCAAGATCGTTCATCTGGCCCGACGCAAAGCGGAGCGCGAAAAAGCCATGCAGCGGGTTAAAGACGCGGTCGCTGAAATTCATGCGACCGGTGTCCAGGTCAAAGATCTCGACATTGGATTGCTGGATTTTCCCTGCGTCGTGGATCGCGCGACAGTGCTGTTGTGCTGGAAATTGGGCGAGAAGAAAATCACTCACTGGCATAGCGAGACAGAAGGCTTCGCCGGACGTAAGCCCATTGACGAGCGCATCGCCAAGGCTGAAAAGAAATCCAACTAGCAGGTCGACGTAGTTGCAAACTCTTACGGCGACGCTCTCTGCGTCTGCTCCGGCTTCAGGTAACGGTCGAACCATCCCAGTAACCGCTGCATGATGTCAGCGCGATGCTCCGGCCGCATGATGGCGTGCCCTTCTCCTGCATAGATCACGAATTGCGTCTCCACTCCCAAGGTTTTCAGCGCATGCCAGAATTCGCGTGATTGAGGCGCCGGCACTTCGCCGTCGCGTTCGCCAACCAGGACCAGCGTCGGCGTCTTAACCTTCTTAATGAAATTAATCGGAGAACTTTTTGCGTATACCGCCGGGTCGTCGTACACGGAAGCGCCGAAATAGGGAATCATCCACTGATCGATGTCGTTCTCGCCGTAATAGCTTTGCCAGTTGGACAGGCCTGCGCCCGAAACCGCGGCGCGAAAGCGGTTCGTCTGCGTCACTGCCCACATCGTCATGTATCCACCATAGCTCCAGCCGGTGACGCCAACGCGATTGTTGTCCACCGGCAATTGCTTAACTACCTCGTCCACGCCCGCCAGGATGTCGTGAAAATCTCCATAGCCAAAATCTTTCACATTTGCCCGAGTGAACGCTTCGCCCTGTCCGTAGCTACCACGCGGATTGGGATACAAAACAAAGTACCCTTGAGCGGACAGTAGATTGGTATTAAAGAAGTGTCCCGGCCAGTCCGCATGTGCCATTGAGGCCGGCCCGCCGTGCACTACGACCACCATGGGATAGCGGCGGCCCGCATCATAGTTTCTGGGATAAAGCAGCCAACCCTGAATGCGCTTGCCATCGCTCATCCAGTGCATGCTTTTCATTTCGCCCCACTCCGGCCGGACTGCCTGATTGACGTGCGTTAGTTGCTTCCACTCGCCTAGCGCGCCGGCCCACACCTCCGGGGGACTCGCGGCAGAGTGGCGAATGACTGCAGAACTCTTATGATCGGCGGCAAGAGAAAGACCTACTCCGCCCCAGAAGTCGGTAGTAATGACTCCCGGCCCAGTCCACAGCGAAGTGATCTTACCGGGAACATTGCCAGTGGAAATAGCAACCGTAGCGATACCCGGCTCACCATCTATATTTTCGGTGAACAAAATTCTGTCCGGCGCTTGCCAGGTGAGCCAGCTTGGAGAGGCTTTGGTTTCGGGCGTGACGTCGCGTGCCTCGCCACCAGCAGCCGGAATCACGAAAATATCTCCGCCCGTCGATCCCTCATCGCTCATCAGGCCGGCGATAAATGCGATGGTCTTACCCTCCGGGGACCAGCGGGGTACGGCAATCTGCAAAGGCGGCTTGTAGATGGATTTCATCTCTCCACTCGCCAAGGCCAGAGTGTAGAGCTGGGCAACGTACCAGTTGTCATCGCCAGCGCCGTGTGCGGCCGTCGCGGCGAAACTCTTGCCGTCCGGCGACCAGTCGTATTCGTAAACGTATAGATCGGGTGGAGAGAGTTGACGCGTTTTGCCGGAGGCAACATCGGCTATGGTCAAGCGCTGTTCGTAAATCCTGCCGCCAATGACACCAGTTTCCGGCATCATGGCCATTAGCGGTCCGGCGGCGCGAGGCGCGTTCTCAGTGAACAGAAATGCCAGCGTCTTTCCATCGGGAGACCACCCCGGATCAGAAACGTAGCCGGTGAGGCTGGTGAGTTTTCGCGGCGCTCCGCCGCCGATATCGGCTACGTACAGCTGCGATTGGCCGGACTTTCCGGCATCGGACAAGAATGCAATGTGCTCGCTGTCCGGCGACCAAGTCACGTCCTCTTCGGCGGCACTAGTGGCGCTGGCAGAAATACGTTTCGGCTGGGCATCAGCACTTTTTAAATCCTGAATATAAATTGCCGAGTTGCCTGTTGATTCGCCGTTGTCGGCCACTAGCGGTTCGACCCAGGCGACGTAGCTGGCATTAGGTGAAATGGCGACCTGGTTAAAGCCGTGCACGATCTGCGGGGAAGTTTGAGCTTGGCCAGAAGCGAGAGAGTGCAACGAACACGTCAGAGCCACAATCGCAAAGGAAATCCGTCGCCGGTCGCCATTGCGCTGCTTCATCTCTGGGTCTCCTTGAAAAGGGTCGAATATTTGCCGGAGCTGACGCGATCCTTATGTATTACGGCTTTCCGCCTGGTTTCCATTGCGGACGGAAATCAGAATTCACCAACCACTCTACCGGGCGTATCAGCGAGCGGATCGCTACGGTCATGTGTGGAAAATCAATATGCGCAAGATCATCGCTGGGCTGGTGATAATCTTTATGTAATCCGAAGCTTGAAATTGTGTGCGCTATGACGCCCTTCCTTGCCAACGGATAATTGTCGGACCTGCGGAAAAAGCCCTGTTCTGGACGCATGTCGGCTACGAGTTTTGCGCCGTGAGCGGCCAGCGCCGGTCCGAGGTTCGAACGCTCCCATCCCGTGAGCCAAAGCGAATCATCCGGAACCTTGGGATCAGGCCTCCCGATCATCTCGAATTCTAAGTCCGCCGCAATCTCTTTCAGCGGCACCGGCGGATGCTCGCGAAAATATGTTGAGCCAAGACCGCCCGCCTCTTCGCTGCCGAATAACGCAAAAATCACCGTGCGCAAGGGCCGTGTTCCGGACCCCAGCACGCGCGCCATTTCCAGAACTGCGGTTGTACCGGAGGCATCGTCATCTGCGCCATTGTAAATGCGGTCGCCATTTACAGGCGCACCAATGCCCAGGTGATCCAGATGGGCTGAGAGCACAATCGCGTTTTTGCGTGGGTCACGGCCGCGCAGCACGCCCACACCGTTCCAGGTGTAACCCTTCTCGGGAGGAGCGGCGTGACTTTCGAAATGCAGCACAGTGCCATCGGGCAGTTCTTTCAGCGTAGCCTGCGCATCATCGCTCAACGCCACAACGTTGAAGTGCTCGCCCATGTCGTTCGCGGGACCATTTTCTAATCGCAACGGTAATTGCGGCAGTTTCTTTCCGGCTTCCTCCCAGTGCTGGCGTCGTTCAGCCGAAGCCGGCAACAGCACCGCTACCGCGCCCTGAGAGAGTACACTGAAAGCTGCGCTCTGCAATTTACCTTCGTCGCGCTGCGCCGCAGATTTGGGTAAAAGATAAACGATTGCTCCCGCTTTTGCTTTTTCGACACCGCCGTCGACTTCCAACTTCTGCAGTGGACCGGCGAACTCCGGTTGCGAAAGATTCAGCACCAGCATCTCCTTGCCGTGTATCCAGTTGAGCTGTTTCGCAAGAGCGTCATCGGGCTGGGTGATTGTCAATTCGGGTGGGGCGGATAGGGCCTGCCGCATGGTAGCAGCCCTCTGGATGTAACCGCCCTCGTCCCCGGCTGGTTCGATTCCATACTGCCGCAGTTGGGACGCAACGTAGGTGGCGGCGATGAGTTCGTCGTGAGTGCCGCTACCGCGGCCCTGTATTGCATCACTCGCCAGAAATTCCATATGCGCGCGAATGCATGCCGCACAAATCTTGGGTAAGGGATGGCCGACGTTAGCCTGCGACCTGGCCGGCGGTTGCGCCTTGCCATCCGCTGGCTGCGCACTTGGCGCTTGTGCTCCCGCATCAAGTTGCAGAAGCGCTAGCAGGAAAGCAAGAGCCAGGCAGCGAATGAATGGTCTTCGCATTGAAGTCAGAGCAGCTTAGAGATTCACAGCGTTAGAGATTAACAGATGACTGCTTCCCGCGATCTCGCTACCGGAAACTTCGCCGGAGCCTTAAGACTAACGGTTTGAGAACCATCGGCTGGGTTATTCTCTGCTACAATTTCTTTCACAATTATTCGGAAGAAAAAGATCATTGTGATCCGAAAGCAGGGCGAAAACTCCCTGCAAGTCGTAGACTTGAGGTCGTTCATTAGTAGGAGTTACACATTTCTGAATGCTGGGTGTCTGCTTTGCGCGCAGAGCCCGGGGTATGGCTCATTCACAAGGCTTCCTGAGATATGCTGACTGCCAAGCGGAAACTATATCTGTGTCTTGTTTTCATCGCTCTTTTGGGGATGATTTTTGCGGTCGGCTGCCGCGGATTCTTTGTAAATCCCACACTCACCACGGTCACCGTAGGACCGTCCACGCCTTCGATTCAACAGGGCAAGACGTTACAGATGACTGCAACGGGAACCTTCGACGATGGCAGCACGAAAACATTGACTACAAGCGTTCTATGGAGTACGTCTGACGTGGCGACCGCGACGGTGAGCACGTCGGGAGTGGTAACAGGTGTCGCGCCCGGGACAGCAACCATCACCGCCACCTCAGGCACAGTCAGTGGTTCGACTTCGGTTACGGTCACGGTTGCGAACCTGATCTCTATTGCGGTTACTCCGACGAATCCCAGCATAAAGCAGGGTGCCACTCAGCAGTTTAAGGCGACGGGGACAATCCAGGGCGGGGGAACGGTGGATCTCACTTCATCCGTCAGCTGGAATTCATCCAATCCCAGCGCGGCGACAATTGACGCTAATGGCCTGGCAACGGCGCAGGCGGTGACGGTAACCCAAACCACCAACATCACGGCGACTTCCGGCAGCATTGTGAGCCCGGCGGCGGTTCTGACTGTCAATCCGTAAACGGGAGTGCCGCCAACGATGCCTGACATTCGCTGCATCGGCATTTGTACCGGAGGCGGCGACGCCCCCGGTCTCAACGCCGTCATCCGCGCAGCCGTCAAAGCCGCCATCCTCAAATATAAATGGAAGGTCATCGGCATTCCCGACGGCTTCGATGGCCTGATCTGGCCGGAAAAGTCCCGCGAACTTACGCTCAAAGACGTCAGCGGCATCCTGCCGCGCGGCGGCACAATTCTAGGCACCACCAACCGCGGCAATCCCTTCCATTACCAAACCGTCGAGAATGGCAGGGAGGTGGTCCGAGACATCTCTGCTGAAGTCATCGCCAATACTCGTAAGCTCGGAATTGATGCGGTCATCAGTATCGGCGGGGATGGTTCGCAGAAGATCGCGCTCGGGCTTTTTGAGAAGGGCATGAAGGTCGTCGGCGTGCCCAAGACGATCGATAATGATCTTTGCGCTACTGAAGTGACCTTCGGCTTCGACACAGCACTGCACACCGCCACTGATGCTGTGGACAAGATTCATACTACGGCGGAGTCACACCACCGGATCATGCTGGTGGAAGTCATGGGCCGGGACGCGGGTTGGATTGCGCTCGAAGCCGGCATTGCCGGCGGGGCCCACGTTATTCTCATTCCCGAGATCCCGTTTACCATCGAGAACATCTGCAACTATGTGAGCCAGCGCGCCACCTACGGCAAATATTTCACCATTGTCGTTGTAGCGGAGGGGATCAAGCTGCCGCCGGAGTTAAAAGAGAATCGGCGATCTGGCGCAGTCGGCAACCTGATCGGCAATGCGATTGCCGCCACTTCCCATAAAGAAGTTCGAGTGAGCGTCCTGGGGCACATCCAGCGCGGCGGCTCACCTTCGCCCTTTGACCGCATACTGGCAACACGCTTTGGAGTAGCCGCTGTCGACTTAATCGCCGACGGTGGGTTCGGCAAAATGGTGTGTCTGCAGCAGGAGTGCATCTGTGCGGTAGATATCGCCCAGGCAGTCGGCAAGTTGAAAACGGTCGATCCGCAGGGCGAAATCGTTCGGACCGCCCGCGCTATCGGAATCAGCTTCGGCGATTAACTTGCATGTTCCCGCCGGAAGACTGGAATGCCATGTCGCCGCAGCCCATGGCCACTGCATCTGTCATCGGCCGAAATGAAGGGCACATCGCCAGCCGCTGCTCAGCTAGCTTTACTGGATTGGGAATGCTTCAAGAGCCTGGCAGGAGCCGGCCTAGGGCGCTACGCAATTCGTTCGGCCTGAAGCCGAATGGGCCAGGCTTGCTCTTAAAGGCTATGCGGCCTTTGGCGTCGATCAAGTAAATACGATCGGGCCAGGCCGTGTAGTCCCGTTCGGTCGAGTTGGCGAACTCATCCAGCACGGCTGGAAACTTTATGCCCAGCTTGCGCACACAAGCCCCGGCTAGGACGGCGCGCTCAGTTTCGTCTTTCGGGCTGGCGAATACAATTTTGTCTTTGATGTTACTTTCCATCTGCCAGACATCGCTGGGATGGGCCTCCACTATGTAAACGGCCAGGAAAGCAACTTGATTCCCATACTGTTCGTAAAGCTTGTTGAGCGCAGGAACCTCCCGCCGGAAGGGTGGTCAAGTGTAGCTGCCAAATACCAGGACAACAGGCTGCCGCGAACTCAACGCGGAGAGTTGAATTCTTTCGCTCTTGTCCAGTCTTGCTAGCGAGAAGTCTGGCGCAGGATCGCCAGTTTGCAAGCTACCCGAGCGGGCGTGCGTCCACAAGGTTTCAAAGGGAAAGAGCAAGAAGACCACCGGTGCAGGCATTCTTGCCATAACGCCGCCGAATGTCTCGGGCGGCTGCCGCATCGCCCACCAGATGAATGATGCAAAACCTAAGTAAACCGCCATCACACAGATAAAAAGTCTGACGAGCAGCTTTCGGGTAAACGGACTTATCTTGGATGCCTGTCCAAACACTATCATTTGAAGCGATTCCTAGCGCTTCCTGATGGCCCTATTTTTCTTAGAAGATAAATTTGAGTGCCAACTGAATCAACCGCGGCGGTTGTGCTGCTTGAATTCTGCCAAAATTCGGAGAGCTGATATCGCTGTCCGGCAGCCGGAAATTCGTATGGTTAAGCACGTTGAAGAACTCAGTCCGGAATTGAAATTCCTTTGACTCTCCAACCCGGACGTTCTTGAATGCCGAGAAATCCCAATTCGCATAACCCGGTCCTTGCACGATGTTGCGGCCTGCGGAACCGAATTGTCCCGCATCCGCAACCGGGTCCAGGGGCTGGAAAGCGCTTGTAGTGAACCATTGCTCCGCGGTATGCGGGCCGGAGTTGGGATCTCCCACCAAATTTGGGCGATCGCTTGCAAAGCCAGTTATTTCCGGCGCTCCGCCTTGCAACGAAACATCCCGTGAGTCGAACACGGTGAAAGGCGTACCAGTCATAAGAGTGGTAATTCCATTGACCTGCCAGTTGCCGAGAATGTGCTGATACCAGGCATGCGGCTGTCGCCAGAACGGTAGACTCCACTGGTAACTCAGCACGAACCTGTGACGCGCGTCGAAGAGCGACCGGCCCCTCTCCGCCGCGAGGTCGAATGGGTTTTGGGCCAGATCATTCTCACCCGCGACCGGCTTGGCTGCTGAACCGGTCATATTGAAAGAAGAAACGTCATCGATCGACTTGGAGAATGTATAGGAAGCAAAAAATGAAATACCATGACCGAACCGTTTACGCAGGCTGGTCTCGAGGGCGTTATAGGAGGAGTTTGAGATTCCGGCAATCAGACCGGTTGAAGAATAAACGCAACTACTGGGAGAATCCGCCAGCGTGCATCCGGAATGTAGGCGTCGTTGGTCGACATTGCCAGGGGACGATTGACCGGGAATGAACACGGCGGGATTGCCTTCAATGAAGCGCGGCAGCTTGGTTCCCTTAGTCCCTACGTATCCGACGTCCAGGAGAAAGTCGTTGCCGAGTGATCGTTGGATGCCCAGATCCCAATCCTGCGCGTAGGGCAGAGGCAGGCGGGGAGAAAGTGTGAGGTTCGTCATCGGCGTCACGAACTGCTCGTTGCCTGGGGGGCTGCCCTTAAATGGATCGGCAAAATTAGGCAAATTCACCTGTGGTGTCTGCAAGTATGGTGGCGCACTGATCGGCGTCTGGAGGGGGCCGCCCTGCCCCGTGTAATGCGGCTCGTAGAACATGCCGTACCCGGCGCGGACGAGCCAATTGGCATTCCCGGTCGGATCCCAAGCCAGACCGACGCGAGGGGCGAAGGCCTTCTTCTCCGTGGGAATCAAGCCAGCAGGCACCCCAGGATCTCCCGGATAGAGTAGCCCCAGAGGAGCGCTGGGTATGACTTTAGACTGAGCACCGGGTACCCAAAGACTCTGGCGGTTCTGGATTTCTGTATATGGAGATGGCAGTTCGTAACGCAATCCGAGATTAAGCGTCAGTCGGGGCGTGACTTTGTATGTGTCTTGAGCATACGCGTTCAGAGAGTTTCCACGGATACCACGCGAAAAGTCACCCCGGCCCTGCAGAAAGAAAACTGGCTGGCCAAAGAGGAAACTGGCAAAGCCATTATTGATCGGGAACGGCGCGAACACAAAGAAGCCGTTGGTAGCGATGCCTTGTAGCACATTGATCTGAAGATGCTGATATCCGCCCCCGAATTTCAACTCGTGACGACCGCGAATCCAGGTCAGAGAGCCCGAATAGTCAAAGGAATTCTGATAAGTGTTCCGTGGACCCGTAATCGGATCACCCACGGTTGTGTAGCCACTAATTTGAATGAATGGAGGACCTATCGCCACATCAAGGCTCGGCCGATACTGAAAACCCAGGCTCGAAGGTGGAGTGTGGTTAACGTGCTCGTCGAAAAGAAATTTATTGCGCAAGAACGAAAAGCGCAAAACGCTGATCGTTGTTGGCGAGAAGAAGTGAGTTTCCTGGGCCACGAAGTTCTGAGCGCGATGGTCTTCTCCGACCGGAAACCCAGGCACGCTCGCTCCGCTGGTAGAGAGTGGGTCGAACCGGGAGCCGTTGCTGAACATGTAGCGCAAGTTCAAGTTGTCGGCGGGGGAAAAATAATGGTCCAGGCGCAATCCGAACTGATCTTCGTTTTGTTCCAGGGTTTGCGTGGAAGCAAATAAATTGGTGCCATCGTTCGGACGGGGGAAGTAGTCCAGGAGATTCCCCGAAATCGAATTAATGGAAGGAGAAGGCAATTGGTTATTGGAATAAGGCTGGCCGGAAAAGAAATTCATGAGCTGGTGCGCAGGGTTATTGCAGAAGCCGGCGGTGAAACCTTCAGGGCACATCTCTGAAAAGTCACCCGCTCGCTCTTTCATAGAGGGTACGGTTACACGCTCGGTCTCACCTTGGCGATTTCTAAAGCCCTCGTAGTACCCGAAGAGAAATGTCTTATCCTTGCGCAGCGGTCCGCCCAAGCTTCCGCCGAACTGATTCTGCTTCAAAGGCTCCACCCGCTCAGCGAAAAAGTTTCTGGCGTCCATGGCGTCGTCGCGGAGGAATTCCCAGGCAGCGCCATGCCATGCGTTGGTACCGGAGCGCGTGATGATGTTGGTGGTTGAGCCAGTGCTGTGTCCGAACTCGGCACTCGCATTATGAGTTAGGATTTTGAACTCCGTAATAGCATCGATGGGAGGCTTCAGCACGAAGCCGCCGTCCACGCCGTTAAAATTGTTGGCACCGTCTATAAGAAAGTTATTTGACTCCGGCCGCTGCCCGTTAACCGCATAGGCCTGGCCATCCCGCAACGATCCACCCGCCTCGGCCAGCCCGGGAGTGATCGGTACGACGCCGGGTTGAAGTAATCCGAGCTGGGAAAAATTGCGGCCGTTCAACGGCAAATCAAGTAGTTCGCGCTCCAGCACTACCTTGCCCAGTGTGCTGACCGTGCTCTGAATCGACTGAGCATCAGACTGCACCTCAACCCTCTGGGTCTCTGTACCAACGGCCAGATGGACTGGGACCGTTGCGGTCTCGTTAACGTTCAGTGAAATTCCCTCCTGCAGATATTTTTTGAAACCTGGGGCTTCGACTTCCATCTGGTAGTGGCCGACCGGTAGTTCGACGAGCAGGTACGCTCCCTCATGATTTGTCGTTGCCACACGAGCCAGACCAGTTTCCGTTTGCTTCGCGGTCACTGTGGCGGCTTGTACGACGGCACCGCTCGGGTCCACGACGCTGCCGCGAATATTTCCCGTGATTTGCTGCGCCACGACGCTGAAACTTATCGCTATCGTTATCAGCAGGCAGGCAAGATTCTTGAGGCAAGTAATACGATTTTCCACTTTTCTCCTCATGATTCTCATGTCGAATTAAGCAGACCACTCGCCAAGCGGAGAGACTGCGTCGGGGATCTCGGGCTAACAAATTTCACCCCAGCTTGAAGTGCCGCGATTATAGGGTCGCCTACCGAGAGGTCAATAATATGAAAGTAGTATTCGTTCAGCGTGATGATGCTCAGCTTGACTAGCGGAGTGACCAAAATCCAAGTTCCCAAGTATTAGCCCAACTCGCGCGACTTCTATATGGTCTAGCCAGTTTCCAACCTGTATTCCCTCGGACACGTCTACTATGCTCGGAGCGCTGAGCGTCGCGCTATATTGTTGAACTGACCCTTATGAAAGTATTCCAAGCTTCGTGGACCGCCACAGCCACGTTGGCGCTCATGATGGCAGGAACTCTGTCGCTCGGCGGCTGCGATCGGGGGCGCGGAAGAGTGCTTGAAGTGGACTACGTTTCAGCCTCGCAAGTACCTCTCCGCGACCAAGTTGCGGCCGTGTTCAAGAAAACCGGGGCGGTAAAAAACGGAGATCGCGTCGAGGTGCTAGAGCGCCAGAAACGCTTTGTGCGTGTCCGTACCGCCGACGGCACGGAAGGGTGGATTGAGCAGCGGCATCTTGTAACCCAGCAGGTATACGCCGCGTTTGAGAAACTATCGCAGCAAAATCAAGATGACCCGGTGCAGGCGCGCGGGACCACGCGAAACGACACAAACATTCACGTCGAACCCGGGCGTGAGAGCGAACACCTTTACCTGCTTCCGGCGGGCGAGAAGGTTGCAATCCTGAGGCGCGCCACCGCTGAGAAGCAGTTGACAGCTCCCGCTCGGGCTCTCTCTGGCAGAACGAGGGAATCACCAAAGCCGGTAACGCCGCTGATGGAGGATTGGTGGCTAGTGCGCGATACACAAGGCCACGTCGGTTGGGTGCTGGCGCGGATGGTTGATACGGACATTCCCCTCGAAATCGCACAGTATGCCGAGGGACAACGTTTCATCGCCCTTTTTGTCTTGGACGAGATGCTGGACGGCGATAAGAAGGTTCCTCAATACCTTGCCCTGCTCAGCGAATCCAAGGAAAGCCTGCCATATGACTACGACCAAGTGCGAGTGTTCACTTGGAACGTGCGTCGCCACCGTTACGAAACCGCCTACCGGGAACGTCATCTTGAAGGAGTGTTACCCGCGACGGTCGGGCGTGAGGACTTTGCTAAAGAAGGGAACCTGCCGGTGTTCATACTTCGCATAAAGGACGATAACGGAACTGTGGTCGAGCGCAAGTACAAGCTGAATGCGCCGATCGTGCGTCGCCTGTTGGCGCCGGGGGAACAGAAGGAAGTATTAACTCGCAAACGGCACCGATAGCTTTGAGGTTTACTGTCCCCAGATTGCCGGTCTTCTCATTTGAGTTCGACAAGCGGCATTGGAGGTGTGTGGCCGCCATTGGCAAGAGCCTCGTCCCAGGATGCGAGTGACTCGCGCAAATTGTCCAAATCGATTCCAGCATAGCTTCCCGGATAACTCGACAAGTTCGAGCAGCCACGCTTGAGAAGCGAACACGCGCCGATCAAGTTTCCGGTCGAGCGATGATGGAACGACACAGCGACTTGAATCAACCCTTGCAAGAATTTCTTTTCGCATGGGGGCGCAGCTCGCCACACGTCTTCCAAAACCTCGTGTGCTTCAAAAAATTCGCCGTGATTGAACAGCCCAATACCTCGAAAAAAACCTGCCTGATCCACCAATCCATTGTGGCACAGGGTTGCAAGGCGCTCATGTGCCAATACGGAATTCCATAGGTGACCGCCGTGTAACTCTTCGGTTTCCAATAGAGCGGAATCTCAGCAGGTGTAAACGCAACAAACGATTGCCCGTTATGTTGCTCTGTTTGGAACGTTAGTTGCTCCCATGAAACCCAAAGTCATGATTGTGTAGCGCTTCGTTTTAAGTTTGCTGTGGAATGCTGTTTACCGTCCTGATTCCCAGGATCACTAAGTCTAGGATCACTCAGTCTAGGAGAATTCAATGGAATACGATTTTCGAACAAAGATTACCTCGCTTCTGGCTGTCTTAGCGGTGATCTTTTGCGCCACATTCGCCGTCGCCCAGGGCATCGTGACCGGATCGGTGTCAGGCACCGTAGAAGACCCGCAGGGCGCAGTCGTCAGCGGGGCCAAGGTTACGGCAAAGCACCTTGCGACTAACCGCGAGTTCAACGCAGTTACGGCAGCAGGCGGAAATTTCTCTTTGCGGAGTTTGCCACCCGGGGCATACGACATCAAGATTGAAGCGCCCAATTTCCGGGCCTATGAATCGAAGGGGGTGGTCGTGAATGTGGGCACCGACACCTCTCTGGGAGCGCTGAAGATGGAAGTCGGGGCCGCGAGTGAGACGCTGACCGTGGAAGGTACTGCTCCATTGGTGGAATCGACTACGCAGCAGATCTCGGAGAGTTTCGACTCCAAGAAGACTGAGAGTCTTCCGGTCGGCAACACCTTCGATTCGCTGGCGATGTTTGTCCCGGGCGTAGCCAGCGCGGGAGATGCGGGCTTCAGCAACAACAACGGCGCTGAACTCTCAGTGAACGGCCAGCGCGCGCGCTCCAACAACTTCCAGATTGATGGACAGAACAACAATGACAACTCCATTGGCGGCCCGTCAATCTTCTTTGGCAATCAGGACGCTATTGCTGAACTCCAAGTGGTTACCAACTACAGCGCCGAGTACGGTCGCAATATGGGCGCGGTGGTGAATTACATCACCAAGTCCGGTACCAACCAGTTCCATGGCACGGGATATGAATTCTGGCAGGGCAGCCGTTTTGACTCTTTGAAGAATGAAGAGAAGTCGCCACTATTTAGTGGTCCCCAAGGGCTGCCATTCTGCGCACCCGGGCAGAGCCCTTCGGCTACGACCTGCGAAAATCCCGTGGTACCGCGGTGGGTAGATAACCGGTTCGGTGGAACGGTCGGCGGGCCAATCTGGAGGGACAAGGCCTGGTTCTTCGGTTCGGCAAACATTGAACGGCAGCGGACGGGCGGCCTGCCGAGTTCGAGCGCTCCCGGTTTACTGCCTACGCCGACTGGCATTCAGCAGCTAGCAGCGGCTTTTCCGGGCAGCCCGGCGGCTCCATTGATGACCGCGATTGGCCCGAGTTCAGTGGCCGCGGGGAATCCCGTCTATTCCAACCTCCAAAATATTGGTGTTTCAGACGTAGTCGGTGCGAATTGTGATCCCTTGGCGGGAGCCGTTGATGCCAGTTGCGTGCCGATCGAGTTCGGCTCCGTCAGCCGATTTGTTGCGTCTCCATTCAACGATTATGAGGGCTCTGGCCGCGTAGACGTTAAGCTCACGAATAAAGACAATTTCTTTGGACGGTACGTTTTCCAGCAGCAGCTAAACGACGGCATAAATTTCGGCCTTGGAATTGATGTAGGAGATTTCCAAAAAATCCCCGCGCGCGACCAGCAGATCGGCTTGGACTGGGTGCGCAATTTCAGCAACACTTTCATTAACCAAGTGCGCTTCAGCTACTCGCGGGCACGGTTTTTCTTCAACGAAGGGGGTATCCCATCCTGTAACGACAAGAACCCTCTGGGTTGTCCGGCAGAAATTCTGATGCTGGGCTCCGCCCCTCAGGATAAAGTCAGCTTCGGCGTGGCATCGGGCTTTCCACAAGGCCGCACCATCAATGTGTACGAGGTGCAGGACAACATGTCGCTGCTATTCGGCAAACACACGATCAAGATCGGTGGGGAGTATCAAAAACAGCGGTCGCCGAACTTGTTCCTGCCCAACAACAATGGAGTTTATTTCTTCTTTTCTTTCAATGATCTAGTGGCGAACAACCCGGCGCAAACCCGACTGACCATCGGCGATCCGCACCTGCCCTTCCAGGAAAAAGATCTGGCGTTTTACCTTCAGGATGATTGGAAGGTGAAGGACAACCTGACTCTTAACCTGGGGTTGCGTTGGGAATGGTTCCAGCAGGCGGTTAATCTGTTGCACGACCGGTCCGTGGCACAGCAAACCGGTCCCAATCCATTTTGGGATACGTCCTTGCCGCTGAGCCAGAACACAGTTCCACACGTTGCGGAAGACCTTAACAACTTCAGCCCAGTCGTGGGGTTTGCCTGGACTCCGCGGATTTTGAAGGGATTTTTCGGGGATGACAAGACGGTCATTCGCGGCGGATTCCGCATCGGTTATGATCCCGCGTTCTACAACATATTCCTTAACGTGGCTACCAGTTCTCCGTCGGTCAATGCAGTCACGTTCGTTGCGCCCTTGCCGACCAGCGGTAGTTTCCACGGGTCGGATCTTCTCCCGTTCCTCCTGCCTCAAACCAACCCCAGCGGCCTACCGATTAATTCCGGTATCCGCAACCACACGACCGTGGCCCCTGGCTTCCATAATCCCTACTCGGAGCAGTGGAACCTGGGTATCCAACGATCGATTGGTCAAAGGTTGGCTGCTGAAGTGCGATATGTGGGAAACCACGGAGTTGGTAACTTCCAGTCGGTGAATGGCAACCCAGCACTGGGACCGCTTGTGAATGCTGGGTTCGGCAATCTGATACCCCCCGGCCTAGTTCCTTGCGCCACTCCAGGCGCTCCAGGCGTTGTCGCTGGCTATGCAGATTGCAACTTCAGAAGGGTCGTAGAGCGCGGGAATTTCGCTTGGTCCAAGTATCACAGCTTGCAGTCAGAATTGAGGATGGCCAACTGGCACGGCGTCACCGCGACGGCTTCTTACACTTGGAGCCACACGATGGATAATGCCAGTGAGATCTTCTCAACGGCAGCGGGTGGTAATACATTGTCTTTCGCACAGAATCCCTTTGACACTAGTCGAGGCGAGCGTGCGAACTCGGGCATAGACTTCCGCCATATCTTCGGCTTGGCGTTTATCTATGAGTTGCCTTTTTACAAAGGGCAGAACGGATTTCTCGGTCATGTATTAGGGGGGTGGCAGTTGAACTCAACCTACCGTTACAGCACCGGGCAGCCTTACACGACGATTGAAACCCGATTTGCCGATCCGCTTTCGGGCAGTCTGTGCGATCCTACAGCAACGCTTAGTGGAACGTATGATGCATGCCGTCCTATCCTCGGCAATGCAAGCCTGCCGCTAAATTCCGTAGGCATCTATTGCGATGGGAGTGCATTCACTTGCGCGGATTCAAGCGGGAATCCGTTAGCGCTCGGCACATTGATCCCATTTGGAGATCCTTGCTTTGAGAGCTTAGCCTTCACCGGTACATCTTGCCCGGTGGGCGCTCCTATATCGTCCGCGCACTGGATTGTTAACAACAACACAGCGGCGCAGATCCTTGGCTCGCCGTTCCGCGGTGTCCCGCGCAACACGCTTCGCGGTCAACCGATCAGCACCGTCAACATGGGCGTTTTCAAGGACCTGAAAATCAGCGAACGGGTTAAGGTACAGCTCCAGGCGCAAGCGTTCAACCTGTTGAACACCATGTTTCTGGGCAACCCGGATCCGGTTCTGGACGACGTCTTGGCCGGGACCCCTCCGCCTTTCCAGAGCGTGGCTTACAACTTCAGCGGTGGCGGAAATAATTTGGAGGGGGGCGGTTCCTCCAACACCACTAACGACGGCATCGGACGCCGTCGTCTGACGTTCGGTTTGAAGCTCGTCTTCTAACTTGCTTGAATCTTCTTCGGGCCAGCCGCGAGGCCGGCCTTATTTTTTTATCGCTCGCCAGTCGCCTTATTCGGGCTGTGTCGCGACAGTACAGTTCGTCGGAGGCACATCTTTCGCAGGAGGAACTTTCTTCTCCTCCACGTTTTGCTTAAGCCATTTCCGGAGTGGTCTAAGAAGTTGCACTTCCTCATCAACGTTGATCCGGGTTTGGTCACGCATCCCGAGACCCTGGGTGCGAGCTCCAAAATAGGTGGCAAACATCAGACGCTGAGTCTCCTCACCTCGTGGTATGAATAAATCGGTGGTCTCGCCTTCGCGAACGGTTACACCAGCTTGGGCAGTCGGATGATGCAAGCCTTTCAGTTCCGGTGCGTCAAGAATCCGCTGAAGGTCCTGCAACTGAGCTTCGCTGAGTGAATCGCGGAAGACCTCTCCTCGCATCTTTCCCCCGAACTCCTGCTTGCTCTTTTCCAGCCGATATCGTCCCGTTCTATATACAACGACACAGGTACGCTCAATCTTTTCATCGATGGCAGTCGCAGCGGTAGGAGTTGGAGCACCGTTCCTAGAAAGTGTTTGCGTGGACATGTAATCCACGATCATCCGCATCACGTATGGATTCGCCGGAGACTGTTTTGTAGAGCTCTGCACAGTCTGGCCCGCTGTCGCTTCCGCAGGAGGCATACAGCGGCTGGGTGTGGCATTTCCGACTTCCTGTGGCTGCTGTTTTACCCGGTCAAGCCATTTTACGAGCGGATCAAGTGAATTGCGGAATGGCTTTCTTGTCCTTGCCGTGGGAAAGCTGAGCTTCTGCCAATGGTCGGGACGATGTATGGCCAATAGCATCTGGTCCAGCTCCTCGCTCACCAGTTCCACGCTGATCTGATCTTGCGTCAACTTTTGTAGGTCGCCAGTGTCAAGCATTTGTTGAAGTTCCTGCAGCGAGGATGCAGGAAATGATCCTTCGTAAATGCGTGAGCGATTAGGCGCCGTGCGTTCCAGGTGAAATTGGCCATCGCCGCGCACCAGAATGCACACATTCTCAGCGCGTGTTCCCCGTTCCATCCGAAGCAGATAGGTAGGGGATGCAGGAGACGCAGAGTCCTCTCCGAAGGCTGGCCGAGCCGTGAGAAGATAACCGGCCAAAATAAACAAGAGAAACCGCTTCATGTACATCATAGCGGCAGATTTAATCACAGAATGTAATAGACAGTCAGCAAAATTGTAGGTCATCGTTCTTGACAGTCGCTGTTGGCGGGTCCTATCGACGCCATGTCTTGCAGCCGGGTAGCAGAATCCTACTTCCATCACTTCCCAAACATCGGGTAGTGACTGGCGGCGCCCATGAAGAAGAGCATGGGAATGGAGAAGAAGGCGTTAGCGCGCGAGGTTAGGAATGCCATGCGGGCCATGGCTTTTGATTTTTCTGGAATTGGAGTGCCGTTGGTGGCGTTATCTCTTGTCCACAAGATCAGGCGCTTCTGGATCCGCCAGATCACGCCCCAGACGTTCAGCATCATCATCCAGCCAATTCCGCCACCGATGCCGATGGAGAGCAGACGATTGCTTTCCCATCCATGATTGTTCCAGCACAGAAAGAGCCAGGCAGCAATGACGATCACGACAGCGTAAATAGCCGCAAGGACTGGGCCTTTGTCCAAAACTCCTTTTCCGGGAATGAGACAGGCATAAAGAATTGCCCAGACGATGGTCCAAATCAGAAAGAACCTGCCCATAACCGCGCCAGGGCTACCGCCGCCGTTGTGGGCGTCCGCGCCGACGATATTGCCCCAATAGGCTAGTCCCGCCACTACCGTGACCACGGCAGCCCAGCGGAACCACCACAATGCCCGCGGCATCAGGCTGGGGATGACCTTGCCTTTAGTCGGCGCGTCCAATTCCTTCATAAACGGCACGTTGACCAGGTTGAAAAAGTATAGGAGTCCAATCCAGGTGATGCCGGCGAGGAAGTGGATCCAGCGCAGCAGCATGAGGAATGTTGCGTTGCCATCGGGTAGAGCAATGTTGGGCGCGAACATCGCGATATGGTATGGACTGGGCATGAGTTCCTCCGGTGACTTTGAAAACGTCTTTGCCGGCGCACGGATTGTACAACAGGCTCGCGAAAGGCCCAGTAGCCTGGGTCAATTGACCTTGCAAATCACACAGCTGAGTGTTACTACATGTGTCTGGCGGACGGCATCAGCAAGCTTTTTCCCGGTTCTCAGGTTGAAAACTCACGGGCAACGCCGTATCGTACTGGAGTTGTCTGCTGGGCTCTTTTCCAGCAGTTCATCCGCAGCAGCCGGGAAAAGGAGATCGGCAAATGGAGACTAAGCCGGCGCAAAACATCCAGGACTCTTTTCTCAATACCGCCCGTAAAGAGAAAACTACGATTACTATTTACCTGATCAGCGGGGTAAAGCTAACGGGACGCATCCGATCATTCGACAAGTACTCGGTGGTGCTGGAAACCAACAATCAAGAGCAGCTCATCTTCAAGCACGCGATCTCCACGGTCGTTATGGGAAGGCTGCTGCACTCGAGCCATGCGGAGGCAAAACCGGCCGGCACGGCGCAAGGGACGCCCACCGAGGTAACTCCCAGCGCATCGGGCACGGAAGGATAAGGCGTTTCCGGATTGCGCAGGTCTGATTCCAAACGTTCTAATGTTACACGCAGCCTGCTAAGCCATGCGGGCCAGAGCGGCCATCCTGGTGATCTGCAGCAGCGCGAGGGAAGTAATTCGTTAGCGAAGCCTTACTCCGCTAAGTCATCCTCGGTTCATGATCGGCAACACGAGCGCGCCTTCCTCGTAGGTCTTGATTACCGCAGGCGGCGCGCATCAACTAATGTGAAGGCTGGCAAGGACCCCGTCACTTCGGTGGCGCGGGCGGCACGCGACTCGGCTGTTAAAGGGGCGGCTATTTCCCGGCCGCCCAATATACCGGAGTTTAGCGCCGAGGAATCGCTCGACGAGTTGCGCGCTCTCGCGGGTAGTGCGGGTGCCGAGATTGTCGGCGAATTTCTGCAGCGTCGCGACCGTCCCGATCCGGCCACGCTGATCGGGCGCGGCAAAGTCGCGGAAATTGCGGGGGCGGCTGCCTCGGTATCGGCAGACCTCATTCTCTTCGATCACGATCTCTCTCCTTCTCAACAACGGAATATCGAAAAAGTTGTCGGGACACGAGTGATCGACCGTACGCAACTTATCCTCGACATCTTTGCCCGGCACGCGCGCACGCGCGAGGGTCAGTTACAGGTGGAACTGGCACAACTGCAATACATGCTCCCGCGGCTGGCAGGACGCGGAATTGAGATGTCGCAGTTGGGTGGCGGGATTGGCACTCGCGGTCCCGGGGAAACTCAGCTAGAGACCGATCGACGGAAAATATATCGCCGCGTTCGTCACGTAAAGGAGGAGCTGGAGAACGTCCGGCGTATCCGGACGCAACAGCGGCAAAGGCGGGAATCCGTGCCGATGGCGTTGGTGGCGCTAGTCGGATACACGAATGCAGGAAAGTCCACCCTGTTTAATGCATTGACCAAGGCGGCGGTGCTGGAGTCGCCGAAGATGTTCGCCACATTGGATCCAACGATCCGTTCCGTAGAGCTTCCGTCCCGGCGCAAGATATTGTTGTCGGATACAGTCGGGTTTATCCGCAATTTGCCACACACGCTCGTTTCGGCTTTTCGGGCGACCTTGGAAGAAGTCCAACGGACGGCGCTGGTCGTGCAGGTGTCCGATGCCAGCAGCCCGCTTTCTGCCGAACAAGATGCCCAGGTGGAGCTTGTCCTCAAAGAACTCGAGGCGGAGAAAAAGCCACGCATTCGAGTGATGAACAAAATTGATTTGTTGCTTCCAGCGCAGCGGGATTCTTTGCGTGACGATGCCGTAACCATCCATATCTCGGCCGCGCAAGGAATTGGACTAGGGTCGCTCCTCGAAAAAATTGACGAGATGATCAGTGAGGACCAGGTGAGCCGCGTAAGGCTGCGTGTCCCGCAGAAGGAAGGCAAGGCTTTGGCGTTGCTGCAGGCGCAGGCGCGAGTTTATTCCCGCACCTATAAGGATGGCCTTGTGGATTTGGAGGTTGAGGCGCCGGCCTCGGTTTTGAGAAAGATGAAGGCCTTTCTTGTGAGATAGAGAAAAGGCGCCGTCTTGTGGCTAGGAGCTACGTCTACAGTTATCCGTAAAATTAAAATGGGCCGGCAACCAAGAAGCGGTGACATTCCTTGGCTATCGGCCCACTCGATCCTGAATTGGATCGGAGGTGATATGTCTATGGTAGACCACTGGTGCCAGATGTCAAGGGTAACTTCAACGGAACTCCGAAAAATGAATTTGTTCGAATATGCTTGACACAGAAGGAGATGGAGGCACAGCAGTCATAGCTCAGTCAACATCCCGCAACACTTTGGCTGAAACGGCCCCGAGCTTTGTCCGCGTCACCGTGAGATAATTTTGTTTCTTCGACTCTCTCTCCTAAGGATCAACTATGGCAGAACGTAAGGTTTTTTGCGCCAAGCTGCACAAGGAGCTGCCGGGTCTGGACGAGCCGCCTTTTGATAACGAACTCGGTAGGAAAGTGTATGACAGCGTATCCCGCGACGCTTGGCACATGTGGATGGAACACTGCAAGATGCTGCTTAACGAATACCGTCTGAATCCGGCGCGCAAGGAGGATCAGGCAGCGATCGTCAAACAGATGGAACAATTCTTTTTTGGCGAAGGTGCTGCTTTGCCGAAAGAGTATGTCCCGCCCATCCAGAAATAGGCTTCGTTAGAGGTTCTAGTCCAATTCCTTCTGTCCTGCGGCGAATGCGACGCTCTCCCGCGCCGCTTGTTTGCCGAGTGCCGCAATCACTTCTTTGCCGGCCCTATCGGCGGCCTTCAATGCGGTGGAATAGTCGGTTACTCCGCCTTCAGAATCGGAATGTGCGAAGAAAATATTGCCGAACGGCTTCCGCAGTTTGGGTGCAAGGCGTGTAAGCACGCCCGGTGCTGAAACGTACATGGGATGACCCCGCCGGTAGATGTGTACTTCTTCCACCTTGGATTTCGCCCCCGGAAACCAGACATCAAGTTGATCAACGACCTTTTGGCCGAAGCTGATGCAATAGTCGTCTTTCAGCAATCGGGATCGCTCCTCTTCCGGACGCGGCACGTAGCAAGTAAGCACCGCCGGACGATTGATTTCTTTGTTGTCGCGGTTCATCACCCAGTCGGCGACGTTAAAATCGACGATAATGCTGGGCGCAGGAATGTTGGTGTCGAAGGATCCGTTGTAGATGACCTGGTTGGAGCAGACATTCACCACCAGATAGGGTTGGTAGCGCATCTCGTCCATGGCGTCCAGATGCTCTTTGTCGAGACCCTTCACTATTTTCTTGGTGATAAATTTGGGCGAGGCCATCACAACGGCCCTTGCCGCCACCGTCTTCACAGCATCATTTTCCGAGTAGCCGACCAGGATCTTGCTGCCCTTCGGTTCTACTTGCAGGACGGTCGTGCCTTTGCGCAACCGCCCGGGAACCAGCTTCTGGAGCCGTTCTTCGAGGGCCAGCGAAATCCGCCCGAGCCCTCCATCCCATGTGAACCGGTCCGGTTGCACGCCGCCGCCCCAGATCATCGACTGGGCTCCCACTAACGCAGAAGTATTCTCGGCGTCGGCGCCCCAGTTGTTCCGACCGAAGTTGTCAAACCATGCCTTCAACTCGGGACCGTAAGGCCTCAGCAACTCCGCGAAGGTCATGTTGTCGAGTTTCTCGACGTTCTTTTCGTCTTTCTCCGTGTCGAGCGCCTTCATATCCTTTTGGAACCTGGCAAAGTTTTCTTTAACACCTTCTGGATAGGGTGCTTTCCGAAAACCTCCATTCCAGAATTCGGGTACCAGCGTGTTGTTGATAATGGCGGCATCCACGCTACGAATGGGATGGATTTCCATTCCGACTTCGCGGCAGAGAGCCTTGACTGCTTCGTCTTCCTGGTAAGCGGCTCCGGTCGAATACCACTGCCCGCGCCACTGTTCGCTGATGGCATTTCCCCCGAGGCGAGGTTCTTTCTCCAAAAGCAGCAGATTGAGATTGCGGAGCTTGTAGGCGGTCATCAATCCACTAGGACCGCCACCGACGATCACTACCTCGTACTCAGCGGAAGGTGCAGGAAGGGTGAACTGCGCACCATCCCGCACCTGATGACAGATCTTATTCTGCTCGCTGCCGAGGTTGGTATTGAGGCTTGCCGCCGCCCACAGGCTCGAAGGAAGTGGACAGGCTGCGGCTACAGCGCCCCCGACCAGGTAGCGGATTGCCTGACGCCGGGAAGGGTTCTGCGGATCGTTCATGTTGGCTCCTGCAAGCGCCGCATCATTGTATGGATTTGACTGGAAAATTTCAGCCCTTTGCTTAAAAAGAAGAGAGCCGGATCAAGAAACTCATGCGTCTCGATCGTTATCCTTGCTCCTGCTTGCGAGGGAGTTTTCAAAAACGTTTAAAAATTGAGCACCAGGCCAGTAGAAAAACGAAAATCATCTTGCTTATTGCTAAAAAAACGGGTCTGAAGGTAGTCGCCCTGCACGCGCCAGCCAAGCAAGGGCAGAAGATGATAGTCGATTCCGCCACCAATGGCCGTGGCAAAAGAGGTGTCAGAGTTCGAAGTTCCACTCCCATTCAAATTAATATGCGCCGCGCCGAACAAGGCGTGGGCAAACGGACGAACCTTTCCCACCGAGACAGAAACTCGTGGACCAAGCAGGAAGTTGTATTCTTTTACATTCTGGTGAATGGGGGAACATGGGGGCTGTGCCAAAGTGCAGTCGATCGGGGCCGCAAACGTGGTCGAGCCATAATGACCGCTGACATCCGCCACAATTCCAAGGAAAGGGAGGAACTTGCCTTCCAGGGAACCCTCCCATCCGTTCAGGTTACTGCGATCCGTATTGAAAGCCCCGGGCTGTGACGTTCCAGCACGGTTATAGGAATATCCAACGAAGACATTGCCTTTAGGCAGAATCTGCGCATTCAGCGCGCTCGTGAGCAAAAAGAGTGTAAAGACAAACGCGCCGGATCTGCACATGACAATATCCTCCTCGAGCTAAAAGTTCCGAAACTGAGATTTCGCAGTTGGATGCGAGCGGCGGTTCGGAGGATGCTGGCGGACCAAGAAGGCTTCGGCCGCGGCCCCGGCGCCGGGAGCGAGATCCCGTGGGGGAAGCTCATCCTAACGGCAAAAATGAGATTCGTGACTTACGGCGTCGTCAACGTTCGCGGCTTCTTCTCTTTGCCCACCAAGCGAAAAACAATTCCAGTAGACAGTCGGAAGTTGTCCTGTTTGCTTTTTAGGAAGTTGGTGTGGAGATAGTCGGCCTGTACGCGCCACGCAAGTTTGCGAGTCATGGTGTAATCGGCACCAGCACCTAGGGTGTAAGCGAACTTTCCATCAGTTACTGCAAATTCCGGGACTTTGCCGCTAAGGCGCGCGCGTCCAAAGAGAACCTCCGCGTACGGGGTGAACTTGTCCCACTTGCGATAAGGCAATTGCGCCCCGAACAGGAAGGTATACAGTCGTGTCTTTACGGGGAAAGTCGTTACCTGCGTCGGACAAAAGGGAGGACAAGGTGGGAAGGGTGTCGGATCGAGAACTGGAATCTGGGAAGTACCGTAGTCACCACCAAAATCCGCAACCAGCCCGAGCCGTTTTCCGGCATTGATAGTAAATGTCGCATCCCACCCGTTGAGGCCGACGCGATTGCCTGTCGAGAATGGATCGGCACCGGTATAGGAATAGCCGCCGAAAACTTCCGCGAACGGTATCTTCTGTGCGTGCGACACATCGCACAACCACAGAAGCAGAACAAACCCCCAAACCCATCTTCTCACCATTCCCCCCTAAACCAATTGAATTGATAACTATGACAGGCTAACGACCTACTTGGCCGACCGGTATCAGCCGCACCCTGACATACAACTCACAATGCAGATTTCGTCTGAACTTAGACTCATTCTGGTAAATCTTACCGTGGCACAAGATATTCATTCGAAATAACTTGACGTCACGACCCAGACTGCTCTGGAAATTCACAACATTTTTATGATTTCGAAACAAATTCGTAATCAAGATCATTTAAGTTCTAAGCATGACCATACCAAATATTCTTGCAGGCAGTACCATGATCGAGACCTGCCCGGAGGAAAAAGAATTGTCCTTGCATATGGAAACGCAGCACCGGGGTGATGCCATTGTATTGCACTGCAAGGGGCGGATTGTCTTCCGTGACGAAGCTGCGGCACTATCGCGCACGGTAGGAGAATTGTTGCAGCGTACCCAACATCTTGTTGTCGAATTGAGCGGTGTAGAGGCCATCGACAGCGCAGGCCTTGGTGAACTGGTGCTTCTGCACATGTGGGCCGAGGGCAACAGGTATTCAGTCAAACTGGCTAGTCCCAGTAAGCGGGTGCGACATCTTTTACAAATTACCAACCTGGCATTAGTTTTTGAAATTTACGACACAGTCGATGATGCACTGGCTGCATTGCAAGAAAAGATGCGCCGCTCGGCTTAGGCTTCGTTTTGGAACCTGTAATGACCAGCACGTTCCTGAGCAACTGCTTCTGCCACTTTAAGGAAAGCGCGTGCAGCGTGCGATAAGCTGGCCTCTTTGCGATAAATCAGACGAAGCTTGCGTTGCAGGCGAAGTTCGCGCACCGGCACGCGCACCAGTTCGCCGCGTGTGAGTTCGTTTTCCACGCTGATTTCAGGCACCAGTGCCACGCCATTACCTGCGGCCACGAAGCGGGTGATCGCCTGTAATGTGGGCAACTCGGTATCCATATGCAGCGGCGTCTTGTGCCGTTTGAATGCTTGGATTACTTTTTCGCGATAGGGTGATGACACGATGTGCGCAACGAACGACTCTGCGCCCAGTTGCCGGATGCTCACATGATGGGCCTTCGCCAGTGGATGGCGGGGGGGAACCACGAACACTAATTCGTCCAGGTAGACGACAATCGAGCGCAAATGCGGCTGCTGTGGATTGTAGGAGAGCACGCCCATTTCCACTGTGTGCCGAGCCAGGTCATCGGGGATATGGCTGCCCAGAGACCGCTGCACTGTGATTTTGATCATGGGATGAAGACGCCGAAACTCTGCCAAAACCGGCAGCAAATACAGTGCAGTGAATTCATTAGCGGCGATCGCCAGCTTGCCGGCATGCAATTCCCGAAGCTCGACTAGCGCTTCACGTGCGTCGTTACGCAGGTTGAGGAGTTTTTCTGCATACTCTTGTAGTACGCGGCCGGCGTCCGTTAGCACACCTTCGCGAGAGGAACGATCAAAGAGCGGTTCGCCCACCCGCTCTTCCAGTTTGCGGATCGTCTGGCTAACCGCGGATTGCGTCCGGTACAGCTTTTCGGCGGCGCGCGAGAAACGTCCCTCCCGGGCGACCGCCAGGAACACTTCCAGTTGTGACAGGTCCATATCCATACTTAAGCAAAACTTGCGGGGGCATTAGCTACGCTTACGTTCTTAAGTAATTCTTATGATAACCATAGGATTATAAGCTTTGCTTTAACTCCCTGTCTACGTAGCATAGAAGTTTCATTACCCTTGGGAGGGCGTTGGCTATGGAACGAGCGAGGATCAGGGTGTTCGACACCACCCTGCGAGATGGCGAACAGTCACCCGGCTGCAGCATGAACGTGCGGGAGAAGCTGCGGATGGCGCACCAACTCGACCGTCTGGGTGTGGATGTGATCGAAGCCGGATTCCCCATTGCCTCAGACGGCGATTTCGAAGCGGTGCAGGCGGTGTCGGCCTCTATCCAGCGGCCGGTTATCGCTGGCTTGGCTCGTGCCTGCACGCCCGACATCGAACGTGCGTGGCAGGCCCTAAAAAGTGCCTCCCATCCACGCATTCATGTATTCCTGGCGACCTCCGATATTCATCTGACGTACAAGCTGCGAATCTCTCGACAGCAATGTCTGGAACAGGCTCGCGACGCGGTTCGCCTGGCGAAAACATTCTGTCAGGATGTGGAGTTTTCACCGGAAGATGCCACTCGTACGGATACCGATTTTTTATGCCGGCTACTTGAGGCGGTGGTGGAAGCGGGTGCGACGACGCTAAATATTCCCGATACAGTGGGCTACGCCATGCCGGCGGAGTTCGGCCAGCTTATTGAGACTATCCAGCGCCGGGTACGTGGAATCGAAAGAGTCACGATATCAGCACACTGCCATGATGACCTCGGACTCGCGGTGGCCAACTCACTGGCCGCTATCGCGGCGGGCGCACGGCAAGTGGAATGCGCCATCAATGGTATTGGGGAGCGCGCGGGGAATGCTTCGCTCGAAGAAATCGTAATGGCGATGCGTGTCCGACCGGATCTTCACCCTTATGACACCGGCGTGCTCAGCGATCAACTCTACCCGACCAGTAAGCTGCTGAGCGAGATTACGGGCGTCAGCGTGCAGCCCAACAAAGCCATTATTGGACGCAATGCCTTTGCCCACGAAGCAGGTATTCATCAGGATGGGATGCTTAAGAATCCACTGACCTACGAGATTATGACACCGCAATCCGTGGGCGTCCCCGACTCCACCCTAGTTCTGGGCAAACACTCTGGCCGGCACGCACTTGCGCTGCGTTGCGAGCAACTCGGCTATCAATTCGAGCGCCGGGAACTCGACGAGATTTATCGTCGTTTCGTCATCCTGGCGGACAAGATCAAGACCGTTGAAGATCGTCATCTGCTGGAGCTTATTCGGGAGGCCCGGGAGCAAGCGCAGCGCATACCACCTGGCCATGTCGGGGAACTCCCACTGGCGATCGCCGCGTCCGCCGGCGCCGGACAAACCAGACCGTCGGGTGCATACTTTTCCAAACCACTCGCCGCACCACTGCCGGCCGATTCCAAGACATGTGAGCTGCCACTGTCGAAAGTAGAACAGCACAGTGAGCAGGAAGATTATTTGTGGGGCGTTTGATTGGCGCGTTTGACCTCGAACATACGGGCGTTGACAATCTGCGATAGCGTGACCGCACCGTGCTCCTTAAGATCACTATCCTCCCCGGTGATGGCATTGGGCCAGAAGTCATCGAAGAGGCGGTTCGCGTTCTGGACGCGATTAGCCATTCCTTTGGACACGAAGTAAGTCTCACACGAAAGAATATCGGCGGCGCGGCCTTGGTGGCCAGCGAAGATCCACTTCCGCCTGATACGCTCCAGGCCTGCATCTCTTCATCGGCTGTACTTCTGGGAGCGGTCGGAGCCCCTTCCTTTGACAATCTGCCCGCTCATCTTCGGCCCGAGGCTGGGCTGCTAAGACTCCGGCGAGAGTTGGGCGCATTTGCCAACCTGCGCCCGGCGGTTTGTTATCCAGCGCTTGAGGATTGTTCCCCCTTGCGGGCTGAAGTTGTGAGGGGAACCGATATTCTTATTGTTCGCGAATTGCTTGGCGGACTCTATTTCGGAGAACCAAGACTTCTCCACGGACCTACCGGTGATCGCGCTGCCACGAATACTATGCGCTACCACGAACCAGAGGTTCAACGGATTGCGCGAATTGCATTCGACCTCGCACGTGCGCGCCGCCACAGTATAGTTTCAGTCGACAAGGCGAACGTATTGGAATGTTCCCGCCTTTGGCGGGAGGTGGTGACGGAGATCGGGCGTGACTACCCTGATGTAAAACTCTCGCACATGTATGTAGACTCGGCCGCTATGGCGCTGGTGCTGCGCCCGCGCGATTTCGATGTCCTACTCACGGAGAACATGTTTGGCGATATTCTCTCCGACCAGGCTGGCGGCGTTGTGGGCTCGCTGGGAATGCTGGCATCCGCCAGCATTGGGGGACCGGTCGCATTATATGAGCCGGTGCATGGTTCGGCTCCCGATATTGCTGGACAAGGTGTTGCTAACCCACTGGGTGCAATTCTTTCAGTCGCCATGCTTTTGCGCCATTCCTTCCACGTGGAACGCGAGGCGGCTTGCATTGAGTCAGCGGTATCCAAAGTTCTGCATATGGGGAATCGCACTCGCGACCTCGCGAAGGACGGCAGGTTCGCCATATCGACGGCAGACATGGGTGAACGGGTACTCGAGGCCGTCAAGGAAATCGCGCTTAGCGACGTATCAAACAACGCAGCGCCAAATTAGGTTGGATTATCCAGGCCGCCCCCTCCAACCCTTAGGTAATAGTTATTCACAGCGCCAGGAGCAAATTTTTGCACTAGAATGCATGCGCAACCCTTTCCCTCTTCGTGGCCGGGAGAGCCTTTCTATGCTTTCTAAGTGCGCTAATCCCGCGTGCTCAGCTTCATTCCGCTACTTGCATAACGGCAAGTTGTTCCGCGTGGAAAGGCCAGCAGAGAGGACCGCGAGGAGCAACCTGGATTTTGATGACCAACGTACCGTTAAGAAACCCGCCAGTCGAATTGAATTTTTCTGGCTGTGTGATGAGTGCTCGGGTGTGATGCCCCTGGCGTTCGATGATGGCGCGGTTAAGCCAGTGCCGCGGGCGAAGGCGCATACAGCGGCTTCATAAAGTAGGTGCCAGTCTCGTCGGAGCCGCGTCGTATTTCCCAGTCAATGCGTTCCACCGAATTCTCAACATCTCTTCGAACATACGACTACCGTCGCGTAGCGGGCTGATACGCGTGCCTTCGTCGTGGGCCCATTCCACTGGTACTTCGGCTACTTTGAATCCGAACCGGTTAGCCAGGAAAAGAATTTCGGGATCGAACCCCCAGCGCTCAATTCTTTGTCGGGGAAAGATTGCCTCAGCGGCAAGCCTCGTGAATGCTTTGAAGCCGCACTGCGTATCCTTGTATTTCAACCCTAGCGTGATCCTTAGCAGCATGTTGAAAATCCGCCCGAATAATTGTCGGTACAAGGGCTGGCGTCCGGTCTGCAACTCGCTGCGCAGCCAGCGCGAACCAATGGCGACGTCCGCGCCGCTTGAGATAGCCTTCAAGAGCTTCGGGACCTCTTCAATAGGCGACGACAAATCGGCATCGCTGAACAACAAAATCTCTCCACGGGCATTGAGCATGCCATTCCTTACGCTGTAGCCTTTACCGCGATTGCCGGGATTCTCTATTAACCGCAACGTCGAATTTTGTTTGCAATAGCGATGAACCACTTCAACCGTGTTGTCGCGCGATCCATCGTTCACGACGATTACTTCAGCATTCCAACGACGCTGTGCGACGTAAGCGAGAATTTTCTCAAGAGTGGCGCCAATGCGCGCGGCCTCGTTGTAGGCAGGAATCACGATGCTGTAAATCGGAGCCAAGAAGACTGTTCTCAATTCTCGATTGCTAGGTCTCCCAGTTAGGGGACCAGGTTTTTAAATCGAAGTACCGAGCAGCATCAGTCTTAATGTTTAAGAGTTAGAAAGTCAAAAGCATCAGCCAGGATTGAAACAGGTGGGAAAGTCATTGAGGCGCGAACTATATGAAGGAATTGAATTAACTAAGTGCCAGAGAGGAGAATCGAGAAAACTGATTTCAAGCCACCTGCCGATGCTTGTGCAACATGGCAAAGAACTCGTCGACGAGTTCCTCATCCCAAAGACCGAAACGGGCCTCGGCTCGCATGGTCATGGCGGTTTCGTCGTGGCTAAGGGCGGGCTTGTAGGGACGCGATGTCCGCAACGCGTCGTAAACGTCGACCACCTGTAGAATTCGCGGCAAAAGGGGAATTTCTCCCTTTACCAGACCATCGGGGTAGCCACTGCCGTCAGAGTGCTCGTGGTGATAGCGAATAATAGGAAGGACCAAACGCAATGATTTCAATGGCTTGCAAATATTTTCCCCGGTAATGGGATGCTTCTTAATAAGCTGCCACTCCTCGGGACTGAGATTGCTGCCCTTCTTCAGTATCTCGTCCGGCACCGCGATCTTCCCCAGGTCGTGCAAGTACCCGCCGCGGCGTAGCGCCACGATCGATTCATCGCTCAGCCCAATATGGCGTCCCAAATCGGAAGCATGACGAGCCAGACGCTCACAATGACCTTCTGTGTACGGATCGCGGGCTTCGACACTCAAGCCAAGAGTGCAGAGGACAGACTCGGCTGTCTCCAGTTCGTCGGTGAACTCCTTTATTTTCAGTAGCGATTTCACGCGGGCAAAGAGTTCTTCCGGGAAGATGGGTTTGTTCAGGAAGTCATCAGCTCCCGCCTCGATTCCTCGCAGCTTATCCTGTCGGTCAGTGAGGCCGGTGATCATCACTATTGGAATCAACCTGGTGGCAGGGTCTTCTTTCAATTCGCGGCAAAGTTCATAACCTGACTTCCCGGGCATGACTACGTCCAATAAGATCAGATCGGGGGGATCGCGGCGGATTTCATTTTCTGCATCGGCTGCATGTTGAACGGGCACAGCATGATAGCCACGGCTGATTAGCAATTCAGCGAGCAGCGCAGCGCCATCCTGATTATCGTCTACCACCAGAATTTTGGCTGCGCGACGCCGGAACAGGAGTTCGCCCATACTTTTTTGAGAGTGGGACTTCGAAGAAACAGTTGTCCACGAATGCGGGGGAGAGTTCATTGGCACAGCCCGATTACTCCGACATTGTAGCGGATTTTCTTTTTGCGCAACAGACACCGCCTGCGAAACACGCTTGTCACAGACCATTCCTCATGCATGCACACGGCCACCCGGTCGTATGGCAATTACGAAAGTGAGTCGGCAGCCCCAATCTTTCGCACGAAAGTAGCGAGCTCTGCTGTTTTCCCACTTGAGGACCACCACGCGCACATTTGTGTCACCTGCCCTTGCGCAAAGCGGGAAGGCATCCCTAGGCTTATGCGATGCGTCGTATTTGCTATTGCCCTGCCATATTGTTGAGTTTACTGATCCCAGTCTTTGCCGCACCCAAACCGCACGTGATCAGCTTTGGGAAATGGATGGTTGTAAAATCTTATGCTGGACCCGACGAAAGTACGCCCCTAGCTAG
>Ga0209689_1000218_pt1 | contig 36714 bp, 38 predicted proteins | sample GraSoiAngelo_149_FD_187119 | JGI IMG/M metagenome (GOLD analysis project Ga0209689, IMG submission 187119) | Grasslands soil microbial communities from the Angelo Coastal Reserve, California, USA - 14_1009_09_30cm (SPAdes) (version 2) | ecosystem: Environmental > Terrestrial > Soil > Grasslands ... | reverse complement strand
GACCCAGGCCGCGTAGACATTCCCCGCGAGGTCGACCGCGGCGTTCGCGAAGAGATCGCCTACGGACCCGCCCGGACTGGTCGGCGCGGCGAGTTGGTTGAAGTGGAGTCCCGTCCGCTGTCCGGGGTTCACGTGGCCCGTGACCAGGGTCACATGGTCGCCGCCGATGCACGGCAGGTACAGATTGCGCAAGACGGGGTCGAACTTGGTCTGTCCGCAGGTCGATCCCGGCGCCACGAAGAGCTTGTCCGACGCGATCGAGAAGACGAGGCCTCCGGTCAGATCCGAAGATCCCGTCGACCCTGGCGAGCTGTAGACCTGGATGCCGCCCGCGAGCTCGTGGACCGTCAGGAAGATCGTGTTGTCGCCGGCGCCGGAGGTCGCGCCGTTGTCCACGGCGAACCATTGCCTGTCTTGGGCCGGATCGACCGCGAGCGGGTTCTTCTTCCACGTGTTCCCGCCGTCGTTCGACACCGCGACGCCGAGGTTCACGAGGCCCTCCAGGTCCACGAAGTAGGCGAACCCCTGATCGTCCGTGACGATGTCCGTGTCGCCGCCTCCCGGAGGCGGGTCCGGCCTCGCCTCGATAGGCGAGACGATGTGGAAGGAGTCCCCGCGATCCGTCGAGCGGTGGACGAAGCTCTGCGACGTGGACGTCCCCCACGGCCCGGATTCCCAGAGGTTGCCGTCCTTGTCGACGTGGATCATCGGCTCTCCCTCTGTCCGTAGGGGATCGGCGACGATGCTCGGTCCGACTGCGATGCCGCCGGTCGGGCGCGTCGGGTTCGGCGTGGGCGGGCCCGGAGTGAACGTGAGGACCGCCGATCCGGAGTAGCCGGAGTTCACGACGAGGAAGGGGACGACGCGGACCTCGTAGACGCCGGGGACGGGGAACAGGAGGAAGACCGCTTCGGAGGTGGTGCCTCCCGAGGCGGACGAACCGACGAGGGTGCCGCCCGAGTTGTACACGTACAGGTCGAAGTCGTTGTCACTGGACGCCCAGGTGATCTGGATGCTGACGCCGCCGGAGTGGAGGGTCCAGAAGTTCGACGGGATGTCGATCGTGAGGGCGAAATGATCGCACACGAGATTGCCCGGGTCGGCGGGAGGGCATTGCTCCGGAAGCGCGGTCTCCGCGGCGACGTAGGACGCGCCCGTCCACGAGACGGATGGATTCGCCGCCGAGACCGTGCCGCCCCCAGGAGTCGCGGCCGCCGCGGGAGCGGAGACCGCTGAGAAGACCAAGACCATTGCGGCAAGACCGCAAATCCAGTCGACGCCGAATCGCCCCCACCAGTGCCGAGGCTCACCTACCCGCGCGGACACGGAGCCACCGATGTACCGGTAACGTGCGTCGTATCGTGAAACGGGTCGTTTCTGAATGGTTACCTCATGCCCGACCGGTCGCCAATGATTTCCGGACCAACATCCTCAAGCGACGGATGCCAATGCGCCGTCTCCGTGCGACGTTCCCTTTCCACGGGCCTCGTCCTGCTGATCGTCACGGGCTCCCTCGCCCTTATCCTGCCCGCGACGCCCGCGGCAGCGTCCGGAGAGATCGCGCAATACATCACGGGGCTCGATTACCCCATCGCTCTCGGATTCGCCTCCGACGGCCGCATCTTCTACGCGGAACGAAACACCGGGAGCATTCGGATCATCCAAGGCGGAGTTCTGCTCCCCACACCCTTCTACACCCTCACCAACACGAATACGGTGGGAGAGCGGGGACTCCTCGGCCTCGCCCTCGATCCGGGGTTCCCGCTCACGCCCTACGTGTACGCGTACCAAACCTTTACCGATTCGATCAACAGCACGATCTACAATCGGATCGTCCGGATCACCGCGAATGGCAACACGGGGGTTGGGCACACCGTGATCCTGAGGATGCCGCCCCTCAGCGCGGCGACGAACCATAACGGCGGGGTCATCGCGTTCGGGCCCGACAACAAGCTGTACGCGGTCGTCGGCGAGAACGCGGACCCCGCGTTGGCCCAGGATCCGCTGAGCGCGCTGGGCAAGGTCCTCCGGATGAACACGGATGGGACGGCCCCCTCCGACAATCCGTATTTCGGGAACGCGAGCTGGAATCCCCTCGTTTACACGTACGGACATCGGAACATGTTCGGCCTCGCCTTCCATCCGGTGACGCATCGGCCGTACGTCACGGAGAACGGGCCGAACTGTAACGACGAGATCAACCTCCTCCCGGATCTGGCCGGCGCGCGTCGGAACTTTGGATGGGGCCCCAACGCGAACTGCTCCGGCACGCCTCCGCCGCCGAACGACACGAACCAGGACGGGCCGAATCCCGTCCTGCCGATCTGGTATTGGCGCACGACGATCTGCCCCACGAACGCGGCCATCTATGGAGGGCCATACTTCCCCGCCTACCGCGGCGACCTCTTCATGGGCGACTGCAACACCAGGACCTTCCGCCGGCTTCACCTGGTGCCGCCGAACTACGACACGGTCGACTTGGACACGCCCGTCTGGATGGCCCCGGACATCATCCTGGACGTCGAGGTCGGGCCGGACGGAGCGATATGGATCACAACGCCCTCGACGATCTACCGTTATTGGGACTCCGGCAAGCCGCCGGTCCCCTCCTTCACCGCGACCCCGAATCCCGTGGTCGTCGGTGCCATGGTGACGTTCAACGCGACGGCCTCCTACGATCCCGACGGCATGATCACCGCCTACTCGTGGGATTTCGGTGATTCGACTCCCACCGACACGGGTAACCTCACCACCCACGCATACGCGAGTGTCGGGAGCTACAACGTCGTCCTGACCGTCACGGACAACGAGAGCTTCACGAATCGGACGAGCCAGACCGTGGTCGTGCAATCGGCTCCCCCAGGACCGCAACCGCCGATCGCCCGGTTCACGGTGACGCCAACGCCCGTCGATCGCGGGGCGGCCGTGACCTTCAACGCATCGAGCTCCGTCGATCCGGACGGCACGATCGTCTCCTACGCGTGGGATTTCGGGGATTCGTCGCCCGCGGGCAGCGGCGTCACGCAGACGCATGCGTACGCGTTGGCAGGAACTTACTCGGTCACTTTGAACGTCACCGACAATTCGAGTCTGTGGTCGAGGGTCACCCATCAGGTCGTCGTGAGGAACCGTGGGCCTCGGATCGATTCGAGCAACCCTTCGTCCGCTTCGCTGACGATCGGCGCAGGCTCAACTCAACGGTTCGCGGTCAACGCCTCGGACCCCGACGGCGATATCCTCACCTACACGTGGCGCGTGAACGGCGCCGTCGTCGGCGGGAATACGAACGCGTTCAACTTCTCCGGGACCCCGGGTGGCTACGTCGTGAATGTCACGGTCTCCGACGGCTCGCTCTCCGCCAGCCGCGAGTGGACCGTGACCGTCGGAACCGAGGTCGTAGGTCCCTCGCCCCTGTTCTCCGGCATATGGCCGTACGCAATTCTCCTGGTCATCATCTTGGTCGCAATCCTCCTCATCGCGTTGGCTCGTCGGCGGCGGAAGCCCGAGGAACCTCGTCCGCCGCCTCCCTGAATTCGACCGAGGCGGACGCTCGACCGCGAGGGGATTTCCCCGTCACTTGAGAGATTCCCGCGATTCGGTCAGGAGTCGGCCAGGGCCGGGCCGACCAGGTCCCGCCCGAGCGGCTTCTTCGAGGAAGCGAAGGGGCTCGAAGGCGGCTTCCGGCGGCAACACCCCGCGGTCGCGGACCTTCCCGTGGAGGATCCGGAGGGCGGCGACGGTCAGCGGGCCGACGGTGGACTCCCAAGGACCCGCCGGCCAACAGGAGTAGCGGATCTTGCGACGGTCCTTCGTCCCACTCGCAGTGGCCATCATGCCGAAGTCGGATGGCGCTCCCACTCGGCCTTTCAGCCAACGGCCGGGATCGGCCGTGATTGCATCGAGGAGGGCCACCGTGGCCTTCGAAGGATCCGACCGACCGCCCGCGATTTCGCGCGCTCGCTCCCGGAGTAAATCATTCAGTTGGCGGGGCAAAAACGCCATGAGGACGGAGACAGACTTCAGGCCGCGGTTCCGTCGGGGAAGGGTGATCGGTTCCGTGCTTCCGATTGGGGTGGCGGTCACCATGGCGCCGCCGGGCAGGCGGACCTCCTGCGGATTCTCGAACGGATCCACGGCGACGAGGCGGCCTCCGCGGTAGGTCCGGACCCGGCCGGAGACCCAGGCCAGGACCTGCTGCCAGGACGCGTTGATGCGTCCCGTCCTCTTCATTTCCTCCGGATTGCCGAACAGCGCGGCTCGGTCGCGGCTCAGGTCCCACCACACGCAGAGCTGGAGGTCCGTGGCCTTGTCCAGCTGGTTGGCGGCATACTGCATCAGGAGGTTCGAGACGCCGGGGACGTGCCCGATTCCCGTTACGATCGAGACGTTCGCCTCTTTCGCCTTTGCGTCGAGGGAGAGCACTTTCTGGAGGGCCGGGCCATCCGCGCCGATGTCGCAGAGGTGGACGCCAGCGGCCACCGCGGCCTTCGCCACCGGGAGGGCGACGCGAAAGTCCGGCCCCGCGGTACTCACGATGAGATCGTATCCGCGCGCCGCGGAGGCGAGACGCTCCGCATCGGTCGCGTCGAGTTCGAGGGCGTTGGCCTTGGATCCGATCTCCCCCGCGGTGCGCTGCGCCAGACCGAGGTCTCTCCCCGCGATGCAAATCTCGGAGACGATCTCGCGGCGGGCGAGGAGCTTCGACGAGACGCGTCCGATCCGTCCCGTCCCGCCGACCGCGAGGACCCTCGTGGTGCGCCCTCGAGGTGCATCGAGCGCGGGGGCGAAATAGCTTGACCCGCGGGATGCCCCGTCGCTCAGTCGATTCGCACGCGGGCGAAGCGCAGCAGGTCGGCGACTGTGAAGATGCCGTCTTCGCGGGCCCCGAATTCGCCCGCCTTCGGACGCCACATCGGGCGGACGCTCAGGTACGAGGACGGGTCGCCGCGGAGGAGTCCGATGAGGACCTCCGCGACGATGCGCCCGCCGACCGGGCCGAGTCGGCGCCCCTCGCTCAACACCTCGGCTTCCTTCAGGACGTAAAAGAAGAGGGGCGTACTCGCGCCGAAGGCGCGCAGGAGGGGTTCGGGGAGCGACTTCATCTGCTGGGCGTGCAGGATGAGATCTTCCGGAAGTCCGAAGGTCCTCGCGATCGCCTGACCGGAGGGCAGCCCGAGGGCCTTCCCTCGCTTCAGGTCGCGCTCGGCGAGCGCGTGGATCTCCTTCGCGACCGCGTCCGGGAGGATGCTGATGCCGAACGCGAGCTTCGAGTCGATCTTCCGGCTCGGCTGCGGTTCGAGCTTGCTCCCGTCGAACTTGAAAAACCGGGCCCACTGGATCACGTGCCCCGCGGGGAGTTCCCGGAAGCCCCGCAAGTCCTCGGCGGGTGGCTTCGCGAAGATCGGGATGTTTTGCACCTGGTCGTTGAGCTCGTATTCCCCGCGGACCATGCTGTGCCCGAACCGGTACGCGCCGACGGAGAACTCGACGGGCATGAATGGGCGCTTCGTCCAGTGGAAGAACCGCGGGAGGATCGCGAGCGTCTTGACCGTCTTCGACTCCTTGGCGACCGGGACCTTGAATGCGACGGGATGGAGGATGTCCTCGATCACTTCGGGCCCGACGAGCCGCGCGAGGAAGTCGTGGATCACGGCCCATTGGTAATGCCAGCGGACGATCCGGCGTCCCTTGTCGAACCGCCGATCGGGCGGGAGGCTCGCGACCGAAGGCGTGTCGACGACCCGGTTGTGGAACTTCAGGACCCCCAGGGCGAGCCCGGAGACGATCAGGTTCTCGTCGTTGCGGGCGTCCCCGAGCAGGGCCCGCGCCTTCGCGTTCCGCGGGAGGTCGTCCTCGCCGGCCTTGTTGTGGCCAATCAGAAGATGGACGCCGTCCTCATCGTACAGGAAAGGCTGGTCGTCCGGTCCGCGGCCGTAGACGGAGTCGAGGTCGAACCGAGGGGTGCGGAAGTCGACGAGCGCGTCCGGATCGTTGTCTCGCTCGAGCTGCGACGTCGGATCGAAGGTCAGGTCGTGGTCGACGAACTGCCCGAAGTACGTGAAGCCCGCGGGGATGTCCGGGTTGTCGCCCGCCGTGTCCTCCTCTCCCGTCGGCTCGGGTTCGACCATCTGGCGGGCGAGCGCCTCGAGATCCTTGTCGTCCGGCAGGAGCGGCGGCAAGTTCCGAAACATGCGGCCGAAGCGGCCTTCAAAGGACGGCGATCGGGAGACGGCACTCAAGCCTCGAAGTTCGGAGCCATGGAAAGGTCGGGTCATGTTCTCGCCTGGTGCGCGGGCCGAGACCGTCTGCCTGGCTTAACGCTTTGTCCACCACCGCGACGAATTGATTATCACGGAACCGAGCGCGGGCGAACGTGAATCTGTTCGGGAACCTTCATCGTCGATCCGACGTTTCGAGCCCTCGCCTAGGAGACCTCCCTTGATCCGCTTGCAAATGGAGGATGTGTTCCCCCTGTACCTCGAAGGTCTGTGGGAGCTGCTGCATGCCCACATGGACGAAGGTCGGCTTCCTGAAATCCATCCGAGCGTCCTCCGGGGGCGATTGGTCCGCGAAGGGGGTACGGTCGAGTACATGGGTCGCACGTTCCCCCGGGAGAAGGTTGTGGAGCGGGCATACCGAATCGGAGGACGGTCGGTCAAGACGACGTGGAACTACCGGATCGAGCCGCCCGACCGGTACGCGTACGACGTCACGTTCCAGAATGGCTCGATTATCCGTTTCGACAATCGTTACGCCCCGGCCGCTGGAGGCACCCTCGTCAAGACGACGGTGGAAATCTCCTTGAAGCGGATCCCATCGTTCGTCGCACGTTGGGTCGTCAGGCGTTCGCTCGACCGATCGGATCGAGAGGACCTCGCCTACGCGAGACAGCAGACCGGGTCCTGAGCGAGGAGGGCCTACCAGGGGAGCCCGATCGACTTCGCGAGGAAGGCGTTCAGCGGGTCCATGGCCTCGCAAGCCTTCACGAACTCGTCCAGGAACTTCGGGTTCACGACCTCGTTGTCGCGGAAGCGATGGCCGGCGACGAAGTCCTTTCGGCGGAGGTCCTGGATCATCGGATGGTTCGGATCATATCCTGGCGGGGGTCGCTTGAAGGATTCCCCGCTGAGTTCGATCCTCGAGCGCAGGACTTTCTTCCAAGAGTCCGGCTCCTCGACGATTCGGTCGCGGATCTTCTTGAGGACGGGCGGGTCGGGATGCCAGACCCCGGAGTGGACGCCGCTCTCGCCGGATTCCAGGTGGAGGAAATAGCCGGGAGCCATGTGCTCCGGCGTCGTCGCTTGGTCGTGCCAGAAATGGATCCCCACATGGGTCTTGTACGGGCTCTTGTCCGGTGAGAAGCGGATGTCCCGGTAGATGCGGGAGATGGATCCTCCATAGGCCTTCGCTTCCCCGACGAGGTGAGGGCTGATCTTCTTCAATCGCGTCGACGCATCGCGGACGAAGCGCACCGCGGGTTCCTGGACGACCTCCTCGTATCGGGGCTTGTTCGCCTCGAACCATTCCTTGCGGTTGTTCTTCCCGAGGTCCCGGAAGAACTCGAAGAAGCCCGGCGCGAAATATCCGGATCGATCGGCCATTACGCTCATCCCCCTATGCGCGGTCCCCCGATCAGGGATCAGCGGTTGAACATTGGCGCGAACGGGCGGGCGTCGAAGACGGCCCGGATCGAGCCGATCTTGTCTCCGCGGACCCGGTACCATTCGCAGATGAATGCCGTGCCGGCGGGCGTGTTCGTCACCATGTCGTAGAGGATGCAGACGTCGTCCCCGTCAACGAACGTCCGGCGGGGCTCGACCCGTTCTACGATGTGGTGCAGCTTGCCGAGGGCCTCCAAGTACGGCTCCGGCCGCTGGAACGATTCAAACGGTCCGACGAACGACAAGTCGTCGTGGAGGTACGTTCGGGCTCCCGCCATGTCCCCTTTTCCAAGTGCCTTCTGGTACGCCATCACGATGTCCTTCGCTTTCGTCATCTACTCATGCACCTTCGGTAACGCCGGGGCATCCTGCCATGCCGCGAGGATCGGTCCGCCGGGGATCCGGAACCAGAAGAAGCTCCCCATCCCCGGGATGTCCACCCTCGGCAGGACGATCTCTCCGCCAGCCCGCACGATCTTCCGCGAGGCCCCGTCGAGGTCGTCCACGCGGACGTAGTTCATGCTGCCCGGGATCTCCTTGGCCTGCACCGGCCGGACGCCCCCGCGGCCGCCGCCGGGCGCCTCGAACGAGAGGTACTCGCCGAGCGGGAACTTCAGCGACTCGAAACGCCACGCGAAGACCTTCTCCAGGAACCGCCGGGTCGCCGCCGGATCCGTGCTCGAGAGCTCGGAGAAGGCCATCGTCCCGTGATCCGTCCGAGCCGTCGACACTTTCCGTTTCGCCATCGTCGTCCCCGTCGCATCTCGCGGTGCAAAATCGATATCCATTGGATAGTATATATGGGTCCTAGGGGCCGGACGGATAGTGGCGCGATCTCGGGGTGGGGGCGGAACCCGCGGACCGCGGACGATCGCCCCGCTCCTGGCATATCAGGCGGACCCAATCCGCGAGAGCGTGAAGCGACTCGGTCGCAAGTGGACCCTGCTCATCCTGCGCGACATGGCCTTCCTGAAACTGGACCGATTCGGACAGATCCTCCGCAACAATCCCGGGCTGACCCCGCGGGTGCTCTCCCGCCGCCTCGATCAGATGGAGGAAGAAGGCCTCGTGGAACGCATCGAGCGACCGGATTCGGTCGTCTATCGTCTCACGGACCGGGGGGAGGACGCCGTGTTCATCCTCCTCGCTTTCCTCCGATACGGCATACGGCATCGACTGGCCAGGGCACCCTAGCCTCTCTCATTGGGCGGAGCTTTATGGCCCCTGGCGGCGTGACTGAACTTGCGGAGGGATGGACCGCGGGAATGGGAGTGTCTTGAAGGCGGGTTGGTCCCCGGCATGGGTCGCGATCGTCCTCGCCATCGCCCTCGCGGGCTTGCCGGCCGCCGCGGTCGTGCATCCCGCGGCGCAAGATGGTGGGACCGCGCTCGCATTCCCGTCGACGGTCCGCTCCTCGGCCCCGTCGGTCCTCGGTGCTTCGGGCAGTCGGGGACTCGTTCCATCCGAGGCGTCCCCGGTACCCGGTGTCGGCTGGGAAGCGTTGTCGCACGCCTCCAACGGCCTTTCTCCACCGGATGTGCAGGTCGCGGTCGGACCGGACCATATCGTCGAGGCCGTCAACTCCGCCCTCGGAATCTATACGAAGCTGGGGGCGTCCGTCACGAACACCAACCTGTCGACGTTGTTCTCCTCCGGTTCGGACCTGGTCGGGGATCCGCGGATCCTGTACGACGCCTTCGCGGGCCGCTGGTTCGTGAGCGCGGGCGACATCTCCCGCGGGCAGGTCCTCGTTGCCGTCTCGAAGACCGGGGACCCGGCCGGCAACTGGTCCACCTACCAGGTCCCGTCGGTGCCCACGAGCTCCTGCCTCGACCAGCCGGTCCTTGGCGTGGGCACGTGGAATCTGATCGTCTCAGTGAATGCGTTCTCCTCCTGTACGTCCCCGCCGTATACCTTCGAGGGCTCCCAGTATTGGGTCATGAACAAGACCGACCTGGTGGCCGGCGTCGCGAACCCGGCGACTTGGGCCTCGATCCGAAACACGGTCCAGTTCTCCGTCCACCCGGTCCGGATGGAGAGCCCGAGTCCGACCCAATACATGGTCTCCACCTTGTGGGATTCGGGCAGCCCTGTATCGGTGATCCTCCAATCGTTCGCGGTCACCGGATCGCCGCCGGGAAACGTCCAGGTGATGGCCTCCGACCACCAGATGGCGGCGACGGCGCAGTTGCCGCCCCCGGCCCCGCAGCGGGGGAGTTTCTACAACCTCGACACCGGCGACTTCCGGATCGCCGATGCCCTCTGGTCGCGAGGTCTCCTTTGGCTCGCCTTCAACGACCAGTGCCGGACGACGTTCTCTTGGACCGCGTGCGCGCGGCTCATCGAACTCGACACGGAAGCGAATGCGGTCCTCCAGGATTTCTGGGTCTCTTCGACCCTGCGCGACTATTTCTATCCCGCGCTCGCCCTCGATGGCTACGGGGACCTCGCCCTCATCGTCGGCGTTTCGTCCTCGAACGACTACCCGGGGCTCCTCGTGACCGGCCGGCTCCGCGACGATCCGCACGGCGAGTTCCAGCCGCCGGTCCCCGTGAAGGCCGGATCGGGCGCCGAGGAATCCTGGTGTTCCTCGTCCAACAACCGATGCCGCTACGGCGACTACTTCGGCGCGAGTCCCGACCCGACGGACCCGACACGGGTCTGGCTCGCCGGCCAGTTCGCCCGCGGATCCTTCGCGGGTTGGGGGACCTACCTTCTTCCCGTGCGCATCAAGGCGATGCTGACGGTCAACTACACGGTCGACTCCGGCGCGCCTCCCCCGAACGGACCGATCTTGCATTACATTCGAAACGGCATGGCCGTCGCGGCCCAGGTCGGTCCCGCCCACATGACGTTCCTCGCGGATCCGGGGACCTCGTGGCAGATCGATTCGAGTTTCATGAGCTCGTCGGGCGATGCGCGTTATCTGGTGCGGGCCGCGGACGACGAGAACTTGCACGGGGTCGCGAACCGATCCTTGGTCTTGTCGGTGGCCTATCAGCTCGAATATCCCGTATCCGTCGACGTGACCTCGGGCGGCTCCGTCGCCTACGCATCCAATTCGACGACGGGCACGATGGAGTCGGGGAAGAACGGCACGTTCTTCGTCTTCCCGGGCGACGTCGTGACGCTCACCGCCCGCCCGTCCTCCCTCCTGTATGTCTTCGCGGGCTGGTCGGGGGATTTGACCGGATCCGCGCCGTCACAATCCGTGACCGTGGGTGAATCGCAATCGATCGTCGCCCGCTTCGCACCGAATTGGGCTTTCATCGCCGCGATGGTGACGGTCGGCGCGATTGCGGCGGTGACGTGGGCCGTCTTCCTGCGTCGGCGGCGACGCAGGGCGAAGCCTGCGGCGGTCGAACCGAGCACGCCTCCTCCGCCTCCCCCGGAGGGTCCGCTTCCTTAGCGTGCCGTTCCTGGACAATCGGATTTCGAGCGAAAGAGCGGCGCTTACCGAGACGAAGCCTTCTCCGCCCTCGGCCGAAGGAATTCCACCGATTCGAAGATGCACTTAGGGTCGCCCATGCTCACGCACTTCGTCTCCTGGAACTCGATCTTCGTGCCGAGCGATCGGTTCGTCCAGCCCGCCACGAAGCCGGCGACGAATGGGCAGGCGGGTTTGTCCCTGCGTCCCTCCTGTCGCGCCGCGAGGCCGATCGCGGTCCCCTCCGGGAAGATCCAATGGACTTGGCCCGTCGCATCGTCATATTCGATTTCGCAGCGGCCCCATCCCGCGCCCGACAAGATTCCGCTTCCCGAGGACAGGAGCTGCGTCTTCCCGTCGTTCGCTGGCGCGTCGGTCAGGAGCCGCGCGCCGACGTCTGCACCGTTCCAGCCCGAGGTGTATCCGACGGTGTAGCTTTGCATCCGCGCGGGATAATGGCCGACGATGCCCTCGAGGACCCGCAGGAAGTCGTAGATCCGGCCGGCCCATATCAGCATCGTGGGGTACTCGGCGCCGCCCCAGTAGTTGACGCCCTGCTTGGGGTTGTGCGTCAGGAGGTCCTGCGACACGCGGTGAAACTGCACCTCGCTTTCCTTTTCCGAGACCGTGAACCAGTGTTTCATCGGGATTCCCTCGTTACAGCTCCTCGAGACGATCCTCGATCCGTCGGGCGACCTGAGTGACCTTCATCAGGGCCAGTCCGAGGTTCGCATCGTGCTCGAGCAGGCAGGTGAGGATCGCTTCCGGTCCCGCCTCCATCACGAGGAGGAGGCCGTCGACATACCGGACGATCGAATAGGTGAAGGGACCTTGGCGGAGATGGTCGCCGGTCGAGCGGGCACTTCCGACGACGGCCGCGGCCATCGCGCAGAGGATGTTCGCCTCGCGCGCCGACTTGAAGGTGTGTTCGATCGGGAGGCCGTCCCGCCGGGTCACGGCGGCCGAGATCCATCCCCGGACTTTGCTGAGCGTATACAGTTCGGTCCGCAGGGCCTCCGAGATGTCGGTCGGAGGGCTGACGATGACCGTATCAGGGGGACTCAGGGAGGACAACGTCCGCGAGGAGGCCATCCGACCGTCTAGGCGGTCCGGACGGGATAAAGCCCGTAGCCCTGAATTTCACGGATGTAGGTTTCCCGAGGCCGGAAGCGTGCCGTTCACAAGCCTGTTCTTCCAAGCAACAGTCCGTGACTACGAGGCCTTTGCCCGTTCTCTTGACGAGGATGGAATTCGCGGTACGATTCGTCACACGGACCTCCCCGAGTTCCACCGTTTCCTTCGGACGAACTCGAACGTCCCGCGAGGTGGACATGGTAGGCCGGGAAGCTTCGCACGGATGAAAAGCCTGTGGAAGACTAGTGCGTGTGCGCGTGCCCGTGATGGCCCTCTTGGGCGTCCGGAGCCTCTTCGCCTTTCGGATTGAAACTCTGGCCGCAGCCGCACGTGGACCAGTTGTTCGGGTTGCTTACGAGGAAGCCGCTGCCCGCGACGCTCTCGGCATAGTCGACGCTCGATCCGTCGAGGTACTCCTTGCTGTTTCCGTCCACGAGGACCTTGAGCCCGTGGACCTGCACGACCTCGTCGCCCTCGTGGATCGACCGGTCGAGGGCCAAGCCATACCGGAATCCGGAGCAGCCACCGCCGGCGACGTACATCCGGAGGTACGTGTCCTCCGGCGTCCCGAGGGGCTTGCCCGTGTCCGGGTCGTTCCTCTGGATGAGCTCCTTGACCTTGTTTGCGGCGGTCTCGGTCAGGCTGACTTGGATCATTACGCTCCCCGCATCGTCTAAGACAATACCCCGTTATATAACGTTTTGGTGGCGGTTTTCGTGACTCCAATCTCAGCCAAAATCCTACGGGAGGGGCTTCCCCATGTACCGCCGCTCCGCGATGAATCCGAGCTTCTCGTACACATGCCGCGCCCGTCCGTTCCCCTCGCCGACCTCGAGCTTGATCTTCCGGTGCCCGCGCCTCCGCGCCCAGTCGCCCGCCCACTCCACGAGGGCCTGGCCGATGCCCTTGCCGCGGTGGTCGGGCGCGACCCAGATGTCGTACAAGAACGCGTGCACCTCCGGCGTCAGGAATCCGCTCTCGCCGATGATGATGTACCCGAGGAACTCGCCGGACAGCCCTTCCGCGACCCATCGCTCCGTGCGGTTGCCCTCGACGTACTGCTCGATCTTCTTGCGAAAGTGACGCTCCCAGGCCTGCCGATCCAGCCCTTTGCGCTCGTCCTCCGGCAGGTCGTCCCACGCCGTCTGCAAAGTCGCCGGCCAAATGATCGGGAGGTCCGCGCGACGTCCCTTGCGCATCTGGAGGTCCATCGTCGCACCGCCTTCGCGATGGACGGCCGTGGTCGATGAATGTGTCGGCCCGGACCCGTGCCCCTGATTGCCTCGTCCATCATTTGTCGGCCAGATTTTATATGCTGGCCGTCCGCTGAGGCCCATCGTGGTCCCCTCGCGATGCGTTCGCTGCGGCGCCGTGAGTCGGGATTTCCTCTGCCCGTCCTGCACCGATTATCTGATCGCCTACCATCCGCTTTGGCTCAATCCGGCGCTTCTCCCTGGCCCATCGCTCCTCGATCTCGCGGCGCCCCGCGACATGCCGTTCGTCTCCTTCGACGTGACCGAAGTCGAATGGGATGCCCCGCGCGACGAACCGCCGACGGCCGACGCCGTCCGCCTGATCCGGCTCCTGAGCCTCGATGATCGAACCCATCCGATGGTCAGCGTCGGGGACGCGGACCTCTTGCACCGGTTCCTGCGGGAGGGACGCCGCTCGACGCCGAACAGCCCGGACGCCCGAGACGCCCTCGCAAAGATGTATCGATACCTTTCCACATCGGACTGGATGCCCGCGCACCTGGCCGCCGAGTATCGGCTCCGCGCGGACACGCTCACTCCTCCCGCGAGAGAGTCGCTCCCGGAGTCCATGCCTTCGATAGAGCCCGCCGCGGAAGAGGTTCCGTCCGCGTCTCCGCTCCCCGAACCATCCGACGTCACACCGGAGGCCGAGGAACCCCTGCCGGATTTCTCCGAGGTGGACCTCGAACCGGTCGAGGAGAAGGTCTCGCTCCCGGCGCCCGGGCCGTACCGTCCCGAGCCGATCCCGACGCCGGAACCCCCGCTTCCGCTCCCCTCGCCTCCGACCCCGCAACCCGAACCGGAGCCGGAACCGGAGCCCGAGGAAGATCGCCTCGTCGCGTCGCGGAGGGCCGAGCTCGAGTCGATCCAGCAAGCCCTCGAGGAAGAGCGCGCAGGCATGGAGGCGTGGACCCGCTCGCAGCTGGCGGAGTTCCGCACGAAGGAGGTGGCGCTCTCCGAGCGGGAGACGGCCATCACCACGAAGGAGCAAGAGGTCGCGACGCGCGATCAGGCCGTCACGGATCGCCTGCTCACCTTGGAGAAGGATGCGGCGCGCCGCGAAGTCCTTCGATTCCTCGGACGCGTCCCGGGCATGTCGGAGGCGCAGGCCGACGTGATCGCGACAGCGTTCCCCGATTTGTCGTCCTTGCAAGCGGCGGACGAAAAGGCCCTCACACAATGCCGAGGGGTGACGGAGAACCTCGCGCGGGCGATTCGGTACGAACTCGTCCCCGGAGAGGTCGACCAGGAACAGCACGCGGCCCGGTTGCGGGAGGAGGCCCAGGCGTTCCTCGAGGACAAGGACTACGACGCGGCCCTCGACTGTTACGACCGACTCCTACGAGATCGACCGGAGGACACCGGGACCTGGTTCGATCGAGCGGATGTCCTGGTGTTGCTCAATCGGAAGGAAGAAGCCCTCCAGTCTTACCGGCGGGTCCTCGACCAGGACCGGGCGAACCGACGGGCGTGGTTCGAGCGAGGCAACCTCTTGTTCGGCCTCGGACGGCTCGCCGACGCGGTCGACGCGTTGCGCGAGGCCTTGCGGCTCGATCCGACGAAAGCGGGCGACATCGCCCTGAAGGCGGAGCAGCTCCGGAGGGACGGGCATCCGAATGAAGCCGTCATCCTGTTCCAAGCCATCGTCGATGTCAGCCCCGCGGACGTCCGCGCGGTCCTCGGACTCGGCGACTCGTTCCTGGGGTTGGGCGACACCGACGCGGCCGAGGCCCTCTTCACCCAGGCCCTGGGGAAGAATCCTCAGAACGCGCCGATCGTCTTCCGCAAGGGAGAGCTCCTCGAGCGGAAAGGCCGATGGGGGGCCGCGATCCAATATTACAACCGCGCGATCGCGCTCAAATGGAATCTCGTCGGACCGTGGCTCGCGAAGGGGAAAATTCTGTTGGATCACGATCGAGCCCGCGAGGCCCTGGAGTGCTTCGACAAAGTCCTCACCTTCGAGCCGGACACCGTGGAGGCGTGGGCGGGGAAAGCGCGCGCACATTCGCTCCTCGGGGACCCGGAGGCGGCGGGGAATGCGCTGAAGCGAGCGGAGGGCCTCGATGCGCAGCATCCATCGGTCCACGCGGCGAGGGAACAATCGAGCGTCCCCGCGGGTCCTCAGACCGAGCCCGAGTTCGAGCTTCCGTTGGAGTCCCCTCCTGCGGAGTTGGAAGTCCCGCACGACGAAGAACAAGAGACGGATCAAGACGAGACCGACGAGCCCGCGGTCGCCCCCGATTTCCATTCTCTCGTGAAAGCCTTCGAGGAGATCGAAGAGGAACCGCCATCGACGCCGGAGCCGAGCCCCGCCGATGCGGACTTTCAATCCTTCGTCGAGTCGATTGAGCCGGACGAGGAGGAAACGTATGTCTTGTTGCAGCTCGCCGAGCTCGCCCTCGAAGGCGGCGATGCACGGATGGCCCTATTGCGGTACGAGCAGGCGATCGCGCAAGACGATCGGAGCGCAGATGCGTGGACCGGCAAAGGGGTCGCGCTCCAGCAGCTGGAGCGGTACCGGGAAGCCCTCGAGGCGTACGATCGGGCCCTGTCGCTGAAGCCGGATCACCCGACCGCGCAGAAGTGGCGGGAGACGTGCCTCCGGCATCTGGACCGCGGGGCGGCCGGATGACCGTCCTCCCTCCGGAGACCGCCCGCCGCTTCCTGCCGTCTGTCGACCGCCTGGAGAATGCGATGCGGGCCGCGCGCCGGTCGCTCGATCGCGGGGACCTCGAAGGGGCGCTGCGCGAAGATGACGTCGCGATCCAGTTGAAGCCCGAGTACGACGCCGCCTGGCTGCTCCGCGGACACATCTTCCGGAAGGACGGAAACGTCCCCGGCGCGATCGAGGCGTTCGCTCAAGCCCTCAAGATTAACGGGGAGTCGCAGGAGGGATGGCTCGGCCTCGCTTCCTCGCTCCATGCCGTCGGCCGCTACCCGGAAGAGATCGAGGCCTACGATCGGCTGCTGCAGATCCAGCCGCGATCCCTTGAGGCCTGGATCGACAAGGGCGCCGCCCTGCACGACATCGGCGACTACCGCGGCGCGATCGCCTGCTACGACAAAGTGCTCGCGATGCGGCCGGAACATGCACCCGCATGGAGCAACAAGGGTGCGGCCCTGCTGCGCCTCGGCGATGACGCCGGCGCGGCCCGGAGCTTCGACGAGGCCTTGCAACTCGACCCGGATTTCTTCGACGCGATGGCGAACCGCGTCCTGCTCTGCAGGAAGCTCAATCGCCACGGCGAGACCGTCCTCTGGGCCGATCGGGCCCTCCGGGTCCGCGAGGCCCCGTGGCTTTGGTACGTCAAAGGTGAGGCCCACCTCGGCCTCGGCGAATCGACGCTCGCGATGAAGGCCTTCGAGCGGTCGCTCGCCCTCGACCCGAAGTCGAAGGAGGCGAAGGCGGGGCTTCGGAGGGCGAAGGCCGCCCGCCAGAAAGGCGACGTCTACCGCGGGGTCTACGAGTGTTTCGGGACCCACGTCGCCGGCGATCCCGGCTGCGAGGGCTGCGAGATCCGCGGGCAGTGCCGGCTGGTGACGCCATGAGCCTTCCCTCCCTCGCGGAGGTCGAACACGCGGACTGGACGTCCCTTCAGCGGATGTGTGAGAACCTCGGCCTCAACCCGAAGGGCCGGAGCGCCGTCGTCCGGATGCGCGTCGCCGACTTCGTGCGGAGGCGTGGCCAGCCGCCCACGTGGAGGCCCGCGAAGGCGCACCAAGCCGCGCTCCTCACCCGGATCGGTCATCCGGATCTGGCGGAACGATTGTGGGAATCCACGATGCAGCTCGATGCACCGGGACCGTGGACGGGCCTAGGACACGCGCAGCTCGCGGGCGGGTTCCTCGCGGAAGCCGCCAAGTCCTTCTCGCGGGCCGCCCAGATGGGCGAGCCGGGCGCGGAACTGCACCGGGCTGAGGCGCTCGCGGCCGGCGGCAACTTCGCGGGCGCGGCGGCCGCGTGCGACGTCCATCTCGCCTCGCAGCCGCGCGACCTCCGGGGCATCTTGATGAAGGTTTCCTTCCTCACCCGCGCCGGGTTCGAGGACGAAGCAGCGAAGGTGCTCCGCTCGGCCATCGACTTGCATCCGGAGGCGCCTGAACTTGCGCGGTCGTTAGGTCTCGCCCTGTTGCGGTCGGACCACCATGAGGCTGCTGCGGACGCTCTCCATGCGGCCACACAACGTGATTCGAAGGATGCGAGCGCCGCGGCGGTCCGAGGAGCCGCCCTCCTCCTCGCGGGTCGCACCCGGGAGGCGATCGGCGTCTTGCGGGAAGCGCTCGAACTGGATCCCGAACGCGCGGACGCCCTGAACAACCTCGGCGTCGCCTACCTCGCCATGGGTCAGACGAAGCCCGCGGCCGTGAACCTCGAACGCGCCGCAAAGCGCTTCGAATCCCCTCGGATCATCCTGAATCTCGGGAAGGTGCTCGAAGCAGCGAACCGGAAGACGGAAGCGGCCGGAGCTTACGAGCAGGTGCTCCGACTTCGGCCGAAAGATTCCGAGGGCCGGGCAGGCCGGAAGCGACTGGCCCCCTCCGGGAAAGCGAAGCGCTCCCGGAAAGCGTCGGCGAAATCCGCGAAGAAGACGACTTTGTCCCGGCGGACGCGGTCGAAGTCCACACCGCCGAAGACCGCAGCGCCAGAGACCGCGGGGACGTAGGTTTCGGGGTCTCGCGGAAGCCTCAAGATGGCCCGTTCCATCGGAGAGCCGATGGAGATTCGTCCCACCGAATGGCAAGGCGTTTACTCGGACGGCTCCTGGCTTCTCACGCGGAATCTGAACCCGGGCGTTTCGGTCTACGGAGAGAGTCTTCATCTGGAGGGAGGCATCGAATATCGGCGATGGGATGTGAATCGGAGCAAGCTGGCGGCGTACCTGAAATGCGGCGGGCGGGTTTGGCCGTACGGCGACGCCACGTCGGTCTTGTACCTCGGCGGGGGGAACGGGACGACCGTCAGCCATCTCTCCGACATCTGTCGACAGGCCACGATCACGGCGATTGAGATTTCTCCCCGGGCCTTCCGAGACCTCCTGAAGGTGTCCGAAGCTCGACCGAATGTCCTTCCGATCCTCGGGGATGCGGCCAAACCCGAGATGTACGGGAATCGAACGAACCCGGCCGCCGTCCTATACCAAGACATCGCCCAACGGGATCAGGCCGCGATTTTTCGAAGGAACCTTGCCTGGCTCCGACCGGGTGGAGTCGGCTTCCTCATGATCAAGGCCCGGTCCGAAGACGTTGCGGCGAATCCCGTCGAGGTCTATGAGGCCGCGAAGAGAGACCTGATGGCCGCGGGAGTCCGAATCCTCGACCGACGTATATTGGCTCCATATCAGACGGACCATGCGGTCCTTGTCGTGAAGAAGCCATAGCATCATCCCTCGGGAACGAGATCCAAGCCACCGTGACTCGGACGTCGCGCCCGTTGTACGGGAGGTTCGCCCGGTATTATGACCTCATCTACCACGCGCTCGTCAACTACGAAGGCGACGTCGACTACCTCGAGGACGTTTTCCGCCGGTACAAGGTGAAGCCGAGGACCATCCTCGATCTCGGATGTGGGACCGGGAATCACTCGGTGCCTCTTGCACGCCGCGGATACCGGGTCAGCGGCATCGACCGGTCCGCCTCCATGATCGCCCAGGCGAAGAAGAAGGCCTCACGGTTGCGGAATCCGCCGCGGTTCGTTCGGGCCGACATGCGGACCTTTCGATTCGGACAAAGGTTCGACGCGGCCCTCTGTTTGTTCGGAGCCTTCGGATATCTTCTGACGCAACGAGACGTCCTCCAAGCGCTCCATCGCATCCGATCGCACCTCGAACCCGGCGGCCTCTTCGTCTTTGAGTTTTGGCAAGGGTCCGCGGCCCGACCTGCGCCATTCCAAACGTGGCTCGATCTCACCCGAGAGGGAATGGAAATCGTCCGACTCGATGAATCGCGATACGACCCGAAGACCGGTCGGCTGCCCGTGGAATTCCGATTCTTCGTCCGCCGCGGGCGGCGGTTCCTCGATCGATTCACGGAGGTCCACACGATTCAGACCTATTCAATTCGGGAGATTCGAGCCTTACTCGGTCGCGGGAAGTTCGAGTTGCTCGGCTCCTTCGCGGCGACAAACGTCAAGCAAGGGTTCGGGCCGGTCACGCGGAAGACCTTCCGCGTCATGGTCGTCGCGCGGGCGAGGTGAACCTTCCGTCCACGATTCGCCGTCTGCACCCCGTGAACATTATATACGTCCCTGCGGTATGCGAGCCCTTCCGAGGAAACGATGGCTCGCCTCCATGCACACCGCAAAGGAAAGAGCGGATCCACGCGGCCGTTTCTGAAGGCAAACCCGGAGTGGGCGGGGATGGAAAAGGCCGAGGTCGAGGACACGATCTTCCGGCTCCACCAGGAGGGGCTCTCCGCCGCCGCGATCGGCGTGCGCCTCCGCGACGGATTCGGCGTCCCCAGCGTCCGGCTCGCGACGGGCCGGAGCCTGCTCGAGATCCTCCGTTCGAAGGGGGCGAAGTTTGCGGTCCCCGAGGACCTCGCCGGACTGATCAAGCGGGCCGCGAGCCTCCAGACACATCTCAAGGAGCATGGGTCGGACTTGAGCAACAAGCGAGGCCTGCAGCTGATCGAGGCGAAGATCCGCCGCCTTTCGCGGTACTACAAGGAACACGGGGTCCTGCCCGCGGATTGGGACTACTCGTCGAGAGTTTCGGAACTCCAAGTGAAGTAGGTGGCGCGATGGGGAAGCGCCTCGAGGACCTGGCGCCGGCCGGGCTCCTCGAACGGGCTCGAGCGGCCGCAACCCTCGTGGACGGTGTCTCGCGGGTCCGCGTGTTCTGTCATTACGATCCCGACGGGACCACGTCCGCCGCGATCCTCACCCGCGCCCTCATGCGACGTGGGAAGAGGATCCACGCGACGATGGCCCATGCCCTCGACCGATCGTCCGCGGCTCGTCTGAGCGAAGAGACGAACGAGCTGCTGATCGTCAGCGACATGGGATCCGCCCAGCTCGACCTGCTCGAGTCCCTCCCCTACCCGGTCATCGTGCTGGACCACCACAAGCCGATCCGCGATTCCGACAAGGTCGCCCACGTGAATCCTCATTTCGAAGGCGTCGATGGCGCCCGTGAGATGTGCGGTGCGACCACCACGTGGCTCTTCACCCTCATCCTGGACGAGGCCAACTGGGACCTCGCAGGCCCGGCGATGGCCGGAGCGATCGGGGACAAGCAGGCGGTGGGCGGCTTCCTCGGCGTGAATGCGGCGCTGTTCGCCGAGGCGATCGAGCGGAAGGTCGTGGTCGCGGAACGGCGGCTCGCCCTGCGGGACCTGCCGCTCGGCAAGGCCGTCGCCCAGTCCATCGATCCCTACTTCCGGGGCCTCTCCGGACGGCCGGAGGCCGCCGCGGAATTCCTGCGCGCGGCCGGGATCGATCCCGAGATGCCCATCCGCCAGCTCGATGCGGCGGGCCGACGCAAGCTCGGCTCCATCCTGGCGGTCCGACTCCTCGAACAGGGCACCTCCGCGGAGGCGCTCGAGTCGCTCGTCGAGGATCGGTATTGGATCGAGCCGGACCAGATGTACGCGCAGGACCTGGAGGCCTACGTGAACAGTTGCGACCGCCTCGATCACGAGGGCCTCGGCCTGGCCCTCTGCCTCGGGGACCGCGAGGCGTTGGCGAAGGCAGAGAAGCTCCTCGAGGAGTACACGTCTCGCGTCCTCGGTTACCTCGTCGGACTCGAAACGAAGGGGCTGTTCCCGAAGAAGCACACCCAGTTCTTCTACTGCGACGACGCGAGCCTTGCAGGATCCGTCGCGGGTAGCGGCATGCAGTTCTTCTTCGACCAGTCGAAGCCGGTCCTCGGCCTCTCGGTCCTCGACGGCGTGACGAAGGTGTCGGCCCGTGCGACCCGGGGCCTCGTTGCGGCCGGCGTGGACCTCGCGACCGGCCTACGCGAAGCGGCGTCCGAGGTCGGCGGCAACGGCGGAGGGCACAACATCGCGTCGGGGGCGACGGTCCCGAAGGGCAAAGAGGAAAAGTTCCTGGGGTTGGTCGATGAGATCGTGGCGCGGCAGCTCGCCGCGGGCCCGGCGAAGGCTCAGTAGCTGTCGAGGAGCCGGCTGACCTCGCGCGCTTCGAGATCCGTCCGAAGGGCCGGCGATTCGAGGACCTTCAAGTTCCGCTCGAGGAGGGCGAGCTCCTTTTCCTCCAGCGTGTCCGGACTGACCGGCAGGAGGATGATCGCGCGGCGCTGCATCACGAATTCGTTCACGTGCTCGACGAACATCAGCGTCTGGAGGAATCCGTTGTTGATGATGAGGTACTCCAGTCCGTCGAGCAGGACGACGCCCTCTCCGTTGTTGTCCTCGCTGAACTTCTGGATGACCTTGGCGAGCGTCCCGATCGCGGTCGGGTTGTGGAAGTCTTCCCCGGGCGTGTGGCTCAGCCAGATGATGCGGACCTCCGCAAGACCGCGCTCCCGTCGCACCCGCTCCGGATACTGCCGGGTGATGCAGAGGCCCGGGATCTTCTGCGCGACGAGCGTTTCGAAGAGGCGGTAGCTGAGCTCCGGTTTCTTTTCCTTCACGAGGTAGCAGACGCCCTTCTCCAGATCCATGGGCATCGCTGAACGCACGGACTCAGCTTCGGTGCTCATCTCCTCTTCCCGCGGTTGCACCCATCCCATCGGTTCTCTCCATAAGCCTATCGACGCTTCAAACTTCGTTCGAGATTATCAGCCAGGACCCGGGCGGGAATCTCCGGGAGGGAGATGAGCGTCGTCTTGCCGACCTCGCCCTTCCCGCTGAGCTTCGTGTCGACGAGGCCGAGCGCGTCCAGCTCCTTCACGTACTTCCAGAACTGCGTGTGGGCTCGCGGCTTCTCGCCATATTCCTCGCAGACGAGGGCGTAGGCCTGTTCCGCGTCGCCCATCGTGATATACGCTTTCTTGCGGCTCTTCCGCGCGATCGAAAGGAGGACGAGCTTCTTCGGGACGTCGAGGAGGGCCAACCTCTCCTCGACCTCGATCGGATGCACCTGGGCCTTCGCGCCGCGGACGTGTTCGGCGGCGACCTCCTCGGCGTGTTCCTCGTCGGCCAGCATGCCGGCCTTCTCGAGGAGTTCGATCCCATACCGGGCGTCGCCGAACTCCGAGGCGATGTCCGCGATCAGGTCGACCAGGTCGTCGTCCACCGTGCCCGGATGCATCGCAAGGGCGACCCGGCCGTGCACGATGTCCTCTAGCTCCTGGCGGTCGTACCGCGGGAACTCGACGACGTTCGTGCGGCGGAAGGTGCTCAGGGCTGCGGCGTCCATGTACTCGAGGGCGTTCGGCCGCTGGGAGATCAGGATCATCGAGATGTTGCCCTTCGTCGTCGTCCCCTCTTCCGCGATGCGGGCGAATGAATAGATCAGATCCGCACCGCTCTTCTTCAGGAGGGCGTCGACCTCGTCCAGGATCACGATGAAATGGAGCCGCTGTTTCTCGAGGTGCTTCCGGAGGCTCTCCATCTTTTCCGCGATCGAGAACCCGCGTTCCGGGAAATGCGCGTCGAAGTGCTGGAGGAGCCGAAGCAGGACCGCGTCGTCGCCCATCCGCTGCCGGCAGTTCACGAGGTCCCAGTCCACCGCGCGGTTCGACTCCGACGCGTACTTGCGGAAGTCCAGGCAGAACCGTTTCGCGGTGTGCGTCTTCCCCGTCCCGACCGCGCCGTAGAGGAACGCGTTGCTCGATGCGCCGGCCTCGACGATCGGGCGCAGGAGGCTGAAGAGGCGCTGGGTCTGTTGGTCCCGGTGGACCAGCTTGTCCGGAAGGTAGTCGAAGGACAGCTTCCCCTGGTCCTTGAACACGGAAGGGCCGGAGCGGAACGACACGAACGACGCGAACACGGCGGCTGAAAATAACCTTTGCCTCCTCCGACCCGAAAGGCCATCTCCCCGGCGGTCGATGCGTCGCCGTGGCCAATCGCTTCTTCTGCTTCGCCTGCGGACGCGACCACCGGGCGGGAAGCGGACTCGGGCGGGACCACAAACGCTACAGCATCGAAGGCGGCCACGAGTCCGGAGGGATCTTCTCGGACCTCCGCGAGTTCTACCTGCAAACGAAGGGGATCGCCGCGGCCTTCCGCATTCTCGGGTTCGAGAACGTCCGGGTCCATCCGCCGCGGTTCGGTCGCGGCTGGCCCTCGCCCGCGGCGATCGAGAAGGCCTACCGAACCCGAGCGCGCCGCCATCACCCCGACGTCGGCGGGGATCCCCACGAATTCCGCAAGGTCCAATGGGCGGTCGAGGTGTTGCGCCGTTACCGGCCGCCGGACGCGTGACGGTCCTGCACAAGATTTATCGAGGCGCCGCCGCTTCGATTCGAGGAGGTCCCCACACGCCTCGCTCCTTGCAGGAGACGCTCCAGCAGCTGCCCACCGAGGTCCTTCGCGACCTCGCCAGGGCCCACCGGATCGACCGCGGCCGCCAGGCCGATCGAGCCCTGCTGATCGAGACGATCATGGCCCTTCCGGACGGCGACGCGATCCTGGCGGAGGCGGACCGTCGGCGGATCGAGCATCGCCTGAGTCGCTTGAAGCCCCGCCAACTCCGCGAGATCGGGGAGCGACATCGGGTCAGCCTGCACGGCCTGAAGAACAAGGCAGACCTGGTGGAGGCCCTCGCCGGCGCTCCGGACGCGGCCGAGATCCTGATCGAGGTCGAAGCAGCGCCGCCGACGGACCATCTGGCCGCCGCGCTCCTCGGTCGGGATTCGTCCTTCGATTTCGCGAGGGTCGAGGAATTGCTCGTCCAGGCCCGCAAGCGGTTCCAGGAACGGCGGTTCGAGGCCGCCCTCAGCGCGGCCCAGGAGGCTTCGAGGATCGCCGAGCGGACGACGGATCAGCTCCGGCGGGCGTCGTGGTCGTACGCGGTCCTCGCGGCGCAAGGGCTCTTGGATCCGTGCGACCCGGCGGACCCGGAAGCCGTGGCGGCGAGGAAGCTTTTGGAGAGGGTGCGGGAGGCGTTGGTCCAGGGCCCACCGGTCGACGAGCAGCTGCTCCAGGGCCTCGTCCGCGCGTCCGAGTCGGCCCACGCGCGGGAGGCGGAGCGGGTTCGCGAGCACCTGGCGGGCACGAGGGACGCGATTCGCGAGGCGGCGAACCTTGGGGCCTCGGTCGCCCTCGCCGAGGATGCGTGGAACCGAGGGGCGGACTTCCTCGACCGCGGCCGGCTCCGGGCGGCGCGGGAGAGCTTCCAGGAGGCGTCGCAAAACGCGGAAGACGCCCGGCTCCTTCGGATTCGAGAGGTCGAGGACTCGGTCGACTCCGTCTCCGGGCACATCGAGCTCGCCCGCAACGTCGGCGCGGAAACGCTAGAGGCCGAGGGGCTCCACGCCGCCGCGCGGGCCGCGATCGCCGCGGGGGAGCACGGCCAGGCCGGGGACCTCCTCCGGCGGGCGGAGCGCCTCGCGATGAAGGGCCAGCAGCGGCAGATCGAGCGGGCGATCCAGCTCCGAGCCGCCCAGGTGGAGAAGGCCCAGGCGATCCTCAACGCCTGCGAACCGGTCTTGAAGGAGGCGGAGTCCTACGACCTGAGCGCCGCGGAGGTCCGGACCTTGCTTCGGCAGGCCCGGGACGTCCTGACGAAGGGCGATTACCTCGCGGGCCTGACGTTCGCGCGGAACGCGGAAGAGGCGGCACGGCACCTCGAGGCCCAGATTCAGGAGGAACGACGCCGACGCGGGATTCAAAAGCCGCGGTCGGGCATCTGCGGGGTCTGTCGATCCCGACGCGTCACGTTCCAAGATGACGGATGGGGCCGATGCGCCGAATGCGGCAACTCGTTCCGCTGGCGGGGTCCACTCGGCGTCTTGGAACGCCTTCGAGATCTCCTGACTCCCTGAGCGGGGCGCATTCTCCTCCGGGGCCAAGCCACCGGGTGTTCGACTCCATACTCTTTTATCGCGTGCCCAAGTTTCCGCGACGATGCGGAAGGGGGACCTGCTCCGGCGCCGGGTCGAGGACGTCGAACTCACGCCGTCCAAGGACCTCTCCGCGATGGTCGCCGCGATGGGCCGGGGCGGAGGATTCACCGCGAAGAAGATCGCGGTCGGCTCGGAGATCCTTCGGACCATGTTCCGCCGCGGCGCGTGCACGAGGTTCCTCTCGTTCCCCGCGGCCTTGATGGCGACCGGGGCCCGCGGCATCCTCCGAGGCCTCGTCGAACGGAAGCTCGTCGACGCGGTGATCACGACCTGCGGCACCGCGGACCATGACCTCGCGCGCGTATGGGCGCCGTATTACCACGGCGACTTCGAGATGGACGACGTCGCCCTGCATCGCCTGGGGGTGAATCGCCTCGGGAACGTGCTGGTCCCGAACGAATCCTATGGGGTCGTGTTGGAGAAGAAGATCCAGCCGATGCTCCGGGCCCTCTGGAACGAGGGGAAGAAGTCTCTTTCGACGAAAGAATTGTTGTGGGAGTTCGGCCGGAGGGCCGCCAGCCGGTCTTCCCTACTCTGGTGGGCCTGGAAGAACCGCATCCCCGTCTACGTGCCTGCGATCTTCGACGGCGCGGTCGGCTACCAATTGTGGGCCTTCTGGCAGGACCACAAGGATTTCGCGATCGACCAATTTCGGGACGAGGCGGAGCTTGCGGATCTCGTCTTCGACGCGCGGGAGACGGGAGCCCTCATGATCGGCGGAGGCGTCAGCAAGCACCACACGATCTGGTGGAACCAGTTCCGCGGCGGCCTCGACTACGCGGTCTACGTCACGACGGCGCCGGAGTGGGACGGAAGCCTGAGCGGAGCCCGCGTCCGCGAGGGCATCTCGTGGGGCAAGGTCCAGGAGGACGCGAGTCAGGTCACGATCGAGGGAGACGCCACCGCGATTCTACCGATCATGATTGCCGCGGCGCTCGGCCGCTCGCGGTGAGCATCGCGACCCGTCACTTGATGAGCCAGTACCCGGCGGCTTTCTCCCGCGCCCGGCGTTTCGCGTAGCCCTTCGCTTGGAGTTCTTGGAGCGCCGTAAGGACGAAGTTCTTCGGGAGCTTCGACATCTTCGTGATGGCCTCGGCGTCGCGCATCTTCTCCTCCGAGGTGATGCCGGCGGACTTCATCGTGTCGTAGACTTTGTTGGATCGGTCAGAGACGTCCTCGAGTGGCATGGGCGCACCTCGTGCGCGGCCGGGAACTCGAAGGGCGCTTAAATAAGGTTTCCGTCCTCGGTATCGCGATGTGTCCGGGAGAATGCAAGGACCGCATGGGCGACGCCTTCGCCCGATTCGGCCGCGTCCCGATCGTGACGCGCACGCGGGTCACCTCTCCGGAGGATCCCGCTCTCCAGATCCTCGGTCGGGCGCCCTTCTGGGCCGCGGGTGGACTGGTCCATGACGGCCGCGGGGCGATCGTCCTCGTCCGCGTCCAACCGGCACCGGAGGGAGGGCCATGGTTCACTCCCGGGGGACTCCTCGAACGCGGGGAGCGGACCGACGACGGCCTCCGGCGAGAGGTGCGCGAGGAGGTCGGCGTCGAGCTGGCGGAACCGACGCTGACCCGGATCATCCATGAAACGGTGACCGATGGTTCCCGCTCCCGCCATGGATACTTCGCGCAATTCGTCGCCCGCGCGCGATCCCGCAACCTCCAGCCCGGACATGAGGTCGTCGAGGCGCGCTGGTTCCCCGACCTCCCGAAGGACATGGCCTTCCGCGACGACTATCTCGAGGATTTCGCGAAGATTAGCAAGGGCACAAGCTTTTAGCGAAATCACCCGTTTCGCGGGTGGGACCATGGGTCAGAGGGCCGCATTGCTCGTGGTCGACGTCCAGAACGACTTCTGTCCTGGAGGCGCCCTCGGGGTGCCCCATGGGGACGCAATCATTCCCCGAACGAATCGGACGATTGCCCTGTTCCAGCGACGAAGCCTGCCCGTCATCTTCACGCGGGATTGGCATCCCAAGGTGACGAAGCATTTCAAGGAGTTCGGCGGGGCCTGGCCGCCGCACTGCATCCAAGGGACCAAGGGGGCGCGATTCCATTCGGACCTCGAGATTCCCAAGGGCGCCATCGTCCTGTCGAAGGGGATGGATCCGGAAGTGGACTCGTACTCCGGCTTCCAAGCCTTCACCGAAAACGGGCGGGACCTCGAATCGACCCTGCACGAACTCGGCGTCGATGAACTCTTCATCTGTGGGCTTGCGACCGATTACTGCGTGCGTGCGACCACCCTCGACGGCCTCCGCCGTGGCATGACCGTCCGTGTGCTCCGCGACGCGATTCGAGGGGTCGAAGTGAAGCCCGGGGATTCGGAGATGGCGGTGAAGGAAATGCGGGCCAACGGAGCGCATCTTTTGGAAAGCCGGGGGCTCGCGAAGATCCTACCGAAGGCCTGATTTTCTCCATATGCGCCGTCACCTGAAGGCGGCGAATCGTTGAAATAGACCGGTCGCGGTTCTTCCGCTTGTCACCGATTGGGACGCGGAGCCGAAGAAGATTCGCGGCGCGGGGACAGCGTATTCAGGCCGGGGGATCCGAATGACAGGCAAAGGAAAATCGGGCGAAGGCACGAGAGAACATCCGTGGAAGCTCAAGACCCCGAGCGGGACCTCCGAGTTCCTCGCGTTCCGAGACGAATCGCTCGATCCGCCCGCGCTCGTCGTCAAGTCGGGGAGCACCGAACTGCGCTACTATGTCCGATGCATCAACGATTTGCACCAGATGCTCAAGGCCCGCGGAGACTGGATGTTGCTCGGGAGCGCGGACGAACAGAAGCCCGCGGCCGAAGGGACGGTCGAGGCGTGGGGACGATCGGCCAAGAATCCCGTCGGCGGTTGGTACGGACTCAAGAAGGGACTCCGAGGTCGCTTCGGCATGTACGTCCCTCCGGTCCTCGAGGCTCTCCATCTCGCCGAGATCGAACACAATCCGAAGAACAACCGGATGCGGGCGCTCTAGGTTCCTCGCCATTGCCGGCAGCCGTTCCGCAGCTATCGTGGCGTGACCGACGGGGTCCGCTTTCGTAGCGGAGGCGGATTCGGGTTCGGTCTCACTCCGCTCGGTGGCTTGGGCATGAGCTGAAAGGCCCGCTCGTAGTCCCAGGCGAACTGCCGGATCTGTTTGAACTGGTCGACGAAGTTCTTCGCCCAATCCTTGGACGAGAAACTCATTGCCGTATTCAATTGGTGCCAACCGCTGACCGAGAAATTGACCGACCCTTCCCAGCACCACGGCGCCGGATCGAGGCAGACGATTCCTTTCGTGTGACAGATGAACTGACTTCCCTCCGGGCTCGTGCCAATCGTGACCTCGATGCCCGCATCGACCAGACGTTGGACCTGGGGCTTCTCGGCCATGCCGGACGCTTGGGAGTGGTCCAGGTAAATGTGCAGCGGATCCCCCGCGGCGTGGTTGGCGAGGAACTGGTCGATCATCGGTTGGAGCGTGAATCCGTAGGCGATGATGTACATCTCGCTCGGGTCCGCCAAGTGGTGGAGGAATTCGGCCTCAGCCTGGGCTCCGTCTCCGGGCAGGAGAAAGCACGTGATCGTCGTGGTGATCTGAAAGGGCATGCCGGCAGGGAAACTGCCCGGAGCATGAACGTGTCCAATTCGACGGGGCCTGGCCCGAGGGGAACCCATTGGACATATCCTTAAATAGCGCGTCTGTCATACGATTGTCAGACACCTTCAGCGGGGAAGCGGGAGGCCGTCCATGCCATCCGAATCGGAGAGGGTTACGATCCGGCTGCCGCCGGACAAGGTGAAGGCTTTGCATCAGCTCGTCAAGAGCGGAACGTACACGACGATCTCAGACGTCATCCGAGCCGCGATTGACAAGTTCATCGACATCCAATTCTCGCCGGATTACATCCGCAAGCTCATGATCGAACTGCCGAAGGGCAACGTGGTGGACCTCCAGCAGCTCGTGAAGTCAGGCGACTCTGTGTCCGTCGAGGACGCGGTCCGCAATGCGGTCCGCGAATACGTCCGACGTCGGCTTCACAAGGCCATGGAAGGGGCCGATCGGTAGTCTGTGGCGGGCGGCGCGACCCCTCAGGCGCGCGAGCGGGCGACTCTCACCGCGGGTCGCTCGGGATGGGACTAGGGATGGGCATCGAGTCCGCACAGCGCACCGGGAACAAGTCGTTCCTCGAGTCCTTCTCCTTCGCACGCCCGAAGGTCCTGGTCGTCGGCTGCGGCGGGGCCGGCGGGAACTCCGTGCACCGGCTCCATCGAATGGGCATCCATGGGGCTCGGACGGTCGTCGTCAACACGGATGCCGTGCACCTCGATTCGATTCAAGCGGACCGGAAGCTGCTCATCGGAGCCGGCGTGACCCGCGGCATGGGGGCCGGGGGCCGCCCGGAGATCGGCGAGCGATGCGCCGAGATCTCGGAGACCGAACTCCGGAACCAGATCGGCGATGCGGACCTCACCTTCATCACGGTTGGCCTTGGCGGAGGCACGGGGACGGGGGTCGCTCCGCACGTCGCAGAACTCGCCCAGGCCGCAGGGAGCGTCGTCATCACCCTGGCCACGACGCCCTTCCGCGCGGAACGCGGTCGGATGACGAACGCCCGCGCGGGCATCCAGCGACTCCGGGACCGGACGGACTCGCTGATCCTCCTCGACAACAACCGCCTCCTGGACCTCGTCCCGAACCTCCCCGTCGAACAGGCCTTCGCGGTGATGGACCACTTGATCGGCGAGGTCATCAAGGGCATCACCGAATCGATCACGGTCCCCTCGCTGATCAACCTGGACTTCAGTGACGTCCGCACGATCCTCCAGTCCGGCGGGACGTCGACCGTGTTCTACGGAGAGAACGCGGAGGACGACACCCGACGGGTCGTCTCCGACACACTGAACAATCCGCTCCTCGAGGTCGACTACCGCGGGGCGAACGGGGCCCTGATTCACATCAGCGCCGGGCCGGGCTTGCGGCTCCGCACGGCCCACGAGGTCGTCGAGGGCCTGACGGCCGCGATGCGGCCCGACGCGAACGTGATCTTCGGTGTCCGCGTCGATCCGAAGTACGACGGGATTCTGCGGGTCCTCGCGATCATGACCGGCGTCCGCTCTCCCATGGTGGAGTCGGTACGAGAATCCATTTCCGTCGCCGACGTCGTCTCGGATCGATCGGATCCCCTCGCGAGGGATTTCCCGCGGCCCGATCGAAGGCGCTGACCTTCACGAAGGCGGCGGCGGGAGGACGACGACTTGCGCTGAGTCCTGCTCCATCGCCCGCGTGAGGTCCTTCGGCTTGAGCCGCACCCGGATCGTCTCGGGTTTCGGCTTGATCATGTTCCAGCCGGCCCGGGTGATCGCGCCGCCGACCAGGGTCAGGACGACATACATGCCGAACGTGAGGAACGTCACCGCGACCGGTTGGAGGATGCCGCTCAGGTCGAACCCGGCAGTCAGGCCTGCCGTCGGGTCTCCGACGCTCTCCCCGGAACGCGTTTGCGTCGGGACGACCTGGACCTGCGCCAATGCGCGGCTCTCTTTGCCATTCGCATCGCGGAGGATCAGGCTGACCTGGTAGACGCTGGCATTCGAATACCGGTGAGGTCCTGGCGTCGCGCCTCCCGAGCGGGTCCCGTCGCCGAAGTCCCATTGCCAGGAATTGATCGCCGAATCCCCCTGGCTGGATGTGTCCTGGACGGTCGCGTTGAAGTCGGTCGCATCCCAGCGGAACGAGGCCGTCGGGCCCCCGGGCGTCTGGTTCTGCGGGAACTGGCTACGGAAGAAGTCGCCCGGGGCCGAGGCAATGGCCAGGGCATGCGAGAACGTGAAGACGAGGAGACCCAGGCCTAAGGCCAGTACGCCGATCCCCAAGAGGAGCTCGACGTGGTCGCGCTTCAGGAAGGCCATCGAGGCGCTCGATGCGGGTCGCGTCCATAAAGGCGGAAGCCGCGGTTCTCAAATTCGAGAAACGAGAATGGACATCAGCCGCGGAAGATCGGGCGTTCGCTCACGTGGAACGGTTCGGCCAAGGGCCGGAATGGGCGTCCCTTCGTCTCGGCGTGGATCCGCTTGCGGAGTGCGTCGACCTCCATCTCCGCCTGTTCCTTCGTCTCCCGGATCCGGACGTTCACCGGCCCCCCGCCGGCCTCCTTCTTTCCGATGACCACGATGTAGGGAACCCATTCCTTCTCGGCGTTCCGGATCTTCTTCCCGAGGGAATCTCCGGAGTCGTCCAGGTCGACGCGGATGCCTTCGAGCCGCGGGACCAAGGTGCGGGCGTACTCCACGTCGTCCGCCGCGACCGGCACGAGACGCACCTGGGTCGGGGATAGCCAGACCGGGAGCATGGGCGGCCTGCCCGCCTTCGCGGCCGCGGCGGCCTTCTCGAGGAGCGCGTAGATCACCCGTTCGACCGCGCCGCTCGGAGACAGATGGAGGATGAGCGGGTGGCGTTTCTTGCCGTCCTCGTCGGTGAAGGTGATCCCAAACCTCTTGGCGTTCTCCGTATCGATCTGATCCGTCGTCAGGGCGGCCGCCTTGGCGTTCGCGTCCACGAAATTCCATTCGTACTTCTGGACGAAGTAGAAGAACTGATCCGACCACATCTCCACGAGGATCGGCTTGCCCCAGCGCTTCGCGTAGGCGATGACGAAATCCTTGTGCTCGTCCCAGAAGGCCTGGGTCACGCGCATCCCGACCTCCAGGTCGTCGGGCATGGAGAGGCCGCAGTCCTCCAGCAGATTCCAGGCGAGTTCGAAGCGCACCATGAGTTCCTCCTTCGCCATCTCGATGTCGGAGACGAGGGCGTGGCAGTCGGGCATCGTGAAGGCGCGGAGGCGCCGGAGGCCCGCGAGTTCGCCTCGCTGCTCCGCGCGGAACGAGTACCGGGTGAGCTCGTAGAGCGGGAGGGGCAGCTGCTTGTATGAGATGACCATGTCTTTCATGATCAGGAACTGGCCGAAGCAGGCGCTGAACCGCAGGAACGCGCGTTTGTTCGGCGTCTGAACGATGTACTGTCGGGCGGGGAATCGGTTCAGGTACGACTTCAGGGCGGGATGCTCGAAGTCGTACATGACCGGGGACTCGACCTCGAGCGCGCCATATTCCCGCACCCGCTCGCTGATGAACTCTTCGAGGAGCGCCTTGATCAGCTTGCCTTTCGGGTAGTAACGCAGGTTCCCTGGGTCGGATCCGGGCTCGTAGTCGACGAGCTCGAGTTCCTGCATCAGACGGACGTGGGCGGGTTCCTCCTTCGCCTCGCGGGACTTGGCCATCTCATAGGTGGCGAAGGTGCGGAGCCGCTCGTGCCCCTCGAACGGATATCCGCCGACCTTCCCGTCCTTGATCGACAGGTGGTGCATGTGCCCGTCCGGCTCGAGGATGTGCCAGTGGGAGACGAGCTTCGCTTCGGCCTTGACCGCGTCCGAGACTTCCTCCTTCCCCGAGGCGGCCGCTTCGGCCACGATCTCGCGGGAGAGTTCGCTCAGCGGGTGACCTTTGACCGCGACCTTGAAGGACTTGTAGTATCCGAAGGGGGACCCATGGACCTCGAATCCGCGGGCGACGAGTTCCTTTTCCAGGAGCCCGAGGATTTCCTGGGCGGGGCCTGGAGCCGCGAGCGAGGAGCTCAGGTGGGCATACGGATACAGGACGATCCGTTTCGTGTGGACCTGGCTGGCGACGTCCTCGATGCTTACCGCGGCGGCCTTCGCGGCCCCGCCGGGTTTCGCCTCGTCCCGCTGCTCCGCGCTGATGAAGGCGGCAAGCGCTTCGTCCACCCGCGCCCGCCGCTTCGACGCGGGGAGGTCGGGCGCGGCTTTGAGCGCCTTCTCCTTCACCTCGTACTCGAGGGAATCGACATGGAGGAAGAGGATCCGCATGGCCGGCCCGCTTATCGTCCCGAAGTATAAAGTTCCTGTCGGACGCCGCGTACGGTGAAATAGGGATCGGTCGTTCGCGGAGCCGATGGCCGAAGCCGCACGCGTTTGGCGCCATCGGACCGGAGAAATCGTCCTCGACCGGACCCGCGTGATGGGCATCCTGAACGTCACCCCCGATTCGTTCTCGGACGGCGGCCGCTACTTCGAGCCGGACGCTGCGTTGCGCCACGGCCTCGAGTTGGTCGAGCAGGGGGCGGACCTTCTCGACATCGGAGGCGAATCGACGAGGCCAGGGTCCGATGCAGTTTCCGCAGAGGAAGAGTGGCGCCGCATCGGGACGGTCATCCGTGACCTGGCGGTCAAGGTGGACGTGCCGCTTTCGATCGACACGATGAAGGCGGCGGTGGCGGCCAAGGCCATCGACGCGGGCGCTTCCCTGGTGAACGACGTCTCCGGAGTCCGAGATCCCGCCATGGTCCGCGCCGTCGCGGAGCGCAAGGCCGGAGTCGTCGTCATGCACATGGCCGGGAATCCGAAGACCATGCAGGAGCACCCGCGATACGCCGACGTCGTGCGGGAGGTAGGCGCCTTCCTCATCGATCGGATCCGAACCCTCGAAGTCGCCGGAGTCCGTTCCGACGCCATCGCCGTCGATCCCGGAGTCGGTTTCGGCAAGACGCCCGATCACAACTTGACGATCCTGGGTCATCTGGATCGAATCGTCGACCTGGGCCACCCGGTCGTGGTGGGAGTGTCGAGGAAATCGTTCCTCGAGAAGTTCGGTGGCGGGGGACCGGGAGAAAGGCTATCTGGAAGCCTAGCGGCCGCGACGTTCGCGGTCACAAAGGGAGCGCAAGTGGTCCGCGTCCACGACGTCCGCGAGACGGTGCGGGCGGTGCGAGTGACCGACGCTCTCCGTCGCGGTGAAAAGCTTTAACCATCGAAACGATTCGTACCGTAATGGTATCGAAGAAAACCATCGCGTCCATCCTCGATGATTACGAGGAAATCGTCATCGCGACGGTCTGTTCTCATTCCTCGCTCCAGATTTTCCACGGCGCCCGCCAGGAGGGGTTCCGGACGCTCGGGATCGCAATCGGCAAGCGGCCCCGGTTCTACGACGCCTTCCCCCTCGCGAAGCCGGACGATTTCCTGATCGTCGACTCCTACGCGGACATCGTCGATCAAGCGGACGACCTCGTCTCGCGGCAAGTGGTCACCGTGCCCCACGGGTCGTTCGTCGAGTACATGGGATCCGACATCTTCGCGAAACTGCGCATCCCAACGTTCGGGAACCGCGAGGTCCTGCGATGGGAGTCGGACCGGGAGAAGCAGCGCGAGTGGCTCACCTCCGCGGGCGTCCCGATGCCGGACAAGATCGAACACCCGAAGGACATCGACCGCCCGGTCTTCGTGAAATATTACGGGGCGAAGGGCGGACGAGGCTCGTTCATCGCGAAGAACTATGAGGATTTCAAAGAGTCGATCCAGCCCGGCATGAAGTATGCGATTCAGGAGTACGTCGTCGGGACGCGGTACTACATGCACTACTTCTACTCCCCCCTGGCGACGACCGGATACCGGCTGTCGCGGGGGGCCCTCGAGATGCTCGGCGTGGACCGGCGGGACGAGGCGAACATCGATGAGATGTACAAGCTGGGAGCCCAGGAGGCCCTGCGGAAGATGGGGCTCCTCCCGACGTTCGTCGTGACGGGCAACATGCCGGTCGTCTTGCGGGAGTCCCTGCTGCCGATCGCCTTCGACATGGGGGAACGCGTCGTCGAGCGGTCGTTGGAACTGTTCGGCGGGATGATCGGGCCGTTCTGCCTGGAGACGATCGTGACGGACAAGCTCGCCTTCAAGGTGTTCGAGATTTCCACGCGGATCGTCGCGGGGACGAACCTCTTCATCGCGGGCTCGCCCTACTCCGACCTCACGGAACCGGGCATGTCGACGGGCCGAAGGATCGCGCGGGAAATCCGGATCGGACAGAAGCAGGGTCGACTCGCGGACATCCTCAGCTGAGGGTCCGGGCCGCCGGACGAAATCAGCGTGGAAAAATAAAGGGAAACGCTTTTAAGGCCGCGGCCGGAATGCGCGCGTTGCGATGGCGGACCCCGTCACGGACCCGACCACGATCGCGGTGGTCCTGGTCGGCGTCGCGTTGGTCATCGCGGTGGGGTTCTTCGAGATGCGGTTCCTCCGCAAGAAGATGAAGACTCGCAGGATCCGAGAAGCGAAGAAAGACACCGAGCTGCTCGACGAGGCCCACAACGCGGTCGTCACCACGAAGGCGATCGCCGCGACCCTCGAGCGCCAGGGGATCCGGAGTCCAGAGGTCAACGAGTGGATCCGCGAGGCGGAGACCGCCGCCGGACGCCGGAACTATCGCGTCGCGAAGGACCTGGCCGGCAAGGCGAAAGACCGGCTCCTCGTCCTGAAGTCCGAGGTGGCATCGAAGGGCGAGGTCGCGAAGTTGGAGCAGCTCTCCGCGGTCCGCGGCGATCAGACCACGACGAAGGAACGGCTCCACAAAGAGGTCGCACCGAACTTTCCGCAGTCGAAGTTCTCCATCGAACTTGCCGAGGGCGCCCTGGCAACGGCGCGGGCGGGCGGTCGCGACGTCGCGCAGGCAACGGAACTTTTCGAGGCCGCGAAGGCGAGGTTCGAGGCGGAGGATTACGACGGCGCGCTGACGATGGCACGCCTTTCGAAGCGAGCCTCCGAAGGCAAGAAGGTGGAGGTTTCCGCGGCGAAGGGTCCGGCCCCCGTCGCCGTGATCGCGGAGGGACGTTCCTGTCCGACCTGCAACGCACCGCTCAAAGAAGATGACGTGTTCTGCCGGAAATGCGGCACGCGACTTGTTCCTCTTGAATGCGCGTCCTGCGGGGAGGCTCTCCTCGCGGACGACGAATTCTGTGCGAAGTGCGGGGCTCGCGTCTCCCGTTGAAATCGGAGACGAATAAACCTTAATTACCGAGGCTGGCCATCCTCCGGTGTGATGACGACGGGGAGCGACATGGAACAGGCCCTCACCGCCCTCTATGGCGAAGACCAGGTTGCCGCCGTCATCACGCTGAAAGTGGACACGAAGGAAGCCGATCGGATCGCCACGGAGATCGCGAAGTTCGACGTGATCTACGACGTGTTCCTCGTGACGGGGGACACGGACATCGTCGCCAAGGCACGGTTCAAGAACTACAAAGGGCTGAAGGACTTCGTGCTCTCGAGCCTCGCCCCAATCTCGGGGATCAAGGACACGAAAACCTTGATGGTGGTCACCACCTACAAGGAAGGCGGACAGTCGAGGGCACAGAGTTGAGGACGAACGGCAAAACCGGGAGCTGGTCACATGGACACCGAAGCGAGGCTGAAGCAAGTCATGGACGTCCTCGACCAGATC
>Ga0209689_1000217_pt1 | contig 36735 bp, 31 predicted proteins | sample GraSoiAngelo_149_FD_187119 | JGI IMG/M metagenome (GOLD analysis project Ga0209689, IMG submission 187119) | Grasslands soil microbial communities from the Angelo Coastal Reserve, California, USA - 14_1009_09_30cm (SPAdes) (version 2) | ecosystem: Environmental > Terrestrial > Soil > Grasslands ... | reverse complement strand
TGGCGCTCCAGCGCCGCAACGAGGCCGCCCGCAGCCGCCACGCAGGCGTAGCACAACGGTCGCAGCGCGCGCTCGAGTCGTGACGGCCCATCCCCATACAGGAACGCCAGCTCCTCGCGGCGGTGCGACAGCTCCGCGCGCAGGGCATCGACGAGGTCCTCCCGACCGTATCCCGCTTTGCGCAGGCGGCGCACGCGCGCGACCATGACGACCAGCGGCACCGCCGCGATTGCGGCGGCCACCGCGACGATGACGGCCCGGGCCCCGGGCTCTTGCCACCCGAGCAGCCGGGCCGCCAGGAGCGGGAGGGCCACCGCCGCGAACGCCCCGTAGAGCAGCGCCGAGGTCGAGAGCTGACGCGCCTCCGTCACGAAGGCGCGCACGGCCACCGCGGCACGCCGATCGAGCGCGGCGGCGAGCGCATCAGCGAGTGCCGCACCGTTCGGGAAGCGCGCGTCCGGGTCCTTGGCGAGACAGCGGTCGATGGTCTCGGCCAGACGTGGGGGCACGCCGGGCGCCACCGAGGCCAGCGGGGGCGGCGGATCGCTCACCTGGCGAGCGAGCACGGTCATGTCGTCCGGGCCCACGAACGGCAGCTCGCCCGACAGCGCGAAGAATCCCACCACGCCGAGCGAATACAGATCGCTGCGCGGGTCCACGCGCTCCCCCAGCACCTGCTCCGGGCTCATGAACTCGGCCGTCCCAACTACGCGCCGGGGCTCCGTCGTCGTGCCCGAGCCCACCCGTGCGATCCCGAAATCGGAGACCAGGGCGCGGCCGGTCGCGAGGTCGAGCAGGATGTTGTCGGGCTTCACGTCGCGGTGTACCACCCCGCGGTCGTGCGCGTAGGCCAGCGCCCGCGCCACCTCCTCGAGCAGCCGCGCCGCGCTGTCATACGGCACCGGACCCCGTTGACGAACCCGCCGCCCCAGCGTGTCTCCGTCCACATACGCCATGGCGAAGTACACGAAGTCCGAGACCTCGTGCACCGCGAAGATGGGAACGATGCCGGGATGGGAGAGTTGGGCGGCGGTCCGGGCTTCGCGCAGGAAACGCTCCCGCGCCGTGGGCTGGACGGCTCGTTCGGGCGGCAGCAGCTTGATCGCCACCCGGCGGTCCAGCCGCAGCTCGCGGGCGAGATACACCACCCCCATGCCACCGCGCCCCAGGCGTCGTTCCAGCACGTAGCGTCCGGCGAGGGCGCGTTGGAGATCCGGTAGCAGCGGGTCGGCCGTCACGGTCACGGGGCCTGTGTACCCCGAGGGGTCTAGACGAGGTTCCGCGCGAAGTGCGCAGTTTGGTCACGAGGCAGTAACGGCATCCGAACGGTGCGATGGTGATGGCCGGCACACCGACGCGGGTCTCCTTCCGCCGTCGCATCTCTCTCGCCACATTCTCCGCCCTATGCCCGCCCCCCAACCCTACGTCCCGGCAACCCAGTCGCCACCCGAGCTCACACCACGCGCCTTGATCCTCGGCATTGTCCTCGGGCTGATCTTCAGCGCATCGAGCGTCTACTTGGCACTCAAGATCGGGCTCACGGTGAGCTCCTCGATCCCGATCGCCGTGCTCTCGATCACGATCTTTCGCGCCCTCGGCCGGACTTCGATTCTCGAAAACAACATCGTGCAGACGACCGGATCGGCCAGTGACTCTGTGGCCGCAGGCGTCGTCTTCACCATTCCGGCGATCCTGTTGATGGGCTACGACCTCGACATCGGCCGCGTCGCTGTGCTCGCGACTGCGGGCGGCCTGATGGGGATCCTGATGATGATCCCGCTGCGCCGCGCGTTGATCGTAAAGGAACACGACACCCTGATCTACCCGGAGGGTACGGCCTGCGCCGAAGTGCTGATCGCCGGCGAAGAGCGCGGCCTCCAGGCCAAGCGCGTGTTTCAGGCGTTCGGGGTCGGCTTCGTCTACAAGTTCCTGATGGGGGGGCTCAAATTGTGGCCCGACGTGCCGGGCAAGGCGCTCGGCTTTTATCCCGGGGCCGCCGTCTTCACAGAGGCATCCCCCGAGCTGATGGGGGTGGGCTACATCATCGGCCCGCGGATCGCCGGTTACCTGTTCGCCGGCGGCTGCTTCGCCTACCTGGTGCTCGCGCCAGCGATCAAGCTCGTGGGGTCGGGCCTCACCGAGCCGTTCGGGTTCCCGGCGGTGAAACTGATCCGCGACATGAGTCCGGGTGAGCTCCGGTCGAGCTTCGTGTTCTACATCGGGGCAGGCGCCGTCGCCTCGGCCGGGATTATTGCGCTGGCCCGCTCGCTGCCGACGATCGTGAGCTCCTTCGCCTCGAGCCTCAAGGACCTGCGCGACTCGAGGCTGGGCCAGGCGGTGACCCGCCTGCGGACCGAGGACGACCTCCCCATCTCCCTCACCGTCGGCGGCTCGATCGCCCTGGCCATCGTGCTCACCCTGCTGCCGCAGGTGGGTGTCAACCTGCTTGGGGCGATCCTGATCGTGATTTTCGGGTTCTTCTTCGCCACCGTGTCCTCGCGCGTCACCGGGCAAATCGGGTCTTCGGCGAACCCGATTTCCGGCATGACCATCGCCGCACTGCTCGGGACGTGCCTGATCTTCGTCGCCATCGGTTGGACGGGCGTAGACCACCGGGTCCAGGCGATCTCGATCGCCGCGGTCGTCGCCGTGGCCACGGCGAACGCCGGCAACACCTCACAGGACTTGAAGACCGGGTTCCTCGTCGGCTCCACGCCACGCCGTCAGCAGATCGCGATTCTGGTCGGCGCGCTCGGGTCGGCCCTCGTGGTGGGCTGGACCCTCACCCTGCTCAACCGCGCCTACACGTACCCCGTCCCCGAGAGCCACCCCGCCTTCAGCGCGCAGGCGCTGACGCAAGGCGCGGGCGGCAGGGCGGCGGTCGAGGTCCTGCCCCAAACGATGTCGGGCTTCCGCATCGCAGCGAGCGACTCGGTGGACCGCACCACGTATCAGATCGTCCGCGTCTATGTGGTGACGGAAGGCGTGGCCGCGGGCAAGTACCTGATGGACCCGGCGACGCACGAGCTGCGCTACGTGGTCGATCCGGGCATCGGCGGGCGCATTCATGAGTATCACGGCAAGACGATTCCCCGCCTCGACTCGCCCAAGGCCACCATCATGGCGCTCATCGCCGACGGCATCCTCACCCGCAAGTTGCCGTGGACGCTGGTGCTGCTCGGAGTGTTCATCACGATCGCCATCGAGCTGATGGGAGTGCAGGCGCTGCCGGTCGCCGTGGGCGTCTACCTCCCGATTTCGACCTCCTCGGCGATGTTCGCCGGAGGCGTGGTGCGTTGGCTCATCGAGCGTCGCGCCCAGGCCCGGCAGCAGTCGATCGCAGAGGTCGAGTCCGGGCCGGGCGTGCTGTTCGCGAGCGGGCTGATCGCAGGCGGCGCCATCTGCGGGATCGTCCTGGCGGCGATTGCCGGCGTGCTGGGCTCGGCGGACGCGCTCGCCGAGAAGGCACCGCTGTTCCACGCGCTCGGCGGCGTCGCCCGCTCGAATCTGCTCGCGTTCGGTTTGTTCGCGGCGCTGGGCGTGCTCCTCTATCGAATCGGCCTGCGCAACCAGTGACCGACCGCGGGGTGTAGGGGCGGGGGATGGTGTAGGGGCGCAGCATGCTGCGCCCTACATTTCAGCATGCGCATCGTGTCGTTGCTGCCCGCCGCCACCGAGATCGTGGCCGCGCTGGGCGCCATCGGGCGGCTGGTCGGCGTGTCGCACGAGTGCGACTTCCCGCCGGAGGTGCGCTCCCTCCCCCGCGTCACCCGTACCCGGGTGGATCCCGCGCTGCCGTCGGGCGCGATCGACCGCGCCATGGTGGAAGCGAAGCAAACCGGCGTGTCGCTCGTGGAGGTGGACGTCGACCTGGTGGCGCACCTGCGGCCCGACGTGCTGATCGGACAGTCGATCTGCGATGTCTGCGCCGTGGGCGAGGGCGAGCTGGCACGCCTCGTCACAACCCTGATGCCCACACCGTGGGTCGTCACGCTGCACGCGCACACGCTGGACGAGGTGTTCCTGGACATCCGCAAAGTCGGCGAAGCCTTGGAGCTACGGGACGAAGCAGAAGAGCTCGAAGCGGGACTGCGCTACCGGCTGCGCCGCGTCGGCGCGCAGGCCCAGCGGTCCGGGAAGGTTGGGGCGCAGCATGCTGCGCCCCCTTTGAAACCGCGGGTCCTGGTGCTGGAGTGGCTGGACCCCCCGTACGTCGCCGGCCACTGGGTTCCCGAACTGGTGGCACTCGCCGGTGGCCGTGACATCGCCGGCGCACCGGGCCAGCCATCCCGACCCCGTCCCTGGGACGAGCTCGTCGCGCTCGCCCCGGATGTCGTCGTGGTGGCCCTGTGCGGGTTCGATATCCCCCGCGCACAGGCGGAGCTCGCCGCCGTCATCGATCAGCAGGCGCGCGCGCTGCTCGAGCGGCGCGTCGAGTTTCTGGACGGCAACGCGTATACTTCCCGTCCAGGACCCCGCCTCGTGGATGCGGCCGAGCGGCTTGCGCGGTTGATACCCGGTTGACGGTTCGGACGAGGTTCTCGTGATCGGCGTGCTGGCCCTAGCGTGGAACGTGGCGTCGTGCAACGTGCCACTCAGGCTGCTTCAGCAGCCGAGCGACACGCTCCGTCTCTACGCGGTCGGGGACATCAACCTGGGCCGACGGCTCGCGAAGGAGCGGCTGCTGGAGGGCGACACTCTCTACCCGTTCCTCGCGCTCCGCGACTCGCTCGCCTCGGCGGACATCACCTTCGGGAATCTCGAGAGTCCGATTGCACCTGACTCGAGCGCGGCGCCCGATTCGGGTGGGATATTCACCGCGCCGCCGGCCGCCGCCGCGGCGCTGGCGCGCGCCGGCTTCGATGTGGTGAGCACAGCCAACAACCACGCCTGGGACGGCGGCCCCGCCGCCGTGGAGGAGACGATGCGGCGGCTCACCCGCGCGGGCGTCCGGTTCGTGGGCTCGGGATTCGGACGAGACATGGCAGAGCAGCCGGTGATCCTGGAGCGGCGCGGCTGGCGGGTCGCATTCTTCGCGCTCACCCGCGCCTGGAACCCGGCGCCGTACACCTTCCATGCCCATGCCGGCTCGCAGTACATCGCCTGGGGGGATACCGGCCGGATCTTCCCGGCCATTCGCGAGCTCAAGGCGAGCGGCCGGGCCGACCTCGTCGTGGTCAGCATGCACGGCGGCACCGAATACGCCGACACCCCACCCAAGCACATGCAGGAGCTGGCGCGCGGTGTGGTGGATGCGGGCGCGGACCTGGTCCTAGCCCACCATCCGCATGTCTTGCAGGCGGTGGTCTGGTACAAGCACAAGCCGATCGTGCAGTCGCTCGGTAACTTCGTCTTTTTGCAGGACGACCCGTGGACGCGCCTGTCCGCGATTCTCCGGGTCGTGGTGACGCCCGACCGGCGGCTCCGACTCTCCGCCATTCCGGTCCGCGTCGGCCATCAGCCGACGCTCGCGACCGGGAGCGCGGCGGACAGCGTGCGCCGCCGGCTGCGCGTGCGTCTGTCGCCTACAACGGCTCGCAAACCATGACTCGAGACACTCTGGACTTCCTGAAGCGACTCCTCGATACGCCCGGGCCGTCCGGCTTCGAGACGGCGCCGGCCCGCGTGTGGCGCGACGAGGTGAAGACCTTCGCCGATCAGGTGACGGCCGACGTGCACGGCAACTCGGTGGCGGCGCTGAATCCCAAGGGCGCGCCCCGGCTCATGCTCGCGGGCCACATCGACGAGATCGGACTGCAGATCACGCATGTGGACGACGAGGGCTACGTGTATTTCGCCGGCATCGGCGGGTGGGACTCCCAGGTCCTGGTGGGGCAGCGCGTGGTGATCACCGGCTCGAAGGGCCCGGTCCGCGGCGTCATCGGGAAGCAGGCGGTGCACTTGATGAAACGCGAGGACATGGACAAAGTATCGAAAATCACGGACCTGTGGATCGACATCGGGGCCGCGAACAAGGCCGAAGCGCTGGAGCGCGTGCGCCTGGGAGACGCCGGTGTGCTCGACGCGAGCGTCTTGGAGTTCCCAAACGCCCGGATCGTGTCGCGCAGCATCGACAACCGCATCGGCGCGTACGTGGTGGCCGAAGCGCTACGGCTGCTGGCGCAGAACCGGCCCAAGCACGCGGGTGTGTTCGGGGTGGCGACCACGCGGGAAGAGATCGCCTGGACCGGCGGCGGGGCGCGCACCAGCGCGGTGGGGCTCGAGCCGAACGTCGCGCTGGTGGTGGACGTGACGCACGCGACGGACTGGCCCGGCGCCGAGAAGAAGCGAGCGGGCGAGCACAAGCTCGGGGGCGGTCCCGTGCTGGCGCGGGGCTCGGCGGTGAGCCCGGTGGTGTTCGAGCTGCTCGTGGAGTGCGCCGAGCAGGAGAAAATCCCCTTCAGCATCCAGGCGGCCCCCCACGACACGGGCACCGACGCCGACGCCATCTACAACGCCCTGCGGGGGATCCCGACGGGCCTGGTGAGCGTTCCCAACAGGTACATGCACAGCCCGAACGAGATGGTGGCGCGGGAGGATCTCGAGCGGGCCGCGCGGTTGCTGGCGGCGTTCGCGCGGCGGCTCGAGCCCAAGATCAGCTTCATCCCTTCCTGAGGAGAACGCTCGATGGCCAAGGGCAAGGGCCCGATTCTGGTGACGGGAGCGACGGGTCACCAGGGCGGCGCCGTGGCGCGAGAACTGCTCGCGCGCCAGCACACCGTGCGAGCCATGACGCGCAAGCCCGACAGCGACGCCGCCCAGGCGCTCGCGCGGCAAGGGGCTGAAGTGGTGAAGGGTGACCTGAACGACGCGGAGTCGCTGCGGCGCGCGCTGCAGGGGGCGTGGGGCGCGTTCGCGGTGCAGAACACGTGGGAAGCCGGCGTCGAGGGAGAAGAAGCCCAGGGCAAGCGGATCGCCGAGCTCGCCCGCCGGGCGGGCGTCCAGCATTACGTTTACACGTCCGTCGGCTCGGCGCACCGCAAGACCGGCATCCCCCACTTCGACAACAAGTGGCGCATCGAAGAGACGGTGCGGGAGCTCGGCTTCCCCTCCCACGTCATTCTCCGCCCCGTGTTCTTCATGGACAACTTCTTCACGCCGTGGTTCAAGCCCAGCATCGATCAGGGCAAGCTGATGATCGCCCTCAAGCCGACCACGGTGCTGCAGATGATTGCCGTGAGGGACATCGGGACGTACGGGCTGCTGGCGTTCGAAAAGGCGGAAGAGCTCAACCGCAAGGAGATCGACCTCGCGGGCGACGCGCACACGATGCCTCAGGCAGCGCAGATCCTGAGCAAGGCGGCGGGGCGAACCATCACCTTCCAGCCGGTGCCGATCGCGGAGGTGCGGAAGGCGGGCGAGGACTACGCGCTCATGCTGGAATGGTTCGATCGCGTCGGCTACAACGCCGACATCTCCGGTAACGTGAAGCGATACGGCATCAAGCCTACGACGCTCGCGGAATGGGCGGCGAGCGTGAGGTGGTCCTAGCCGGGGCTAGCTGCGCGACTTCCGCTTCAGCTCCGTCACCCCACGGCGGGCCGCGTCGCGGACCTCGCGATCACTGTCGTCCGACAGCCCTTCGAGCGTTCCCAAGGCCGCCGCGCTGGCCGCGAGCCGTAGCCCCTCGACCGCTGCCACCCGCAGCTCGCTCGGCTTCCGACCGAAAAATCGGCCGGTCGGCTGCGCCCACTTGATGAGCGCCTGCACCGCGTCGGGGCTCCCGATCCGGCCCAGCGCGAGGATCAGCTCGCGCACCACCGCCTCGTCCTTTTCCTCTTCCATCGCCACCACGAGCGGCATCGCCAGTGCGCTGGACTTGCGTCCCCCGATCCCGACCGCGACCTGCATCCGCACTTCCTGCGAGCGGTCGCGCAGCGCGCGGCGCAGCGGCTCGGCCGCGCCCCGCGTGCCGATCTTGGCGAGCGCCAGCCCGACAGCCTTGCGCACGCGCTCGTCGGCGTGGTCCAGGCACTTCGCCAGCGCCGGGACGGCATCTTCCATTCCCAGCTCCCCGATCAGCTCCGCCACGTTGCGCACCACGAACCACTGGGAATGCTCCAGCATGTGGACGAGCTGATCCGTCCCCTCCGTCATGTGCTTGAGCGCGTCGAACACGGCGCGCCGCTCGCCCACCGTCGGCGCTGCCGCCAGCACATCCATCAGCACCTCCACGCCCGCGGCCCCACCGCGCTGCAGCGCCGCCACGGCGGCAGCCCGGTGCTTCGGCGCCCCAAGCAGACGCGAGAGCCCTTCGAGCACCGGCTTGGTGTAGAAGCGCCGCATCGCAATACCGTATTGCCGACGCACTCCGCTCGCCTCGGGGACTCTCTCCTCCACCCGAATGACACCAACGATCACGCCAAGCACCTGCTCGAACCGGCCCAGCTTGGCCGCCGCCGCCGCGTTGTCGATCAGCGCCGCCAGCAGGTCCCCCACGTTCGGCGCGGTGCTGTTGCGCTCGAGCTCGGCGAGTACGTCTGCGGCGCCGGGCGGCAGCGGCACGGTAGCGGCGGTAGTCGCACGGGGAGCGGAAGCGCGAGCGGCCTCCGGCTTGGCGGCTGCGGGTGGGTCCGGCGCGGCTGGGGGCGGATCAGGAGCAGCTGGAGGAGACTCCGGCGCGCGATGACGCTCGCTCGAAAGCGATAAGAGCTCCTCGCCGCTTTCCTTGCGCGGTGGAGGGCGATCCACCACGCCCGGCAGCGCGTCCGACGGCTTGGGGGGTGGGGGGTCGTGCGTGACCAAGGGAACGCCCTCGAGCGGGACGGACTTGATGTCGCGCATCGACTCGCCGCGCAGGATACCCGCCGTGCCGAGCGCGCCAGACTTCCGGTCTACCGGCGTGTCCGGGTTGGGGATGACGGGCTCGCGTCCACCAAAGTCCTCGGGCGAGGCAACCGGGCCGCGTTGCGCCACCGAAGGAGATGGGGACGGACCCGCGGGCGCGATGCGGATACGGTCGGCGCCCGCGGCGGCGAGTCGGTTCGCGACGTCGTGCGTGCCGGGCTGGTCGGCAAGCGCCTGCAACAGCTCGAACAGCTGGGTGGGAGGCGGGTTCGCGGGTAGGGCGATCTCGCCTATGCCGTGGAGGTCGAGGCGCTCCACGAGGGTAGCCAGACCCGCTGCTTCGCACGGCACACCGTTCAACTCGATCCCGCTCCCCCCGGGGGCCAGCCGCAGCGTAACGGCGGCGTCCTGGAGCAGGCCGAGCAGGGCGCGGAACTCCTTCTTTTGCTCGGTTTTAGCGCTCGGGTCGCGGAACAGGCTCACACACTGTGCGAAGCGCGCGGCGAGGTTATCGAGGGTCGGCATGGGGGCCGGTCAATCTAGGGGGCCGGCTTACCCCGGGCAACGCGCGCCAGGGCAGTAGCCACATCCGCCGCACGGACGGGCCGCCCCGGCAGATCCAGCGCGGCCGAGAGGGCGGCCACCGGGGGTGGCGCGAGCCCCAGAGGCTCGAGCCGCTTCGCGTCGCCGAGCAGGCCAGCCAGCGACTCGTCGCATGCGAGGCTGCCGCAGTCGAGTACCAGCCCGCGCTCGAGCGTCTCGGCGGCAAACGTCAGGTCGTGCGTGATCACGAGCAGCGCCACGCTCCCGGCCGAGCGGTCGAGCAGGGCGCGCGTGACGCGTGCCCGCAGCGCCCGATCGAGCCCGATGGTCGGCTCGTCGAGCACGAGCAGCGCCGGCTCGAGCGCGAGAGCGCCGGCGAGCGCGGCGAGCTTACGTAAGGCAGGCGGGAGGTCGTAAGGGTGGTGCCCGGCGTGCACGGTGAGGTCGAGGTCCTCGAGCGCGCGGTCAGTCCGCCGCTCCACTTCCCGCTCCCCCACACCGAGCGCGCGCGGTCCGAAGCTCACGTCGTCGCGGACGGTGCGGGCGAAGAGCTGCTGGTCCGCGTGCTGGAACACCGTTGCGACCCGCCACGCCAGCTGCTCCGGGACGCAGCCGCGGGTGTCCCAGTCGCCGACCCACACCGTTCCCTGGTCCGGCCGCTGGAGCCCGGCCACGAGGCGGACCACGGTCGACTTGCCGGCGCCGTTGCGCCCCAGGAGCGCGACGCGCTCGCCCGGGGCGATGGAGAGAGAAAGGTTCTCGAGCGCCGGCACCGTGCCGTAGGAGAAGCTCACGCCCTCGAGACACAGGGCCGGAATCACTGCCACCGCTGCACGGCGTGGGTAACGGTGAGAGGATAGGGCGCGGGGAGCCCGCCGGCCCGCCAGACCGTGGCGACACTCGTGCCGAGCCCCGCGTCGCAGGCGGCCACATCGGCGAGCAGGTCCGGCGTCCCAACGGCGCGGATCGCGCCGTCCTCGAGCCACACGACGCGGTCGGCCACATCGGGTACTGCGTCGAGGGCACTCGTCGCGAGCAGGACAGCCTTCCCTTCGCTCGCCAGCAGCCGGATCAGCCGCCACAGCAACCCCGCGGTTTCGGCATCGAGCTCGGCCGCCGGCTCGTCAAACAGTACGAGCCCCGGATCCATGGCGAGGATCGCGGCGATGATGACTCGCTGCAATTCTCCACCCGACAAGGTCGCAGGGTCCCGCGATTTCAGCGGAGCCAGCTGCAGTTGCTCGAGGGCACGATCCACCTGACGCGCGATCTCGTGCGCCGGCCACCCCAGGTTTGCCGGCCCGAAGGCGATCTCGTCCCACACCGTGAAGGCCATGCCGGAGCTTTGAGTCCAGGGCGTCGGGAGCACGATCCCGCTCCGGTCGTGTCGAGCCACGGAGCCCGCGAGCCGGCCTCCCGTCACCCGGGGCGCGAGATCCGCCGCCACCAGCAGGAGCGTCGACGCTCCCGCTCCCAGCGCCCCGACGAGCGCGACGACCTCCCCCTGCGCCACGTCGAGCGACACGCCGCGCAAGGCGGGCGACTCGGCGGCCGGATACCAGAAACTCGCGCGGTCGAGCGTCAAGGATCTCATGAGAACCCCGGGACGACAAACCGTCGGACCAGCGCGAACAGACACGCCAGGAGCAGGACCCAGCGGACGGCCCGCTCTACGGCGGGGTCGGGTGGTGGCGCGAGCGGAGTGCGGCGAATCCCGGGAACGAGCCCACGCGTCTCGAGCGCGAGCGCTCGCTCGTCCACCTCGTGCAGCGCCGACAGGACGAGCGGCAGGGCGAGGGCGCGGAGCGCGCGCAGCCGGGCCCCGATTCCACCCCGCGGCGAAAGCCCCCGGCAGCGTTGCGCTTCCACGATGCGCTGGGCCCGCGCCTTGAGCAGTGGTACCGCTGAAAGCGTGGCCGCGAGCAGGTACGCGACGCTGGCACTCCAGCCGGCCGCGACCATCGCTTCCACGAGTCGTGCGGGCTCGAGCGTCGCCACCAGCCACACGAAGCTGGCGACCATCGTGGTGATCCGTAGGCCGATCGCGATGGTGGTGGGGACATCATGGAGCAGAAGAAGAAACAACCAGAACGGCGCGACGGTGAGCACCGCCGTACGCAACACGACCAACCCCGTGCGCCAGCCCGGGGATGAGCCGGTGCTGGTTACCCGCGGGCTTGCGCCCGGGGTCAGTGTGAGCGCCAAAGCCACCGTCGCCGTCCACCCCCCGCCGACCGGCGCCGCGAGGATCCACGCGAGCGCCGGAAGGGCCCCCGCGATCGCGAGCAGCGTGAAAGGATGTAGCCTGCTCATGCCGCGCCGATGGCGCGGAGCGCCCAGGGGAAACGAGCGGCGGTGCGGCGCGGCAACCCGTGCAGCACCGACGTCACGAGGGCGAACGTCACGGCCTTGTCGCCGAAGTCCGACAGGAAACTCCCGAAGAAGCACGCCCCCAGGGGCGGGAGGCCGAGCGCCCTGCCGAGCGCGGTGGCCAGCGCGATGCCGCCGGTGGTCGTGCAGCCGAACACGAAGTAAGAGATGGGCGTCGACGTTACCGAGGCGATTACGCCGAGCCCCAGTCCGGCCGGCACAGCAGTGCGGAGGCTCCGGAACAGCCCCGCGCGCGCCGCGAGCCAGGCGTACAGAGCCACGATGATCTGCACCACGACGAACGGCCAGAAGGTGGGGTTGCGGAGCGTGTTCACCGCGGACGTCATGACCCCGGTCGCGATCCCTACGGCGGGGCCGGCGAGCGCGGTGGCGAGGATCGTTCCGGTCGTGTCCAAGAAGAGCGGCAGTGCCACCGCATCCACGGCGGCCGAGAGTGCGAGACTGATCGCGGCTGCGACGGGGATGAGCGCGAGGAGGCGGATCGACATCCACCGGCTTCCGTGAGGGTCGCGCCAAAGATAGATATAGCCCCATGCCTCGAACCAGTCCGATCGTGCGCGCGCTGCGCGCCGCGCACCTGCACGACGCGTCGCGGGCGGAACTGCTGCAGCTGGCCTGCGACCGGCTGCGCGGCCTGGGCGCGCCGTACACGTCGGTCTACGCCTACATGCTGCACCCAGAGGGTGAGCTGGTGCTCGAAGCGTTTGCGGGACGGGAAACGGAGCACACCCGGATTCCAGTGGGTCGGGGCGTGTGCGGCACGGCGGTGGCGACGGGCGAGGATCAGAACGTGCCCGACGTGGCGGCGATCGGGAACTACCTCGCGTGCAACCTGGAGACGAAGTCCGAGCTCGTGGTGCTGATCCGTCGCGGCCAGACGACCCTCGGCCAGCTCGACATCGATTCGGACGTGCCCGCCGGGTTCACGGAGCCGCACCACCGCGCGGTAAAGGATGTCGCGGACGCGCTCGCGGTGCTCCTGTAATCATTCCACGCGCGCTTCGGCGGCTCCTTCCCACCCCAGGAGGGTGAGCCGGCCGACGTCGGCGTCGTGGTCCAGGAGCTCCGCGTAGCGCCCCCACTCCACTACGGTGGCGAACAGCGACTCCGCGGGGATGAACGGGAAATAGATCGTCAGGTCGGCGAGCACCTCTTCGTCCTCCACCGCCCCTTCGCTCTCCTTCAGCATGGCCACGAGGCGCGCGAACAGCGGCTGCTTGGCGAGCCGCGCCCGCGTGACGTCCTTGCGGGCGGCGTCGTCCATGGCCATGACTTCACGCCCCGCCGCCGTGAGCTGCACGATTTCGCCCGGCGTCGTCACCCAGCCGAGCTGCTCGGCCGCCCGCACCACCGCTGACATCCGGTCGTAGTCGACCCCGAGGTCCTCCGCCAGTTCGAACACCGGCCCCTTGCCGTCGGGCCGCGTGAGCAGGTGGTCGAGGAGACCGGTGACCTCGGAGACGTGCACGCGGGGGAACGGCACGAGGCGCTGGGGCGCGGCGGGCGCCGGCTCGGGCAAGAGGGTCGCCGTGAGGATGGCGTGCAGCCGGTCCACCATCTCCTCGAACTCGGGGCTCCGCTCCTGGCGTGGGTACGGCAGCGGATTGGCCATCTCTTCGCGCACGTGGCCGGGATTCGATCCGAAGACGACGATCCGGCCCGCCAGGAACACGGCTTCCTCGACGGAGTGGGTGACGATCACGAGCGTGTTCACGCCGGTCGCGGGATCGCGCCACAGGTCGACGACCTGACTACGCAGGTTTTCCGCGGTGAGGGGGTCGAGCGAGCCGAACGGCTCGTCCATGAGAAGGATTTCGGGTGCGACAGCGAGGGCGCGCGCGAAGCCGACCCGTTGCTTCATGCCCCCCGACAGCTCTTTCGGATAGGCCTGCTCGAACCCGTCGAGCCCCACGAGGTTGATGGCGCGGGCCACGGCGTCGCGCCGCGCGGCGCCGTCCACCCCACGCGCCTCGAGCCCCATCGCCACGTTCTCCGCCACCGTCAGCCAGGGGAGCAGTGCGAACGACTGGAACACCATCGCCGCGGCGCCGAGTACGCCGTCGAGCGCGTGGCCGCGGTACAGCACCTTCCCGTCCGCCGGACGCGCCAGTCCCGCGAACAGACGGAGCAGGGTGCTCTTGCCGCATCCGGACGGCCCGACCAGCGCGACGACCTCGTTCTCGCGCACGACGAGCGACACGTCCCGCAGCGCCTCGAGGTTCTGGCCGTTCGGGAGCCGGAAGCGCTGCGTCACGTGCTGCGCTTCGAGCAACACGGTCCCCGGCGTCATTGCGCGTACCCGAAGCGCGCACGAGCCCATTCCATGAGCGAGCGCCAAACGATGCGGTTCCAACCCACGACGACGAGACTCATCAGGGCGATCCCCCCCGCCAGCAGGGGGAAGTCGGCGTGGGCCGTGGCCTCGCTGATCAGGCTGCCAAGTCCCCTGGTGGCGCGCAACGCGCCTCCGGCCTGGATGTACTCGGCTACGATCGAGCCGTTCCACGCGCCACCGGCGGCCGTGACCCATCCCATGACGAGCGCGGGGGCCGCGGCCGGCAGGTACAGCATACGCCAGCGCGTCAAGCGCGGCAGCCGGAACGCCGCCGTGGCGTCCTTGAGCTGCTGCGGGATCGCGGCCACGGCGGAAATCACGTTGAACAGGATATACCATTGGCCCGCGAGCACCATCAGCGCGACCGCGCCGAGCCCGAGCCCGATGCCGATCCGCTCGAACAAGAGGATCACGAGCGGGAACAGCATGGGCGCGGGGAACGACGCCACGACTTGAATCACGGGCTGTAGCGCGCGTGCGATGCGCGGGGAGCGGCCGATCAGCACCCCCGCCGGCAGGGCCCACGCCGTCGACAGGATGACGGCCGCCATCACGCGCGCGAACGTGAGGGCGCCGGACGAGAGGAGCTGGCCCCACTCCCGCCATCCCAGCTGCGCGATGAGCCCCCAGAGGCGCCAGGCGCCCAAGACGGCGGCGCCGACGACCGCCGCGAGTGCGAGCGCCACGCCGACCCATCGCGCTATCGGGTGCTCGAGCGCGAGCCGCGGGCCTCGCAGGATGATCGGGCCCACACTGCGGAACGGCCGCTCCAGCGGCCGCGCCGCCCGGCGCGCGCTCCGGTAGGCGCGCCGCTGCAACACGGCCGCGCGGCGCGGCAGCCGCGCCCGTCGCAGGAACTCGAGCACCCACGACGAGAGTTCCGGCTCTCCGTCGCTGCTCTCGTCCAGCCGAAACTTCTCGACCCACACCACCAGCGGCCGCCACAGGAGCTGGTCCACGCAGACGATCATGATCACCATGGCCACGATCGCGAGCGCCATCGCCTGCCCGTTGCCCTGGTCGAGGGCGACGCTCATGAAGGATCCGATACCGGGGAGACGGTAGTCGTGATCGCCGAGGCGGAACGCCTCGTTGACCATGAGGAAGAACCAGCCCCCCGCCATCGACAGCATCCCGTTCCACACGAGCCCCTGCGCCGCGGCGGGCACCTCGAGCTGCCGGAAGGTCCGGCCGGGGGGCCATCCCGCGACCTTGCACGCGTCCCGCAGCGGCTGCGGCAGCGCCTTGAGCGAGTTGTAAAAGGAGAACGCCAGGTTCCACGCCTGCGCCGTGAAGATCATCAGGATCGCCGCGAGCTCGAGCCCCATATTGCGCGCCGGGAACAGCGCCATCAGGCCGAGCACGAGGCCGGGAAGGAAGCCCAGCACCGGGATGCTCTGGAGGATGTCGAGCAGCGGCAGCAGCAGCCGCTCGGCGGCGCGGGACTTGGCGGCCGTCCACCCGTACGCCAGCGCGAAGAGATAGGAGATCACGAGCGCCGTGACGCCGCGCGACAGCGAATACAGCGTGTAACGCGGCAGCGCCGCGGGGCGCAGGTCGATCTGCACCGCCTGCGCGAACGGCGCCTGGAATTCGCGCGCGAACGCGACCAGCGTCGCGATGACGCCGCCCAGAAGGCAGAGGATCGCGACGTCGGCGAGCCCGGGTGGGGCGTGTGGTAAGCGAAGCGGCTTCATCCTCGCGCACTGTGTAAGTTGAGACGCGATGCCAGAGGCGGCCACCGAAACGACGGTCGAGCTGAACGGCGTCCGCCTCTACACGCGACGGGTGGGACATGGCCCGCCGGTGGTCGTCCTGCACGGCGGCCCCGGCGCCCACCACGACTACCTGCTCCCCCAGTACGATCATCTCGCGGAGGGAGGCCGCGCCCTCCTCTATTACGACCAGCGCGGCGGCGGCCGGTCACCGGTCCCGCGCGAGGTGCCGGTGGGTTGGCGCGAGCACGTGGCCGACCTCGAGGCCCTGCGTGGCCACTGGGAGCTCGACCGCCTCACCGTGCTCGGCTATTCCTGGGGTGGTCTGCTCGCGCTGCTCTACGCGCTCGAGCACCCGGACCGGATCGCCCGGCTCGCGCTCGTCTCGTCGGCGCCCGTGACGGCCGCGTGGCGCGACGAATTCGAGCGCCGCTTCGCCGCCCGCATGGCCCAGCCGTGGATCGCGCGCAGCCGCGCCGACCTCACGGCGTCCGGCCTCTCCCGGACCGATCCCGAAAAGTATCGCCGCATTGCGTTCGCGCTATCCGTCGCGGGGTACTTTCGTGATCCCAGCCGCGCGAGGGAGATGACCCCGTTTCGCGTCACCGAGCGGACCCGGAGGGCCGTCTGGGACAGTCTCGGGAATTACGACCTGCGCGAACAGATCCACCGGACCTTCCCGGATGGTACCGCTCCCCGCTCCCTGCTCCTTCACGGCGTGTACGACCCCATGCCCCTCGAGGCGGCGCGCGAGACGGCGGCGCTGCTCGCCACGGGCGTGATCGAGCTGGCCACGGGGCATGCGCCGCACGTCGAGGCGACGCAGGACTTCGAACGGGCGCTGGGCGGGTTCCTGCCTCACAATTGAGCGGTTAGGTTCATCGGACACGCATGGACAAGCATGCCGTTCGCCGCACCCTCGACCAGCTCGCCGCGTTTCTCGAGCTCAAAGGGGAGAGCGCGTTTCGCGTCCGGGCGGTGCAGCACGCCGCCCGATCGGAGCTCCTTGCCACGGGCCGCTCGAGCGCACTCGACGAGCTGCGCGAGCAGCTGCCGCCGGGCCTCGCGGAGATGCTCCGCATTCCCGGCCTGGGCGCCGCCAAGGTGCGCCAGATCCACGACTCGCTCGCGATCGAGTCGCTGGCCGATCTCGAGGCGGCGGCGGGCGATGGCCGTCTGGCGGCGCTGCCACGCTTCGGCGCCAAGACCGCAGAGAATATCCGCCGTGGCATCGCTTCCCTGCGCCGGGCCAGCGGCCTGCGGCTGTTTCACCACGCGTGGGACGAGAGCGAAGCGGTGCGGCGCGCCCTCGCCGGCCTCGAGGACGGAAGGGCGCTGCGGGTGGAAATCGCCGGCGCCGTGCGGCGCCGCTGCGAGGTAATCGGCGCACTGGAGCTCGTCGCCGTGCACGCGGGGCCTGCCGCGCGCGAGACGCTCGTCAGACGGCTGGGCCAGGCGCCCGGTGTCACCGAGATCACGAGGCGCGAAGGGACGGTCACGCTCCGCTTCGCGTCCGGCACCCTCGTGGATGTGCTCCTCACCACGCCCGACCGATTCGGGCTCGACTGGATCCGGGCGACCGGCTCCCCCGCCCACCTCGCAGGGCTTGAGTCCCGCGCACGCGCCATGGGCGTCTCATGGTCCGCCCCGTTTCCCGACGAGCCAAGCCTGTACCGCGCCCTCGGCCTCGCCTGGGTGCCGCCCGAGCTGCGTGAAGGGAACGGCGAGCTCGAAGCGGCTGCCCGCGGGGACGGCGGCTTGCCGCGCCTGGTCGAGCAGAGCGACCTGCGCGGCTTGCTCCACTGCCACTCGAACTACTCGGACGGCACCGTGACGATCGCCGACTGGGCGGCGGCGTGCCACGCCGCAGGCTACGAGTGGGTGGGCATCACCGATCACTCCAAATCGGCCCCGTATGGCGGGGGCCTCGGGGCCGAGGACGTGGCCCGCCAGCACCTCGAGATCGACGTGGTGAACGCCCGGGTCTCCGGGCTCCGCGTGCTCAAGGGCGTGGAAGCCGACATCCTGGCGGACGGCACACTGGACTACGGACCCGACGTGCTCGACCGGTTCGACTTCGTGATCGGCTCGATCCACTCGCGCTTCGGGATGTCCGAAGCCGAGATGACGCGGCGCGTCCTCACCGCCATGGACGATCCGCATCTCGCCATCCTCGGCCATCCGACGGGCCGGCTCCTGTTGCAGCGCGAGCCGTATGCAATCGATCTGGAGCAGGTGCTCGCCACAGCCGCCGCCCGCGGTATCGCCATCGAGGTAAACGCCGATCCGCACCGGCTCGACCTCGACTGGCGCATGGTGCGGCGGGCGCGGGAACTGGGTGTCACATTCTCGATCGGCGCCGACGCCCACTCGACCGGCGGCATGACCAACGTCGCGGTCGGCCTGGGGATCGCTCGCAAAGGCTGGCTCGAGCCCGATCGGGTCCTGAACACCCGCGACGCCGAGGCGTTTCTGGCGTTCGCGCGAGCGCGCCTCGTCGCGGCAGGCTGATGCCCACCAAAACGAAAGCGCCACCGGGCAAGCGCTCGGCCCGTGAGAGCGAGCCCGAGCGGCGGGCACGCGTCCGCAAGATTATTGCGCGCCTCGAGAAAGCCTATCCCGATGCCACCTGCGCGCTACACCACGACAGCGCACTCGAGCTGCTCGTGGCCACGATTCTCTCCGCCCAATCGACCGATGCGCGAGTCAACATGGTCACCCCGACGCTGTTCGCGAAATACAAGACCGCGCAAGACTTCGCGAACGCCGATCCGCAGGTCCTCCAGCAGGAAATCCACAGTACCGGATTCTTTCGCAGCAAGACTCGGTCGATCATCGGAATGGCGCAGGCATTGCTGGAGCGCCACGGCGGCCAGGTGCCCGACACGATGGAGGCTCTGGTGCAGCTGCCCGGCGTGGGGCGCAAGACCGCGAACGTCGTGCTGGGGTGCTGGTTCAAGAAGAACGAAGGCATCGTGGTTGACACACACGTGCAGCGAATCGTGACCCTGCTCGGCCTGACGAAGGAGCGGGACCCGGTGAAGATCGAGCGGGACCTGATGGCGCTCGTGCCGCGCGATAGGTGGACCTGGTTCTCCAACGCGCTGATTCAACATGGGCGCCGCGTGTGCATCGCCCGGCGACCGAAATGCGAGATCTGCGTTGTGAACCGGCTGTGTCCGAGCTCGCGGGTATGAGCGCGCCTCCCGTCATCCCTGGGCTGGCGCCCGGGGTCAGTTGTCACCGGGACCGCCTGACTGACCCCGGGCGCGAGCCTGGGGTGAACGGAACGCGATCATGAGCCTCCCCCCGGTCGACCGCGCCCAGCTCGTCGCCACCCGCCGCGATCTCCACCAGCATCCCGAGCTGGGGTTCGAGGAGCAGCGCACGAGCGGGATCGTCGCGGAGCGGCTCGAGCGGCTCGGCTATGCCGTGCGGACCGGTGTCGGCAAGACGGGCGTCGTCGGCCTACGCGACGGCTCGTCCGGTGGCACGGCCCACTGCGTGCTGATCCGCGCCGACATGGACGCGCTCCCGATCGATGAAGCAAACGACGTCCCGTACCGCTCCCAGCACGCGGGTAAGATGCACGCCTGTGGCCACGACGGGCACGTCGCCATCGGGCTCGAGGTCGCGCGCCGGCTGCACGCGGCGTTTCTCCCCGGCAGCCTGAAGCTCGCATTCCAGCCCGCGGAGGAGATCTCGCACGGCGCGGAAGCGATGATCCGGGATGGCGTCCTCGACGCGCCTCACGTGGACGCGGCGTTCGGCATCCATCTCTGGAACGACCTCCCGGCCGGCACTATCGCGCTCATGCCCGGCCCGGTCATGGCGTCCGTGGACGAGTTCGAGATCGCGATCCTGGGGCGCGGCGGTCACGCGGCGGCCCCGCATCAGGCGATCGACCCCGTGCTGATCGCGGCACACCTCGTCACCGGCCTCCAGAGTCTCGTCTCGCGGCGGCGCAATCCGTTCGAGGAGGGCGTCGTCTCGGTCACCGAGCTGCATGCGGGTCACGCCTTCAACGTCATCCCCGGCCGCGCAGACCTCCGGGGCACCGTGCGGACGTTCGGTGGGAAGTTCTACGACGAAGCGCCGCAGCTCGTGGAGGAAACGGCGCGGGGAATCGCCCGTGCGTACGGTGCCGAAGCCGAGGTGCGGTACCGGCGGCTGTCAAAACCACTGGTCAACGAGGAGAAGATGACCTCGTTGATGAAAGGGGTAGCCCAGGATATCGTCGGGCGGAAGCATGTGATCGACGGCGTCCGCACCATGGGCGGAGAGGACATGTCGTTCTTTCTCGCGAAAGTTCCGGGCGCCTTCGCGTTCGTCGGCTCGGCGGCGGCCGACAAGAAGGCCTCACCGCACCACAGCCCGACCTTCGACATTGACGAAGACAGCCTGGTGATCGGGGCGGAGCTGGTGACGCGGACGGCGGTGCGGTATCTGGAACAGGGTTCCTGACCGGGTAAATTTCACGGGATGTCGAACCTCCTCGCCTCCGAACCGTCCGCCTACCTCAAGTCCGCCGCCCACCAGCCAGTGCACTGGCACCCGTGGGGCGATCCGGCGTTCGCGCGCGCACGCGCCGAGGATAAGCCCATTCTCCTGGACATCGGCGCCGTGTGGTGCCACTGGTGCCACGTGATGGACGGCGAGTCGTACGAGGACGCAGACGTCGCCGCGACCCTCAATCGCGACTTCGTGTGCATCAAGGTGGACCGCGACGAGCGGCCCGACGTGGACGCACGCTATCAGCGCGCCGTCCAGGCACTCACGGGTCAGGGAGGCTGGCCCCTCACGGCGTTCCTCACGCCCGAGGGTGAGGTTTTCTTCGGCGGCACCTACTTCCCACCGGAGGAGAACCACTACGGCCGGCCGGGCTTCCACTCCGTGCTCAACCAGGTGGCGGGTATGTACCGCCAGCAGCGCGACCAGGTGGCGGAGAACGCGAAGGCAATCCGCCGCCACGTAGTCGAGTCGCTCGACGAAGCGAAGAGCGGCGAGGTCACACCGGCGACGCTGGAGCGCGCCGCGAGCGAGATGGCCCGCCTGTTCGACATCCGCTACGGTGGGTTCGGCACCGCGCCCAAGTTTCCCCACCCCGCCGCGCTGCAGTTCCTGTTGGCGCGCTGGCACGACACGCGCGAGGATTGGATGCGCGAGGTGGTGGAAAAGACCCTCATCGGGATGGCGAAAGGCGGCATCCGCGACCATGTGGGTGGCGGGTTCCACCGCTATGCCGTAGACGAGCGCTGGATCGTGCCGCACTTCGAAAAAATGGCGTACGACAATTCGGAGCTGCTCCACGCGTACCTGGACGGCTACGCGGGGCTCGGACATCCGTTGTTCAAGGAGGTGGCGCAGGGAATCGTGGGCTGGGTGCTGGAAGTCCTGTCTGATCAGAAGCATGGTGCCTTCTACACGTCGCAGGACGCCGACGTGCAGTTTGGGGACGACGGCGATTACTGGACGTGGACGCTCGAAGAACTGCGAGAGGCGTTGCCCGATAAGGCGTTCCACGTTGCACGTCGCACGTTCGACGTGGAAGAGCACGGTGAAATGCATCACAACCCGCGGAAGAACGTGCTGTGGTGGAAGCTCGACCCCGCTGGTGACGATGAGTGGCCGCTACTCAAAGACGCGCTCGGGAAGCTCAAGGCGGCCCGGGACAAGCGCCAAGCGCCTTACGTCGACACCACACCGTACGTGAACTGGAACGCCATGATGGCATCGGCCTTCCTGCGTGCCGGCGCGGTGCTCGATCGGCCGGAATACAACACGCTCGCCCTCAAGGTGCTCAATCGGATCTGGGCGGAAGCGTGGGATGAGAACCGGGGGATGGGCCACGTAATCGGGCGCGCCGAGCCGCGCGGGCTGCTCGAAGACAACGTGCACGCGGCGGCGGCGTTCCTCGACGCCTACGAGGCCACGGCTGACGACGCCTGGCTCACCCGCGCGATCGCCGTGATGCACTACTGTGGCCGGGCGCATTGGGACGACGACAAGGGCGGATTCTTCGACGTGGCGCGCGATCGGTCCGGCGCTGCGTACCTCGCGACGCCCGCCAAACCGGTGCAAGACTCGCCGACGCCCTCGGCGAACGGTGTGGCCGCGCTCGTCCTGGCGCGCCTCTGGGCGGTGACCGACGACAAGGAATGGCGCCGCCTGCTCGATCGCCAGCTCGCGACGTTCGGCGGTGCAGCGCCCCAGCTCGCCCTGTATGGGGCGACGCTGCTTCGAGCGATCGATTGGGCGCTGAACCCCGGCAGCCGGGTCGAGGTGCTGGGACCTACGGGCGAGGGAGCCGCCTGTGACATGCATCTGCTCGCCCTCCAAGTGTACAGGCCCCGCAAGGTAGTTCTTCGCAAGACCGCCGGGCGACCGACCGCGCCAAGTGCGACGGTATGCGTCGGTACGACCTGCTCGCTGCCCGTGACGACGTCCGAGGCGCTCGCGGACCTGCTGCGGTGAGGCGACGGGTGCTCGGCCGCACCGGCCTCGCGGTCAGCCCCGTCGGGTTCGGCGCGTGGGCCATCGGCGGCAACCGGTTCGGCAACTCGTACGGTCCCACCGACGATGCCGAGTCGCTGCGCGCCGTGCGGAGAGCCTACGAGCTGGGATGTAATTTCTTCGATACGGCGGACGTGTACGGGCACGGGCACTCGGAGGAGCTCCTGGGCCAGGCGCTCGGGGGGATCCGCCAGCGCATCCTCCTCGCCACGAAGGTGGGCGGCAATTTCTATAATCGGGCGGTGAACCCGCTGCTGCTGGGCCGGATCGCCGAGGCGGTCGGCCGGCCGGTCGCCGAGCTCGCGTCCGATATCCCGCTTCCGGTGACGCACGACGCCAATTTCTCCCCCGACTACATCCGCTTCGCCGTCGAGCAGTCGCTGCGGCGCCTCGCCACCGACTACATCGACCTGCTGCAGCTCCACAACCCCGCGCTCGGCCTGATCGCCGACCCGGACACGTATCGGGTGCTCGAGGACCTGAAGACGGAAGGCAAGATCCGGTTTTACGGCGTGTCGGTGCACCCGCCCGAGGAGGGGCTCGCCGCGGTGGAGGTGACGCGACCCGATACGGTCCAAATCGTGTACAACATCGTGCGGCGCGAGGCCGAAGACCGCTTCTTCGCCGTCGCCCGCGCGTCCAACGTAGGCGTGATCGCGCGCGAGCCGCTCGCGAACGGCCTGCTCGCCGGGAAGTATGGGCGGGACGGCGCGTGGGAAACGGGCGACATCCGCGCCCGCATGCCTCACCCCTACGTGGCGCAACTGGTGGCCGTGGCCGAGCGCGTGAAGGACCTGGCAGGCCAGGCGGGAGTGACGCCGGCGCAACTGGCCCTGCGCTTCGTGCTGGACAACGAGGCGGTGTCGGTGGTGATTGTGGGCATGAAGACCGTGGCCCAGGTAGAAGACAATCTCTCTCTGGAGTGATGATGCCGAATAAACAGGCCGTTTTCGAGACCGCGAAGGGTACGATCAACGTGGAGCTGTTCGCCGACGAAGTGCCGGGCACCGTGGCTAACTTCGAGAAGCTCGCGAACTCGGGATTCTACGACGGCACCAAGTTCCACCGCGTGATCGCCAACTTCATGGTTCAGGGCGGTGACCCCATTTCGAAGACCGGGAAAGGGCGCGTCGGCACCGGCGGCCCCGGCTATACCATCAAGTGCGAGACTCAGAAGAACGTCCACAAGCACGTGGCGGGGACGCTGTCCATGGCCCACGCCGGCAAGGACACCGGCGGCAGCCAGTTCTTCATCTGTCATTCGCCCCAGCCGCACCTTGACGGAGTCCACACTGTTTTCGGACAGGTCACCAAGGGCCTGGATGTGGTCAACAAGATTGCGCAGAACGACGAAGTCAAATCGATTCGAGTGAAATGACCACTCGGAGATCCGTATGTATTTCCTGATGTACCTCGTCGCGGTCGCCTTCCAGACGCCCGACAGTGGAGCCTTCGTCATCACGCTCGGCAAGGACACGATCGGCATGGAGCGCTACACCCGCAGCGCCGACCGGCTGGTGGACGACATGGTCATGCGCGACCGGGCGCCCGTGATCTACCGGCACTTGGTCGCTACGCTCGGCGCCGACGGCCTGATCAGCCATGTCGAGCTCGACAACAGGCCCGTCGTGGCGTCCGACGTCTCGCCGATCCACGCCGTGGGTCGGTTCACGAATGACGAGGCCTTCATCGACCTCACGCGTAACGGCCAGACGACCACGGCCCACGTGATCGCGGCCGACGGGCGGGGCGTCCTGCCGTTCATCAACTTCTGCTACGCGTTGTACGATCAGACGGGGGAGCGGGCCCGGAAGCTCGGAGGGTCCCCGGTGAAGGTCGCCGTCCTCGGTTTCGGCGCCACCAACACGTTCGACCTCACCGTGACATTTCCGACGCCCGATTCGATGGGCGTCGCGTTCGAGCGTGACGCCCCTACCCTGTTCAAGGTTGACGCCGCGGGCCGCATCCAGGGAGTGGATGGCCGGCTCACCACGCAGAAAGTGGTCGTCACGCGCGTACCGACGCTCGACCTCGAGGCGTTCGCGCGGGCGTTCGGGAACCGGCCACTCGGCCAGCTCTCCCCGCCCGACTCCGTGCGGGCGACGATCGCGGGTGCCGTCATCGCGGTGGCGTACGGCCGGCCGGCCATGCGCGGCCGCACGATCTTCGGCGGTATCGTCCCCTGGAACCGGGTATGGCGCACGGGCGCGAACCTCGCCACCCGCTTCACCACGTCCGTCGACCTCGTGATGGCCGGCACCACGATCCCCAAGGGCACCTACACCCTCTGGACCCTCCCCGCCCCGACAGGTTGGAAGCTCATCCTCAACAAGCAGACCAAGGCACCGTGCGAGGGCGAGGCCTGTACCGTGCCGACGCGGGCGCCGCTGTGGGGCACCGACTATGCGGCCGACTCGGATTTCGCACGCGTGGACGCGACGACCGAGCCGCTCCCCCGCCCGGTGGAGCAGTTCACGATCGCCCTTATCCCGCAGGGAAATGGCGGCGTCATCCGGATGGACTGGGAGAAGACCCGCATCTCGATTCCCTTCACGAGGAAACAGCCATGAGCGGCAGACGGTGGAGCCTCCTGATCGCGGCGCTCGCTATCCCGACCGGACTACCCGCCCAGTCGGGCCAGTTCCTCGTTCGCCTGGGACGCGACACGCTCGCCATCGAGCGTTACACCCGTACCGCCGACCGGCTCGAGGGGGAGCAGGTGGTCCGCAGCCCCCGCACCGTGCACCGCCTGTACACGGCGACGTTCGGTCCTGGCGGCGCGGTCGAGCGCTTCGAGCTCATCACCCACAATGTCTCGGGCGGGCCCGGCCCGCTGGAGCGCAAGGCCGCGGTGATCTTCTCGGGCGACACGGTCGTGATGACGATCCCCCGCGGCGACTCGACCGTCACCATGCGCGTGAAGACCGGCCCGGGCGCGCTGCCGTACGTCGGCCAGCTGTACGCCCTGGTCGAGGAGGTGGCCCGCCGGGCCCGCGCCGCCGCCACGGACCGCTACACCGTCACCATGCTGCCGCTCGGGACGAACGAGCCGTGGAGCGTCGAAGTGAATCGCATCGGGGCCGATTCGCTGACTATCCAGCTCGGTCCCATCGGGCCCCTGCGGATGCGCGTGGACGATCGGGGAACGCTGCTGGGGATCTCGGGCGCGGGCAGTACGATGCAGGTCACGGTGGAGCGGGTGCAGGGACTGGACTTCGCGGCGCTCGGGAAGTCGTTCGCACCACGCTCGCTCGGCACGCTGTCGCCGGCCGATTCGGTGCGGGCGAGCGTCGCCGGGGCCGCCGTGACGGTGCGCTACAGCCGGCCTTCCGTGCGCGGCCGCGTGATCTTCGGAAACGTGGTCCCCTGGAACAAGGTGTGGCGGACCGGCGCGAACCAGGCGACGGTGCTGGAGACCAGCGCCGACTTGATCGTGGCCGGAACCACCGTTCCGGCGGGCAAGTACAGCCTCTGGACCATCCCATCTCCCGCGGTCTGGAAGCTCATCATCAACAAGAACACCGGGCAGTGGGGCACCGAGTACGACGCGCAGTACGACCTCGCCCGACTCGACATGAGGGTAGAGCCGCTGCGGCAGCCGGTGGAGCAGTTCACGATCGCGATCGAGCCGAGCGGCAACGGAGGCGTGTTGAAGCTGGAATGGGAGAAGACGCGCGCGTCGATCCCGCTCTCCACGAAGTAGCGTGCATCTCGACTTCGCCGTCGTCGCCGACTATGCGATCGTCGATCAGGCGGGAAAGCTCTCCGTCCTGGGGATCTTCCAGCACATCTGGGTGCAGCAGTTTCCCGCCATGCACCCGCGCCTGCACCTGGTGCTCCGTCTCAAAGGGAAGCGCACGGAGATCGGCGAGCACCAGGTGCAGATCCGGCTCCTGGACGAGCAGGACGGGGAGATCCTCGGCGGCAACGGCAACGTCAACTTCGCCGAGCCGCCCGCGGGGGTGACCGATATCGAGGCGGGAGCGATCCTCGTGTTCGACGTGCCGTTCCCGCATCCCGGCGCCTACCGCTTCGAGATCACTATCGACGGAGACAAAAAGGCGTCGGTGCCGCTCACCGTGAGCCAGCTGCCGGCCCAACAGCAGCACTAGCCTCGCTGGATGTCGAGCGGGAGCCCCGGGTCCATTAGCGACAAGCCGCCGTCCACCGCGATGACCTGGCCCGTGATCCAGGCGGCGTCGGCTGAGCACAGGAGCGAAACGGCGTTCCCGATGTCCGCCGGCGTGCCGAGCCGACCCATCGGCGTCCATCCCTTGTCACCCTGGTGCCAGTTCCGGATCATGTCCTGCGCGGCGTCGGGGAGCGTGTTGAGCACGCTGTCCTCGATCCACCCGGGACTGACGGCATTCACGGTGATGCCCCGCTTCGCGAGCGCTACCGCGAAGTAGCGGCACAGCGATTCCATCGCGCTCTTGGCCGCGCCCATGCCCACCCACGGCTGCCAGCTGCCGGTCCGCCCGCCCGGCGCGTACGTGATCGCGACGATTCTCCCGCCCTCGCCCATCAGCGAGCACGCCGCGCGCACCGCGAGCAGGAATGCCCTCGCCTGGGAGTTCATGGCGGTGTCCCACTGCTCCAGGGTGATGTTCATGGGGCCCTGGTAGAACTCGGGCACCTCGGGTCGCGCGTTGCTGACGAAGATGTCGAGTTTCCCGAACTCGCTCTTCACCCGCCCCACCATGCGGGCGATATCGTCGGGGCGGCACACGTCGGCCTGGATGACGAAACCGTCGGACCCGCGCTGCTTCACCTTGGCGAGCGTGTCCTTTGCGGCCGCTTCGTTCTTACGGTAGTTGATCGCGACCTGCACCCCCTGCCCGGCCAGCTTGAGCGCGATGCCACGGCCGATGCCGCGCGAGCTTCCGGTGATCAACGCATGCTTCCCGTTGTGCGCCATGAGCCCTCCCTGTGGAGCCATGGCGGCTAAAGATGCCGGCCGGACGCCCACCTGCAACCACTCAGGCATCCAGGGCGCGCTGGAGCCCCGCCGCGAGGGGTGATATCGTACAGGACCCCGCCGCTGGAGGACCGCCTCATGCACGCGACACCTGGCACGCGCGCCAGTCCGAGCACCCAGAACGACGTCTACGCGCAGTGGCGCAAGGACCCCGAGCGGTTCTGGGCCGAGGCCGGCGAAGCCATCCACTGGCACCGGCCATGGGAGCGCGTGCTCGATGCTGCGCGGCCCCCGTTCTATCGCTGGTACGCGGGAGGCATGATCAACACCTGCTACAACGCGTTGGATTGGCACGTCGAGCACGGCCGGGCCGATCAGGCCGCGCTCATTTACGACAGTCCGGTCACCGGGACCATTAAGACCTTCACTTACCGAGAGCTGCTCGATGACGTCGCGCGTTTCGCCGGGGCGCTGGTCGACCAGGGCGTCGGCAAGGGCGACCGAGTCATCATCTACATGCCGATGGTCCCGGAGGCGGTCGTCGCGATGCTGGGATGCGCCCGGATCGGGGCGATCCATTCGGTCGTGTTCGGGGGCTTCGCCTCCCACGAGCTGGCGGCCCGCATCAGTCATGCTGCGCCGAAAGTGATCGTCTCCGCCTCGTGCGGCATCGAGGTCAACCGCGTCGTGCCGTACAAGCCGCTGCTCGACAAGGCGATCGAGCTCGCCGAGGTGAAACCGCGCCGCTCGGTCATCCTGCAGCGGCCCCAGGAACGGGCGCCGATGGTGGCGGGGCGCGACTGCGACTGGTCGGAGCTCATGGCGGGGGCGCGACGCGCGGAGTGCGTCCCCGTCGCCGCGACCGATCCGCTCTACATCCTCTACACATCGGGCACGACGGGGATGCCCAAGGGCGTCGTGCGCGACAACGGCGGCCACGCCGTCGCGCTCACGTGGAGCATGACGCACATCTACGGCGTCGAGCCGGGCGAAGTCTACTGGGCGGCCTCCGACCTCGGGTGGGCCGTCGGTCACTCCTATATCGTCTACGGTCCGCTGTTCAACGGCAACACCACCGTCCTGTACGAGGGCAAGCCGGTCGGCACGCCCGATCCCGGCGCGTTCTGGCGCGTGATCTCGCAGCACCGGGTGCGCGTCTTCTTCACGGCGCCGACGGCGATCCGCGCCATCAAGCGCGACGACCCGAACGGCGACCACGTCCGGCGCTACGACCTGAGCGCGTTCCGCACGTTCTTTCTCGCCGGCGAGCGCTGCGATCCCGACACGCTACAGTGGGCGGAGCGGCAGCTGGGGGTCCCGGTCATCGACCACTGGTGGCAAACGGAGACCGGGTGGCCGATCGGTGCAAACTGCGTAGGGCTGGGCATGCTCCCGGTGAAGCCGGGCTCGTGCGCGAAACCGGTCGCGGGTTACGACGTGCGCGTCCTCGGGGAGGACGGCCGCGAGCTGGCCGCCGGCGAGACCGGCAACATCGTGATCCGGCTCCCCCTGCCCCCGGGCTGCCTGCCGACCCTGTGGAACAACGACGACGGCTACGTGCAGGCGTACATGAGTCGCTACCCCGGCTACTACCTCACCGCCGACGCCGGCTACAAGGACGCCGACGGCTATCTCTGGGTGATGGGTCGGACCGACGACATCATCAATGTGGCGGGCCACCGACTGTCCACCGGGGCCATGGAAGAGGTCCTCGCCTCCCATCCCGACGTCGCGGAGTGCGCCGTCGTGGGCGTGGCCGACGAGATCAAGGGGGAGATTCCGCTGGGGTTGATCGTCCTCAAGGCGGGCGTACGGCGCGCCGACGCCACGCCCGACGAGCTGGTGCGCCTGGTGCGCGAGCGGATCGGCCCGGTCGCGGCCTTCAGGACGGCGATCGTCGTGCAGCGGCTACCGAAGACACGGTCCGGAAAGATCCTGCGCGGCACCGTCAAGAAGATCGCCGACGGCGTGGAGTACCGCGTGCCTCCGACGATCGACGATCCCACGAGCCTCGATGAAATCGCCGCGGCGCTGGCGACGGTGGGGTATCCGCGGCGCTGAGGCCTTACTCGAGCCGCATGATGCGCCCGATCGACGGGACGCCGGGATCACGAACGGCCAGGGTCAATGGGGCCACAGCCATGCGAAGACGCCGGCCGTGAGGAGCGCGTAGATCAGCCCGTCCGCCGTACCCTTGATCGTCGTGATCCAGGAGCGGCGGTACCAGATCGACATCGGCCACAGCGCGAGCGTGTACCCGGCGAACGCGGTGAGGCCCGCGAAGTGGAAAGCGGGGCCGTAGCCCGCGCGGGGGGGCAGCGCGCTCCCCGCGACGAACGCCGCGAAGATCCCGACGACCACCGAGAACAGGAACCATTGAACGAGGTTCTTCCCCATGGCCATGGAGCCACCCGGCATGATCGTGAACATCATCACCGGGCCCTTCTTGAACTTTTCGACGAACGCGGGCGATCGCATCTCCTGGGTGCTTTCCGGCCGGGGCATCATGTAGTCGCCGGGCGGGATGGCGAGCGGACGGAGCGTGTCCATCACTCGGTCTTCGTTCGGTACCTTGCGGTAATCGCTCTTGTGCCAGGGTGTGAACATGTGGATGACGGAGCTCACGACGAAGACGCCCACAGCCGACAGCAGGATGGGAAGCCACAGGGAGACGAGCGGTGTCATGAAGACCTCCTTCGGGTCGCGCTTAAGGTGCGGCCTCAGGCGGCCGCGATCAAGCATCCTCGCAGGCCGTCGTTACTTTTGCTCCGCCTGGAGTCCCCGCTCCTCGAGCAAAGGCCCCACCTCCGGATCGCGCCCCCGGAAGGCGCGGTACAGCGCACCCATGTCGCCCGTCCCTCCCCGCGACAGGATCATATCGCGGAAGCGCCGGCCGTTGGCCCGCGTCATGCCTCCGTTCTCGGTGAACCAGGCGTAGGCGTCGTCATCGAGCACTTCGCTCCACAAGTACGCGTAATAGCCGGCGTAGTACCCACCGCTCCAGATGTGCGCGAAGTAGCTGCTGCGGTAGCGCGGCGGCACCTCCGGCACGTCCACGGCGAATCGCTTGAGCGCCTGCGCCTCGAAGGCGCCGATGTCCGGCTGCTCCGGCCCAACCGGCAGCGTGTGCCACGCCATGTCGAGCAGAGCGGCAGCGACGTACTCGGTGGTGGCGAATCCCTGGTCGAACGTGCGGGCCCGCTTGATCTTGTCGACCAGCGTGCGCGGCATCGGCCGTCCCGTCTGGTAGTGCTTCGCGTAATGGGCCAGCACGCTGGGCTCGAGCGCCCAATGCTCGTTGAACTGCGACGGGAACTCCACGAAGTCCGTCGGCACGTTGGTGCCGGCGAGCCGCGGATACTCGACGCTGGTGAGCATCGCGTGCAGCGCGTGCCCGAACTCGTGGAACATGGTCTTCACGTCCTCGAAGCGCAGCAGCGCCGGCTGACCGGGGGCGGGCTTCGGGAAGTTGGCGACGTTGAAGACGACCGGCTTGGTGCGCAACAGGCCCGTGCCGTCCACGAACGTGTCTTCCCACGCACCCCCGCTCTTGTTGTCGCGCTTGAAGTAGTCGCAATACCACAGGGCGATGGACGTACGGTCGGCGTCGAACACCTCGAACACCCGGACGTCGGGGTGATACACGGGGAGGTCCGTGCGTCGCTTGAACGTCAAGCCGTACAGCCGGTTCGCGGCGAAGAAGACGCCGTCCTCGAGCACGCGATCGAGCTCGAAGTACGGCTTGAGCTGCGCCTCGTCCAGCGCGTAGTCCGCCTTGCGCACCTGCTCGGCATAGTATTGCCAGTCCCATGGGGCGAGCTTGAAGCCGCCGTGCTGCTTGTTGATCATCACCTGCAGCTTGTCCGCTTCGCGGCGCGCCTGAGCGGTCGCCGCCGGCACCAGGTCACTCAACAGCTTGATCGCCGCGTCCGGCGTCTTGGCCATCTGGTCGTCGAGGACGTAGGCGGCGAGGCTCGGGTAGCCGAGCAGGCGGGCGCGCTCGGCGCGGAACCGCGCCAGCCGCTTGACGATCTCCCGGGTGTCGTTCGAGTCACCGCGCTCGGCGCGGGTCGTCGACGCGATGAACAGGCGCTGCCGCAGCCCCCGGTTCTTGAGCGAGGCCTGCGCCGGCTGCTGGGTGGTGTTCTGCAGCGGCAGCACCCATTTGCCGTCGAGCTTGCGCTGGCGCCCCACTTCGGCCGCCGCGGCGATCTCGGCGTCGCTCAGGCCCTCGAGCTCGCTCTTGTCGCCCACGACGATCGCCCCCGCCTTCGTCGCCGCGAGCAGCCGGTTCTGAAACTCGGTCGCGAGCTTCGACTCCTGCTGATTCAGGGCGCGCAGCCGCGCCTTGTCCGGCTCCGGTAGCAGGGCGCCGGCGCGCACGAAGTCACGATAGTAGCGCTCGACCAGGAACGCCTGCACCGAGTCGAGGCCAAGATCGCCGCGCCGATCGTACACGCTCTTGACCCGGCGGAACAACGTGTCGTTCAAGTGGATCGCGTCGAGATGCGCGGCGAGCCGCGGCGCTTCCTCGGTCTGCACGCGCTGCAGCGTGTCGTCGGTGTTGGCCTGCGTCATGGCGATGAACACCTTGAACGCACGGGTGAGCAGCACCCCCGAGTGTTCCAGGGCGACGATCGTGTTGTCGAAGCTGGGCACCGCGGTATCGGACGCGATACCGGCGACCTCCGCCAGCTGCCGACGCATTCCCTCCTCCACCGCCGGCTGGTAGTCGGCGTCATGAATCCGGTCGAATGGCGGCGCCTGGTACAGGAGCGGACTGGCGCTCGCGAACGGGTTCGTACTGGTGAACGGGGCGGCGCCGGCGGACGCGGGCGTGGAGCCGCGATTGCAGCCGAGCAGGGTCACGCACAGGGCGAGTGCGAACCGGTGGTCAGGCAGTGGCATCGGCATGCCCCCGAACCTGCAGCGAGCGGAACAGCACCCGACCCGCCGCGGCTACATCCCGAACCGCGACGTCGAACGCGGCCTCATTGGCCTTCGACGGAGCGTGGAAGCCGCTGATCTTGCGCACGAACTGCAACGCCGCGTCATGCAGCTCCCCGTCGGTCGGTGGATGATCCGCGTGTCGTAGGCGTTTGATGTTTCGGCACATGGGAATCAACCTTTCAGTGATACGCCGTACCCGCGGGCCGTGGCGGCCAGGACCATGAGCACGACGAATGCGGCCAGCAGCCATCGGATCGTCACGGAGTGTCCCAGACCTCACTGTCACACTCAAGCTACCCCGTCGCCGTGGTCTTCGTCCATCAGGGACTCCGGCAGTAACTTTCGAGCATGCCCGACACAGCATGCGCCCATATCGCCGCGGTTACGACAGTCCGGCACGCGAAGCGCCGGGAGTGCGAGGAATGCGTGAAGATCGGTGCACAGTGGGTGCACCTGCGGACCTGTCAGGAGTGCGGCACGACGCGGTGCTGTGACGATTCCCCCAACCGGCATGCGAGCAAGCACGCTCGGGCGAGCGGCCATCCGGTGATCGCGTCGGCGGAGCCGGGTGAGCGCTGGTTGTACTGCTATCCGGATGACACGTTCGCCGAGTATTGATCATAACCAGCGTCCTCGGCATTCATCACGTCACCGCGATCGCGAGTGACCCGCAGCGCAACCTCGATTTCTACGTGGGGGTGCTCGGCCTTCGGCTGGTCAAGCGCACCGTGAACTTCGATGATCCGGAGACCTACCATCTGTACTTCGGCGATGAGGTGGGCACTCCGGGCAGCATCATGACGTTCTTCCCCTGGCCCGGCGCGAAACCCGGGCGCCAGGGGACGGGGCAGGTCGCCGTGACGTCGTTCGCGGTGCTCCCGCGCGCACTGGGATTCTGGGTAGAGCGGCTGGTGCGTCACGGCATCAGGCACGAGGGGCCGACGAAGCAGGTGATCTCCTTCCGGGACCATGATGGGCTGATGCTGGAGCTCGTCGGCGACGCCGGCGCCGAGGCCAGGGGCGCGTGGGGAGAAGCACCCGGTATTCCGCGCGAGCACGCGATCCACGGTTTTCACGGCGTCACGATCTGGGCGGAGCGGGGCGATGACACCGAGCGCGTGCTCGTGGACACGCTCGGCTTTCGCGCCGTGCATGAAGACGGCAGCACCCGCCGTTTCGCCGTCGGCGACGGTGGCCCGGGAACGCTGGTGGACGTGCGATCGGTCGGGGGCTTCGTGCGTGGCGCCGGCGGCGCGGGGACGGTCCATCACGTGGCGTGGCGGGTACCCGACGACGCCGCGCAACTCCAGATGCGCGAGCGGGTCACCAAGGCGGGGCTCGACCCCACGCCGGTGATCGATCGCCACTACTTCCACTCTGTGTACTTTCGCGAGCCGGGCGGCGTGCTGTTCGAGCTCGCCACCGACCCGCCGGGTTTCGCGATCGACGAGCCGGTGACGGGACTCGGCGCGCGCCTGATGTTGCCGCGGCAGTACGAGGCGCACCGCACCCAGATCGAGGCGCTCCTGCCGCCTATCCATCTTCCCGTGCCGGCGTCCGCGGCCACGCTGCTCACGCGCACCACCGGACCCGAGGACGTGAGTGGTGACGCGCTCGGCTTCGTCCATCGCTACATCCCCCCGGCCGCCGGCGTGGAGCTCGCAGGCAGCACGACGCTGCTCCTCCTGCACGGGACCGGTGGGGACGAGGAGGACCTCATCCCGCTCGGCCGAGCCCTGCTCCCTGGTGCCGGGATGCTGAGCCCGCGCGGCAAGGTGCTCGAGCGTGGCGCGCCCCGCTTTTTCCGGCGGCTCGCGGAGGGTGTATTCGACCAGGAGGACCTGGCCCACCGCACTGACGAGCTGGCGCAGTTCATCGAGGCGGCCGCCAAGACCTACGAGCTCGACCGCGACGGCATCGTGGCGGTAGGGTTCTCAAACGGGGCGAACATCGCCGCGAGCCTATTGCTACGGCGCCCGGGGCTCGTCCGCGGAGCGGTGCTCTTGAGCCCCATGGTCCCCTTCGAGCCCGCCGCGCCTCCCCATCTCCAGGGTACGTCCGTGTTCATCGGCGCCGGGCGCGCGGACTCGATCGCACCCCCCGGGCAGGCCGAGCATCTCGCCGACATGCTCCGACGAGCGGGCGCGGCCGTGACGGTCCACTGGGAGCCGGGCGGGCACGCGGTGACCGAGGGCGAGGTCGATGCAGCCCGGCAGTGGCTCTGGCAATCGGTTGCGGAACGTCAGAGCGAGCGGTCGCGACCCTGAGCAGCGCCAAGCTTCACTACGCCTGGATCGTCGCGGGCGTCACCTTTCTGATTCTGCTCGCAACCGCGGGGGTCCGCGCCACGCCCGCGATTTTCATGGTACCGCTGGAGCACGAGTTCGGTTGGACGCGCGCCGCCATCTCCGGGGCCATCGCCATCAACATCGCGTTGTTCGGAATCATCGGCCCGTTCGCGGCTTCGCTCATGAGCCGCTATGGGCTGCGCCGCATCGTGCTCGGGGCCTTGGCGTTGCTGGCGGTGTCCGTAGGGGCGTCTTCGACGATGCACACCCGGTGGCAGCTCACGCTGTTCTGGGGAGTATTGGTCGGCTCGGCGACCGGCGTGACAGCGTTGGTGCTCGCGGCCATCGTGGTCAATCGCTGGTTCGACCAGCGACAGGGACTGGTTTTGGGGGTCCTGTCGGCCGCGAACGCCACCGGACAGCTGGCCTTCCTGCCGCTGCTCGCGCACCTGGTGACGTCGCACGGCTGGCGTAGCGCGACCTACGTCGTCGCCGGAACCGCGGGCGCTGTGTTCGTGATTGCACTCGTCTGGTTGAAGGACCAGCCCTCTGATGTGGGCCTGCGTCCGTACGGCGCGACGGGCGTGCAGCGGCAGTCGCAGCAGAGCGTGGCGCAGTCCCCGCTGCGCGCCCTGTTCTGGGCGGCTCGCTCGCGCGAATTCTGGATCCTGGCGGGCAGCTTCTTCGTGTGTGGGGCCAGCACCAACGGCCTGATCGGCACGCATCTGATTCCCGCCTGCATGGATCACGGCATTCCCGAAGTGACCGCGGCCGGACTGCTCGCGGCGATGGGTGTGTTCGACCTCGTCGGCACGACCGCGTCCGGTTGGCTCACGGATCGGTTCAACAGCCGGCTGCTGCTCTTCTGTTATTACGGGCTGCGGGGGCTGTCGCTGTTGTTCCTCCCGTTCGCACTGTCGAGTCGGCACATCTGGCTTTCCGGCTTCGCGGTGTTTTACGGCCTCGATTGGATCGCCACCGTCCCGCCCACGGTGCGCCTCACGGCGGACACCTTCGGGAAGGAGAACGTCGGCGTGGTGTACGGGTGGATCGGCGCCTCGCACCAGCTGGGCGCGTCCCTCGCGGCGGTGATGGCCGGAGTGATCCGTACGTCGCTGGGCGATTATCGTGCGGCGTTCTGGCTCTCGGGCGGCCTGTGCTTGCTGGCGGCCGCGCTCCTCATTTCCACGGGCCGGAAAGCGACTATCGCGGAGCAGGGGCCCGAGATGGTGGGAGCGGGGGCGTGAGCGGCGGACCGATCGGGTTGTAGCACCCGGCGCGCTCGAACGGCATCGGGATTGCTCCGCGTCCGGGGTCGACCGGTTTACGGGCAGACGCCGAGCCGCGAGCTCACTCGCGCACCTCGCGCGCGACACCGCCTCTACCGCCCCCACACTCGTTCCGCCTGCCACAAGTGCCTGTGCTGGTGCCGCGGCAGAATCGTAAAGCACGCGTACAGGTTGTACCGCACGAGCGCGTTGAACGGTGACCTGACGCGCACCTGAGAAAGCGGCAGGCCGTCCGCCTGAGCGAGGCAGCCGAGCTGTGCAGCTTGGAGGCGATCGAATTCCTGGACGAGGAGCGCGGGGGCGGCCAGGCTCGACGGGAGGAACCGCGCGGTGGTCTTCAAGCGGACCCGAACAGGCGGACCCATGGTCGCCCATAACAACCAGCCGATGGGATCCCGATGGTACCGACCCGGTGAGCGCCGCTCCAGCATGCGAGCGCGCGACACGGCATGCTGCAGCAGCGGCACATAGGCCATGGACGTGAGGTTCAAGTGCGCCACGCATTCGGCGACCGACCAGCGTGCCGAGTCGGAGCGCTTGCCCCACCGCTCGACCGGAACCGCGCGCACCAGCTCGTGGAGACGCGCCTGCGCGCTGCGATACTCATCGGCGATCAGCTGAAGTTGCGGGTGCATATTAGTTGACCTTGGTCTGTAGCCTCCGGAGGCCCGCGAGAGCAGGCCCGTACCCCGGTTGTTTGTCCAGGGCGTGCCCATACTCCGCCACGGCGTCCAGCACCTGACCTTTCTTCTCGTAAATCCGCGCCAGGTTGACGTGCGGGAATTGCGGCGCCTCGTACCGCGGCGCATCCATCGCCCGCTTGAGCCAGGGAATCGCATCGTCGTCGCGCCCCAGCTCCATCAAGTAGCAACCGATGTCGTTGTAGGGATTCCCGAACGTGGCATCGACGGCGATCGCCCGCTTGCACTCGGCGATCGCCTCGTCGTAGCGACGGTCGAACGAGTACACCCAGCCCAAGAACGTGTGCGCCTCCGCCGTCGGCAGC
>Ga0209689_1000215_pt1 | contig 36759 bp, 35 predicted proteins | sample GraSoiAngelo_149_FD_187119 | JGI IMG/M metagenome (GOLD analysis project Ga0209689, IMG submission 187119) | Grasslands soil microbial communities from the Angelo Coastal Reserve, California, USA - 14_1009_09_30cm (SPAdes) (version 2) | ecosystem: Environmental > Terrestrial > Soil > Grasslands ... | reverse complement strand
GGCTGATCTGCCGGTCGAGTTTGACGCGGGTCGCCTCGTGAGTGTGCCCCCTGGGCATCGACAGGACAGCGTGGCACGGGGAGTCCTGCGGTCTCGCCTCCCCGCCCCCCGGCCTGGCGGGATGAAGTGTCCGGAGACCCCCATTTGACCAGCGCGCAGAAGTTCGGAGAGACTCGTGCGTGAGGCTCTGACGCCTGAGGAGGGGCGATGCAAAGAGACGACGTGGAGCGCCGTGTGCTGGACGCCGTAGGGCGCGCGATGGGGCAGTTCTCGATGCTGCGGCCGGGTGACCGGGTCGCCGTGGGGGTGTCGGGGGGAAAGGACAGCCTCTGCCTGCTCCATGCCCTCGTCCTCCACCAGCGACGCGTGCCGGTCAGCTACGAGCTGATCGCCCTCACCATCGAGCAGGGCAAGTTCACGGCCCCGATCACGGCGCTCGCGTCGCAGATCGAGCGCCTGGGGGTCCGATGGGTGGTGCGCGAGGACCCCGCCACGCTCCGGCTCGTGCGAGCGGGCGCCGCGCACGGCTGCGACGTCTGCAGCCGCCACCGGCGACGCACCCTCTACCAGGTCGCCGCGGAGCTCGGCTGCACGACCTTGGCGCTCGGTCACACGGCCGACGACTGCGCGGAGGCGCTCCTGCGGAACATCCTGTTCAACGGCCGGATCGCCTCCCTGCCGCCGGTCGCCCAGTCGCGGAAGGGAACGCTCCGGCTGATCCGCCCGCTCGTCTACGCCACCGAGGAGTTGACGGCCGCGTACGCGACCGCGCAAGGGTTCCGCACCGTCGGCTGCGTCTGCGGCGAGCGGGCGAGCGTGCGCCGGGAGATCCGCGACTTCCTCGCGGGCCTCCGTCACCGGCACCCGGGCGTGGCGGAATCGATCGGCGCCGCCCTCGCCAACGTGAGCCCCTACACGCTGTTCGACCGAGCGCTCACCAAGGCGGGCGCTGACGTCTCGCCGGCTCTCGCCGGGGCGCCGGACGAGGACGCGTCGCGCGCGTGACCCGGCCGCCTCTCCAGGCGCTCCTGCTCGATCTCGACGACACCCTCCTCGACTACTCCGGCTCCGCCGCCCGGTGCTGGGAGGAGGCGTGCCGGGCCGTCGCCGGACCAGCGGGGGTGGACCCGGAGGCGCTCGCCGGAGCCATCGCCCTAGTCGGTCCCTGGTTCTGGTCGGATCCCGCGCGCCACCGCCGCGAGCGCGTCGACATGCTGCGCGCCTGGGAGCGGATCGGCGCGCGCGCGCTGGCGCGCCTCGGGGTCGCCCCCGACGGCCTCGCGGCCGCCCTGGCCCGGGACTTCGCCGCCCGCCGCCGGGAGGCGATCCGCCTCTTCCCCGACGCACGCGGGACCCTCGAGCGGCTCCGGCGTCGGGGCATTCCGCTCGCCCTCGTGACGAACGGCGACGCGGGCCAGCAGCGCGACAAGATCGAGCAGCACGACCTCGCACGCTATTTCGACGCGATCGTCATTGAGGGGGAGTTCGGCGCCGGCAAGCCCGACGAGGTGGTCTACCGGCACGCGCTGGCCGCGCTCGGCGTCGCGCCCGCCGAGGCCTGGATGGCGGGCGACCATCTGGAGTTCGACGTGGAAGCGCCGCAGCGGCTCGGGCTTCGCGGCGTGTGGGTCGATCGCCCCGGACGCGGCCTGCCCGCGGAGAGCACGGTCCGGCCCGACCGGATCATCCGCGCGCTGGGAGAGCTGACCGACGGGCTCTGATCTGACGTCAACGGCGCGTCGCTGTCCGCGAGGCGCTCGTCTACCTTCGACGGACGTAACGACGGCGGACTGGCGGGCGCGATCGCGGAAATGGCCGGCGTCGCCCTGCGATCCGGGGCCGCCGGTCGGAGTAGGAACTATCAGCGGCACTGCGGCCGTGGAATCGACTCGACGCGAGACGACTTTCATACGTGGGTTGAGGAGAAACGGCTTTATGTCGTGAAGGTTATCCGTGCCGTCCTTCGATTGGTGGCCCCATATCGGAAGCTGCTGCGCTGGTCCATCGGGAGTCTTGCTCCTACACCGTCTCTATCGGATTAGCCTCCTCTCTATGTCACTTTGCCGCCTCCAGGGGACACGCTCCTAGAGGGGGTCGCGTGAGCTGGCTCGTGACCCCACCCGTGAGCGACCGCGGCCGCGTCGTGGCGGCCGACACGAGCGCTCGCCGCGTATGGACCTCACAGGCCCAACGCCTTCCGGAGTCCTTGATCGATCGCCTCCACATCGGGCGTGGCCATCGTGCCCAGCTTTCGATCGATCATGGTTCGCTTGATCGTCCGGAAGATTGCGGTCGCCACGGAGGGGAAGAGCAAACCGGCCCCCTTCCAGTCTGAGATCAAGTGATCGCAGAAAAGACGACGTCGCGCCACATTGCTGGTAATGGCCGCCACGATTACTTCCTGCCGCCCCCGGTGGTAGGCGGCAGAGCTGATCACGACGGCGGGGCGAACTTTCTTCCCCGACTCATCGGAAAACACGAACCCTACCAAGACGACGTCGCCTCGGCTACACGCGGTCATATTGCGAATCTCGCGGGTTGTCCCAGAGCCCCGCGAGCACGGGATCCGCCTTTGCGGTCAAGGCGAGCATGCCCTCGCTCTCATCCCCGAGGTCTTCGCGCAACCGTTCCTCGATCGCCTCCAGGATATACTGCCGGACCGTGAGGTCTCGCTTCGCGGCGGCCAGCCGGAGGCGACGCCGCACTTCTGGCCGTACGTCGAGGCTGATCCGCGGCCGTTTCGGCGATGACTCCATTGGTCGTGGCATCTGCGTTCCCCCCCTTCGCGACGAAGGGTGACACAGAGTGTCCATGGTGTCAATGACGCCAAGGAACATCGATCAGCTGAATGGTAGCCGAGCGCCCGGTACCAGCGGTCAGGCGCGACGGCCCCCCCTCGGGAGTCGGCTGGGCGGGCCCCGGCCGACCGGCCGCGTCAGCGGCTCGCGGGGCGGAAGATCGGACCGCGCAGCTCGTCGATCGAGGCCAGCGTGACGGGCTGGCCCGCCGAGAGCCCCGCGGGGTCGCCCTCGAGGCGCGCCGTGAGCCGCGGGCCCTCCACCAGCTCGAGGAGGCCGACCGCGTACGGCGCCTCGGCCTCGTAGCGCGCGGGCGCCACACGGATCACCGTCCACGAGACGAGCCGGCCGCGCCCCGAGAGGGTGACGTCGCTGCCGTCGGCGGCGCCGCAGGCGGGGCAGGAGCGTCCCCGATCGAGCGAGAGGGTGCCGCAGCCGGCGCAGCGACGGGCCGGGAGCGTCAGAGCCTCCCGAGGATCGTCACCGTGCTGACGACGCCGGTCCCGCCGAGGTTGTGGGCGAGGGCGACCTCGGCGTTCCGCACCTGGTTCGCGGCGTCGCCGCGGAGCTGGCGCACGAGCTCGTAGACCTGGGCACAGCCGGTCGCGCCGACCGGGTGGCCCTTGGCGATGAGCCCCCCGGAGGGGTTGACGGCGACCTTGCCGTCGAGGCCGGTCCAGCCTTCCTCGACGGCCGGCCCGCCCTTGCCCTTCGGAAAGAAGCCCAGGTCCTCGGTGGCGACGATCTCGGCGATCGTGAAGCAGTCGTGCACCTCCGCCACCTGGACCTCGGCGGGGGTCACCCGCGCCATCGCGTAGGCTTCGCGCGCGGCGCGCACGGTCGCCGGGAACGACGTGAGGTCCGTCGTCTCCCAGAGCGTCGCTGGCCCGGTGGCGTGCCCGCTGCCGAGCACCCGGACGGGCGTGCGGTGAAAGTCACGGCCGCGGTCGGCGGGGCAGAGCACGAGGGCGGCGGCGCCGTCGGAGATGGGCGGGCAGTCGAAGAGCCGGAGGGGGTCGGCGATCAGCCGCGAGCCGAGGACCTCGTCGAGGGTGACCCGCCGGCGGAACTGGGCCTTCGGGTTGGCCGCGCCGAGCCCGTGGTTCTTGACCGAGACGAGCCCGACCTGCTCGCGCGTGGTGCCGTAGCGCGCCATGTGCTCGCGCATGATGATGCCGAACGCGCCCGGAAAGGTGAGCCCCGTGCGCATCTCGCGCTCCTCGTCGCCCGCGGTGGCGAGGGCGGCGGTCACCTCGGGGGTCGGCGACGCGGTCATCTTCTCGGCGCCCGCCACCAGGACGAAGTCGTAGAGGCCGAGCGCGATTCCGAGGACGCCGTGGCGGAGCGCGATGCCCCCCGAGGCGCAGGCGCCCTCGACCTTCGTGGCCGGGATGCCCGGGAGTCCGAGCCGCCCGGCGAGGAGTGCGGCCAGCGAGCCCTGGCTCGCGAGCCGCTCGCCGACGAAGTTACCGACATAGAGGGCCTGGATCTGCCCGCGCGGGACGCGCGAGTCGGCCAGCGCCTCGCGGCACGCGGCGACGGCGAGCTCGACGAGGCCCGTGCCCTCCACCCGACCGAACGGGGTGGAGCCGACGCCAACGATCGCCACCTCTCGCATGGACGGCCCCCCTCCCTTTCTACTCTACCCCCGTCAGGGCTCGGGGGGGCGCGACCACCTGGGGCCGGCCCCGGGCGCTTCTCCCGCGGGCGCGCCGAGTCGCCCGCCGGGCGCGCCGACCCCGGGCCCGGTCAGGAGCCGTCGCACGTCGTCGGCGTAGCGGACCTCCGAGTCGTCCTGGGGCCGGTAGCCCAGCACGCGGCGGGCGCTCTCGAGCGACCAAAAGGCCCGGGTGTTGTCGCTGACCCCGTAGACCACGAGCCAGGGGACGCCGTGCTCGTTCTCGATGCGCGGCGTCTCGATGCTCCGGCGGAAGAGCTGACGGAGGTCGCGCTCGCTCACCCACGCCCCGAGGTCGCGCTTGAAGTTGGCGAGGCCCGACCCGCCGGGCCCCACATGCTGCTCCCGGAGCGGACCCTCGTAGTGCGCGCCCGACACGTCGCGGGGCGCGCCGATCCGCACCTGCACCACTTCGAGCTTCCGGCCGAAGGCGCCAGAGGCGTAGACGAAGCCCAGGAGCTCGTAGCAGGCCTTCGCCCAGCCGTAGAAGTTGTCGGACAGCGGCGGGTCGTCGGGGGAGACCAGCTCGCGCCCGCGCGCGTGGACCAGCGCGTGCTCGTACCAGTCGGCCGCGTGATTCGAGCTCGCCGCGACCACCCGTCGCACGCCGGCGTCGTAGGCGGCGCGGTAGACGTTCTGGGCCATCCGGACGTTGGCGAACTCGGTCTCGAACCGGTCGCCCGGCGGCACGTCCTCGGCCCCGCCCGCGTGTCCGGGGGGCCGGTAGCCGAGGTGCACGACGGCGTCGACGCCGGCGAAGAGGCTCTGGTAGCGCGTCCGGTCCGGATCGGTCAGGTCCGCCACCACGACCCCGGGCACGCGGCGGCCGCCGCGGTCGGTCTCCGTCACGTCCACGAGGCGGAGGTCGAACTCGCGCCGGAACTCGTCGAGAAGCTGGCCGGCGATGTAGCCGCTGGCCCCCGTCATCAGCACCGCTCGCTTGCCCGCCACGTCCCCGCTCGCCCCCGCCGACCTGCGCTCAGGCCCGGCCGGCGGCCTGGCGGCCGCGGCGGGAGACCGCATCGATCGTGACGGCGGCCAAGAGCACGCCGCCCGTGATCATGAACTTGACCGACGACGCGAGCGCCAGCAGGTCCATCCCGTTCGAGATGGAGCCGATCACGAGCGCGCCGAGCAGCGCCGACCAGATGGTGCCCCGCCCGCCGAAGAGGCTCGTGCCCCCGATCACGGCCGCCGCGATCGCGTTGAGCACGACGTCGCCGCTGCCCGAGGACTGGTTCACGGCGAGCAGGCGAGAGGCGGCCAGGATCCCGCCGCAGGCGGCGAGGGTCGCGGACAGCGTGAACACGAGGACGCGCACCCGATCGACCGCGACGCCGGCGCGCCGGGCCGCCTCCGCGTTGCCGCCGACGGCGAAGACGTGCCGGCCCCAGCCGGTCCGCGTGGTCACCCAGTCGAAGGCGACGACGAAGCCCAGGAGGATCAGCATCGCCAGCGGCACGCCGCGGCCGGCGTCGAGGACGGCGATGGCCAGCAGGATCCCGCCGCCGACCAGGACGATCCGGGCGACGAGCGCGCCCGTCGTGCCGACGCCGAGCCCGGCGGCCACGCGCCGGCGGCGCGCGCGGGAGAGGCTCGCGAGGAAGACCGCGACCGCGGCGAGCCCGACGAACCAGCCCAGCCGCGGCCCCAGGAAGATTCCGGCCAGGTTCGTGATCGCGGGGTCGGTGAGGTTGACCGTGCCCGTGTCGCCGAGCACCCAGAGCAGCAGGCCCTGCCAGCCGAGGAGGCCCGCCAGGGTGACCACGAACGAGGGGACGCGGAAGCGCGTGATCCAGACGCCCTGGAGGAACCCGATGCCCGCGCCGGCGAGGACGCCGACGCCGACGGCCAGGGCGCCGGGCAGGCCCGCCTTGACGTTGAGCACGGCCATGACGGCGGCGCAGAGCCCGCTGACGGCGCCGACCGACAGGTCGATCTCGCCCAGCAGCAGGACCAGCACCACGCCGACGGAGATCGTGCCCATGGCGGCGATCTGGAGGACCAGGTTCGTGAGGTTGCGCGGGGTGAGAAAGTTCGGGTTCAGCGACTGGAAGACGATCGCGATCAGGATCAGCGCGGCGACGACCGGCAGCGAGCCGATCTCGCCCTGGGAGACGCGGCGCCAGACCCCCTCGAGGGTCCCGGCGAGCCCCGGCCGGTCGGCGATCAGCCGGGGGTCGCCGGCGATCGCACTCACGCGGCGCCGGCGGGCGCCGGCGTCCCGAACTCGGCGCCGGTGATCGCGGCCACGATCTGCTCGCGGCTGGCCGCGCGGGCGTCGAAGTTGCCGGCGCGCCGCCCGAGGCGCAGGACCACGATGCGGTCGCAGACCTCGAAGACGTCGGCCAGGTTGTGGCTGATCACGACCACGCCGAGGCCCTGGGCACGCAGGCGCTTGATCAGGTCCAAGACCTGGCGCGTCTGCGCGACCCCGAGCGCGGCCGTGGGCTCGTCGAGGAGCACGACCTTGCTGTTCCACATGACGGACCGGGCGACCGCGACCGACTGCCGTTGCCCGCCCGACAGGGAGGCGATCGGCGTGCGCACGCTCGGGATCTGGACGGAGAGGTCGCGGAGCACCTGGATCGCCCGCTGCTCCATGGTGACCTCGTCGAGCGCCGCCACCAGGCCGGGGATGACCGGCCGGACCACCTCGCGGCCGAGGAAGAGGTTGGCGACCACGTCCAGGTTGTCGCAGAGGGCGAGGTCTTGGTAGACGGTCGAGATCCCGAGCCGCGCGGTGTCATTCGGCCCGCCGATCGTCACCTGGCGCCCTTCGAAATGGACCTCCCCCGAATCGGTCGCGTAGATCCCGGCGACGGCCTTGATCAGGCTCGACTTGCCGGCGCCGTTGTCGCCGACGAGCCCGACCACCTCGCCCGCGTACACCTCGAAATCGACGTCGTAGAGCGCCTGGACGGCGCCGAATCGCTTGCGGATCCCGCGGAGCTCGAGGAGCGGCGTCCGGTCGGGGCGAGCCATGGGCGCCTCAGAGGAGGCCGGCGGCCTTGCAGGCTCCCGCGTACGCCTGGGTACAGATCTGCTCCGCGGTCCAGAAGCCGTCCTTGATCACGGTGGCCTTGACGTTGGCCGCGGTGACCGCGACGGGATCGAGCAGGATCGACGGCACGTCCTTCTTGCCGTTGTTGACGACCTTGCCCCGGGTCATGTCGGCGGGCGCCGGCTTGCCGTCGAGCAGGAGGATGGCGAGCTCGGCGGCCGTCTCGGCCTCGGGCTTGATGGCCTTGTAGACCGTCATGTACTGCTCGCCCGTGAGGATCCGTTGGATGGCTGCCTGCTCGGCGTCCTGGCCGGTCACGGGCGGGAGCGGCTTGACCCCGGCGCCCTTCATGGCGGCGATGGCGCCGCCGGCCGTGCCGTCGTTGGCCGCGTACACGCCGTCGAGCCGCGTCTTGCCGAGCGCCGTCAGCGCCTGGGTCATCTCGTCCTGCGCCTTGTCCGGGCTCCAGTCCGGCGTGTCGTACTCCTTCGCGATCGTGACCTTGCCGTCGAGGACGCTGTGGGCGCCGGCCTTGAAGAGCTTGGCGTTGTTGTCGGTCGGCGCCCCGTTGATCATCACGACCGTCGGGTCCTTCTTGCCCCCGAGCGCCGCGAGCAGCGCCTCCCCCTGCAGCTTGCCGACCCGCTCGTTGTCGAACGAGATGTAGTAGTCGACCGCGTCCGTGCCGAGGATCAGGCGGTCGTAGGAGACCACGGGCACCTTCTGGGCCTTCGCCTTGTCGGCGATGGCCGCGGCGGCGGCGCCGTCGACGGCGTCGAGGACGAGCACGCGGGCGCCGTTGGTCAGCGCCGCCTCGGCCTGCGACTGCTGCTTCGTCGCGTCCTGGTCGGCGTTGCTATAGATGATCTCGCAGCTGGCGCAGAGCTCCTTGATCCTCTTCTCGAAGAGCGGCCGGTCCTGGGTCTCGTAGCGCGCGGTCTTCGACTCCGGCAAGAGGAGCGCCACGACCTTCTTACCTCCGCCCTGCTGACAGCCGCCTAGGCCCAGCAGGACGACCACCAGCCACTCGATTCCTCGCCTCATGCCGCGCGTCTTCACGGTTTTCCTCCTGTTCGCCGCGGTGCGCTTGGATCCAGACCCCTCGTTTCGACCGGCTGAGCGTAGACAGGGTTGCGCAGGGTCGTCAAGGCCCTATCTTAGGGATCCTAATCCTGGGGAGGCCCCGACGGGGGATGATGCCGAGGTGGAGCCAGCCCTCGGGGGCTGGCAGAAGGGGGTGTCGCATGGCGGCGATTTTGAACGCGGGGGCGAGTATCTTCGACAAGGCGCTCGACGACTTCCTGGGGGAGGCGCTCAAGATCTTCGAGGATCGCTTGCGCCACGAGGGGTCTGCCGACGGCACCGTCGAGGTCCGAGAGCTGGGGGCGCGGCAATTTGTCGACTTTCTGTTCGGGAGGTTTCAGCCGGCGTCGGGAGGGGGCGCGCGGCGGGGCAAGCGTTCCTGAGCCGCCCTCAGGGCGGGCTCGGAGCCCCGGCGTGGCGCGGGTCGCGGACGCGCGCGACCAGGAGTGCGAGCGCGATCAGCCCGAACAGCGTGGAGACGGCGAAGGTCCAGCCGAAGCCGAGCCGGTCGGCGGCCACCCCGGCCAGGAGGGGCGCCGCGAACGCCGCCGGCGCGAGGAAGGTGTTGCCCAAGCCGACGTAGGTCGGCCGCAGCTCGACCGTGGGCGCGAACTCGAGCAGCACGGGGAGCCACGAGACGTTGATGGCGGCGACCTGCACCCCGTAGAGGACGAAGACCGCCAGGAAGGTCCGGAGGGAGGGCGCCAGGAGCGCGAGGACGTTCGCCAGGACTGACGCCGCGACGCCCGCGATGATGACGAGGCGGTGGCCGGCCCGATCGGCGAGCCAGCCGAGGGCGACGTTGCCCGCGGTCTGGCCCAGGAGCAGCACCGTCGTGAATACCCCCACCTCCCACGCCGGCGCCGCCCACGCGCGGAGCGCGTAGACCGTGTAGAAGCCGCTCGCCATCGCGCCGAACGCGGCCAGGCCGCGGGCGAGCAGGAACCAGGCGAGGTTCGGCTCCGCCCGCAGGAGGCCGGGGACCTGCCGGAGGTGGGCGGCGAGCGGCACGGCGCCGGCCGGGGGCGCCGCCGGGGGCTCCCGCGTGGCCGCCAGCGCGGCGAACGAGAGCGCCATGAAGAGCGCGCCGCCGAGGAAGCAGACGCCGTAGCCGGCCGGCGCCGGGACCGTCGCCAGGATGTACGTCGTCGCCAGGCCGCCGCCGAGGCCGCCGACGCTCCCGAGCACGCTCGCCGCCGCGAAGAACCGGCCGCGCAGCCGCGTGGGGATGCTGCGGCCGACGACGTCGAGCCAGGCCGGCATCAGCGCGCCGCCGACGGTGGTCAGCAGGAGCAGCATGAGGAGCACGAGGGCCTGGGCGAGGGCCGGCGCCCGAGCCGCGAGAAAGAAGGCGACGAACGCCAACCCGAGCAGCGGGAGGCGCTCCCAGATCGTGTAGCGGAGGACGAACGGGAGCTTCCGCGGCAGCGCCTGCGTGTGGCCCGCCACGAAGAGCGAGGGCAGGAACCACCCGGCCGTCATGACGGCGGGGATCGCGCCGACGACCACGTTCGGGGCGCCGAGAGAGGCGACGAACGCCGGCAGGACGGTGGACTGCGACCCGAACGACAGACCGATCAGAAAGAGCCCGAGGTCTCCGCCGAGCGCCAGGAGGTTCCGGCGGAGGTGCGGCACCTCGAGCGCGTCGTCGTCGCGGGCCGCCGGCGCCGGCAGGCCGAGTCGGCCGAGCGTCACACGCTCGGGCCGCGCCCGGTCCGGTAGCGATCCCGCGGCTCGCGCCTCGGAAGCGTGCCGCAGGCCTGCGTCGGCGGCCCGGGGAGGCGGACGAAGGGCCCGACGGACCGGAAATCGCCGCGGATCGCCGCGAGGTGGGCGCCGAGCTCCCCGCCGTCGATCAGGATCATGGCGTCGGCGCTGTCCCGCTCGGGCTCACGCGGGTGCAGCCGCGCGTTCAGCGGCTCCAGGCGAGGCGCCCGGGGGCGGGCCGGGCGGCGCGGGTCAGCCGGTCGCCGACGTGCACCCGATCTCCCCGGTCTCGCCGCCGGGCGCAGGGCTGTTGACGGATCGGCGCCGTGCCCCCAGAATGGCCGTGCCGTCGCTGACGGCGATCGAGACGACGGCCGGCTCCATGGTGGTCGAATGCTAGCACAGCGCCGGCGTCGGGAGAGGCGGGCGCAATGAGCGTGCTCCGCATCACGAACGTCAAGGTCCTCGACGGCAGCGGCGGGCTGCCGTTTCTGGGCGAGGTGCTGGTCGAGGGCAACCGGATCGCCGCCGTCGCTCCTCCCGGGGGGACCCCGCCCCGTGACGGCGTCGACGTGATCGACGGCGGCGGCGCGACGCTGATGCCGGGCCTGACCGAGCCCCACGCCCACGCGACCTTCCCGGACGCCGCGTCGATCGCCGACTTCACGAGCCTTCCCCCCGAGGAACACACGCTCGTGTCCATGCACAATGCGCGGACGTTCCTCGAGTGCGGCTACACGAGCTGCGTCTCGGCGGCCTCGGCCAAGCCGCGGCTCGACGTCGCGATTCGCAACGAGATCGAGGCGGGCCGGATTCCCGGGCCCCGGTACCTCGCCAACAGCCCGGAGATCACCGTGACCGGGGGACTCGGCGACACGAACCAGCTGCACCTGCCCTACCATCCGAACCCGACGTTCAGCTGCGTGGTGAACGGTCCGGACGAAGTGCGCCGGCTCTGCCGCCTGCTCGTCCGGGAGGGCGTCGACCTCTTGAAGCTCAACATCTCAGGCGACGAGTTCTCGCCCTCCGCCCGGGCCGAGGCGACCGTGATGACCGACGCCGAGGTGGCGGCCTGCGTCGAGGTCGCCGCCTCCCGCGGGCTCCGTGTCTGCGCCCACGCCCGGAGCGCGGAATCGGTCAAGATGTGCGTGCGGCACGGGATCGAGATCGTCTACCACGCGAACTACGCGGACGAAGAGGCGCTCGACCTCCTCGAAGCCGGCCGCGACCGCTTCTTCGTCGTCCCCGCGATCGGGCCCACCTGGAACCTCTGCCACGGCACCGGCAGCCCCTGGGGCCTCACGCCGGAGGTGGTGAGGGCGCGCGGACTCGAGCGCGAGCTCGAGGTGTCCGTCGATACCATCGGCCGGATGCGTAAGCGCGGGATCCGCGTGCTGCCGGGCGGAGACTACGGCTTCGCCTGGAACCCGCACGGCACCTACGCGCGGGACCTCGGGCACTTCGTCGACTTCCTCGGCTTCTCGCCGATGGAGACGCTCGTGGCGGCGACCCGGTTCGGCGCCGAGATCATGCGGCGGGCCGACGACCTTGGCCAGGTCAAGCCGGGTTACTGCGCGGACCTCCTCCTCGTCCAGGGCGACCCCCTCGACGACATCCGGATCCTGGAGGACCGGGCGCGGATCCTCATGATCATGAAGGACGGCCGGCTCCACAAGGCGCCGGGCCGGGCCCTCTCGAGTCGTCAGTAGCGCGTCGGGCCCGCCCGCCGAGCTCGATCCGTCAGTCGCCCGCGCGACCGCCCCCCGACCGCGCGGCGCCGGCGGCCAGGTCGGGCTCGTCCGCCCCCGGCGGCTCGGACGTACCGAAGTAGTCGATGGTGCGGTCGATGGCCCGCGAATGGTCCGTCTTGAACAGGTCACGGCAGGCCGCGCGGTCGCGGATCCGGCGGCGGCCCAGACCGCCACGGCCCGGGCCGGGTCCGGCGACCAGGCTCGTGCCGCCTGTGGGCCACTCCCCGAGTGCCTTCGTCACAGCGTCCCTCCCCGCTCGCGGCGGTCCAGCAGGAGCGCTCTCGTCGCCGCGCTCACTGGTCGTGCCCACGGCGTCCCTCGGCCTACACGCTAGCTTTCGACCCAGACGGAAAGAATCAGGTGAAGAGCCTGATCGGCGCGGGGAAAGTCCCTGAACGGCGCTACGGCGGGTCCGGCACTCCCGGTCTCCGGCAGAGGGACCGATCGCTTCCGGGTCCGGGATGGGGAGCCTCTCACGCGGACCGCCCCGCCGGCCGATCCGCGCGGACTGCCGGAGGGCGGTCGCGGCGTGGCGACGGGGCGCCGGATCGCCGCGGGCGGCTCCCTCAGTACGGCAGAGACGCCCCGGGCGACCGTCGCCCAGGACCGGCCGTCAGGCGACGCCCAAGAGCTTGCCGGCGCGGACGAAGTTGCGCGGCTCGACCCAGAGGATCACCCCGTAGCGGCCGGCGCCGGCGCAGACGGCGTCGAGGGCGACGATGTTGATCTTCGCATCGCCCAATTGCCGCACCACCTCGGCGACAGCGCCGACGCGGTCCTGGCCCTGGAGCAGGAACGCTCGCTTGGGCCCGACGAGCTTCCAGCCGGCCTTGTGGGCGACCCGCCGGAAGGTCCCCGGGTCCTCGGGGACGAAGTCGAGCTGGGTCCGCCGCCCCTGGGGGAAGCCCGAGAAGGCTAGGAGATTCACCCCCTCCTGCTGGAGCGTCGCCAGCGCCCGCGCCCCCTCCCCTGGCCGATTGGCCACCTGGATGTAGAAGTAGTCGACGCGGCGAATCGTGTCGGCCATGCTCTGCCTCCTCGACGGAGCCAGCCCCGGGCGGTATGCTCGTCCCGCCATGCGCATCTGCTCGCTCCTGCCGAGCGCGACCGAGATCGTGTTCGCGCTCGGCCTGGGCGACCGGCTGGTGGCGGTCACCCACGAATGCGACTTCCCCGAGGCGGCGCGCGGGCTCCCCGTCGTTACGCGCAGCATTATGCCCCACCGAGACGGGGCGAGTCGGGAGATCCACACCCACATCGCCCGCGCCCTCCACGCGGGCAGCAGCATCTATGCCCTCGATGAGGCGACCCTCGAGCGGCTCGACCCCGACCTGATCCTGACGCAGGAGCTGTGCGAGGTCTGCGCGGTCTCCTCCCGCGAGGTGCGGAAGGCCGCCGGTCGGCTGGCCGGCCGGCCGACGATCCTCTCGCTCGAGCCCACGAGCCTCGGCGGTGTCCTGGAGACGATCGAGCAGGTGGGCGGGGCGGCCGGCGTGGACGAGCGCGCCCGGGCGGTCGTCGCCGGGCTCCGCTCCCGCTTGGAGAGGGTGGCGGCCCTGGCGCGCGCGGCGACCGCGCGGCCGCGCGTGTTCGCGATGGAATGGCTCGACCCGCCCTTCAGCGCGGGCCACTGGGTGCCCGAGATGGTGCGGCTCGCCGGCGGCGTGGAGGGCCTCGGCCGCGAGGCGCGGCCGTCGACGGTCGTCGGCTGGGACGAGGTCGCCCACTGGGATCCCGAGATCATCGTCCTCATGCCGTGCGGCATGAGCCTCGACCGGACGCTCGCCGAGCTTCCGCGGGTGAGCCTGCCCGACGCGTGGCGCCGCCTGGCGGCGGTCCGCGCGGGCCACCTCTACGCGGTCGACGGCGCCGCCTACTTCAACCGGCCGGGGCCGCGCGTCGTCGACGGCCTCGAGATCCTGGCGGAGATCATCCATCCGGAGGTCTTCCCCCGCCTGGCCCGCGGCGGCTGGCAGCGCCTCCCCGCCTCGTGACCTCGGCGGGGGCCCGCGCGGCGGCCCGGCCGGGGCCGGGCCGATGACCGCCCGCGCTCGGTCCCGATCGCCGCGCGCGAGCGGCCGGACAGAGACCCTCAGCGCCAGCGGTTGAGGCGCTCGCCGAGCCCGTCGAGGACGAGCCCGATGGCGATCGCCACCGCCGACACGAGCAAGGTCAAGGCGAACAGCTCGGGCGCCTGGAAGGCGTTGGCGAAGGCCGAAAGCTCAAAGCCCATGCCCCGCACGCCGGCGAACATCTCGACGACCAGGACGCCGAGGAGGGCGAAGACGATCCCCAGGCGCATCGCGGCGAGGACGGCGGGGACGATCGCGGGCAGGATCACCCGCGAGTAGAGCTGCCACGGCCGGGCGCCGAAGGCGCGCGCGGTGGTGATGAGGCTCCGGTCCACGTCGCGCACGCCCCCGATGACCAGGAGCAGGACGGGGAAGAGCCCGTGGAGGGTCCCGTACACGACCGCCGGCGTCGCGCCCGTGCCGAGGATCAGGACGATCCAGGGCAGCACCAGGATCTTCGGCAGCCCGTAGGCGGCGAGCAGGAACGGGCTCAGCACGTCGCCGAGGAAGCGCCGCGCGCCGATGACGAGCCCGAGGCCGACGCCGAGGCCGACGGACAGCGCGTAGGCGACAAAGGCCGTCGCCACCGTCCGACCCAGCGCCGGCAGCGCCTCGCCGAGGACCTGGCCGAGGGCCGCGGCGACCGCGGTCGGCGCCGGGACGAAGAGCGGATCGACGAGCCGCGCGCGGGCGGCCCCTTCCCAGAGGAGGAGCGCCGCCCCCACGCTCGCCGCCTGGAGGGCGCGGATCGTCACGCCCAGCGCCGCCGCGCGCGCCGCTCGGCGAGCCCCGCGGCCGCGTCGATCGCGAGGACGATCGCGAGCGTCACGAGCACGAGGGCGACGTAATCGGCGGTGCGCAGGAGGCCGTAGGCGTAGGTGATCAGGTAGCCGAGCCCAGCCGTGGAGCCGAGCACCTCGCCCACGATGACGCCGACGACCGTGAGCGCGAGCCCGGCGCGGAGCCCGCCCGTCAGGGTCGAGAGCATTGAGGGCAGCATCACCGTCCGAAACACCCGGCCGGGCCCGGCGCCGAAGGCCCGGGCCACCGTCACGAGCTCGCGGCTCACCTGGCGGACTCCGGCGAGCACGGCCAGCACGACCGGATAGACGCCGAGCAGGAACCCGAAGGCGATCTTCGAGGCCGCGCCGAGGCCGAAGAGCAGCATGAGCGAGGGATACCAGACGACGCTCGGCACCGCGTAGAGCGCGCCGAGCAACGGGGCGTAGACCCGCCCGAGCGTCGGCCGAAGACCGAGGACCGCGCCCACGGCGAGGCCCACGCCGACCGCCAGCGCGTACGCCACGAGGATCTCTCGGAGCGTCAGCCAGACGTGCTCGGGCAGGAGGGGAAAGGACCGGAGCAGGAGGAGCCGGGCGAGCGCCGGCAGCACGCGCGAGGGCGGAATGTAGAGGAGCGGGTCCCGCGCGCGGGCCGCGACCTCCCAGGCCAGCACGACGCCGAGCCCGAGGGCGGCCCGCGCCGCGAGCACCCGGCCGATCACCGGCCCATCGTCTTGAGCGACTCCTCCCGGATCTCGCCCCAGAGCGTGGCGCGGAGGGAGGCGAGCCCGGGCGACTCCAGATCGCGCGGGTACGGGAGCGGCACCTCGAGCACGCTCTTGACACGGCCCGGGCGCGCCGTCAGCGCCACCACCCGGGTCGAGAGGAGGAGCGCCTCCTGGAGACTGTGGGTGACGAAGACGACCGTCTTGCGCGCGCGCGTCCAGATGGACAGGAGCCACTCGCCCATGAGGAGTCGGGTTTGCTCGTCGAGCGCGCCGAACGGCTCGTCCATGAGCACGATCTCCGAGTCGATCGCGAGCGCGCGGGCGATGGCGACCCGCTGGCGCATGCCGCCCGAGAGCTCGCGCGGGTAGCGCTCGGCGAACTCCCGGAGCCCGAGGGGACCCAAGAGGTCGCCGGCGATTCGCCGCCGCTCCGGCCGGGACATCCCGCGGAGCTCCAGGCCGAAGGCGACGTTGTCGAGGGCGGTGCGCCACGGCAGGAGGGCGGGGTCCTGGAAGACCATGGCGACGCGGCGGGGATCCGGGCCCTCGACCGGCTGCCCGTCGATGCGGACCTGGCCCGCGTCGGGGAGGACGAGCCCCCCGATCATCGCGAGGAGGGTCGACTTGCCGCAGCCGGACGGGCCGATGACCGTGCAGAACTCTCGCCGGCCGACCGCGAGCGACACCTCGCTGAGCGCGGGCACGGCGTCCGCCGAGGTCTCGAACCGCTTCGACACCCCGTCGACGACGATGTGCGGCCCGGCCACTTAGGGAGCGAGCACGATCGTCCGGAGCGGCGAGCCGGTCGCCCCCTGGATCTTGAGCGGCGTCATGACCAGGACCGCGACGTACACCCGCGCGTCCGACAGCGGCTCGAGGTTCGCCGTCTCGACGATGTAGATGCCGCTGTCGGCGAGGAGCATCATGTGGACGCTGAACAGTTCCTTGCCGTAGGCGGCCGGCCGCCGCTCGAAGGTCGCGGTGTCGTCGCCGGCCAGCCGCACGCCCTTGGCGATGATCCAGCGGGCGCCGTCGGGGCCGGGGCCCGGCGACTGCGCGCCGAGGTACTTGTCGCGCTGGGTGAAGTACTGGCCAAAGCCGGTCCGGATCAAGAGGGAATCGCCGCGCCGCACCTCGACCCCCTGCGCGCGCATGGTCGCCTCGAGGTGCTCGCCCTTGATCTCGAAGTCTCCCGGGAGCGGATCGGGGCGGCCGCCGGCCACGTGGCGGGCGACGTCGAGGAAGACGACGCGGTTGACCAGGAGGTCCGCGGGGAAGGCCTCGATGCCGAGATCGGCGCCGATGCCGCCCGGCGTGGAGGTCGCCGCCAGCGCGTCGACGCCGCCGTGGAGCCGGAGGTTCCGCCCGATGTGCCCGATCGCGTCGATCGTCGGCGAGCCGTGCTGGCCGCTGAAGTACATGATGTCCGACGCCCAGGAGAGCTGGCTGCCCGGCGCCTGGCCGAAGAACTCGTGGGTCATCTTGTGCGTGCGGTTGAGGGCAAAGGCGTAGGGCGGGTTGAGCCCGAGCACGGGCGACTGCTCGGTCCAGACGAAGGAGAGGTCGAAGACGCGCGCGCCCTTGACCGTGTGCACGAAGTCGTCGACGCCCGCTGCCCCCTCCGCGCGCGCCGGGCTCGAGAGCGCGGCGGCGGCCGCCAGGGTGCCCGCGGCCGTGAGCCACTGCCGACGTGAGTGGTCGCTCATAGATGCCTCCTGGGTGGACTACTTGAGCTGCAGGATCTCCCGCGCGATCACGAGCCGCTGGACCTCAGAGGTGCCTTCGCCGATCTCCGTCAGCTTGGCGTCCCGGAAGATGCGCTCCACCGGGAAGTCGGTGACGTAGCCGGCCCCGCCGTGGATCTGCACGGCCTTCGAGGCCGCCTTCATCGCGACCTCCGACGCGAACACCTTCGCCATCGCCGCCGTGTGCCGGACCGGCTGCCCCGCGTCCTTGAGCCAGGCGGCGCGGTGGGTCAGGAGCCGCGCCGCCTCGATCTCGGTCGCGAGCTCGGCGACCATCCCCTGGAGCCCGTTGAACTCGGCGAGCGTCTGGCCGAACGCGGTCCGCTGCTTCATGTACGTCACGGCCGCGTCGAGCGCGCCCTGGGCGATGCCGACCGCCATCGCCGCCATCGCGATGCGGCCGCCCTCGAGCACCTGCATGGCCTGCACGAAGCCCAGGTGGAGCTCGCCGACCAGGTTGGCGGCGGGAACGCGGGCCCCGTCGAGGACCAGCTCGGCCGTGTCCGACGCCCGCAGGCCGAGCTTCCGGTAGCGCTGGCCCGCGGTGAAGCCCGGCGTCCCCTTCTCCAGGATGAAGGCCGAGATGCCCCGCTGGCGCTTCGGCGGGTCGGTGATCGCCATGACGACCGCGACCTGGCCGACGCTCGCATTCGTGATGAAGGCCTTGGTTCCGGTGAGCACCCATTCGCCCTCGTCCCGGACGGCGCGCGTCCGCATCGCGGCCGCGTCCGACCCGGAGCCGGGCTCGGTCAGGCCCCAGGCGCCGAGCGCCTGGCCGCTGGCGAGCCGGGGCAGATACGTCTCCTTCTGCTCCCGTGAGCCGAACAGCAGGATGTGGCCCGTGCAGAGCGAGTTGTGGGCCCACATCGTCATGCCGACGGAGGCGTCACCCCGGCAGAGCTCTTCCACGATGAGCGCGTAGGAGACGTGGTCGAGCCCGGCGCCGCCGTACTCGGGCGGCACGAGCGCGCCGAGGAAGCCCTGGTCGCCGAGCCTGCCGACGATCGCGTGGGGGAACTCGTGGCGCTCGTCCCAGGGGGCGATCTTTTGGCCGAGCTCCGCCGTGGCGAACTCGCGGGCGACGGCGCGGATCCGGGCCTGGTCCGGGGTGGGGTCGAGGTTCACCGCAGGAGCCCCTTCACGACCTTCCCGTTCGGGTTCCGGGGGAGCGTCTCGAGCACCGCGACGTCGCGCGGCACCTTGAACTTCGCGAGCCGCTCCCGCACCCAGGCGCGGATCTCCTCCGCCTCGACGCGGGCGCCGGGCCGCGCCACGACGCAGGCCTTGACCGCCTCGCCGTAGACGGGGTCGGGCACGCCCACCACGGCCGCCTCTAGCACGCCCGGGTGGGAGCAGAGCACCTCCTCCACCTCGACGCAGAAGATCTTCTCCCCGCCCCGGTTGATCATGTCCTTGATGCGGTCCATGATCGTCACGTATCCCTCCCCGTCGATCGTCGCGAGGTCTCCGGTCCGGAGCCATCCGTCGCCCATCGTGGCCGCCGTCGCCTGCGGGTTGGCCCAGTACCCCGGCACCACCATCGGCCCCCTGATCAGGAGCTCGCCGACCTCGCCCGGCGCGCACTCCCGCGCGGTGCCGGGCTCGACCGTGCGCGCGTCGGCCGTCGGGATCGGCCAGCCGACCGAGGAGATGCGGCGGAGGGCGTCGGCGTCGGGCAGGCAGGTCGCCGGCGACGACGTCTCGGTGAGCCCGTACGTGTTGTGGAGGCGGCACCGGGGGAGCCACTCGCGGAGCTGCCGGACGGTCTCGGACGCGATCGGCGCGCCGCCGTAGCCGAGCGCACGGAGGGTCCGGCCCGCGGCCCGGTAGCCCGGCTGGAGCAGCATCATCACGAAGACGGTCGGCGCGGCGATCATGTGGGTGACCCGCTCGACGTCGATCAGGCGCAGGGCCTCGGCCGGGTTGAACGTCGGCATCACGACGACCGTGCCGCCGAGGTGGGCGAGCGTGAGGAACTGGGCGATCAGGCCCGTGACGTGGAAGAGCGGGACCGCCACGAGGGTGCGCTCGGCGTCGCCGAGACCGTAGCAGCGTTCGTAGGTGATCGCCGAGTTGATGATGCCGAGGTGCGTGCCCATCGCTCCCTTGGGGCGTCCCGTGGTGCCGGAAGTGTACATGATGAACGCCGTGTCCTCCTCGTGGACCAGGACGGGGGGCGGCGACGGGCGCTCGGCGAACAGCTCGGGGTAGGGCGTCCGGTAGTACGCCTCGCAGGGCAGGCGCTCGCGGATCGCGTCGATCTCGGGCCACTCCTCGGGGGTCGTGAGGAGGACGCGGGCGCCCGCGTTCTGGAGCATGAACTCGAGCTCCCGCGACCGGAGTTTGGTGTTGAGCGTCACCGTGATCGCGCCGAGCTGGGCGCAGGCGAAGACGGCCACGCAGAACGGCGAGCCGTTCCGGAGCAGCACGGCGACCCGGTCGCCGGGCTTGATGCCGTGGCGGCGGTGGAGGGCGGTGGCGAGCCGGCGCGCGCGCTCGGCCAGCTCGCGCCACGTGAGCCGCTCGGTCAGGTCGACGACCGCGTCGCGGTCCGGAAAGCGCTCGGCGGCACGGGCGAGGAGCCCGCCGAGCGTGCGCGGCCGGTCGGGCGGGTAACACCGCATCCGCCACCCGAGGTGCGTCTCCTCGACGAGGTCCCGCGTGAGCGCCCCCGGCCAGAGATCGGCCCCCCTCGCGTGCATAGGGTCTGCGTCAGACCGCCGCGCGGATGTGCGCTCGGACGAACCGGACGATGTCCTGGGTCGACGTCCCCGGCGCGAACAGCTCCTTCACCCCCGCCGCCTTCAGGGCGGCCACGTCCTCGGGCGGGATGATCCCGCCCCCGAAGACCACGACGTCGGCGGCCCCCTGCTCGCGGAGCAGGTCGAGCACTCGCGTGAACAGGTAGTTGTGCGCGCCCGACAGGACGGAGAGCCCGATCGCGTCGGCGTCCTCCTGGATCGCGGTCTCGACGATCTGCTCGGGCGTCTGATGGAGGCCGGTATAGATCACCTCGAACCCCGCGTCCCTGAGCGCCCGGGCGACGATCTTCGCCCCCCGGTCATGCCCGTCCAGGCCCGGCTTCGCCACGACCACGCGGACCTTGCGTTCGCTCACTGGCCCGAGGCCCCCTCGGGCCTACTTGGCGATCAACATGCGGATGCGTTCACCCGCCTTCATGATCTGGTCCCGATTGCCGTGAACGACCTTCCAGTCGAACCCCTTGCCGTCGTTGTTCCAGCGGGGGATCAGGTGGATGTGGAAGTGGGCGACGGACTGGAAGGCGGCCGCGCCGTTGGCCTGGAGCAGGTTGAGGCCGTCGGGCTTCAGCGCCTGCCGCAGCGCGGACGCCACCTTCTTGGTGGCCGCGATCGCGGCCGCGAGGTCTTCGGCGTCGACGTCCCAGATCGTCGCCGCGTGCGGCTTGGTCAGCACGAGGCAGTGCCCGGTGTTGAGCGGGTTGATGTCCATGATGACCATCGTCCGCGCGTCCTCGTAGATCTTCATCGAGGGCAACTCGCCGTCCCGAATCTTGCAGAAGACACAGTCCGTCACGCGCGTCTCCCCTCAGACGGTGACCAGCCAGCCGTGCGTGTCGGAGGCCTCGCCGTACTGGATGGCGACGATCGCGTCGTAGAGCTTCTGGGTCAGCTCGCCGATGCGGCCGCCATTGATCACGATCCGCTCACCCTTGTGCGACAGCTCGCCGACCGGCGAGATGACCGCCGCCGTCCCCGTGCCCCACACCTCCCGGAGCGTGCCCTGCTTCGATGCCGCCCAGACCTCGTCGATCGAGACCTGGCGCTCGCGCACGCGGAGGCCCCACTCCCGCAAGAGCGTCAGCACGGAGTCGCGCGTGACCCCGGGCAGGATGGCGCCCGTCAGCGGCGGCGTGGCGATCTCGTCGCCGATCTTCACCATGATGTTCATGGTGCCGACCTCGTCGAGGTACCTGCGGTGGACGCCGTCGAGCCACAGCACCTGGGTGTAGCCCTGGTGCTTGGCCTCCTCGGCCGCGTAGAGACTCGCCGCGTAGTTGCCCGACGTCTTCGCCGCCCCCACCCCGCCCTCGACCGCCCGCACGTAGTGATCGACCACGAGGATCTTGACCGGGTTCATCCCCTCCGGGTAGTACGCGCCCACCGGCGAGAGGATCACGAAGTACAGGTAGGCGTGGGCGGGCCGGACGCCCAGGAACGGCTCGGTGGCGATGATGGTCGGCCGCACGTAGAGGGCGTGGCCGCGCGACGACGGCACCCAGTCGCGGTCGAGGCCGACGAGCGCGACCAGCGACCGGAGGGCCAACTCCGGGTCGAGCGGTGGGATGCACATCCGCTTCGCCGAGTTGTTCATCCGCTCGATGTGCTTTTGCGGGCGGAACAGCCGCACCTGCCCGTCGCGGCCGCGAAACGCCTTGAGCCCGTCGAAGACCGACTGCGCGTAGTGCAGCACGGCCGCGGCCGGGTCCAGGCCGAACGGCCCGTACGGCTCGACGCGCGGGTCGTACCACCCCTTCCCCTCGCGATAGTCCATCACGAAGACGTGGTCGGTGAACACCGTCCCGAACCCGAGCTCCGAATCCTTGGGGTGTGTCTTGAGCGTCGCTGCCCGCGTGATCCTGATCGGCTCCGCCATGGGTGTCCCCTCGTCCGCGGGGCCCCGAAATGGCCCCGCCCTCCCTCACCGCTGCTCGTGCGCCGTGCTCGGCCTCGAGGTCGACCAGGCCGGCGCGCTGAGCGCCGGCGCTAAAAGATGATGGGCTCGCGGTAAAGCCCGAAGACCTGGCGATAGACGTCCGAGAGCTCGCCCAGACTCACAGAATCCTTGACGGCGTCGATGAGCACCGGCATCACGTTGCCGCCGTGACGACAGGTCTCCGCGAGCTGCTTGAGGCGCGTCGCCACCTTCTTGGGGTCGCGCGCGGCCTTCACCCGCCCGACCCGCTCGGCCTGCTCCCGCTCCACCCGCTCGTCGATCCGGAGATAGTTGATCGAGCGCTCCTCGGGCATCGCGTACTTGTTCACGCCCACGACGACCTTCTCGCCACGGTCCTCCATGAGCTGGGAGCGGTAGGCGGCGTCGGCGATCTCCGTCTGCGGGTAGCCGCTGTCGATCGCGCGCACGATGCCGCCGAGGGCGTCGACCTTCCCGATGTAGTCCAGCGCGGCCGCCTCCATCTGGTCGGTCAGTCGCTCGAGGAAGTAGGCGCCGCCGAGCGGGTCGATCGTCAACGGCACGTGGGTCTCCTCGGCGATGAGCTGCTGGGTGCGGAGGGCCACGGTGACGGCCTCCTCGGTCGGGAGGGCCCACGTCTCGTCGAACGAGTTGGTGTGGAGCGACTGGGCGCCCCCGAGCACCGCGGCCAGGGCCTGGAGCGCCACGCGGGCCACGTTGTTGAGGGGCTGCTGGGCCGTGGCGGAGACCCCGGCGGTCTGGGTGTGGGTCCGGAGGCGCATCGACTCCGGCTTCCGGGCCCCGAAGCGCTCCTTCATCACGGTGGCCCAGATGCGCCGGGCCGCGCGCAGCTTGGCGATCTCCTCGAAGAAGTCGTTGTGGATGTCGAAGAAGAAGCTCAAGCGCGGCGCGAACGAGTCCACGTCGAGACCGCGCGTGACGCACGCCTCGACGTAGCCGATGCCGTCGGCCAGCGTGAACGCCAGCTCCTGCACCGCCGTCGCCCCCGCCTCGCGAATGTGGTACCCCGAGATCGACACCGGGTTGAACTTCGGCACGTGCCGGGCGGTGAACTCGATCATGTCGACCACGATCCGCACGGCCGGCTCGACGGGACAGATCCACTCCTTCTGGGCGATGAACTCCTTGAGCATGTCGTTCTGCATGGTCCCGCCCAGCCGATCCCAGGCGATCCCGCGCTTGTCCGCGATCGCCAGGTACATGGCGAGCGCGATCGAGGCCGTGCAGTTGATCGTCATCGAGGTCGTGACGTCCCCGAGCGGGATGCCGTCGAAGAGCCGCTCCATGTCGTCGAGCGTCGAGATCGACACGCCCTCTCGCCCCACCTCGCCGCGGGCGCGCGGGTGGTCGGCGTCGTAGCCCATGAGGGCCGGCATGTCGAAGGCGGTAGAGAGACCCGTCTGTCCCTGCTCGAGCAGGTACTTGAAGCGGAGGTTGGTGTCCTCGGGCCGCCCGTACCCGGCGAACATGCGCATGGTCCAGAGCTTGCCGCGGTACATCGTCGCGTACGGCCCGCGCGTGAACGGGTAGTGGCCGGGGGCGCCGAGCTTGTCCTCGTGGCGCCAGCCCGCGAGGTGGGCGGGCGTGTAGAACGGCTCGAGCGGAAGGCCGCTCAGCGTCTCGAACCGAACCGGACGTTCCATCACGCCTCCCCGAGCACGGCGCGGGCGATCACGAGCTTCTGGATCTGCGAGGTGCCCTCGTAGATCTGGGTGATCTTGGCGTCGCGGAAGTACCGCTCGACCGGGTAGTCCGTGATGTAGCCGTAGCCGCCGTGCACCTGGACCGCGTCCGTCGCCACCTTCATGGCCGTCTCCGCCGCGAACAGCTTGGCCATCGCGGCGACGGTCCCGAAGGGCTGGCCGGCGTCCTTGAGCCACGCCGCCTTGAGCGTGAGGAGTCGCGCGGCGTCGATCGCGGTCGCCATGTCGGCCAGCATCCACTGCACCATCTGGTGCTGGCCGATCGGGACGCCGAAGGACTTGCGCTCTCGGGCGTACGCCAGGGCCAGCTCCCACGCGCCGGCAGCGATCCCGACCGCCTGGGCGGCGATCCCGATTCGTCCGCCGTCGAGCGCGCCCATGGCGATCTTGAAGCCCATGCCCTCGCCGGCGAGCCGGTTCCCCACGGGCACCCGGCAGTCCTCGAAGACGAACTCCGCGGTGTCCGACGCCCGCAGGCCCAGCTTGTCCTCGACCCGTGGCACGCCGAACCCCGGCGTGCCCTTCTCGATCAGGAGGGCGGAGATGCCGTGGTGACCCAGGGCCCGGTCGGTCTGGCAGAAGACGAGGGCCGCCGCCGCCTCGCGGCCGTTCGTCACGAAGAGCTTCCGCCCGTTGACGACGTAGTGGTCGCCGTCGCGCACGGCGAGGGTCGCCTGATTGGTCGCGTCCGAGCCCGCCTGGGGCTCGGTGAGGGCGAAGCAGCCGATCCGCGCGCCGCTCGCGAACGGGACGAGGAAGCGCTTCTTCTGCTCCTCCGTGCCGTGCTTGTGCACGGGCTCGCAGAAGAGCGAGTTGTTGACGGACATGACCACCGCGTGGGAGGCGCAGGCCTTGGCGATCTCCTCCACCGCCACCGCGTAGGAGACGGCGTCGGCGCCGCTGCCGCCCCAGACGGGCGGGATCGTCATGCCGAGCAGCCCGAGCGCGCCCATGCGCCGGACCGTCTCCTGGGGGAAGCGAGCCCCGCGGTCGATGTCGGCGGCGATCGGCCGGATCTCCTTGTCGGCAAACTCGCGCGCCATCGCGCGGATCATCTCCTGCTCCTCGGTGAGCTCGACGCGCATCCTGGCTCCTACTTCCCCAACAGCTTCTTGAACTCCTCGGTGAGCGCCGGCACCACCTCGAAGAGGTCGCCGACGATCCCGTAGTCCGCGATCTTGAAGATGGGCGCCTCCGGATCCTTGTTCACGGCCACGATGAGCTTGGACGTCCGCATCCCGGCCAGATGCTGAATCGCGCCCGAGATGCCGAAGCCCAGGTAGAGCTTCGGCGAGATCGTCCGCCCGGTCTGACCGATCTGGAAGCGGTGGGGCCGCCATCCGGCGTCGACCGCCGCGCGCGATGCCCCGACCGCCGCCCCGATCACCGCGGCCAACCGTTCGAGGATGACGAAGTTCTCCGGCCCCTTCAGGCCGCGCCCGCCCGAGACGACCAGCTCCGCCTCGCTCAGCTCGGGGAGCCCGGTCGAGACCTCCTCGCGCCGCTCGGCGAGCCGGAGGGCGCCGTCGGGCACCGTCACCGTCGGCCGCTCGATCTGGGGCTCGCGCCCGGCGACCGGGTCGGCCGGCTTGAACACGTTGGGGCGGAGCGTCGCGATCCACGGCGGCCGGGCCCACGCGACCCTCGCCAGGAGCTTGCCGGCGTACACGGGCCGCGTGGCGACGAGGCGGTCGCCGTCCATCGCGAGCCCGACGACGTCGGCCGCAAAGCCGACGCCGAGCCGCGCCGCCAGCCGCGCGAGGAATTCGCGCTGGCGGCTCGTCACCGCGCCGAGGATCGCCCGCGGCGCCTGGGCGGCGACGAGTCCCGCCACGACCGGCGCCCAGACCTCGCCGCGGTAGGGCGCGAGCCCGGGGTGCTCGACGAGCCAGATCTTCCCGGCTCCCCACTCGGCCAGCCGCCGGAGCCCGTCGGGCTCCGCCCGGTCGGTGAGCCAGACCGCCTCCGCTCTCCCGCCCGACAGGCGCGCCGCTTCCGCCAGCACCTCCGCCATCACCTTCTTGGGGTGGCCCGCCCGATCGTCTTCGACGACGCACCAGAACGCGTTCGGCATGTCAGATCGCCTTGGCCTCTTCGCGGAGCGCCCGCACGAGCTCGTGGGCCGCCTCCCGGACGTCGCCGCCGATGATGCGCCCGGGCGGACGTGGGGGCAGCGTCTCGAGCCGGACGATCGAGAGCTGCGCCGACTCGGGCGCCACGCCGAGGTCATCCGCCCTGAGATCCTTGATCTCCTTCTTCTTGGCCCCCATGATCCCCTTGAGCGTCGGGTACCGCGGCTCGTTGAGCCCCTTCTGGGCCGTGAGCACGCACGGCAGGGGCGCCTCGAAGACCTCGAGCCCGCCCTCCACCTGGCGTCCGGCGCGGATCGTCCGGCCGCCCGCGTCGATCGCCGCCTCCATGACCCAGTAGAGCGAGGGCCAGCCCAGCAGTTCGGCCAGCTGGGCGGGGACGGCGCCCATGTCATCGTCGATCGCCTGCCGGCCGACGATCACGAGCGCCGGCGCCTCCTGCTTGATCACCGCCGCCAGCACGCGCGCGGTCAGGAGGGTGTCGGCCTCGTTGAAGGCCGGATCGTTCACGTGGATCGCTCGGTCGGCGCCCATCGCCAGCGCCGAGCGGAGCGCCTCCTTGACGCGATCGGGGCCGAGCGAGACCACGACGACCTCGCCCTCGCCGCGCTTTTCCTTGATCCGGAGCGCCTCCTCCACCGCGAACTCGTCGTAGGGCGAGATGATCCAGGTGATCCCCCCGGTCTCGATCTGGCGCGCGTCCTGCCCGACCTTCACCTGCGTCGCCGTGTCGGGGACCTGCTTGACGGGGACGAGAATCTTCATCGGCGGGTGATCCCCTCCAGCTCCTCGGCCCCCCCGCCCGGCCCCTCCCACCTGAGCTCCCGGGTGATCCGGAACCGGTCGCCGGGGATGAACACGCGGTCGAAGACGACCGGCGTGCGGTCGGCCGCGTAGGAGGTCCGTTCCGAAAAGAACGCGGGCAGCCCGCTCCGGCACCCGAGCTCGCGCGCCTCCCGCCGCCCGAGCCGGATGGTCGAGATGGTCTCGTGGGCGTGGGCGATCTGGACGCCGAGCTTGAACTCCAGGATTTCGTGGAGCGGCGTGACGGTGAGATCTGCCTTCGCGACCTCCTCCCCGAGGGTCGCCGGAAGGAAGGAGCGCTGGAGGCCGATCGGGTGCTGGTCGAGGAGCCGGAGCCGCTCGAGCACGAAGACGCGCCCCCGCCCGTCGAGCGAGAGCGCGTCCGCCACGCGGCGGTCCGCCCGGGCAAAGCGACTCGACACGAAGCGCGTCGCCACCGGCTCGCCGAGCGCGCTGAGGTCCTGGGCCAGGCGGCGGAGCTGGAGGATGTCGTAGTCGATCGACGGCGCCGCCACGAAGGTGCCGAGCCCGTGCCGCCGGGCGATCAGCTTCTGCCGCTCGAGCACCGCGAGCGCCTGGCGGAGCGTCATGAGCGTCACGCCGAACCGGCGGGCGAGCCGACGCTGGTTGTCGAGCCGGCTCCCGGGCGCGAGTCGGTCGTCGACGATCTGCTGGCGGAGCGCCTCGGCGATCTGGGAATAGCGGGGAACGCGCGTTGTCGCCAACTGTTCTAGAACTCCTTGGCGCAGGCCGCGCCCCCCCAGAGGCCCACGTGGGGCAAACGCAACTCTGACAGGAACTTACGCCGTTCTTATTGTAGTCGCAGCCGGCCACGCATGGCAAGGGAATGTCGCACTGGGCGTCCGGTGCGAGTGTCGCGGCTGTACTCCGATCCCGTATCCGAGTCGGCGGGACGGTGGGACCTAGCCGGCCTGGGCGAGCTGCCGGCTCAGCGCCGTCAGCCGCCCGAGCGTCGCGAGGGCCCGGCCCGAGTCGATCGACCTGGCGGCGAGGGCGACGCCCTCCTTCAGGTCATGGGCGCGGAGGCCGGCCACGAGCGCCGCCGCCGAATTCACCAGCACGATGTCGCGGCGGGGGCCCGGCTCGCCCTGGAGGATCTCCCGGATGATCAGGGCGTTCTGCTCGCGATCGCCGCCGCGCAGCTCGGCGATCGAGGCGCGGGGCACGCCGAAGTCCTCCGGCCGCACCGTGTAGCGCCGCACGACGCCCTCCCGCACCTCCGCGATCACGCTCTCGCCGGTGGTCGAGATCTCGTCGAGCCCGTCCGCGCCGTGCACGACGAAGGCCCGGATCGTGCCGAGCTCCGCGAGCACGCGCGCGAGCGGCTCGGTCAGCGCCGCCGCGTAGACGCCGATGACCTGGGCGTTGGCGTTGGCGGGGTTCGTCAGCGGGCCCAGCATGTTGAAGACCGTGCGCACGCCCATCTCGCGGCGCGCCGCCATGACGTGCTTCATCGCCGTGTGGAGCAGGGGCGCGTACAAGAACCCGATCCCGACCTCGTCGATGCACTGGGCGACCCGGCCGGGGGCCAGATCGAGGCTGATCCCGAGCGTCTCGACGACGTCGGCCGACCCGCAGAGCGAGGACACCGAGCGGTTGCCGTGCTTGGCGACACGCAGGCCGGCGCCGGCGACCACGAACGCGGTCGCCGTCGAGACGTTGAAGGTGCCCGAGGCATCACCGCCGGTGCCACAGGTGTCGACCAGCATCTCGCGGTCGGTGCCGGTCAGCGCCGCGACCTCCTCGCCACGGGAGCGCACGTGGACCGCCTTCTGTCGCATCACCTGCGCAAAGCCGATCAGCTCCTCGACGGTCTCGCCCTTCATGCGGAGCGCGGTCAAGAAGGCGCCGATCTGCGCGGGCGTCGCCGCGCCCGACATGAGGGCCTCCATGGCGGCGGCCGCCTCGATCCGCGTGAGGTCGCGCCGATCGACCAGGGCGCGGAGGGTCTCGACGAGGATCGGCGTACTCATGCGCCGCTGCCGCGCCTCCGACTCTCGCCCCGAGCGGTGCCGGACCCCAGGCTGGTCATCGCCGTTTGGCGCTGAATGATGCCACGGCGCCCAGGAGATCGTCCACCCGGAGGGGCTTAGCGAGGACGGCGTCGACGCCGTGGGCGGCCAGCTCCTGCGCGGACAGCTCGACGCCCCAGCCGGTCACGAGCAGGACGGGGACGTCGGGGCGGAGCTCCTTGCAGGCGCGCGCGACCTGCCAGCCGTTGACCTCCGCCATCCCGAGGTCGGTGAGCACGAGGTCGAACGCCTCGGCGCGGAAGCGCTCGATCGCCTCGGCGCCGCCGGCGGCGGCGACCACCGCGTGGCCCGCCTGGGCGAGCAGGTCGCTCAGCATCTCGCGCACGAGCTCCTCGTCGTCGGCGACGAGGCACCGGGCCGGCCTGGCGTCCTCGGCGACCGGGGCCCGCGCCGTCCCCGGTGCCTCGCCCCCGGCGGGCGACAGGATCGGGAAGCGCAGCGTGAACTGCGTGCCCCTGCCGGGGGCGCTGTCGACGTCGATCTGGCCGCCGTGGCGCGACACGATGCCGAACGTCAGGGACAGTCCGAGCCCGGTGCCCTTGGCCCCCTTCGTCGTGAAGAACGGCTCGAAGAGCCGGCGCTTGACCTCGTCCGTCATTCCCGCGCCGGTGTCGGCGACGGTCACGACGACCGCGTCCGCCTCCGCCCGCGTGGCGAGCGTGAGCGTCCCGCCGCCCGGCATCGCGTCGACCGCGTTCAGGATCAGGTTCGTCAGCGCCTCGCGGAGCTCGGCCGGGTCGCCGGAGACGAGGGGGACGGCGGCGAAGCTCGTCACGACCCGCTGCTCGACGCCCTGCCGCATCGCCTCGTCCTTCCAGCGGAACTGCGACACCTCGAGCGCCTCCCGAATGACCAGGGTGAGGTCGACGGGCGCGAACGCCTGATCGCGGCGGATCCGCGTGAAGTCCTGCAGCCGGCGGACGGTGCGAGCGCCGTCCAGCGCCGCCCGCTCGATCACCTGCAGCCAGCGCCGCAGCCGCGGCTCCTCGATCCGCTGCAGGAGCATCTGCGCGCGCCCGATGATTGACGTGAGGAGATTGTTGAAGTCGTGGGCGACGCCCGACGCCATCTCGCCGAGCGCGCGCAGCTTGTCCGCGCGCACCAGGTGGTCCTGGGCGGCCACGAGCTCGCTGTAGGCACGCAGCCGGTCCTCGTAGAGCCGCGCGCTGCGGAACGCGAGGGCGGCGAGGCCGGTGATATTGACGAGCAAACGGGCGTCGGCCTCGCCAAAGGGCCGGTGGGCGCTCCGGAGCGAGATCGCGCCCACGACCTCGTCCCCCGCCATCATCGGCGCCCCGAGCCAGTAGGGGTGGGGCAGCTGCGCGTCGAAGGGCGTCACCCCCTCGCGCCGGCACGCCTCCACGTAGTCGTCGACCCGGATCGGTTGGCGCCGCTCGATCGTCCGCGACATCAGCCCGGCGCCGAACGGGTAGCGCCGGCCGGTCTCCTCCGCCTGCACGACCCCGTCCCGCGCGCTCAGCACGACCTCGATCTCGCGACGCGTCTCGTCGTAGGCCACGATCGCGGCCGAGGGCGCGTCGAGCACGCGCACGAGCTGGCGGTAGATCGCCTCCGCGAGGGCGGCCCGCTCGAGCTGCCCGGTCACTGCCTGCGAGAGCTCGTAGAGCACGGAGAGCTCCTCGAGCCGCCGGCGGTTGTCGCTGAACAGCCGCGCGTTCTCGACCGCGGCGCCGGCTTGGCCTGCCACTGCCTCCATGAGCCGGAGCTCGCTCTCCGTGAACTCCCGGCGCAGGGTCCACCAGACGGCGAGGAAGCCCCCGATCACCAGGTCCTTGGCCACGATCGGCACGAAGAGCTGGGAGCGGTGGCGCGTGGCCTCCCCCCGGAGCTCCGGCGGAATCCGCGGGTCGTCCGCGACCTCGCTCGAGGTGACGGGCCGCTTGCTGCGGAACGCCTCCGCGTAGAACGGGTGGTCGACGCTCGAGAGGCGCACCCGCCGGAGCGACTCGAGCCGCTCGGGCGGCATCTCGGAGGTGACGACGGGCTGCATCCAGGGGGACTCGCCCTCGCAGAGCCAGACGCCGACCGAGTCCGCGCCGATCACCCGCTGGACGCCGGCCAGGAACTGGCCGAGCAGCGCGGGCAGATCGAGCGTGGAGGTGAGGCTCCGGCTCACCTCGAGCAGGAGCTCGGTCTCCTGGAGCCGCTCCTCGGTCCGGCGCGTCAGCTCCGCGTTCTCGATGGCGAGGCCGACCTGGGCGCCCACGCCCTCCAGCAAGCGGACCTCGGCCGGCGGGAAGACGCGCCCGGTCCGCCACCACACGAGGAACAGCCCGCCCACGCTCTCGCCGCGGACGCGGGTCGGCACGAACATGAGCGCGTGGGGCGGGAGGGATCGCACGAGCTCCGGATCGACGCGCGGATCGTTCTTCACGTCGGCGGACCAGGCGGGCCGCCCGGCCCGCCATTCCCGGACGAGCTCCGGGACGTGCGCGAAGGCGAGGGGGGTCTCGAGGAGCGCGCGCCACAGGTGCTTCGGCACGTGCCAGCCGGCGACGGGGATGAGCGCCGTCCGGCCCCGGTCGAGGGTGTACGCCCCGACCATGTCCGCGCCGAACGCCAGCCCGACCTCGCGCGCGACCCGGCGCAGCATTTCCTCGAGGGAGCCGGGCTGGGACAGCACCCGTCCGACGGCCAGGAGGGTGGTGGTCTCCCGGAGCCGCTCCTGGGCCTCGGCGTACAGGCGGGAGTTGTCGAGCGCGAGTGCCAGCTGGCCGGCGATCGTCATCGCCAGGTTGATCTGCGCCGGCTGGAAGGCGCGAGGCTCCTCACAATAGTCGAGGCTCATGATGCCGATCACCTGGTCCTGCCGGATCAGCGGGACGAACAGGCACGCGCGGAGGCTGTAGGCCTCGACCCACTCCCTCGGGACCAGGTCGCTGTTGGCGGTGTCCTCGACCACCACCGGGGCGCGCGTGGCGACCGCCCGGGTGTGCGCGGGCATCCGCTCCGACTCGTGCTCCGGGTCGGCCACGAACTTCCGCCACATCTCCGGCGCCCGGCGTCCGTCCGCGAACTGCGACATGACCGGAATGGTCTGGCCATTCACCCATCGCTCGATCGTGCAGCGGTCGACCTGGCAGACCTGGGCGATCTTGATGGCCGCCTGCTCGAGCATCGGGCGGGCCTCGAGGGTGGAGTTGAAGATCTGCGAGACCTCGAGGAGCGCCCGCGTCTCGTGCAGGCGCGTCGTCGTGTCCGCGTAGAGTCGCGCGTGCTCGAGCGCGACCGCGGCCTGGGCGGCCAGCGAGGTCAGGAGCGCCTCCGCCTCGGGCCGGAGCGGCGGGGGCGAGGCCCGGTGCATCGAGATCACGCCGAGCACCCGGTCGCCAAGGACGATCGGGATGGCGGTGAAGAAGCGGAGACCCTGGCGCACGGCGAACGCCCCCCCGACCATCCGGCGGTCCTCCTGCTGATCCGCCCACAGAATCGGCCGCCGGTGCTCGACCACCCAGCCCGCTCCGCCCTCGCCCCAGGCGAGCTCCCCCGGCAGCCGCGCCGCCAGCTCGGCGTCGCCGACCGCGACCGCGCGACGGACCTTGCGCGCGACGGGGTCGGCCACCCACACCGACACGTACGGGGCCTCGAACAGGCGCGCGGTGGCGGTGGCGATGTTGCCCAACACCTCCTCGAACTGGAGGGACGAGGCGACCTGCCGGTTCACGACGTCGAGGGCCTCGAGGTGCTCGCCGTAGCGCCGAGCCTCGCGGTAGAGGCGCGCGTTCTCGAGGGCGATGGCCGCCTGGAGGGCGAAGGTCTCGAAGGTCGCGAGGTCGCCCTCGGTGAACGGCTCGCTGCCCGGGCCGCGGGTCAGCGTGACGACGCCGAGGAGCCGGTCGCGGACGACCAGCGGTTGCGCCATCACCCGGCTGACCCCGTGGGAGACGAACTCGGGCAGGGCGAGCGGCGACGAGGGGTACTCGTTGAGGATGCCACCCTGCCGGTCGCGGGCGCACATCCCCGCCAGGCCGGCGCCGATCGGGATCCGCACGTCGCGGAGCCACGCGCCGAGGCCGAACCACGCCCGCGGCGACAGCAGACCGTCGTCGTCGAGCAGAAGGATGCTGCCCTCCGCGTGGAGCAGGCCGCTCGCGCGCTCGATGATGAGGTCGAGCAGCCGCTCGGTCTGCAGCTCGGCCGCGAGCTCGCGCTCGACGTCGGCGAGCGTCTCGATCTGCGCGCGCCGGCGCTGCTCGAGGGAGAACAGGCGCGCGTTTTCGAGGGCGACCGCCGCCTGGCTCGTGAGCGTCGCCAGGAACTCGATCTCGTCCGGCGTGAAGGCCGAACCCGGTGGCCGGCCGACCAGCACCGCGCCCTCCGTCCGCTCTCGGGCGAACGGGAGCGCCAGGAGCGCCCGGGATCCCCGGGCCGCCAGCCGCTCGCGCGACTCTGGCCGGTACCGGATCGCGGGGTCCCGAAGGGCGTCGCGCGTCCACACGGGCTTCTGCGCGGCGACCGCGCGGCCCGCGACGCCCTCGCCGGGCTCGAGGCGGCGGAGGTGGACGGTCTCTGTGGGCGCGGGCGCCCGCGTCAGCAACTCGAGGTGCGCCTGGTCGCCGAGCAGGTACACCGCGACGTCGTTCACGTCGAGGCCCTCGAGACAGCGCGCCGTCACGATCTCGACGATCTGCGCCGGCTCGAGGCTCGCGACGAGCAGGCGCGCCGTCTCCGCCAAGGCCCGCATGCGGGCCGCCTGCCGGCTCACCTCCACATAGAGGCGGGAGTGCTCGAGCGCCACCGCCGCCTGGGTCGCGAAGTCGCCGGCGCTGGCGAGGTCGTCCGGTCCGAACTCGGGCTCGGCCAGGGCGCGGGTGACGACAAACACGCCGATCACCCGCTGCCCGACGAGGAGCGGCTGGGCGAGGACCCGCCCCCGGAGCCGGCCCTGCGGTGCGTGGGCGTCCGGCGGGGGTGGGTCATCGCTGACGATCAGCCCCTCCTTCCGCGTCACCGCGGTCCCGGGCAGACCGGCGTCGAGAGGGAGACGGACGTCCGGGATCCCGTCGCCCCGCGGGTGCCACCCGCGGGGGACGAGCTCGTCACCCTCGACCTGGTACACGATCGACGAGCGACCGCCGAGGAGCTCCGCCGACTCCCGGCTGATCTGGGCGAGTACCACCTCGGGATCGAGGCGCGCGGAGAGGCGACGCTCGATCGCCCGCGCGGCCTCGAGCCGGCCGAGCCGCGCGGCGGTGGCGTCGTAGAGCCGGGCGTGCTCGGCCGCGGTCGGCGCCTGCTGAGCGAGTAGGGTGAGCAGGTCGATCTCTCCCGTCGTGAAGCGGTGGGACTCGGTCGTGTACAGCTCGAACACGCCCCAGAGCCGGTCCTGCAGGCGCAGCGGGATCTGCGCCGCACTCTGCCACCCGTGCTGGCGAACCCCGGGGCAGACCCGGCCGCGCGGGTCGGCGACCAGATCCTCCACGAGGACCGGCTCCCGAGCGGCCGCGGCCTGCCCGACCAAGCCCTCGCCGATCGGGACCGGCGCCGGGGGTGCCTGGGCGCCCGCCCCGAGCCGCAAGGTCAGCAGGTCGCCCTCCCGGATCCAGAGCCTGACGGCGGAGCACGGGACGAGCCGGCTGGCCGCCGCGCTCACGCGGCCGAAGGCTTCCTCGAGCGGGTCGGTCCGGGGGGGCGGGGCCGGGGGCTCGGGCCGGGCGCGCCGGTCCGGGCGCGGACCCGGGAAGGCCACCCGTTGGCCAGACGCGTGCGCGCCGAGCGCCGCGGCCGTGAGCAAGGCGGCCGCCCCGGAGGCCGCGGCGACGGCGGCGCTGCCGAGGAGGAGGAGCCCCACCAAGAGCAGGACGGCCACGAGCAGGAGCGGGAGACGGCGGATCGCCCGGCGCCCCCTCGGCAGCCCGCGCGACCGGTCGCCCCCCGCCCCGCCCCCGGGACCCGCGCGCAGTCCCTCCGGGCTCGCTCCGCTCGTCGTCCGTCAGCTCCGCAAGAGCTCGCGGGCGATGATCGAGCGCTGGATCTGGCCCGTGCCCTCGTAGATCTGCATGATCTTCGCGTCGCGCATGAAGCGCTCGACGGGGTAGTCGCGGGTGTAGCCGTACCCGCCGAAGATCTGCACGGCGTCGGTCGTGACGCGCATGGCCGCGTCGGCGGCGACGCACTTGGCCATGGAGGCCTCCACGGTGTTGCCGGCCAGGCCGTGGTCGACCATCCGCGCCGCGTGATGCACCATGAGCCGCCCGGCGTGCACCTGCATCGCCATCTCGGCGAGCATGAACTGGATGCCCTGGAAGCTCGCGATCGGGGCGTCGAACTGCCGCCGCTCCTTGGCGTAGGCCACGGCGGCGTCGAGCGCGGCCTGCGCCAGGCCGACGGCCATCGCCCCCGTGGGCGGGCGCGTGAGATCGAGGGTCCGCATCGCGATCGTGAACCCCTCGCCCTCCTCCCCCAAGCGATTCTCGACCGGCACCCGGCAGTCGCTGAAGTGGAGCGCGACCGTCGGCGAGCCGCGGATGCCCATCTTCCGCTCCTTCTTGCCGACCGCGAAGCCCGGCAGGCCCGGCTCGATCAGGAACGCGGTCACGCCCCTCGCCTTCTGGGAGGGATCCACGGTGGCGAAGACGGTGAGCACCCCGGCGTGGTCGCCGTTCGAGCACCACTGCTTGGCGCCGTTCAGGATGTACTGGTCGCCGCGCCGGACGGCCGTCGTCCGGAGCGAGGCCGCGTCGGAGCCGGCGTTGGGCTCGGACAGCGAGAACGCGGCCAGGATCTCGCCGGTGGCGAGCCGCGGCAGGTAGCGTCGCTTCTGGGCCTCGGTGCCCGAGAGCAGGATCGGCAGCCCCCCGAGCGGCTGGACGACGTACTGGGTGGCCGTGGCGGCGCACGCCCACGCGAGCTCTTCGGCGACCAGCGCGAGCGCCAGGCACCCCATGTCGGTGCCCCCGTAGGCCTCGGGGAGCCAGATCCCGAGGAGCCCTTGGCGGGCGAGGAGCTCGAGCTGCTCTCCGGGGAACGCCTCGGTCTCGTCGAGGGCCGCCGCCAGCGGCGCGATCTTCTCGCGCGCCAGTTGGCGCGCGAGGTCCCGGATCATGCGCTGCTCCTCGGTCAGGTAGAACAGATCGGCCATGGCGCGCCCCCCGGAACCCCTATCCTACCGCGGTCCGAACCTTTCGGGATAACGCCTCGGACGGTCGGTAGCGTCTCAGTCTCACCGGGGCGGGTGAGCAAGCCGGGCGACGCCGATGAGCTTGGCGAGCTGAGCGGGGTCGCGAGGGCGCTTGGGGCGTCAGCCTGTTCGGTCAGGAAACAGCCCCGGCATCCATCGTGGTGCGAGGGCCGCGGGAAAAGCCAGACGCAGCGGCGCGCGCGTGCTGTCGGATATGAGGACGTTCTGGTCGAGCAGCGCAGAGACGATGCGGCGGGCTGGCGCTCGCCGGTGCGCACAATACCCGGAGCGTCGGCGCGCGACAGCTCGCTCCGGTAGAAGACCGCTTGAAGGATCTCGCCGGATTTCGGCGGCTGGCTGAGACACTTCCGGGCGGTCTCCCCACGCCGTCCCCCCGGCCAGGCGCTCCCCAGCGGGGGACACGCCGCGGCCGCCGAGCCGAGGTAGGATGGAGGCGGCCGGGGGGAGGGAGGCGTGATGGCACACAGGCCGATCCGCGTGCTCGTCGCCAAGGTCGGGCTCGACGGCCACGACCGCGGCGCCAAGATCGTCGCGCGCTGCCTGCGCGACGCGGGCATGGACGTGATCTACACGGGGCTGCACCGGACGCCGGAGGAGGTCGCCGCCGCCGCCGTCCAAGAAGACGTCGACGTGCTCGGCGTGAGCGTGCTCTCGGGCGCCCATATGACGCTGATCCCCCGGATCGTCGAGCAGCTGCGGCAGGCACAGGCGGGGGACATCCTCCTCGTCGCGGGCGGTGTGATCCCCGACGAGGACGTCGCCGCCCTGCGTGCCATGGGCGTCGCCGACGTGCTCCTCCAGGACACGCCCCCGGACGTGATCGTGACGCGCATCCGCGCGCTGGCCGCCGCCAGGCAGCCCCGCTAGTGGCAGGCATCGATCTCGAAGAGGTCAAGCGCACGC
>Ga0209689_1000213_pt1 | contig 36913 bp, 39 predicted proteins | sample GraSoiAngelo_149_FD_187119 | JGI IMG/M metagenome (GOLD analysis project Ga0209689, IMG submission 187119) | Grasslands soil microbial communities from the Angelo Coastal Reserve, California, USA - 14_1009_09_30cm (SPAdes) (version 2) | ecosystem: Environmental > Terrestrial > Soil > Grasslands ... | reverse complement strand
CTCGGTTGACCACGTGGTGCCGACCTCCCGCGGCGGGGCCGCCAACAGCTGGGAGAACCAGGTGATCGCCTGCCGCCGCTGCAACGGCCGCAAGGGGAGCCGGCTGCTGAGCGAGGCCGGCATGCGGCTGATCCGGCCGCCACGAGCGCTCACCCAGGAATTCGCCCACCTGATCTTCCTGCGCTACCCGCAGCTCAAGCACGCCTACGATCGGCTGCTGTCGAGCGCGCGCTCCGCCATCTAATTTTCTCCCCGCTTTTTCACGCCGGAGCGGGGCCCCTGTTACTTTCTCCCCGCTTTTTCACGCCGGAGCGGCCTGTTACTTTCTCCCCGCTTTTTCACGCCGGAGCGGGGCCCCTCCGAAAGAAATCGGCAACGGCGGTCGATTATTCGATGTGCCCTTTCGGCTGCTGGGTCTGGCCGCGGCTCCCGATCATGTCCGCGACCTCTGCGGGCAAGCCTTCCCCCGTTACGCGGCGTCGGGCGCGGAAATCACGCTGGTCTGCGCCGCGTCACGCGGCGAACGTGCCACCGACCTCCGGCCGGCCGTCCGCGCCCTGGGCGTTCGTGATCTCGTTCTGCTGGACTACGACCTGAGCGAGCTGGCGCCGGCCGTGCTTCACGCGGTCTTCACCGATCTCATGGCCAGCGTCCGCCCGCACGTGGTGGTCGCCGATGGTCAGCAGCAGGCGGTTCGGGACGCGGCGGCCACGGCCTTCTCGCAATCCCGCAGTGCAGACCCCGGGTCCGCCGCCCTCCCGGCCAAGCTCTACTACCGCGCCTTCGGCGCCACTCCCGCTGTCGAGCTCACGACGGCGGTGGCGGTGCCCCGGCCGCCCTCACCGGAGCTCTTTGTTCGCGTCTTCCCCAGCCCCTGGGTGACCGGGGTGCTCGAACGGGACCTGTTCGCCGGCATCCCGGCCGAGCGGCAGCCGGCGACCGTCCGCGAGCGGCTGGCCAGCTAGACAATCCTGATACCGGCGTTGACGCGTTTCGCGGAAACAGGTACAAAGGAATTGCGGCATCTTTGTTCCTGGAGGACAGCATGGAAGGAATCGGTTGGTTGGGAGCGATCATTGTCGGCGGCATCGCGGGCGCCCTTGCCGGGCGTTTTGTGAGCGGTCATGGGTACGGCATCATCCTGGATGTGATCGTCGGCATCATCGGCGGCGTGGTCGGCGGCTGGCTGGTGACGAATCTGTTCCACATCACCGGCAGTGGCTACATCTTCAGCTTCATCGTCTCCTTGATCGGGGCGGTGATCCTGCTGATGCTGCTGCGGCTGGTGACCGGTAATCGGGCTCGCGCCTGATCCGGATCCGGCAAGACTAAGGCGGGCGCGGTGCGCGCCCGCTTTTTGCTAGTTGCGGTCCTGGCGGTGATCGCGGCCGCCGGCTACACGGCATACGCCGGCGGGTCCGTCTACCGTGGTCTCGACAGCGGGCGACAGGAGCTGGTTGCCGCCCAGCTCACCATCAAGAACGCCGGTCAGTCCGGCGACGTCAGTCAGCTGCAAACCGCCATGGACCAGCTGAGACGCGCCGAGCGGGACTTCGAGGACGCAAAGGCTCGGGCGCGGGATGATCCGGCATTGCGCCTGGCCGGCGGCGTCCCGGCGGCCGGCCACGAGGTCGATGCCAGCGTTCGCCTGGGGGCGATCGGCGCCGACCTGAGCCGGGCCGGCCAGGCGGCGGCCGCGGTCGCCATCCAGGTCGCCGCTCTCAAGCAGAAATACACCGGACGCGCCTTGACCGCCGACGACCTCGATGCCATCTTGCAGCAGGCGCAGGCGATCGCCAAGACCTACAGTGGCTCGATCCAGGCCATCGGCCAGCAGCTCCGGGCCGCACACCGGGAGCGAGCCGAGGTGACGACCACCGACCTGGTGGCGCCGATGCGGAACGCCTATGACGCGGTCGACCGGGCGCTGGCCGAGGCTGACACCGCCTTTACCCGCTACCAGGACGTCAGGCAGGTGCTGTCAGATTTACTCGGGGTGCGGCTCCCCCCGTAATCTCCTCAGCCACGTGCCATGGAAGCGACCGCTTTGTAACGCTTTCCGTCACAGAGCCGCCGGATAATTTCGGCAATGGCCGCCGCCCGCAATGCGACGCGCAAGGGCCGGCAGCGCTCCCAGGACCCGGCCGAGAGTCTGATCAACCTCAGCAATGAGCGGCTCACCGGTCTGTTTCGCTGGACGCTGCTGATTTTCGCCGTCATCCTCAACAACCTCAATCCGACCCCGGGCTACAACCTCGCACGGGTCAACGGCATCCTGGCCGCCTGGGGCCTGGTCTGCTTGAGCACCCTGCTACTCCTCTTCCTTCACCAGCGGCCGGGCAAGGCTTTCAGCTACGCGACTACAGCGGTCGACATGCTGGTGGCGACCATGATCACCTGGGCCTCGGGCGGATACACGAGTCCCTTTGCCTCGCTGTTCTTCCTGGTGATCACGGTCTCTGCCCTCCGCTTCGGGGCGATCGGGTCGGTGCTCTGCGCCGTGGTCGTCGCGCTGCTCTACCTGGTCGCGGGCGCCGTGGCGCCGCTGCAGGAGGGGACCTACCTCGCCACCTTCGCCGGCGAGCGGATCGTCATCCTGCAGCGGATGTTCCTGTTCGTCGTCGTGGCGGTGCTCGGCTCGGTGATGGCGCGCGCGGTCTCGGCCCACCAGGAGCTGGTGACCCGCCGCGACGTCGAAGCCAAGCTGATGACCGAAGTGAACATGGCGCTCGCCAACGCCATCGAGGCGAAAGACAGCTATACCCGCGGGCATTCCGAGCGGCTGGCTAAGCTGGCCGGCGCCTGTGCCGATCGGATGGGCCTCTCGCGCGACGAGGTGGCGGCCGTCCGGTTGGGCGCGATTCTCCACGACGTCGGCAAGATCGGCATCCCCGACCGCATCCTCCGGCAATCGATGGCGCTGACCGAAGACGAGATGGCCTGGATGCGCCGCCATCCGCAGATCGGCGCCGACATCATCGGCCCGGTCGAGGGCCTCCACCATGTCGCTCCCCTGATCCGTCATCACCATGAAAAGTGGGACGGATCCGGTTATCCCAAAGGCCTCAAGGGCGAAGAGATCCCACTGGGTTCTCGCATCATCTCGGTGGCGGACGCCTTCGAGGCGATGGTGGCGGACCGCATCTACCGGCCGTCCCTGGGTTTGAGCAAGGCGCTGGAAGAGATCAAGGGCGGGCGCGGCAGCCACTTCGATCCTCGGGTCGTCGATACCTTCCTTGACCTGATCGCCAACGACACCGTCCACCTGCCGTTGCCGACCAAAGACCAGGGTCAGAAGGCCCTGCCCACTCGTCCCGAAGAGCTCGCCCAACCCGCCGCCTGATACTTTTCGCCTGTGGAAGTCGCCGCAGGCATCTTCAGGCTCGAGCTCCCGATGCCGTTCGAGCTGCGGCATGTAAACGTCTACCTGCTGCGGGACGGGGACCACTTCAGCCTGATCGATACTGGCCTGCAGACCCAGGAATCGAGGGAAACGCTAAATCGAAAACTCGACGAGATGTCCCTCCCGGTGGAGCGGATCAACCGGATCCTGATCACCCACATCCACCCCGATCACTTCGGCCTGGCGGGCGAGTTGCGCGACCGCGCCCGGGCCGAGCTCGTCATCCACCGGCTCGAGGTCGCGCTGATGGAGCCGCGCTATGCGCGGGCCGAGGACCTCGTGCATGACGTCGCCGCGTGGCTGAGCAAGAATGGGGTCCCCGCGGCGGAGGCGGAGTTCATCAAGTCGGCCTCGATGGCGGCTCGCGAATTCGTGTCGGTGGTCGAGCCCGACACGCTCCTCGAAGGTGCCGAGCGACTGTCGATCGACGACAGCGAGCTCGCGGTCGTCTGGACACCGGGTCACTCGCCCGGCCATTGCTGCTTCTATTGGCCGGCTCGCCGTGTGCTCTTCTCCGGCGATCACCTGCTGCCGAAGATCAGTCCGAACATCGGGCTCCACCCGCAGTCGGGCGCGGACCCGCTCGACGATTACCTTGCGTCACTCGATCGCGTTCGGCGGCTCGACGTCGACCTGGTTCTCCCGGCCCACGGCGATCCGTTTCGCGACCACCGGGAGCGGATCGACGCCATCGTCCATCATCACGACGAGCGCAAGGCCGCCCTGGTCGACCTGGCGCGCGATGGCGCCCGGTCCGGCTGGCAGCTGGCGGGAGAACTCTTTCACGGCATCCGGGATCGCAACGTGTTTCAACAGCGCCTCGCGTTGCAGGAAACGCTGGCGCATTGCCAATCGCTGGCCGTGGAAGGCCGGCTGCGCAAGCAGGTCAGCCGAGAGCTGGTAACCTGGCGCGCCGCGTAGCCTCGACGCCTTCCACAAAATCCACGACCATCGGCAGCACCGTGGAGAACTGCTCCGAGTGGAGCTGATGACCGGCGCCCTGAATGACCTCCAGGCGCGCCTTCCGCAACCGACGTTGTAGCTCCTTACCCCGCGAGAGGGGCACGGTGCGGTCCTCCGTGCCGTGAAGGATCAATACCGGCTGACGAATTTCTCCCAGACGGTCGCAGGCGTTGTGCTGATTTCCAGCCTGGTCCTGGCGGACGATCGCGTGCAGCGGCATCCTGCCGAAGTGCTTCGCATCCTCGGCCACCCAGTCCGCATGATCCCGGATGAACTGGGGGGCGTAGAGGTTCGCATACCGGCGAAGCGGGCTATCGGCCAATGCCGGGTCGTTGACCGCGGCGGGTGCCGGTTGGTTGCCGCGGCAGTGGGTGGCGGCCAGGATGAGGCTGCGCACGGCGTCGGGATGGTCGAGCGCCAGCCGTTGCAGGATCATCCCGCCGAGCGAGATGCCGAACCAGTGGGCCGAGGTCTCGCCGGCTGCGCGCAACACGCTGAGCGCGTCGTTGGCCATTAGCTCGGTGCTGTAGGGAACATCGGGCTTGTCTGACTCGCCGGCGCCGCGATTGTCGAGCGCAATCACCTTGAATCGCTCCGCCAGTGGAGGGATGTAGCGCCACCAGGCCCCATCGATGCTGGAGGTCTTGCCACCGACGAGCACGATGGGCGGGCCATGGCCTTCGACGATGAAGTGCAGCCGGGTGCCATCGTCGGCGGTTGTGATCACGGCCGCATTAGCATGGGGTCGACATGGCAGGCGCCTCGTCGACCGGTGGCAGCGCGGTCCCCGAGCCGGCCTGGCGGGCGCTGCGCAGCCTGGATCCGGAGATCGAAGCGCAGGTGGTCACCCTGGCGACCTGCCTGGCGTTGGCGGAGCAGCGATTCCAGATGCTGTTCGAGGATGTGCTGCCGCGTTTTGCCGAAACGCCGGACGACCTCAGCGGCGAAGCCGACGTGCTGGCCGACGCGCATCACGCGCTGACCCTGCTGCAGGAGAGCCTCCACGCCACCTCGCGCCGAATGCTCGACGTGTTGGACCGCGTCAGCCGAGAACTCGGCGAATAAGCGCTAGAGTCCCTGGCGGTCGAGCCGTTCCCAGGGCGGGTGTTCACTGCCAAGCTCCCGCTTGATATCGGTGGCGCGGTCCACGTTTTCCAGGCTGTGCTCGTCGGAGCGGGGCGGCTGCACCTGCCAGGGGGCGGGGTCGTAGCGGGAGTGATGAACCGGCGGGCGGAACCCCCAGGCGCGTCGGGGCATGACACCCGAGGCCTGGCGCAGCCGGAGCGGTTCGCTGATCGGCGTATCGTATTCGAGTTCTCCGGCGCCCGGCCGGAGGGCCATCACCAGGGCAGCCGCCACGACGACGACCACCCACCCCCCCATGATCAGCACGGACCAATCGACCAGGTTCATCGATTCGCCATTGTAGGCTGCGCCACGAGCGTCCCCGGCGCCTGCAACATGCGAAATCCGGTGAAGGCCAGGTAGGTTCCGAAGACCGCGCGCAGCAGCTCGTCAGAACTCGCCAGCGCCAGCGCCGCACCGGCGACCGCACCCAGGACGCCGCCCACCGCGAGCCAGGCTGCCGTTGGGAGCCGGATATTACCCATCCGGTAGTGGGTGATCGACCCGGAAATCGCCGTGGGGATGATGACGAGCAGCGAGGTTCCCTGGGCGACGTGCTGGCTCAGTCCCATCAGCAGCGTCATCGCCGGGACCATCACGGCGCCGCCGCCGATACCGAGCAGTCCGCTCAACACGCCGGCCACGATTCCCACGAGGAGCGCTATCGCCCAGAGGGAGAGGCCGCTGGGTCGGAGGCCGGATCCGGCGTGTGGGCTGACCCCAACCGCGTGCAGCAGCGCGTCACCGATGATCAGCACCCCAACGATCACCGCCAGGACACCAAAGGTGCGCCGCAATACCATGTCCGAGAGCCGCCGGGTCAATCGCGCCCCGGCGACCGCGCCCCCGACCGAGCCGATGGCCAGGATGATGCCGACCTGGAAGTCGATCTGGTGACCGCCGCCCAGGATGGTGGCGCCGACGATCGCCACCGGAATGATCACCGCGAGCGAGGTGCCGTTGGCCTCGCGCTGGGGGACTTTCAGCAGGTACACCAACGCCGGCACCATCACGAAGCCGCCCCCCACGCCAAGCAGGCCGCTGGCAACCCCGGTGATGGCGCCGATGACCAGGAGACGGGCGGTGCGCCCGTTCACAGCGCCATCATGAAACTCATCTTAGGGCCGGGTCGAAGCGCCTACACTGGATAACAGATCTCATCTAAGGAGGAGCCCGATGGCTACTGCGACGGCAACTTCGCTGAGCAAGCTCGAGTCGATCCTCGGAAACGACGCCGAGAGCTTGTTGCGGCACAAGTGCGAGACCATCCCCAAGTCGCAGTTGCACCTGCCGGGGCCGGATTTCGTGAACCGGATCTGGTCAAACAGTGACCGGCCGACCCGCGTCCTGCGTAGCCTCGAATCGCTGTTCGACCACGGTCGGCTGGCCGGAACGGGCTATCTCTCTATCCTGCCGGTCGACCAGGGCATCGAGCACTCCGCCGGCGCCTCATTCTCGACGAATCCGGCCTATTTCGACGGCGAGAAGATCGTCGAGCTCGCCATCGAGGGCGGCTGCAACGCGGTCGCCTCTACCTTCGGCGTGCTCGGATCCGTCGCCCGCAAGTATGGGCACAAGATTCCCTTCATCTGCAAGATCAATCACAACGAGCTGCTGACCTATCCCAACAAGTACGACCAGATCGAGTTCGGGACGGTCAAGGAGGCCTGGGAGCTAGGCGCCGTCGCGCTGGGCGCAACGATCTATTTCGGCTCGCCGGAATCGGATCGGCAGATCCAGGAGATTTCCCGGGCGTTCCATCAGGCGCACGAGCTGGGGATGGCGACGGTGCTCTGGTGCTACGTGCGCAACCCGGCCTTCATCAAGGACGGCGTCAACTACGAGGTGGCCGCCGACCTGACCGGTCAGGCCAACCACATGGGCGTCACCATCGAAGCCGACATCATCAAGCAGAAGCTGCCGGAGACCAATCATGGTTACGAAGTCCTGAAGTTTGGCAAAACGTCTTCCAAGGTCTACGACAAGCTCACGACGGACCATCCCATCGATTTGTGTCGCTACCAGGTGGCGAATTGCTACATGGGGCGCAGTGGGCTCATCAACTCCGGCGGGGCCTCGTCCGGCGAGAGCGACCTGAAGGAAGCGGTGAAGACCGCGGTGATCAACAAGCGGGCCGGCGGGACCGGCCTGATCACGGGGCGCAAGGCCTTCATGCGGCCGATGAGCGAAGGCATCCAGCTGCTGAACGCGGTCCAGGACGTCTACCTGATGGACGAGGTCACGGTCGCCTAGGAGGCCAACCGCGGGGATAGAATCCGCCCATGGCAGCCCCCCGCCTTCGTGCGACCGAATCCGGCCAGGTCTACAACATCGATCTGCCGGATCTCAAGGTGACGCGCGACGATGTCGATGGCATATACGTGCTGCACGGGCGCGGCCACTTCCAGGTATTTACGACCCGAGAAGAAGCATTCGACCGGAAGAAGGAAATCGAGTACAGCACCTTTCGCTAGGAACGTAGGGAGGGCGAGGCCTGATGGGAGCGTCGAGCGCAAATCCGAGCAAACCGTGCGTCTGCGGGCTCAAGAAGACGGGGTGGCCATGGAAGGCGACGGGAGTCGTCAGAGAAGACAAGCAGGTTGAGTACAAATGCCGCATCTGCGGCAAGACCCACTGGGTTCCTGCCTAGGGATCACCCATCCAGTCGGCGGCGTGGGGGAGGGGAGAGGCGCCGCGCGTCGGGTGCAGGTCGACCAGCTGCTGGACGTCGCGCCGGCGGTATAGCCTCTGCCGTTTGATCCCCTGGCGATAGCTCTTGAGCGCGCCGCGGCTGACGTAGGCGTAGAGCGTCGCGAGCTTGATGCCCAGCTGGTCGCTGGCCTCGGCCGCGCTCAGGTACTGCTCGCCGTGGATCTCGATCATTTCGGTCACAGCGTACCGAACTGAACCGTCTCAGTCAATCTATTGCAAGTCAAATCAATGTATGTATAGAATGAGAGTCGTGGTCGATCCGGCCGCGCCCAACCTGCTTCGCGAGGATTTCCCGTACTCGCGCATCCCACCGATCCGCTTCGAGGGCGATGGCGTTCCCCAGGCATTGCCCCGGAAGATCTGGATCACCGATACAACCTTTCGCGACGGGCAGCAGGCCCGCGCCCCCTACACCGTCGAGCAGATCGTTCACCTCTACGACCTGCTGGCCGAGCTGGGCGGACCGGTGATCCGCCAGACCGAGCTGTTTGCCTACACGCCGGTCGACCGCGAAGCGATTGCGGCCTGCCAGCAACGCCCCGGCCCTGAAGTGACGACCTGGATGCGCGCGTCACTCGACGACCTGCGGGCGGTCCGCGAGACCGGGGTGAACGAGACCGGCATCCTGGTCTCAGCCTCCGACTACCACATCTACCTCAAGATGAACCGCACCCGGCGGCAGGCGGCCGAGGACTACGCCAACGTCGTTCGGGCGGTGATCGATGCCGGGCTGCGGCCTCGCTGTCATCTCGAAGACCTGACCCGCGCCGACCTGGATGGCTTCGTCGCGCCACTGGTGACGTCCTTGCAAGAGCTCGGCCGCAAGGCGAGGGTGCCGGTGAAGTTCCGGCTGTGCGACACGATGGGCTTCGGTCTGCCCTGGCCGGAAGCGTCGCTGCCACGCGGGGTGCCGCGCCTCGTGCGGTTCTTCACCCACACCCTTGGCGTTAAGCCCGAGCACCTCGAATGGCATGGTCACAATGACTTCCACCGGGGCGAGGTCAACACGGTGGCGGCCTGGCTCTATGGGTGTGCCGCCGCTAACGGTTCCCTCTTCGGTTTCGGCGAGCGGACCGGCAACCCGCCGCTGGAGGCGCTGGTGATCGACTACGTCGGGTTGACCGGTGAGAGTACGGGCCTCGACACGACGGCGATCACGCGAGCGGCGACCTATTTCCGCGATGTGCTCGGCACGCCGCTCCCGGCTAACTATCCCTTTGCCGGCGCGGGCTTCAACGTGACCAGCGCGGGCATCCACGCCGACGGCCTGCTGAAGAATGAAGAGATCTACAACATCTTCGACACCGCCCGCATCCTCGACCGGCCGCTCGGAATCACCGTCAACGACCGGTCCGGCCTGGCCGGAATCGCCTACTGGCTCAACACCAGGATGGGGTGGCGGGGAGCGCTCCAGGTCCGCAAGGACGACCCTCGGGTGGTGGCCATCCACCGCGAGGTGGAGCGGCAGTATGTGGCCGGTCGGACCACCGGCTTCTCCCCCGACGAGATGGAGGCCCTCACCCGGTTCCATTTCGGCAACGCCCTCGCAACGACCGGTCGCAGCTAACAAGTTGCCCTGATCGCCGGAGTTGATGCTGCTGAGGCATCCCGGCGATGAACCACGAAGACGACCTGACGCTGCCGCAACCAGATCCGACGCCTGGGGCCTCGCCGCAACCATCGACGACGCCGATTGCGTCCCCGTCGTGGTTTGCCCGCTACCGGATCGCCGTGGTTTCAGCCGCCGGCGCCGTGGTGGTGGGCGCGGTAGCGGTCGCGGCCGTCCTGCTGCTGTCGCAGCCGAACCCCACCGTCGAGAAACTGGTCCCGGCAACACACGACGTCCTGGTCATCGCCAACCTCAATCCATCGCTCGCCCAGAAAGTCAACCTGTTGCGCGCGGTGCACAGTTTCCCCGACACCACCACGGACTCCGCCATCTCGAAGAAACTCGACGAGGCCTTCAAGGACACCGGCCTTTCGTTCAGCAGCGACGTGCAGTCGTGGCTCGCTGGAGAGGTTGGGGTCAGCGGCAAAATGAACCTTGCGAATGGTGGCGACTCTCCATTCGCCCTGTTCGCGACCTCACGCGATGACGCGAAAGCGAAGGCGGCGCTGGCGAAGCTACGGTCCGGCACGGTCGGCAAGAAGTACACCTGGCGCGACGAAACCTACAACGGGATCAGCATCGCATCGGGCACGCCGACCGCGACCGCATCGGAAAAGCCGGTCGCCTACAGCTATGTCGACCATGTCGTCGTGGTGGCAAGCTCGGTGGCCGTGATCCACGAAGTCATCGATACCGACCAGGGCCGCGGCGCCCGGCTGGTGGATTCCTCGGACTACAAGGCCACCATGGCCCTGCTGCCGTCGGACCGGGTCGGGATGGGCTATCTCGCGGGGAAATCCCTGGTCGCCGGCGTCAAGCAACAGATGACCAAGCCGTCGACCCTGGGCCTGCCGGCGCTCAAGACTGTGGACGACCTCAATGCCCTCCAGGGTATCGGCGGCGCGCTCTCGGCCACGGGCACCGGGATCGCGTTCGACCTTGCCGTGAAGCTCGATAAGAACAAGCTGTCGCCGGCGACCCGTCAGGCCTTCAGCGCGACCGGCCGGCCGGACGCCGTCCTGCGCTGGATCCCGAAAACCAGCGACGGCTTTCTGGCCATCGCCAACGTCGACAAGAGCATCAAAACCCTGCTCGACCAGTACAGTACCGATCCGAGCATCAAGGCCGGCAGCGACGCGCTTGGCCTTACCGGGTCTCAGGGCATCCTGCCGCACCTGACCGGCGACCTCGGCCTCGAGGTCGAGCTGGGGAACAACTCGATTCCCAGCGGTGCGGTGCTGATCGGCACGAACGATACGGCGGCGATGAATGCATTCTTCGGCAAGCTGCTCCTGCTCGCCGGCGAGGCGACCCAGCAGACCCAGGGCACGGGCGTCACCCGGGTCACCTACCGCGGCGCGGTGATCACCTCCTGGGCCAGTCCGTCGTTAAGCCAGGTGCCAGGCCTGGCACCGTCGTTCGCGGCGCTGGATGGCATGGCCATCCTCGGGTCGAGCCAGGCTGAGGTGAAGGCGTTGATCGATGCCCACCTGAGCGGGTCCACCATCACCACGGACCCCACCTACCAGGCCGTCAGTGCCGCGTCCCTGGCGCGGCCGTCCGGCATCATGTACGTGAATATCGCGCGAGTCGTAAGCGCCCTCGAAAAGCTGCCTACCAGCTCGGCCATGGACACGAAGGCGGTCGCCTACCTGGCGCCCCTCAAGGCCTTCATGCTCACGGCCACCAGCCAGACGGGCGGCGCCCTCGAGCGCTTCTTCGTCGCCATCAAGTAAGCTCGGCGACCGGTTCTAAAATCCAAGCCTTCCGCAATCGTCCACGCATGCCGTAAGAAAGAACCATGAGCGTGGGCGAGGCGGCGCCGGCCGTTTCGAGCCAAGGGCAGGCAGGTCGCCGCTGGCCCGTCAGACCGCGAGTCGCGGTCGCGGCTATCCTTGCGGTGCTGGTCGTGGCCGCGGTGGCGGTCGCGGTCTGGTTCCTGCTGCTCCGCCACAGCGCCGCCATCGACAAGCTGGTGCCCCAGAGCGCCGACGTCCTGGTCGTCGCCGACCTCGACCCCTCGATCAGTCAGAAAGCCAACCTCCTGAGCCTGTCGCACAAGTTCCCCAACCTCAAAAACGACCAGGCGCTCAGCCGGCGGGTCGACGATGGGCTCAACCAGGCGTTCAAGGACGCCGGCCTTTCCTTCGATCGGGACATCAAGCCGTGGCTTGGATCAAGGCTGGCGGTTGCCGCGACCGTTGGTGAGCGCACGGCGGGCCTGGTCCTGGTCGACTCGAAGGACGACGCCAGGGCAAAGGCCGCCCTCGCCAAGCTGCGGAATAGCAGTTCGGGAAAGGTGCTGCACTGGAGCGACAAGACCTACCAGGGGCAGAGCCTGTCGGTCGGAACTCCTGGCGACGGATCGCAACCGGCCGTCTACGCCTACGTCGACCACACGGTCCTGATCGGCAACGACGAGGCGATGGTGCGAGAGGCGATCGATGCCGACCGCGGCGCCAAGGGGAGGCTCGCCGAGTCGTCGGGGTACAAGGCGACGCTCAGCCTCTTGCCCAGCGACCGCCTGCTGCTCGCGTACGTCGACGGCGGGCGGATCGATCAACGTGTCAAAGACGCGATCCGGCGGGGGACGAGTGGCGCTCAGGTCCCGACAGCCAGCCTGAATCAGATCGATGCCTTTCGCAGTCTGGGTTTCGCCCTGGCGGCACACGCGAATGGTCTCGCGGCTGACCTGCAGCTTCGCCTCGACCCCGCAAAGCTCGACCCCACGACCCGGACCGCCCTCACGCAGCACACCAGCCTGGCCCACGTCCTCGCTCACGTCCCCAACACCGCGTACGGCTTCGTCGCCACCACGGCGATGCGGCAGATCGTGCAGTCCATCGCGGATCAACTCGGGAGTGCCAGCCCGGACGCGAAGACCGCCCTGCAGCAGCTCGGATTGACCGGCCAGGGCGGGGCCCTGGGGTACCTGAGCGGACCTGGCGCTATCGAGCTCGGGCCAGACCCATCCTCACCCGCGCCCGGTGGGGCACTGATCCTGTCGACCGACAATCTCGGAAGCTTTGACACCTTCGTTCGGAACACCGTCGCCGCAGCGTTCCAGGGCGGGCCACTGACCAGCGGGGGGAGAGTTCGGGTGCGCAACTACGATGGCATCGACGTGATGACCGTGGACGCTCCCGAGCTGTCCCAGATGGGCTACGCGCCATCATGGGCGGTGAGCCCGAAGCTTGGCACTATCGGTACCACCCCCGACCAGGTGTTCGCGGTCATCAAAGCGGGCAATCCCCAGAATTCGATCACCACGAATGCTGCATATGCCGCGGCCCTGAGGGAGGTCGATCAAAATCCGGATTCGGCCCTGTACCTCGCGATCAAGAACGCCGCCGCGGCGCTTCGGGGCCAGCTGCCTGCTGACGCGCGGGCCGGCTATGACAAAGACGTCGCACCCAACCTTCAACCGCTGCGGGCATTCATGCTGACGTCAAAAACGCAGTCCGACCGGCTCTCCGAGCGCTTCTTCCTCGAGATCCAGTAGCCCGGTCTGCCCGACGGCTGGTACCATAGTGACTGACGTGTCAGTCAGTGGCCGGGCGACGTACGAGTTACCCATGACCCAGCGGCAGTGGGTACGCCGGGGCGAGTTGCTCGAGGCGGCGCGGCGAGTCTTCGAGCGTGACGGCTACCATGCCGCGACCGTTAGTGCGATTGTGCAGGCGGCCGGCCTTTCCCAGGGCGCGTTTTACCTCTATTTCCCGGACAAGAAAGCCGTGTTCGCCGCCCTCCAGGAGGAGATGGCGACGTTTCTGCGCCGGCGGATCTACTGGGCGACGCGCGACGAGCGCGATCCGGCGCAGCGGCTCGAGGTCGGTTTGAAGGCCTACTTCGAGTTCTATGACGAATACCGAGCCTGGAATCGCCGCCTGGCGCTCGAGGGGCTCGGCATCGATGAGAGTTTCGAAGCCCGCCAGGCCCAGCTGTATGAGACGCTGGCTGGTGGGTTCGCCCCGACCCTGACCGAGCTTGGCGTCCGCAGCCCGGAAATGGCCGCGGCCGCCCTCATCGGGATGGCCGCCCAGGCCGCCTACTGGCAGCACTACCAGCGCCAGCAGCCGCCCGCCATGAATCCGTCGACCCTGGCACGTGCCTGCGCGTGCCTTTTTCTACACGGCGCCCCATCGATCCCAAGCCCATCAACATCGGAAGGAGGCCCTCATGCCTGACGCCAAACAAGTTTTTTCGGAAATCGAGAGCCGGATCAAGGCCAAGCCGGAGAAAGCCGCGGGAATGAACGCCACCTACCAGTTCGATCTCAGCGGCGAGTCCTGGACGTTGAAGATCGCCGACGGGGCGGCCAGCGTCAGCCCGGGGCCGGCGCAGAGCCCCAACACGACGCTGATCGCCACCACCGACGACTGGATGAACATCGCCACCGGCAAGCTCAATCCGGTGACGGCGTTCATGCAACAGAAGCTGAAGGTGAAAGGCGACATGGGCCTGGCGATGAAGCTGCAGGGGTTGTTGCAGTAGTGACCGATCCGCGTTGGGTCGGCCGCAGCTACGAGACCGCGCCTTATGAGGTCACGGAGCAGTCGATCCGAGATTACATGGCGGCGGTGGGCGACACGCGTGACGGCGCCGAGCTGATCGCCCCGCCGACCTACGCGATGGTCTACGGATTTGACGCCTACTGGCAGCTCTGGACCGACCAGGAGGTCGCGCTCGACGTGGCGCACCTGGTCCACGGCGAGCAACAGTTTCGATTTCATCGCCCGGTCAAGCCGGGGGACCGAATCCGCACCACCGGCCGGCTGACCGCGATCAATACTCGGGGCGACATGGAGTTGGTGACGTTCGAGTTGACTGCGAGGGATGACGAGGACCGTCCCGTCTCCGACGGTCAGGCGCTCTTCATCATCCGCACGCCATGAAGACGGTCACCGCGGCGCAGGACTTCGAAAATGTACAGTCCGGCCAGTCGCTCCCGTCGCTGATCAAGCACGTCACGGTGGAACAGATTCGCCAGTACGCGGACGCATCGGGCGACCGGAATCCCATCCACCTGGATGAAGCCTTCGCCCGCTCGGCCGGACTGCCCGGCGCGATCGCCCACGGCATGCTGACCATGGCGTTCGCGAACCAGATGGTTACCGACTGGCTGGGCGACCGCTCGCTGTTGAAGCGCATGCAAGGACGGTTCGCCGGGATGGTCCTGCCCGGCGACGACGTGACCTGCTCCGGAACGGTCGCCTCGAAAGACGCGCAAACCAGACGGGTCGTGATCAACTTCGTCGCCGTTAACCAGCGTGGCGAGAAAGTGCTGAACAAAGGCGTGGCGGAGGCAGAGTTCCCGCCACAAAGGAGCGAGACGCATGCCGCTTGATTTCACGCTGACCCCGGAGCAAGAGGAGATCAAGGCCCTGGCCCACGAGTTTGCCGAGCGAGAGATCCGGCCGGTGGCCCCCCATTACGACGAGACCGAGGAATTTCCGTGGCCGGTCTTGAAGAAGGCCCATGAGGTCGGGCTGACGCCGGTGGCCGTGATGCCGGAAGCCTACGGCGGAGGCGGTCTGGACATCATCGCCAACATGCTGATCGCCGAGGAGCTGCACTGGGGATGCGCCGGCATCGCGGTGGCGATTACCGGCACCGGTCTGGCGGCGACGGCCATCCTGGCAATGGGCAATGAAGCCCAGAAACAGAAGTGGATCGGCGAGTTCTGCAATGCGAAAACGCCGCTGGTGGGAGCGATGGGCCTCACCGAACCGGGTACCGGCTCCGATGCAATGGCGATCGCCACGGCGGCGAAGAAAGTCGACGGAGGCTACCTGATCAACGGCGCGAAACAGTTCATCACCAACGGCGGCATCGCCGACCTGCACGTGATCTTTGCCAACACCGATCCCAGCGCCGGCGCGGCGGGCATCGCGGGATTCGTCGTTGAGAAGGGGAACAAAGGGCTCAGCATGGGCCGGAAAGAAAAGAAACTCGGGGTGCGCGCCTCCCACACCGCCCAGGTAATGCTCCAGGATTGCTTCGTGCCGACGGAGAACCGGCTTGGTGGCGAGCCAGGCGATCCCGATGCCGGCCCCGGCGCGCTGGGCGCGCTGCAGATGCTCGAATATTCACGGCCGGCGGTCGCCGCCGGATCGATCGGCATCGCCCGGGCGGCCTACGAGTTCGCCCTGGACTACGCGCAGCAGCGCGTCGCCTTCGGCAAGCCGATCATCAAGCACGAGGGCATCGGCTTCAAGCTTGCGGAGATGGCGATAAACATCGATGCGGCCCGGCTGCTGACCTGGCGCGCCGGCTGGATGGCCCAGAACGACATGCTCTTCACCCGCGCCGAGGGCAGCATGGCCAAGGCCTTTTCCGCCGACATGGCGATGCAGGTCACGCTCGACGCCGTGCAGGTGCTGGGTGGCTACGGCTACATCCGCGAGTACCCGGTCGAGAAATGGATGCGCGACGCGAAGATCTACCAGATCTGGGAGGGGACCTCCGAGATCCAGCGGCTGGTCATTTCGCGGGCGATCTCCGGCGAACGGCGTCCGCTGACCCGCGAGCAACCGAAGCCGCAGATTCGGAAGGCGAGCTGAGCCATGATCGACCTCAAGGGGAAAGTTGCCCTCGTGACGGGTGGATCGCGCGGGCTTGGACGCGCCGATTGCCTGGCGCTGGCCCGCGCCGGCGCCGACGTCGTCGTGACGGACATTCTCATCGAGAGTGACCCCGAGCTCGAAAAAGCCGCCGAGGCGTCGGGCAGCGCGCTATCCCAGGTCATGGCCTCACAGAAGGCGGTCTACTCGGAAAAGACTTCCAGCGAGATCCGCGACATGGGTCGCCGCTCCGTCGCAATGAAGATGGATGTGACCAACCGTGAGCAGGTCAAGGCCGTGGTCGACCAGGTGGTGAAGGAGTTCGGCAGCCTGGATATCCTCATCAACAATGCCGGCACCCTGGACCACATGGCGGCCGTCGAGAATCAGGTGGATGCGCTGTGGGACCGGGACCTGAAGGTCAACCTCACCGGCGCCTACAACTGCTCCAAGGCCGTCTGGCCGTACATGAAGCAGCGCAACTGGGGCCGAATCATCATGATGTCATCGATCGCGGGGAGCCTCGGCGGTTTTGGCCAGGCGAGCTACTCGACGACCAAAGCCGGACTTACGGGCCTCGCCCGGACGCTGGCACTCGAGGGAGCGCGGTACAACATCACTGTCAATGCCATCGTGCCCGGGATTATCGGCACCGAAGCCTTCAAGATGGGTCGCCCGGACATGAATGAACGCATGATCAAACGCGTGGCCCTGCGCCGCCCCGGTGAGCCGGAGGACATCGCCAACGCGATCACCTTCCTCTGCTCGCCCGCCGCCGGCTACATCACCGGCGTCGCCCTCCCCGTGACGGGCGGCCTCGATCTCTTTACGTTCTAACTGTGGGCTCGCTCGAAATTTCGACCAGCGACTTCGTGACCACCATCCGGATGAACCGGCCGCCGGTCAACGCGCTGGTGGCAGAACTTCAGGAGGAGTTGGTCGACGCCCTCAAACGGCTCAAGGACGACGACGCGACCCGGGTCGTCGTGCTGACCAGTGCCATCGATCGCTATTTCATGGCCGGAGCGGACATCAAGGCGATGGGCGGTGAGGGAGGCTTCGACCGGGAAAACCCGGCGACCCTCGAGCGTGTGGCCCAGATGTCGCGGCGAAGCCAGGCGGCGTTCACCGAGGTCGAGCACTTTCCCAAGCCCTTGATCGCGGCCATCAACGGCCACGCCCTCGGCGGCGGCTGCGAGCTGGCGCTGGCGTGCGACTACCGGTTGATGATCGACGACTCGCGATCGACGATCGGGCAGACGGAAACCAACCTGGGCCTGATTCCGGGCGCCGGCGGAACGCAGCGGCTCCCCCGGCTGATCGGGCGCGCTCGGGCCACCGAGCTGATCTTTGAGTCCCGCCGGCTCAAGGCGCCCCAGGCGGCCGCCATCGGGCTCATCAATACGGCGCTGCCGCAAGAAGGGTTCCACGATGCGGTGCTGGAGCGTGCCCAGCGGCTGGCGAAGGCGGCGCCGATCGCCTTGCGGCTGGCCAAAGAGGCCCTGCTCGCCGGCCTGGAACGGCCCCCCGGAAAGGGATACGAAGTCGAAGCGGAGAACTTCGGACGGGCGGCCATGACCGAGGACGCGATGGTTGGCATCATGTCCTTTGTCCAAAAACAGCAACCGGACTTCAAAGGAAAGTAAAGAAACACCGGCCGCCAGTACGTGGCTCGGGCTCCTCGCGTTTTAACGATCAGGACTCTCGAACCGAGGAGGATTTCTTCATGCTTCGATCGATCTGGATTGCCGCGGGAGCAGCCATGCTGCTGGCCGTTGGTGCACTGACCGCCGTGGCGGCCAACTCGCACGGGAAGGCCGTGAGCACGCTGGCTACCAGCACCACGCTCAAGGGCGACGCGAAGGGCAACGCGATCAGCGCCGCAGCGAGCGCCAAAGGCGACACCACGTCTGGGGCGGCCAGGGCCGAGGCGACGGCAGACGCCGCAGCCAAAGCAGCTGACACCGACGTGGAGGCGAACGATGAGGACGCTAGCGATGTGAACGACGAGGCTGCCGATGCGGCGGCCAGTACCGCAACCGAGACCGACAAGGATGCGCACGGCGACGCCGTGAGTGCGGTGGCCAAGGGCGAGGCGACCGCGGCGCAGGCGAACGGCAAGAAGCAGGACAATCACGGCGCTGCCGTGAGCGAGGCTGCCGAAAAAGACTAAAGGCATTCGCCTCCAAGCAACGGCGGCCCGGTTGGCCGCCGTTGCTATTTACGCCACCGGTTGGTATTGCGTGATCCGCTCGCGAATGGCGGCGATCACCGCGTCGACGCGTTCCGGGTTCGGCCCGCTCGCCCGCAGGATCAGCTCCCGGGTCTCGGTCTGCGGGTAGGAGCCGAGCGAGACGTCCGGGTACTCGGCTTCCAGCGTCTGCATCACGTCGTGGAACATGCTTTCCGGCGCCAGCCGGTAGTGCAGCTCCCGGACCACGTCGGCTCGCTCGCCCGAGAGATATGACCGCTCGATGTCGTCATAGACGGCGCGAAGCTCGTGCGGCACGCCGGGCAGCGCGAAGAGGTAGCGGCCCTGGCCAAGCTCGAACGCCAGGCCGGGCGCCATGCCGGCGCCGTTGCGCACCAGGATCGCACTCGCCGGCAGCATGGCCATCTTCCGATTCCCGGCGTTCAGCGCCGCCGTCCCACGGCGCGCCGCCATGTTCAGGAGGAACATCAGGTTTTGCATTTGGGCCCCGACGTCGCGCCGGTAGACTAGCGGCTGATTCAACGCTCGGGCGAGGGCGACGTAGGTTCGATCGTCGGGCGTCGGCCCGAGTCCGCCGCACACGAAGATCCGCAAGAGCTCGGCACGATCGACGTGCTGGTGGATGGCGGACACGATGTCGTCATCGACGTCGCCCACCGTCGTGATCAGCCGGACCGGAAAGCCGCATTGAAAAAGGCGCGACGCCAGCCAGTTGGAGTTCGTGTCGACGGTGAAGCCGCGCAGGATCTCGTTGCCCACCACGATGATGCTCGACTGCGGCACGCGCCCCATAATAATGACGCGTGCCCAGATCCGCATACGAACGTAGCAAGGGCGTTGAATCGGTCACCTGGCGTGAGTTTCCGCTCGGCAAGGGGATCGCGCTGTCCATCCTGGACGAATCCAGCGCGGCCGGCCGGCAGCAAAAAGGCCAGCGCTTGCTCGACGTTTTGGATGAAGCCGCCGGGCTGCCGCCCTGCAAGCTCACCGTGGCCGACCGCCCGCAGCGCCATCGCACCCGCGCGGGGAAGCTGGAGTTGAAGACCTACGGCTATTACCGGATCGCCTGGGAATCGTCGCCGCAGCGCGGTACCATCCGGATCTACAACCTGACCGCCATCCGCCAGCAGGTGCTCGCGCCAAAGGTCTTTCTCGAGACCCTGCTGCACGAATGGGTGCATCATTACGACTTCACGGGCCTGCAGCTCGACCGCTCGCCGCACACCTCCGGGTTCTTCGCCCGGATCCGCGACCTTGCCGAGACGCTGGGCGTCGGATTTGTCACGCCACCGAAGCGCGAGGTGCCATCCGCCGCTCCGGCGGAGGACGTGGTGGTGGCCCGACCCGACCGTCTGCAACCGGGCGGAAAGCCGCCACCGCAGTGGATTCGCGACCAGGTGCTGGCGCTCTTCGGCCATCCCCGGACCTAGTCAACGGACGCGACCAGTACAATACGGCGGGCCGTGAACGGCCCACAAACAGGAAGGGAGAGAAGCTAGACCTGTTCGTCCTCGCCGCGATTAGCATCGACGACTCCAGCGCGACCGCGATCCTTGCCCTGGTAAGTCTGGCCGCCTTGATCGCGTTGGCCTACGGCGGAGTCCTGACTCGCCTGGTGCTGGCCGCCAGCCCCGGCAACGAGACGATGGTGCGGATCGCTCGCGCCATCCAGGAGGGTGCCGCGGCGTACCTCAACCGGCAATACCGAGTCATTGCCGTGATCGGGATCGTGCTGGCACTGGTGATCACCGTCGCGATCAACTGGCAAACCGGGCTGCTGTACGTCGTCGGGGCGGGGTGTTCCGCCCTTGCCGGTTATGTGGGGATGAACGTCTCGGTCCGGGCGAACGTCCGCACGGCGGAGGCAGCGACCGGCGGCCTCGACCGGGCATTGCGCCTCGCGTTTCGCGGCGGCGCCGTCACCGGCCTGTTCGTCGTCGGTCTCGGCCTGCTGGGCGTCACGATTGCCTACTGGGTTTTCAAGAAGCCGGAGGCGCTGGTCGGCCTCGCGTTCGGGGCCAGCCTGATCAGCGTCTTTGCCCGCCTTGGCGGCGGCATCTATACGAAAGCCGCGGATGTCGGCGCCGACCTGGTCGGTAAGGTCGAGGCTGGCATTCCGGAAGACGATCCGCGCAATCCCGCCGTGATTGCGGACAACGTCGGGGATAACGTCGGGGACTGCGCCGGGATGGCCGCCGACCTGTTCGAAACCTACGCGGTCACGGCGATCGCCGCCATGTTGCTCGGCAGCCTGCTGTTTCCGAACCAGGTGCGGTTCGTGATCTACCCGCTGATCCTGGGCGCCATCTCCATCATCGCGACGGTGATTGGCACCTGGTTCGTTCGCCTCGGTCGCAGCACCTGGATCATGGGTGCGCTGTACCGGGGTCTGGCGGTCAGCGCCGTGCTGGCCCTGGCCGGTTTCCTGGCGGTGACGCTGCTGATCGGCCTGAGCCTCAACCTGTTCTGGGCGGCGGTGGTCGGCGTCCTCGTGACGATCGCCCTGGTCGCGATCACCGAGTATTTCACCAGTGCCGACTATCGGCCGGTGCGGCTGATTGCGCGTGCCTCGACGACCGGCGCCGCGACGAACATCATCGCGGGCCAGGCTATCGGCATGCTCGCCACGGCGCTGCCGGTGCTGGTAATCGGGACCGGGATCCTGGTTTCGTACTTTCTGAACCAGCACCCGTCCACCGGCGAATTCGGGCTCTATGGGGTCGCCATCGCCGCCATGGCGATGCTGTCGATGACCGGCATCATCGTGGCCATTGACGCCTACGGCCCGATCACTGACAATGCCGGCGGCATTGCGGAGATGGCCAAGCTGCCGGAATCCGTTCGAAACGTGACGGATCCCCTCGACGCCGTTGGGAACACGACCAAAGCCGTGACCAAGGGTTACGCGATCGGCTCGGCGGGTCTCGCCGCCCTGGTCTTGTTCTCGTCATATACGCAGGAAGTCGGGCGCGGCGAATGGGCACCATTCCGATTTGACCTGACGGATCCACTGGTGATCGTGGGCCTGTTCTTCGGCGGCATCCTGCCATTCCTCTTCGGCTCGCTCAGCATGCTGGCGGTGGGCCGGGCCGCGGGCCAGGTCGTGGTGGAGGTCCGCCGGCAGTTTCGGGAAATCAAGGGTCTCATGGAAGGCACGGCGCAGCCGGAATACGGGCGAGCCGTCGACCTCGTTACTCGCTCGGCGCAGCGGGAGATGATCCTGCCGGGCTTGATCCCGGTGGCGGCGCCGTTACTCGTCGGATTCGTGCTGGGCCCGAAGGCGCTCGGCGGCCTGCTGATCGGCAGCATCGTCACCGGCATCTTCCTGGCGATCATGATGACCTCCGGTGGCGGCGCCTGGGACAACGCCAAGAAGTACATCGAGGACGGCCACTACGGCGGCAAAGGGACGGAGACCCACGCCGCGGCCGTCACCGGCGACACGGTGGGGGACCCGAACAAAGACACCGCCGGCCCGGCGATCAACCCGATGATCAAGGTGGTCAACATCATCGCCATCCTGATCGCCCCGATGATCGCCACGAACTCATTGGTGCACTAAGACTTATTCGAGTCGGGGATGCGGGCCAGAGGTGCGGTCGCGAGCCGAGCCACGTAATCCTGAGATCGTGGGCGGCGAGCGGCCGGCCCGGAGGCTTGCATCCCCGAATTGTGAATAGACTTAATGCATGGACGAGTACCTGCTCGAGATCAACGATTTGCGCCGCCGGATCGCGAAACTGAAGTTCGAGCGCGCATCGGTGACCATCATCGAGGAGCTGGAGGCTCAGCTCCGAATCCTCAAGGCGATCTACGACTCGGCCGCGGCGCTCTACGCCACCGGCGAGAATGATGGCCGGCTCCAGGCGAGCTTCGGCGAGCGTGAGCTGGGCAGCTGGACGTTCGACAACGTCTACTTCTACGTCTACGAGCAGGCCGTTGCCATCGAGCCGGACGGCCACGATCTGGCCACCCTCATCTGGCACCACGATTACACCGCGCCGCTGGTTGGTCATCTGGCCACCAAATAAAAAAGGGAGCCCCCGCGGGGGCTCCCTTCAAAGGACTGCCTAGTTAGTCTCGGTCGCGTGCTTGCCGTGACCGTGGCCGTGGCCATGGCCATTCGATGCGCCTGACTGCGAATCGGTCGCGTCAGTCTCCGGCGCGGTCGACTGGGTCGCATCCGGCGTCTCGGTCTCGACGGCGTCTGTCTTCGTTGACTTCACCAGCGGCTGGCAGAAAGCCTTGATAGTGCCGATCAGCTTGCCGTGGTAGTTCTTCGACACGGTCGTCCCGCTCGTCGGGGCTGCCGCGTAGTTGCGCTTGGTCGCGAACCAGGAAACGCATTGGCCCAGGTTCGTGAAGCTGGTGGGCAGCGTCAGGTTCGTGGTCGCGCCATTGAGCGCAACCAGCTTCAGTGTGGTCTGCCCGTTGCTCAACGACACTGACTTGGTCGGGTCGATCGTGATGGTGTTGTTCGCGGTGGCGGCATACGCGCCGGCAGCGCCCAACGTGAGCGCGCCAGCGGCGATACCGGCCGCAATCTTCACCTTCGCCGTAATCGCAAACATTCTTATCAGGTCCTCCTGTGAATGAAATCGATGACCTGCTTACTAAAACGTCTCGCCTTGCTTGGCGCATATGAGCGACCGGCCCTCGTTACAGCCGAACTCGGCGGTTGTGACGACCGTGTGCGTATTCTGAGACCGACCTTGCGTCCTGAGTTCGATCCGGAATTGACCCGCCTGCCACAGCTGGCGGAGGCGCGGGCGGCCTGGCAGCGGCAGCTGCTGCTCCCCCTGGCCTTCACCGGCGGGCTGGCCAGCCTCGGCATCGAGTTCGCGGCGGCCCGGCTGCTGGCGCCCTTCTTCGGCCAGTCCCTGTTCATCTGGGGGACCTTGATCGGGTTGATCCTGATCTATCTGACGATTGGCTACTATGCCGGCGGCCGGCTGGCCGACCGGCGGCCCGACCCCACGCTGCTCTTCAGGCTGACCGCCGCCGCGGCGCTCTGGACCGCCGCCATTCCGATCGCCTCGCGGCCCATTCTGTCAGTCGCCCAGACCGGCTTCGCCCAGATCTCCGTCGGCCTCGTTCTCGGTTCCCTGATCTCGGTGATCGTTCTCTTCGCGGTACCGGTGGTCCTGCTTGGCATGGTTTCGCCGTTCGTGATCCGGCTCCGGATCCGTCACCTGGAGACGGCCGGTAACGCGGCGGGCGCCGTCTACGCGCTTTCGACGCTCGGCAGCATCCTGGGAACGTTCGTGCCGGTGTTCTGGCTGATTCCGACCTTCGGCACCAGGTGGACGATTTTCATCCTGGCCTTCCTGCTGGGGGTAATTTCGGCCGCTGGGCTGTATCACGCCGGCGCGGGGCGCCTCTACTTGCTGATCCCGCTCGCGATCGCTGCCCTGGGGCTCCTTTCCGGCGGCGCGATCCGGGCCGCCGCCTACGGCATCCGCGTCTACGAGACCGAGTCGGCCTACAACTACATCCAGGTCATCCGGACCGGCACAGAGACGCAGCTGCTGCTGGACGAAGGGACGGCGGTCCACTCGATCTACGATCCGACGACGCTCTACACCCACGGCTACTGGGACGACGTGCTGCTGGCGCCTGATTTCGGATCGGGCCGGGTGCCCGGCCGGGTCGCGCTTGTCGGCCTGGCCGGTGGAACCGTGGCGCGACAGTTCACCGCGATCGACGGGCCGATTCCGATCGACGGTGTCGAGCTCGACCCGAAGATCGTCGACGTTGGCCGTCGCTACTTCGATATGACGGAGCCGAACTTGCACGTCACCGTCGCTGACGGGCGTTACTGGATGGCCTCCCAGGCCGGCCGCTACGACGTCATCCTGATCGACGCCTACCGCCAGCCGTACATCCCGTTCTATCTCACGACGCGCGAGTTCTTCGAGAGCGCGAAGGCGCACCTGGCGCCGGACGGGGTGCTGGCGATCAACGTGGGGCGAACGCCCACCGACCATCGCCTGGTCGACGCCCTGAGCGGGACGCTCAATGCCGTGTTTCCGCGGGTGTTCGTGATCGACAGCAGCCAGCGCTTCACGAACAGCGTGATCTACGCGACCGCGAGTCCTACCACCGTCGACGGATTCAGGGCGCGGGCCCAGGCCGAGACCAACCCCAAGCTGCAGCCCATCGTCGCCGAGGCGCTCGCCGCCGGAAACGTCCGGCAGGTGCCGCCGAATGGGATCGTCTTTACGGATGACCTCGCGCCGGTCGAGCGCCTCATCGACCAGATCATTCTGAGCTACATTCGAACGTCCAGGTAAAATCGATTCGATGGCTGTCAGCCAACTGAGCGAAGCCGACGTCCTGACCGTGCTGAGCCGGGTCCAGGATCCCGAGCTGCACCGGCCGATGATGGATCTCAAGATGATCCAGGACGTCACCGTGATCGATGCCCAGACGATCGGGATGCGGGTGGTGCTGACGACGCCGGCCTGTCCCCTGAAGAACAAGATCCACGACGACATCGATGCGGCGCTGGCGACGCTGCCGAGCTCGCCGAAGGCCCAGATCAAGTGGGACGCCCAGGTCTCGCGCACCGGAAACATCCCGCAGCGACAGGAGGTCCAGGGCGTCAAGAACATCGTCTCGGTGGGAGCGGGGAAGGGCGGTGTCGGCAAATCGACCTGCGCCGTGAACCTCGCGCTCGCCCTGGCCCAGCTGGGCGCCCGAACCGGGGTGCTCGACGCCGACGTCTACGGGCCCAACGTGCCGATCCTGCTGGGCGCCGAGCACGAGAAGCCGTACGCCCAGAACGAGAAGATCGTGCCGATCCAGCGCTATGGGCTCAAGATTATTTCGATCGCCTTCTTCATCGAAGCCGACAAGCCGGCGATCTGGCGAGGACCGATGCTCTCCGGCGCCGTCCGCCAGTTTCTCTTCGACGTCAACTGGGGCGAGCTGGACTACCTCGTGGTCGACCTGCCGCCAGGAACCGGCGATGTGCAGCTGACCATGTCGCAGAGTATCCCGATGACCGGCGCCGTAGTCGTCTCGACGCCGCAGGACGTGTCAACCGCGGACGTCGGCCGGGCGATCCAGATGTTCAACACGCTCAAAGTCCCCAACCTCGGCCTGGTCGAGAACATGAGCTACTTCGTTTGCCCGCACTGCGGCCAGCGGGAAGACATCTTCGGCCATGGCGGCGCGAAAGCCCTGGCCGAGCGGATGCATGTCCCGTTCCTCGGCGAGATTCCGCTCGACCGAAAGATCCGAGAGGGGGGAGGCCCCGGCGTGCCCCTGATGGTCAGCGAGCCGGACTCGCCGCTCGCCGCCGTCTATCGCGAGGTCGCCTCCCACCTCGCTGCCCAGGTCAGCATTCGGAATTTCAAGCAAGCGAGCGTTATCCCACTCCGGACGATATAGTTCGTAGTCGTTGAGCCCACGCCGGCGCCTGGTCGCGGTCTGCGGTGAATCAGACCCCCAGACGTCACTCGCCGATCTGGCCTTCGAGGTCGGCCGCGGCATTGCGGAACGTGGCGCCGTCCTGATCTGCGGCGGAATGACCGGAGTGATGGAGCACGCGGCGCGTGGCGCGCGGGCGGGCGGCGGTCTCACCATCGGCCTGCTTCCCACCGAGGATCCCGAGGACGCCAATGCCTATATCGACGTCGCCATCGCGACCGGAATCGGCCACGCGCGCAATGCGATCCTGGCCAGGACCGCGGATGGGGTGATCGCCATCGGTGGCGGCCTCGGCACCCTCTCGGAGATCGCGCTCGCCTTGCGGAATCGAAGGCCCGTCATCGGTCTTCGGACCTGGCGATTCGATCGCGATGGTCGGACGGAGCCGGAGCTGCCGCTGGCGGCCAACCCGACCGAGGGTCTCGACTGGCTCTTCCAGCGAATGCCGCCCCACCCATGAGCGGGGCCCACCAGCTGGATGAACGGGCCCGCGCCGCGTTCCGGCAGGCGTTTGGTTATCCCCCCGGTGCCGTGGCCGTCGCGCCGGCGCGCATCAATATCGTCGGTGAGCACACGGACTACAACCAGGGCTTTGTTCTGCCTGCGGCGATTGATCGGCATCTCGGTGTCGCCCTTCGATTGCGAAAGGACGCCCGGATCATCCTCCGCAGCGATCGGTACGCGGCGACGGTCGATCTGACGGAATTGCCGTCCCGCCGCCAGGGGAATTGGGCCGACTATGTGGTTGGCGTGGCGGACATCCTCCGTCAGCAGAGCAGCGCGGCGATGGGCTTTGAAGCCGCGATCGTGTCAGACATTCCGGTTGGCTCCGGTCTCAGCTCCTCGGGAGCGCTCGAAGTCGCCGTCGCGGTGGCCCTGCTCGCCGCGCGAGCCGAGCCGATGGCCCCGCTCCAGATCGCCCAGCTGTGCCAGGCGTCGGAGAACGGCTTCGTTGGGGCCCGCACCGGCATCATGGACCAGTTCACTGCGCTCAAGGCGCGCGGCGGCAACGCCATCCTGCTTGATTGCCGATCGCTCGAGGACGACTACGTGCCGCTGCCGGACGGGCGGTTTGCCTGGTTGCTGGCCGATACCAGGATCCACCACGAGCTGGCCTCGTCGGCCTACAACGAGCGGCGGGCGGAATGCGAAGCGGCGGCCAAGGCGCTTGGCCTGGCGAGCCTCCGCGACGCCAGCGAGGGCGATCTCGATCGCATCGAGAACCCGGTCGAGCGGAGCCGCGCCCGCCACGTCATCACCGAGAACGCCCGGGTGCTGCAGGCGGCCGACGCGCTGCGCCGGCGGTCGCCGAAAGGCCTGGGTCCGATCCTTTATGCATCGCACGAGAGCCTTCGGCTCGATTTCGCGGTAAGCTGCCGGGAGCTTGACTGTCTGGTGGAGCTGGCCGCCGGGATGCCCCAGGTCATCGGGGCCCGCATGATGGGTGGCGGCTTCGGCGGTTGTGCGCTCGTCCTGCTCGACGCCGCCGGCCTCGACGATGTCGAGCAGCACCTCGGCCAGGGATATGCCGATGAGTTTCACCGCTCGCCCGAGTTCTATCGCGTCCGCTCGGTCGACGGCCTCATGTCAGAGCGAACCCGATGAGAGAGCGCTGAGATGGCGCTGAACGATTGCCTTTCGCTCTTCCCCATCCAGGCGTTGAATCGACAGGAGCTGAACGCGGGCTGGCGGATGGCGATTGCCACCCTGGGCGAGGGCGAGGACCGCGGCTTCCCCCGGCTCGAGTTCGATGACGACGCCTGGGCACCGGTCGCGGTGCCGCGCTTGCACGGCGCGACCAGCGGCAATGAGGCCATCTGGTACCGGGTTCGGTTTCCCCGCCCGCGGCACCGCCAGCGAACCCTGGTCCGTTTCGAGGGCGCGTTCCTGGTCGCCAACGTCTGGTTGAACGGCCGGCTGCTGGGGAGTCATTACGGCTATGTCGCGCCGTTCAGCTTCGATATCTCGTCGTTTTTGCTCGAGGAGAACGTGCTGGCCGTCTGCATCGAAGCGCCGGTGGAAACCGACCTGGCCTCGAAACGTCACCTGCTCGGCATCTTCAGCGACTCGGATGCCAGGCCCTATCCCAGCCGCGAGCTCGGCCGGCTCGCCGAGCAGTACGTCTGGCATGTGCCCATGGGCCTCTGGCGTCCGGTCCTGCTCGAGCAAGTGGGTCACGTGGTGGCCGAGTGGCTGCATTGCGAGTCAAGGTTGGAACAGGGCGACCTGGCCAGGCTCACGCTCCGATTGCGGCTGCGCAATCTCGACGGGCGGATCATGACCGGCGAGCTGCTGTTCCGCGTTCAGCCGGATAACTTCGAGGGGGGGCCGCCGCTCGAGATGCGTCGCGCGCTTCGCCTCAACGGCCATGATGTCCAGGACGTCGTCGTCGAACTGGCCCTGCCCGACCCGCAACTCTGGTCGCCCTGGGCGCAGGGTGAGCCCGCCCTGTATCGGGCGGAGGTCGACGTCACGGCGGACGAACGCCGTAGCGCCAGTCTCCGCGAGACATTCGGAATTCGCGAGGCGAGCTTGCAGACCAGGGCCGAAGGCTGGACCTTTGCCGTCAACGCCCGGCCGATGTTCATGCGAGGCGCCAGCTATTGCTCCGAGTTCTTTCTCGATGCCGCAACGGACGACCTGATCAAGTCGGACGTTGCCCTCGCGAAGCAGGCGAACATGGACATGCTGCGCCTCAATGCGCACCTGGAGCAGCCGGTGCTGTACGAGACCGCCGATCGCTCGGGCATGCTGCTCTGGCAGGACCTGACACTCCTCGGCTCGTACGTGCATCGGGCCGACGCGCGGTCGTTGGCGTTTTTCCGCGAAGCCGTGCTCGCCCAGGCCGAAGAGATCAGCCACCTCCTGTTCAACCATCCGTCCGTGATCGTTTATGCCGTCCACAGCGATCCGCCGTGGTCACGCGCCCAGGCATGGCTGGGGGAGCGCCACACCGAACAGTTGAATCGTGACGTCGACGAGGACGCGGCGAGCGTGCTCCGGTCGCTGGACCCCTCGCGCCCGGTGATCGTTGGCGGCGGCGACCAGGACCTGCGCTGCGGACTCGGGTGGTCGCAGGGACACTGGCGTGACCTCGCCGGCCTGAGTCCGGCCTTTGTCAGCGAGGTGGGAGCCCAGGCCCTGCCCAATGCCAACTCGCCGGTCTGGCGGCACTTGAATCGCGGTTGGCCGGTTGCCGACGATGACGAAAACTGGCGCTACGCTGGATACCAGCCGGCCGAGTGGGCGTCGAGTGGGATCGGCCCGCCGTCCGCGCATCCGAGTCGCGACGCCTGCATCCGGGCCAGCCAGGAATACCAGGCCCACGTCCTGCGCTTCGCCATCGATCGGTTTCGCCGACAGAAGTTCGCCCATTGCGGTGGAGTGCTGCTGTTGCAGCTCATCGATGGCTTCCCCGCGATCAGTGCGGCGATCGTCGACCACGCGCGCCGTCCCAAACGCGCCTATCGGGCGGTCGCCGAGGCGTTTTCGCCCTTGTTCCTGACTGTCGATCTGCCCGAGAATCAGGCCGCTGTCGACGGCCTCCTGCTCCGCTTGCCGCGGGGACGCCTGCACCACCTGCGGATCGTGTGCGTGAACGACAGTCCCGAGCATCACGGTCGAGCGCGCCTTCGCTGGCACATCCAACGGGAGCGGGCGTACCGGACGTCCTGGTGGCGGGAGGTACGCGGCTGGTTCGCGAAGCGTCGCTTCCGCGGCCAGGGCTGGGTCACCATCCCGGACCAGCTCGACCCGGCGGCGGTGGTCGCGGAGCCGGTCGTTCGGCTGCACGCCGACGGCCTCTACCGGGTCACCGCCGAGCTGGAAGTCTCCGGCGAGGTGATCGCCCAGATGGAGCAGCGTTTTCTGGTTGGCGATCCGCCCCGGCCGTCCGACCAGGTCAGCGGAGGTCGGTCGGCCCGGCTGGCTCCTCGTCAGCGCGAGGCGCTGGTGGAAGCTCGACGCTGACCGGAAGGTCGTTGGCGCGACAGATCTCGGCGTAGAGTCGGGCGCTGTGGCGCACCCGGCGTTCCTGCGTCGCCGGGTCACAGGCGATCAGTCCGAATTTCGCGCTGTAGCCCTCAGCCCATTCGAAATTGTCGAAGCAGGTCCAGTGAAAGTAGCCGCGCACCGGGACTCCCGACTGAATGGCGCGCTTCATGGCGCCCAGATGGCTCAGCAAGAAGTCCGGCCGCATCGCGTCGGCGGCGTCAGCGATGCCATTCTCGGTCACGATGATCGGGAGCCGTTCGCGTGACAGGGAACGCAACGCCCGGAAGAGGCCTTCCGGGTACAGTTCCCAGTTCAAGTCGGAGCGTGGCGCGTCGGCCGGCAGCACCCGCTCGCCAAACAGCTCGTCGCGATATCGCCGATTGAATCGGACCAGCTCTCTGGCGTAGTAGTTCAGCCCGATGAAGTCCTGGGTGTGCGCTGGGCCGGTCGCGCTGCCGGCGCGGGTGAGAGGAAAGACCAGCCGACCCAGCCGCAATGACTTCAGGATTGTCTCGTTGAAGACCCGGTTGAAGGCCGCGGCGACGGCGCGGTCCTGGGGCATGAACGGCCGCGCCGGGTCGAAGACGCGCAGGTGGTGCGCGACTCCGATCTGGGCGTCCGGATGCAGCGACTTGATGCGGGTGTACGCCATCCAGTGCCCGCGCACCATGGTGACGAGCGCGCGGGCGGCGGCTCCAAGGTCCCGCTTTCCCGGCGGCCACTCGCCGCGCACGTACCCCTGGTAAGCGATCACCGTGGGCTCGTTGACCGTGATCCAGAACCGGGCCAGGTCGCCCAGCTCGGTGGCGACGCGTTCGGCGTACCTGGCAAAGCGATCCGCCGTTTCCGGCGCTTCCCAACCGCCGGCGTCGGCGACCCAGGTGGGATTGGTGAAGTGATGCAGCGTCACCAGTGGTACCATGCCGCGATCGACCAGCGCCTGCAGCACCTCCCGGTAGTGCTGGATCGCCGGCTGGGAAAACTCGCCCGGGGTCGGTTCGATCCGGCTCCACTCCAATGAGAGCCGATGGGCGTTCTGATGCAGGCGCTTCAATAAGTCAAAATCGCTCGCGTACCGCCGGTAGTGATCGCACGCCGGATCCGACCGGTCGCCGTTCTTGATGTGCCCGGGGACCTGTTCCCAGGCCCACCAGTCGTTGCCATGGTTGCCGCCCTCGACCTGGTGCGCGGCGGTGGCCGTACCCCAGAGAAAGCCGTCCGGGAATGTCATGGCGCCGTCGGTTGCTGGGCGATGATCGTCAGGATCACGGCCAGGATCACCAGGGCGATCGCCAGTACGGCGACGACGCCGATTGGACCGATGACGGCGCCGACGGCGCGCTCGGTCGAGAGGCGGTAGTGCAGTCGAGCCGCGAGAACCAGCAGCGCATTTTGCCACAGAAAGATGGCGATGCCAGCCAGTCCGACCAGCTGGCCGATCGACAGCTCGACGCCAGTGTTTCCCTGGATTTTCAAGAGCGCGTCGAGCAGCGAGAGCGGCAGGCTGACCAGCCCGGTGAGCGCCGCGAAACCGGCGAGCTTGAGGTAACCGGGAAAGCCGCCCTGGCCTCCCAACGCCCGAGCGATCAGGTGGATCAAGCCGGCCGCCGCCACCCAGAGGCCCGCCGAGATCAGGACGCCGTACACGGGCAGCACGAACCGGTGCTGGTAGACCCAACGGGCATAGATGTCCGCGCCCTGGGCGGTGAGTGAAGGCAGTGATCCGAGGTTCGCCGGCGGTCGAAATCGGCCGAGGGCCGCCAACTCGGAAAGGACCGCCGGCAAGGTCACGGAGAGTGTCAGGGCGAGCAGGCCGTCCCGAAGCCGCCGTCGGTCGTCGATCAGGCGAAGGCTCGTAAACGGATGGCGAACCAGGTCGACGAGGTCCGCCCAGAGGAACATCGCGGCGCATTTTAGCCCGCCCGGCCATATAATCCCGCGAGCGATGGCCTCAACCGAGCAGGATCCAGGCCCGCAACCCAGCGCTTCTCGAGGGCTGGCCGACCGAACTACCGCGCTGGTCGGCTGGACCATCGCATGGCGAGCCACCAGCGCGGTGGCCACCGTGGCGCTGGGCGCGGTCCTGGTGCGGCAGCTGCCGACCAGCGAGTACGGCCGCTACACGCTGGTCCTCTCCGTCCTCGTCTATATCGCTCTGCTGGCGACCTTCGGCCAGGACCAGGGACTGCTTCGCTATCTGCCCGAAGTCCTGGCGCGCGGAGATCGCCGGGCGGCACACGATCTGCTTCGTAAAAGCGCCATCGCCGTCGTTGCCGTCTGGGCGCTGACCAGCGCCTTCGTGTTCGCCCTGCGGCCCCTGATCGATTCCGTCCTGCATGCGCACGTCGCCGACTTGCTCGCCCTGGGGACCGTCCTGCTGCTCGGTGGCATCGCGGCCGGCGTTCTCTCCTTTGCGCTGGTCGCGATCTACGACATGCGCAGCCAGGCGATCGCAACGCCGATCGCGGGCGGGTTGACGCTGGCGCTCGCCGTGCTGGCGCTGCGCCGAGGCTGGCACCTGGAGGGCGTGCTGCTGGCGGGCGCGATCGGACAGTCGACGCTGGCGGCGTTCTATCTCTGGGTCCTGCTCCGGCGCATCCGGCGCGCCCAGGGGATTCCGGGTGATCGAGTGGGCTGGCGGCGTCTGCTCGTCTACGCCAGTGGCTGGCTGCCGAGCCTGCTGATCGCATCGGCCGTGGGCCTGCAGTTCGAAAGCCTTTTCTTGCTTCGCTTCGCGGGCTCGACCACGGTGGCCTACTACGACACCGGGTACAACATTCCGCAGCGGCTCGTGGCGCTGATTCCCAGCCTGTTGACCGGGGCCTGGGTGGTCGGCACCCTCGAAGGCGCCCATCGCGAGGGGGGCCGCCTGCGCGCCGCCGTCATCGCCTTCTATAAGGGCATCTTCCTGGTGGCGTTTCCGCTCGCCATCGCTGGCATCGCCCTGCTCGGCCCGCTGGTGCTGGCCGTCTACACCCTTGCGCCCGCCGCCCAGATCGCGCCCATCCTGCTGGCCTTCTTCATCGCCGCGCTGATGGCTACCCCCTGGGGCCTCGTCGTTCGGGTTCGGGAGCTGGCCTGGCTCAACGCGTTGGTCAGCATCGCGCAGGTCGGGTTCGCCGCCGTCGCGGACTTCTGGTTGATCCAGCAGTTCGGCCTCGGGGGCGCGGTCGCCGCCGTCGGCCTGACGACGGCGCTGACACTGGTGCTCACGTTTATCGCCTGGCGGGCCTTCGACCGGTCGTCGCTCGCGATCCCCTGGGGGTATGCCGGCCGCTGCCTGCTCGCTGCCTTGCCGTTTCTGGTGCTCTTGCCGCTTGCCGCCACCCATTTGCGCTTGCGCAGCCTGCTCCTGATCGCGGCGGTCATTTCCGTGTTCGCCACCATCGCCTGGCTCTACCTGATCAGGCGGTTGCGCCTACTGGCCCGGGAGGAGGTGCCGCTGCTGCATCAGAGCCAGCAGGCACCGGTGCGAATCGCCCTGCGCTACCTCGCGCCCGGCGCCTGAGCCCTACTGAAAGATCACCGCCATGTTGTTGAAGTCGCGCCAGACCGTCTCAAACAGCGACTTGCTCACCCAGTACTGGGTGCCGTGCAGCGGATCGTTCACTCGCACCTGCGTCGCCGAGACGCCGGACAGGATCACGGCGTGCTCGACGTACGAGTAACGCACCTTGCGCCCATCCCACGCCGTCCAGGTGCCGAGCCAGGGGCGGGCCCAGTTCGTCTCGATCCAGACTTCGACTGGATGACCCGCTGAGAGGGCGCGGTACACCGTACTGGGCGCGAAACCCTCGCCGCCATACGCGTTCGGCACGCCGTGCGAGTGGGCGATCGAGACGATCACCGGGTAGTACACGCCGTAACCGGTCGGCGTCGTATCGCTTCCCCAGACGTTGCCCACGAAGTTGCTGTAGGGGTCACCCCACTGGACGACGGTATGGTTTGGACCCATGACGGGGGACCGCGAGTCGACCTTTTCGTAGGCGAAGAGGGCGGAGTCACTGTAGTAGTGGCCGTAGGTGGCCAGGCCCATGCGCAGTGCGCCGGTTTCGCAGTCGAGCGTCATCGCCTGGCGGTAAATGGGCACCGGGATCGTCACGTAACCCGCCGGCGGCGTCCAGGGACGGGCGACAGCGGCCGGCGCCGGCGGTGGCGGGGGTGGCGGTGGCGGTGGCGGCGGCACGTATTGCTCGAAGAGTTCCGTCGGCGTCGCCGGCGCCTCGAGCTCGAGGCCGTGCTTGATCCGCATAACGGGATTGGTTGACGAACGTGCGGCTAAGACCGATCCGGTCAGCGGCAGGGTCGCGGCGGAACTCGCCGTCGCGTGCGGCGAGGGCGGCCCGATCATCAGGCTGCTGGCGACCGCGCCGCTGATGACGGTCATTGAAGCGAGCGTCGTAATGCGCACGTTGCGTTCAACCTAACGGCGCTTCCTTGCGGCGCCGATTTCGAGCAAGCGATCGTCACCCTTGCGTTTCCCGACGGGGCGGGCGCGTTACTATCTGGACACTTGCTCAACGAGAAAATCGCGATCGTGACGGGCGCCGGCCGAGGGATCGGTGAGGGAATCGCCCGCAAGCTGGCTCAAGAAGGGGCGAGCGTCGTCTGCGCCGACGTCAACGAAACGGACGCCACCAAGGTAGCCTCGAGCCTTGGCCAGCGGGCCGTCGGGATGAAGCTGGATGTGTCGAGCTCGAGCGATTGCGATGCGCTCATCAAGAATGTCCACGAGCGGTTCGGCCGGCTCGACATCCTGGTCAACAACGCCGGCATCAATCGTGATGCCATGCTGCACAAAATGACGGATGAACAGTGGCAGCAGGTCATCGCCGTGGACCTATCCGGCGTGTTCTTCATGACGCGGGCGGTGAGCCGGATCATGCGCGCCGCCGGCAGCGGCCGGATCGTCAATATCTCGTCGGCCAGCTGGATGGGCAACATCGGTCAGGCTAACTACGCGGCGGCCAAGGCCGGGGTCGTGGGGCTCAGCCGAACGGCCGCTAAGGAACTGGCCCGCTCGCAGGTCACGGTCAATGCGATCTGTCCGGGATTCATCGACACCCAGATGACCCGTGGCATCCCCGACGCGATTCGCGAGCAGCAGGTGGCCAAGATCCCCCTGGGCCGCATGGGCCAGCCTGCCGACGTGGCCGCCGTCGTCGCCTTCCTGGCCTCGGACGAGGCGGGCTACGTCACCGGCGAGGTGATCAACGTCGGCGGCGGCTACGTGCTATGAGCAATTTCCCCTCCCCCCTTGTGGGGGAGGGTCAGGGTGGGGGGTGAGGACAGCTTCCATCCGGGAGGCCGTTGCCGCGATCCCCGACGGCGCAACCGTCGCCGTTGACGGGTTCACGTTGATGGGCGTCGCCGAGGCGCTCTACGAAGGCATCGAAGCGTCATTTCGTCAGACGGGCCATCCAAGAGATCTCGTGATCGTCCATGCGGCCGGCCAATCCAATCGAAAAGTCGGTTTCGAGCACTTCGCCGTCGAAGGGCTGGCCAAACGAATCGTCGGATCGCATTGGGGCCTGATGCCGCGGATGTCGGCCTTCCTCGGCCAGGGGCTGGCCGAGGCCGTCTGCCTGCCGCAGGGGCAGCTCTCGACGCTCTATCGGTCGATTGCCGCCGGCCGTCCCGGAAATCTAAGTCGTATCGGCCTCGGCACGTTCGTCGATCCGCGGATCGAGGGCGGGAAAGTCAACCAACCGGCGCGTGACCATGCTCCGGACTATGTCGCGATCGAGCGGATCGACGGCCAGGAGTTGATGTTCTATCGCAGCTTCAAGATCGACGTCGGGATCTTCCGTGCCAGCTCAGTTGACCAGGATGGCAACTGCTCGCACGAGGACGAAGCGGTCACCCTGGATGCCCTTGCCATCGCGCAAGCCGCGCATAACGCGAATGGCATCGTCATCTGCCAGGCCAAGAAGCTGGTGTCCCGCGGGTCCATCCCGCCGCGGCAGGTGACCGTCCCGGGTGCGCTGGTCGATCTCGTCGTGCCGGCGCCGGATCCCGAACGCCAACATCGACAGACCGACGGCACGTTCTTTGACCCGGTCTACGTATCAGCCGCCTCCGGCGCCGAACTGCCGCGTGCGCCGTTCTCGACCAGGCTCGCGATAGGCCGACGCGCGATTCGATTTCTGCACCAGGGCGATATCGTCAATATCGGCACCGGCATTCCCGGCGACAGCGTGGGCCCGGCGCTAGCCGAGGCCGGTCTGTCCGACGCGATTACGCTGACGGTCGAATCAGGCGTTTACGGTGGCGTCCCCGCGGGCGGCGTCGACTTCGGGATCACGGCGCATCCGACCGCGATCATCTCTCATGCCAGCCAGTTTGATTTCTACAACGGTGGGGGACTCGACGCGACTTTCATGGGCGCCGGCCAGATCGATCAATTCGGCAATGTCAACGTGAGTCGCCTGGGCGGCCGCGTGATCGGTGCCGGGGGTTTCATCGACATCACCCAGAGCGCCAGGCTGGTCTGTTTCTGCTTTTCTCTCGAGGGGCGTAACGAAAAGTTCGTCCAGCAGGTCGATCACCTGACCTTCAGCGCAGACCAGGCCAGAAAGAACAAGCAAACAGTCCTTTACGTAACCGAGCAGGCAGTCTTCAAACTATCTGACTCTGGTCTGGAGCTGCTCGAGATTGCGCCGGGCCTCGAGCTTGATGCCCTCCTCAGGCAGCTGCCGTTTCGCGTGCAGGTCCGCCCGCCGGTGGCCCGAATGCCGGTGGACGTCTTTCAACCCTCGGTCAAGCCCTTTTACCTACCCGCGCGTGCGACAGGCAAAATACGAGAGACATCGCAGGGCCGTTAGCTCAGGTGGTTAGAGCGGCCGGCTCATAACCGGTTGGTCGAAGGTTCGAGTCCTTCACGGCCCACCATGCTTTCC